>JACCDT010985895.1_pt1 | contig 34493 bp, 32 predicted proteins | sample 7446291 | NCBI WGS metagenome assembly JACCDT01 (sample SAMN15323446, study PRJNA562643) | freshwater metagenome | isolation source: river surface water | place: USA:Blue River Watershed | collected 2017-08-17
GATCGGCCGGTCCCAGCCGATGAAGCGATGCAGCCCGCCGAATTTGCCGATGATGTCCAGCCCCGGCCTCAGCCACAGGTGAAAGGTATTGCCGAGAATGATGTGCGCATCGATCTCACGCAGCTCGTCAGGCGACATGGCCTTCACCGAACCATAGGTGCCGACCGGCATAAAAATTGGCGTCTCGATGGTGCCGTGTGCCACCTCGAGCCGACCGCGGCGCGCCTGGCCGTCGGTCTTCAGCAAAGTAAATTTCATGGGGTGTCCTTGCGCTCGAGCAGCATCGCGTCGCCATAGCTGAAGAACCGATAGCGCTGCCGGATCGCATGCGCATAAGCAGAGCGAATGCAGTCGTAGCCGGCGAACGCCGACACCAGCATCATCAGCGTCGATTTCGGCAAGTGGAAATTGGTGACCAGCTTGCTCACCGTCCTGAAGCGGTAGCCGGGCGTGATGAAGATCTGCGTATCGTCGCTGCCGGCGACCAGGCGGCCGGACTGCGATGCCGACTCGAGCGCGCGCAGGCTGGTGGTACCGACGGCCACGACCGCGCGGCCGGCCCGCTGCGCTGCCTCGATGATCTCGACCGTCGCTGGCGGGATGTGGTACCACTCACTGTGCATCTTGTGTTCGGCGATGTTCTCGGTGCGCACCGGCTGGAACGTACCGGCGCCGACATGCAGCGTCAGCCACGCGAGCCGGACGCCCTTGTCCTTGAGCCGATCCAGCAGTGCCTGATCGAAATGCAGGCCTGCGGTCGGCGCGGCGACCGCGCCGGGCGACTTCGCGTAGACGGTCTGATAGCGCTGCGCGTCGACGGCATCGGCCGCGTGCTCGATGTAAGGCGGCAATGGCAGACGACCGAACCGATCGATCAGGTCGAAGGCATCCGACGGAAAATGCAGCGTGAAGAATTCACCGGCGCGCTCACCCACCGTCACGTCAAATGCATCGGCCAGCCGCAGGACCGTGCCCGGCGGCGGCGACTTCGACGCCCGTACCTGCGCCAGCACGGTGGCCGGATCACAGACCCGCTCGACCAGCACCTCGACTTTGCCGCCCGTCTCCTTCACCCCATAAAAGCGGGCATTCAGCACGCGGGTGTCATTGAACACCAGCACATCGCCCGGCTGCAGCAGCTCGACGATATCGGAAAACACACGATCGGCCAGCGCGTCCTCGCCAACCTGCAGCAGACGCGAAGCGCTGCGCTCGGGCAGCGGTGCCTGGGCGATCAGTTCTGGGGGGAGCTCAAAGTCAAAATCGGACAGCGAATACATGAGTGCGACGGTAATCGGAGGGGCCAATTACTCGGCTCGAAAAAGCCGGTATTCTACGCTGCCCGAGCCACCCCCGTTCGCCATGTCCGTAGCGCGCAAGAAAACCAGCACGACCCGAAGCCTGCGCACTGCCGACCGTCTGGCACGACTGGGACTGTCGTCCGACATGGCGCTGGTGCTGCACCTGCCGCTGCGCTACGAAGATGAAACCCAGCTGCTGTCTATTGCCGATGCGTCGCTGCGGCATGGCCAGCCGGTACAGGTCGAGGGCGTGGTCACTGACTGCGACGTGCAGTACCGTCCGCGCCGTCAGCTGGTGGTCACCCTGGCCGACGATACCGGCCGGCTGACCCTGCGCTTCCTGAATTTTTACGGTAGCCAGGCCACGCAAATGGCCGTCGGCCGGCGCCTGCGCGTACGGGGCGACCTGCGCCACGGCTTTTTCGGCGACGAGATGGTCCACCCTGCTGTGCGACCAGTCGACGAAGATACGCCGCTGCCGGAGGCGCTGACACCGGTCTATCCGGCCGGCGAAGGCCTGTCGCAGACGCTGCTGCGCAAGGCGATCGCGAATGCGATGACCCGCATCGACTGGTCCGATACGCTGCCACCGGAGTTGCGCGCGCCCCTGAAGTTGATGCCATTCGAGCCGGCCGTGCGGCTGCTGCACCAGCCGCCACCCGACATTGACGAGTACGCGCTGGCCGAGCGCAGCCACCCCGCGTGGATCCGGATGAAATTTGACGAGCTGCTCGCGCAGCAGCTGTCGATGAAGCGCGCACAGGCAGCGCGCCGTCAGCAAGGCGCGCCGGTGCTGGATCAGGCCGGCACGCTGACATCCGCGCTGCTGGCGACGCTGCCGTTTTCCCTCACCGGCGCGCAGCAACGTGTGCTGCAAGAGATCCGTGCCGACCTGACCGCGCCCTTCCCGATGCAGCGCCTGCTGCAAGGAGATGTCGGCAGCGGCAAGACCGTCGTGGCGGCGCTCGCGGCGACGCAAGCGATCGACAGCGGCTACCAGGCCGCGCTGATGGCACCGACAGAAATCCTGGCCGAACAGCACTTCCGCAAAATCGCCAGCTGGATGGCGCCGCTGGGCGTGAACGTCGCCTGGCTGACAGGCAGCCTGAAGAAAAAGGACAAGGACGACGCCCGTGCGCGCATCGTATCGGGAGAGGCCCGGCTGGTGGTCGGCACCCATGCGCTGATCCAGCAGGATGTCGACTTCGCGCAGCTGGGTCTGGTCATCGTCGACGAGCAGCATCGCTTCGGCGTCGCACAGCGGCTGACGCTGCGCAACAAAGGGGTCGGCAGCGTGCCCCACCAGCTGATGATGTCGGCCACGCCGATCCCGCGCACGCTGGCGATGACGTACTACGCCGATCTTGAAGTCTCCGTTATTGACGAGCTGCCGCCGGGCCGCACGCCGATCGTCACCCGACTGATCGCGCAGGAGCGACGCGACGAAGTGGTCGAGCGCGTGCACGCCGCAGCGCTGGAGGGGCGGCAGGTGTACTGGGTCTGCCCGCTGATCGAGGAATCCGAGGCGCTGCAGCTGCAGACCGCCACCGATACCCATGCGCTGCTGTCAGCCGCCCTGCCTGACCTGAAGGTCGGACTGGTGCACGGGCGAATGAAGCCGGCCGACAAGCAGGCCGTGATGGACGGCTTTGCACGTGGCGAGCTGCACCTGCTGGTCGCAACGACGGTCATCGAAGTCGGCGTCGACGTGCCGAACGCGTCGCTGATGGTGATCGAGCACGCTGAGCGCTTCGGGCTGTCGCAGCTGCACCAGCTGCGCGGCCGGGTCGGCCGCGGCGCTGCGGCCAGCGCCTGCCTGCTGATGTACCAGGGGCCGCTCGGCCAGGTCGCGAAACAACGGCTGGCGATCATGCGCGAGACCTCGGACGGCTTCGAGATCGCGCGGCGCGACCTTGAGATCCGTGGACCTGGCGAGTTCCTGGGCGCGCGCCAGTCCGGACAGGCAATGCTGCGTTTTGCCGATCTTGAAACAGATCAGTGGCTGGTCGAACATGCTCGCCAGGCCGCGCAAGACTTGCTGGCGCACCGGCCCGACGTGGCCGATGCCCATCTGGCGCGCTGGCTCGGTGCGCGCGAGGATTTTCTGCGCGCGTAAGCTCGCTGAAGACGCGCCTTCTGAATTCAACGCCCGCTGTATAACTGTGCGACACTAATTGCCATGACATTGACAGAACTGAAATACATCGTGGCCGTCGCACGCGAAAAACATTTCGGTCGTGCGGCCGAGGCCTGCTTCGTCGCGCAACCCACACTGTCAGTGGCGATCAAAAAACTCGAGGATGAACTCGGTGTCGCCATTTTCGAGCGCGGCGGCTCCGAAGTGTCGGTCACACCGATCGGTGCGCAGATCGTCGCACAGGCCGAGCACGTGCTCGAGCAAACCGCTTACATAAAAAACATCGCGAAGCAAAACAAGGACCCGCTGGTGGGTCCGCTACGCGTCGGCGTGATCTATACGATCGCGCCCTATTTGTTGCCACAGCTGGTGCCGACCCTGATCGAACGGGTGCCGCAGATGCCGCTGGTGCTGCAAGAAAATTTCACGGTCAAGCTGCTCGAACTGCTGCGCGTCGGCGAACTCGATGCGGCGATCATGGCGCTGCCGTTCAATGACCAGGGCCTGATGGTGCGCTCGCTGTATGATGAGCCTTTCGTCGTCGCCGTGCCGCGCAAGCATCCATGGGCAGGACGCCGCGCGATCAGCAGCGAAGAACTGAAGCAGGAAACCATGCTACTGCTTGGAGCCGGCCATTGCTTCCGCGACCAGGTGCTCGAGGTCTGCCCTGAGATGTCGCGTTTCTCGACCGGTGGCGGCGGCATCGCCCGCACCTTCGAAGGCTCGTCGCTGGAGACTATCCGCCATATGGTGGCGTCCGGTATCGGCATTACCGTACTGCCCAAGGCATCGGTGCCGGATCCGCTGCCGAACGACAGTATGTTGCGCTACCTGCCGTTCGACGATCCGGCGCCGTCGCGCCGCGTGGTGGTTGCCTGGCGCAAGAGCTTTACGCGTCAGGCCGCCATCGAGGCGCTTCGGCAGGCAGTGCTGTCCTGCCGGCTGAATGGCGTCAGCCTGCTGCCGGATGCGCTCACAGAAGAAAACTGAGCGTCGCTAAGCACACTGGCACAACGCAAGGCTATTGCTGCCCCCTGTCCACCGCAGTGACAGCGCACGTGCCGCCGCGCTACACTGCGCGCCATGAATTTTTCCGCTACGCCCCTGGGGAGCCGACTTGCGCTGTACGCGCGCCTCGTCCGGCTCGACAAGCCGATCGGCAGTCTGCTGCTGCTGTGGCCGACCTTGTCGGCGCTGTGGCTGGCGTCGCATGGCCTGCCTGACTGGCGATTGATTGTCATCTTCTCGATCGGCACCGTGCTGATGCGCTCAGCCGGCTGTGCCATAAACGACTTCGCTGACCGCGATTTCGACCGCCACGTGAAGCGCACCGCCGAACGGCCGCTGACCTCCGGGCGCATCGCTGCGTGGGAAGCGGTCGCGGTCGCGGCCGCGCTGGCGCTGCTGTCGTTCCTCCTGATCCTGCCGCTTAATGCACTGACCCTGAAGCTGTCGGTACTGGCCGTGGTCGTCGCCGGCACCTATCCGTATTTCAAGCGCTTCTTCGCGCTGCCGCAAGCGTATCTCGGTATCGCGTTCGGCTTTGGTATACCGATGGCCTATGCGGCGGTTCTTGATAGCGTGCCAGCCGAAGCCTGGATACTCTTGCTGGCCAATGTGTTCTGGGCGCTGGCCTACGATACTGAATATGCGATGGTCGATCGCGATGACGACCTGAAAATCGGCATCCGCACTTCTGCAATCACGTTCGGGCGCTTTGATGTGCTTGCGGTCATGATCTGCTATGCGCTCAATCTACTGCTGATCGCACTCGTTGGCGCTACCCATGCACTGGGCCCGGGGTTGTATGTCGGCCTGCTGGCGGCGGCCGGAATCGCGGTCTATCACTACCGCCTGATCCGCGGGCGCGACCGCATGCGCTGCTTCGCCGCCTTCCGGCACAACAACTGGTTGGGTGCAGCCGTGTTCGCCGGCATCGCGCTGGGCTGATCAAGCACGCGTTTTTGCCGCATCGGTGCAACAGCCGTGGCTTTTCCATGCTGTTCTGCTTGAGGCGGGCGAAGTCCGGGCCAGATAATCGCGCCACGGGCCGCCATGGGCGCGGCCGTTCAACCAAGCGCGCGAACCTTCGATGGACATATCCGAACTGCTGGCCTTCTCGGCCAGGAACAATGCGTCCGACCTGCACCTGTCGGCCGGCCTGCCACCGATGATCCGCGTCCATGGTGACGTGCGCCGCATCAACCTGCCGCCGATGTCGCACAAGGAAGTGCACGCGATGATCTACGAGGTGATGAACGACAGCCTGCGCAAGCGCTACGAGGAAAATCTCGAGGTCGATTTCTCGTTTGAGCTCCCTGGCGTGGCGCGCTTTCGTGTCAATGCCTTCAATCAGGACCGTGGCGCTGCAGCCGTCATGCGCACCATTCCGTCCAAGATCCTGACGCTGGAAGAATTGAACGCACCGAAGATCTTTGCCGATCTCGCACTGAAGCCGCGCGGGCTGGTACTGGTGACCGGACCGACCGGCTCCGGCAAGTCGACCACGCTGGCGGCGATGGTCAATCATGTGAATGAAAACGAGTATGCGCACATCCTGACGATCGAAGATCCGATCGAGTTCGTGCACGAGTCGCGCAAGGGGCTGATCAACCAGCGCGAAGTGGGGCCGCATACGCAGTCGTTTGCAGCCGCGCTACGCTCGGCGCTGCGCGAAGATCCCGACGTAGTGCTGGTTGGCGAGCTGCGCGACCTCGAGACCATCCGGCTGGCACTGACCGCGGCCGAGACCGGCCATTTGGTGTTCGGCACACTGCATACGGCCTCCGCAGCCAAGACGGTCGACCGGATCATCGACGTCTTCCCCGGCGACGAAAAGGAAATGGTAAGGGCGATGCTGTCCGAGTCGCTGCAGGCGGTGATCTCGCAATCGCTCATCAAGACCCGCGACGGCAACGGGCGCGTCGCCGCGCACGAGATCATGATCGGCACACCCGCGATCCGCAACCTGATCAGGGAAGCCAAGGTCGCTCAGATGTATTCGGCCATACAAACTGGTAGCAGCGTCGGCATGCAGACCCTGGACGCCAGCCTGATGGACCTGGTGAAGCGCAATCGCATCACGCCGGCGGCCGCCCGTGCGGCCGCGAAGATGCCAGAAAATTTCGTGGGCTGAGCATGGACACCACACAGGCAACGACCAACGTACATCGTCTGCTGGCGCTGATGAAGGAGAAAGGTGCATCCGATCTCTTCATCACCGCCGGCTTCGCGCCGGCCATCAAGCTCGATGGCCGCATGACTGCCGTGACGCCGGCGCCGCTGTCGGCCGACGATTGCCGCTTGCTGGTGAGCTCGATCATGAACGAACGGCAGCGTCAGGAATTCAGCCAGACGAACGAATGCAACTTCGCCATCAGTGTCGACAGCATCGGCCGCTTCCGCGTGTCAGCCTTCATTCAACAAGGCAAGCCCGGCATGGTGGTACGAACGATCACGACGGAGATACCTGAGCTCGATGCGCTCGGCATGCCGGCGCAGCTGAAAGACATCGTGATGAGCAAGCGCGGACTGGTCATCATGGTCGGTGCGACCGGCTCGGGCAAATCGACCACGCTGGCCGCCATGATCGGGCATCGCAACGCGAACAGCTATGGGCACATCATCACGATCGAAGATCCGGTCGAGTTCGTGCATCCGCACCGCAATTGCATCGTCACGCAGCGCGAGGTCGGCACGGATACGGCCGACTGGCAAACGGCGCTGAAGAATACGCTGCGGCAGGCGCCGGACGTGATCCTGATCGGCGAGATCCGCGACCGCGAGACCATGGACCATGCGATTGCCTTCGCCGAGACCGGCCACTTGTGTCTGGCCACGCTGCATGCCAACAATAGCAATCAGGCGCTCGACCGTATCGTCAATTTCTTTCCTGAAGAACGACGGCAACAGCTACTGATGGATCTGTCGCTGAACCTGCGCGCGATGATCTCGCAGCGGTTGGTGCCGCTGAAATCCGGCAGCGGCCGCTGTGCCGCAGTCGAAGTGATGTTGAATTCGCCGTTGATCGCCGACCTGATCTTCAAGGGACACGTGCACGAGATCCGTGAAGTGATGAAGAAGTCACGCGAGCTGGGCATGCAAACGTTCGATCAGGCGCTGTTCGATCTGCTTGAGGCCGACCGTATTCAGGTTGACGATGCACTAAGAAACGCCGACTCCGTGAATGATCTGCGTCTAGCCATCAAACTTAACAGCCGTCAGTCGCAGGACCGCGATCTGGCCGCCGGCACCGCCGGACTTAACATTATCTGAACACTAATAAAATTGTTAAACGCTTAACAAAAACTGCCATAAATTTGACTTATTTTGTTTCCACAGAGAATTAAAATGGATTATCCCGCTTGTTTTCTCTCGACGCAGTAAGTTTCCTGCCGTAAATTCCTCCTGAGGAAAGCGCAATGCATAATATCCGCGCTGACCCGCATTGCGCCACTTCAGGAGAGTTCCATGCAAACGCATTTACGCCAGCTATCTTCCCGCCAACAGGGTTTCACGCTCATCGAATTGGTGATCGTCATTGTGATCATTGGCATTCTCGCCGCGATCGCCTTGCCGAAAATGACCGACCTGGCCGGCAACGCACGAGCGGCCACGATTAAAGGTGTCACCGGCAGCCTTGCTTCCGCCAACACGGCCATCTATTCCGCAGCACAGATCAATAATCAGGGCGGCGCGACCGGCACGGTCAATGCCTGCAACACCACCGGCATTTCCACTGTGTACGGCTATGCGGCCGACAGCACCGAATTGCTGAAGTGCGTCACGCTGTCGCCGGCGTCCGACTTCAACACCGCGACAGCCAACGTGATCTCGCATGCGGGCGCGACGACGCCAGCCTCTTGCGCCGTCACCTATGTGCCTGCGACCGCAACCGCGCCGCCGCAGTACAACGTCACGGCCACTGGCTGCTGATAACGCCGCAATGGAGCAATGGCATGGACCCGAAGCCGCACGCAGCGCCCCCGAGCCGGGGGTGGCTTGCGCGTGGCTTCAGCCAGCTTGAGCTGCTGACCACGGTCACCCTGACCGGCATCATGTTCGCCGGCGCAGTGCATCACTGGATGCCACAGGCGGGCAAAAGCACCGCAGGCTACCAGGCGCTGCGGCTTGCCGATGATTTGCGTCACACGCGACTGCTAGCGATGGGCTGGGGCAAGACCCTGAATTTCAACGCCAGCGCCAGTAGCTGGCGTGTCAGCTGCGCTGTTGCGTCCTCTTGTACGCAAGTCTCTGCGCCGGCAAGTACGTGCCCGGACAGCGCACCTGCTGTCGTCGATCCCGGCCATCACGGTCCTTTTTGCGTGCCGCTTGAAAATGGCGTCACGCTTAGCGGCCCATCGTCGATCGGATTCGACCTGCTCGGCCGCCCGCAATACGCCGGCGCCATCACCTATCAACTGAGCGCGAATGGCGCCACGATCGCGACCGTGTCCGTCGCAGCAGACACTGGTTTCGTCTCGACCTCGGTGCAGCAATGACCATCCCGTATGGCCGGGGCCGCAGCGAGGGCTTCACGCTGATTGAAATGCTGGTACTGATCGTTGTGTTTTCAGGGTCGCTGATCGCGTTGCTGTCGGTATCGCGCGAGTCCGCTCGGCGCATCGCCGAAGTCGATGCCAGCGCGCGCGCGATGCAATATGCGCAGGAACGCATAGAGACGGTACTGTCCGACCGTCGCGACCCGGATCGCGGCTACGCCTACGTGCCCTTGCAATCGGCGACCTGCACGGTCGTCTCGGCGACCTGCGCGTATCCGCTCGAAAGCCCCATCACCGGCACGTCGTTGCAACGCAGCGTGCAGATCACGGATGTATCGAACGGCGGCAGCTGCCCGAACCCGGCCAATGGCTGCAAGCAGGTCATTGTCACGGTCAGCCAGAACGGTCGTAAGCTGGCCTCATTGGCCGCACTACTAGCCAATAACTGACATGCGCGCGCGCCACTGCCGACACGACCACGGTTTCAGTCTCCTGGAACTGGTGATCGTGCTCGTACTGGTCTCGTTGCTCGCAGTCGCGGCGACGCAGCCTATCCTGGCCGCCTTGCGGTCGCGCTCCGCTGTGGCAACCAATCTCTCGGCTATCGACGGCCTTCGCTTCGCGACTGAGCGTATCGTGCGCGAACTGCGCCAGACCCGTTATGACGCGCAAGGCAGCGGCTTTCAGTTGCTGCCGCTGGACGCACTGACCGGCACCACCAACGCCAGCCGCGGCATCTGTTTCACCCGCGTTGGCGGCGCAGCGGGCACCACGCTGTCCAGTGTCGCCGTACGCCAGAGCGGCACGCTGGCGACGCTGGATCGCGTCACGCTGCCCGCCTGCACCGCGGCGTCGCCGATGACGCTGGCCAATAACATCAGTGCGATACGCTTCGACTACTGGCGTTTCGGCAGCGGCAGCACGGCGCTGCCGCTGTCGCTCACGGACCCGAACTTCTCGACGCTGCTGGCCTATGTGGACGTGACGCTGTCGGCGACGCCGGCCAGCGGCACGCCGATCAGCTATCGCTCGCGCGTCGTACTGCGCAACGGCGCATGGGGAGCGAAAAAATGATGCGCCTGCCGCCTCATCGCCCCGCGCGGCAGCGCGGCGCCTTTGCGATCTTTGCCGCGCTGATGCTGATCATCGTCGTCGGCGTCGCCCTGCGCTTCATGCTTGCGGTCGCCGAGGCCAATAGCAGCGCGACGCTGGCGCACTTGCAGGGTGTCAAGGCGCTGCTGGCCGCGGACAGCGGCACCGAGGCTTTGCTGGCCAAGCTGCGTAAAGGCGGCCCGCTGACCTGCAGTCCGAGCCAGATCCCGGGCGGCACACTGGACAGCGCCAGCTATTCGGTACTGGCCGCCTCCAGTGTGCCCAACCTGCCGGTGGCGGCCAGCTGTAACGGACTGCTGCTGGCCTATGGCTGCCGCGGGCAATTGCTCGGCACCTCCGGTGCGAGCAGCCGGACCGTGAATATCGATATCGCCTATTGCTCGCCCACGTCGGCTGGCGTTACCGGATTCGGCGGCAACACGACCAATATTGTTCAGGTGATTTATCCCTATCAGGCCAATTCGGTTGTCTTTAGCAATCTTGCCTTCCGCCGCAAGCTCGACTGGGGAGGACCGAACACGGATGCCACGACGTGCCAGCAAACCGGTACCTATACCGGCAACTGCTCTCAGGGCTGGAGCATCCAATCGAGCTCGGGCCTGAACAGCGTCGGCGGACGCGGCGTGATCGCCACCACGACCGCCGTCGGCGACTATGCGGTGGTGCAGAACCTCGCCGCCGACCGCAACTATGTGGCGACTGGCGCGATCTTCGAGGGCACGGGCGTGACCTACCTCGGCGCATACGCAGACGAAAACTCGGCCTCTAACAAAGGGACGACCGGTACCTCGAACATTGTCATGGGCCAGGTACAGGACGGCCGCACTCTCGGCACCGCGGCCAATGGTACGGCCGGCTGGTGCAAGGGAGCGGATACACTGATCTTCGGTTTCTCTGCGAAATCGGCGATGGCCGATGACACCCTGACCTCGGTCACCTTTGGCGCGGCCAATGCGCCGCTGCGGCTGCTCGAGCGCTTTTCGTCGACGGGATTCGATATGTATTCGGAGGTCTGGTACCTGCACAAGCCGATCGCTTCCGGCGGCATTGACAGCTTGTTCGCCACCGGCGTACCGACCGATTTCCACATTACCAAGAGCGGCACGACCACCGACCAGTGGGCGGCCGGCTTCGCCTGCCTGAAAAATGTCGATCCGGCGACGCCGCGAGGTCTGGTAAGTTTCATGCAGCCCTACAACTGGTGGGAAGCCTTCTGATGCGTCTGAACATTTCACAACTGCGGTCACGCGTTGCCGCGTTGCTGCGGCGGCCCCGTGCAGCGTCGCCGTGGGCGGTCGCCAGCCTGCAGCCCGGACGCCTTTGCGCGATCGTGGTCGCGCCGGCAGCGCATGGCGCACGGCCTGGCGTGCTGGCCGCCGGCGAACTGGCGTTCGACGAAGCGGCGCCGGCCTCCGGTGCGCTGACGGCCTTTGCCCGCGAACTGCAGGCCACCGGCCTGTACTGGGCGCTGCTGCTGGCGCGAGAAGAATACCGGCTGTCGGTGATGCCAGAGCCGGATGTGCCACCGGCCGAGCTTGCGCAAAGCGTGCGCTGGCAGCTCGCGGCAACGATCGACTTTCCGGCCGAGGATGCGGCGGTCGACTTTCTGCCGATACCGACGCGTGAGCATGCGCCTCAGCGCACCCCGGAGCTCTATGCGGTGGCCGCGCGCGGCGACGCAGTAAGCGCGCATGCAGCGATGTTTCGCGGCGCACGGCTCGACTTGCGCGCCATCGATATCCGCGAGACCGCCCAGCGCAATATCGCCGCGCTGCTTGAGCGCGGCGATGAGCTGCTGGTGATGGTGGCATTCTGCGATGACGGTGTGCAGATCAGTTTCAGCTGGCGGCATGAGCTGTATATGGACCGGCTGATCGCCGAGCCCGCCTGCCATGACGAAGACGTGCAGCGCCGCGCCGCCGCCTGCGAGCGCATTCGCGTACAGCTACAGCGCTCGCTCGATGCTGTGCGCAGCGATTTCCCCTTTCTGCAGGCGGCACGCATCGTGCTGGCCGGCGCGCCGCATGACTGCCGGGCGCTGCTCCAGGAAGGTCTGTTCGATCCGGTCGAAGAGCTGGTGCCGGACGATCTGTTCGATCTGTCGCGGGTACCGCAGCTACAAGAGCCGCGTGCCTTCATGCGCCATTTCCATGCGCTTGGCGTCGCGCTGCGCGACTCGGAGAGCCATTGATGGCCCGCCAGATCAACTTGTTGCCGGCGCCGCCGAAGCGGCCGCTGGTATCGGCACGCAACGCCACGCTGCTGTTGGCCGCCTGGAGCCTGCTGCTGGCAGTCCAGGGCTGGCTCGGCGCGCACGCCGTCGATGCCGCGCAGCTCGCGGCGGAGAGCGGTGCGCGCAACCTGCAGGAGCGCCGGCAACTGCAGGACGCGCTGCAAAAGAAGCTCGGCAATGACGGCCCGACGAATGACGTCGCCGCACAGATCGCCGCGCTCGAGCCGCGCACGCGCGTGTCACGCGACTTGCTGGCGCGCCTGAAAAACGGCGAGCTTGGCAGCCTCGAAGGCTATGGCGCCCAGCTGACCGAATTTGCGCGGGTACCGGCGCCCGGCATCTGGGTCACCACCATCACGGTCTCCGACGCCGGCCGCGCGCTGCGCGTCGAGGGGCGCGCGCTGCACAAGGAACAGGTGCTGCCCTATGCAGCGGCGCTGAACCGCGCAATGCACAAATACGGCATCGTGCTGAAAGACGTCGAGATCGCGCCGCGGCAGTCGGTGGTCGGCGCCGACGCGCCCGCTGACCGCGTCTGGACTTTCAAGCTTTACTGAGGCAGCCTGATGAACCTACCGGATATCCGCCAGTGGCTGCAGCCGGCCTGTGAGCAGTTTGAAAACAAGACCATACGCGAGCGGCTACTGATGGTGTTCGCGGCGGCTGCGCTGATGTATTTTATTGTCGATATCAGTGTGTTGACGCCACAGGCCAAGGCAGAGCGCCGGCTGCGCGAGCAGATCGAATCCCAGCTGGCCGACGTGCAAAAGCTCGACCGTCAGATCGCCGAGCTGTCGGCCAAGCTGGCGAAGGCGAACGCAAGCGACCGCCGCGCCGAGCTCGACGAACTGCTGAAAGTGATTGCCGAGGCCGACGCCTTGCTGTCGGAAGATGACGGTGGTTCGCTGAAGCTGTCTGCGCTGCTCAATGCGATGCTGCGTACCACGCCCAACCTGCAACTGGTGTCGCTGAAGACCTTGCCGGTGACGCCCTTGCTTGCGCAGGGGCCGCAAGCAGGTAACGGCAGCGAACTCAAGCCTGCCGTGCCCATGCTCGGCAAGGACAAGGACGACGACGACGCCGATGCACCGCCTGTCGCCGTACACCAGCATGCAGTGGAGATCGCCGTAAAAGGCAATTTTCTGGCGATGCTGCCGTATATGGAGAAGCTGCGCCGCTATCCGAAGCGGCTGTTCTGGGCGTCGGCGTCGCTGGACGTGCAACAGCACCCTGACGCGGTACTGCACCTGACGATTACCACGCTCTCCGCGCAAAGGACGGCGCCGCTCGAATGAAGATTTCGCTGCTGCTGATTGCCGGACTGCTGTGTGCGCCAGCGCTGGGCGCCGAGAAGCTGCGCGACCCGACGCGGCCGCTGGCAACGCCGCAACGCGCAGGCGCTGCAGCGACGCCTGCGGCACCCAAGGCAGCCCCGGTACTGCCGGTGCTGCAGTTGGTGTTGATGGGCGCGGAGCGGCGCTATGCGGTCATCGATGGTGAACTTCTCGCCGAGGGCGACGACATTCGCGGACTGACAGTGCAAAAGATTCTCGATGACGCCGTCGTACTGATCACCCCGAACGGGCCGCGCACGCTGCCGCTGTCCGTCGAACCCTGAAGGCAAGACCATGAGACTTCCCCTGTCGACCTGCTGGCAGCTCTCCACCGCCGTCCTGATCGTCGCGGGCTGCGCCTCTGCGCCGCCGGTCCAACAGCTGCCGCCCAGCGCGGCCATCGGCGATGCGCTGACCGTGCCCAGACCCGTCGAGCCACCGGTCGTGGCTGCACCGCCGGCGCCACCGCCCGCGCCAGTCCCTGTGGCAGCGCCAGTGGAAGACCCGAACGAGCCGCGCATCAATGTCTCCATGAACAATGTGCCGGCACGGCAGTTTTTTATGGCGCTGGCGGCCGGCACCCGTTACACCATGCTGGTGCACAACAATGTCAGCGGCAATCTGTCGGCGAAGCTGCAGAACGTGACGGTGCCTCAGGCGCTGGAGGCGATGCGCGAGCTGTATGACTTCGATATCGTGCTACAAGGCGACAAGATCACGGTACGCCAGCAGGTCATGGAAAGCCGTGTCTTCCAGGTCAATTATCCGACAGGCACGCGCAAGGGAAGCTCCGACACGCGAGTTGCCGCCGGTTCGCTGGCCGACGCGCCGGCGGTCGGCAGCGCGGTCGCCGTGCCGGCAGCCGGTCGCACGCCGGACAGCAGCCGGGTGACGACGGCCTCCGAAGTCGACTTCTGGCAGGAACTGAAAAATTCGCTGACGGCCATCGCCGGCATCGCCGAAGGCAGTGGCCGCAGCATCGTCGTCAGCCCGCAGTCGGGCGTGGTGGTGGTTCGCGCGATGCCGAAGGAACTGCGCGACATCGCGGCCTACCTGAAGGCGACGCAACTGTCGATCGAGCGCCAGGTCATCCTGGAAGCCAAGATCATCGAAGTGCAACTGTCCGATGGATATCAGGCGGGGGTGAACTGGTCGGCCTTTCGCGCTGGTAATACGAATGCGACAGGCGGCGTGATCCAGCCGGGTTCATCACTGAGCAATGTGCCGTCGACGCCGCTGACCAGCACCACGCTGTCCGCCGTCGCCGGATCGGCGATCGCGGCGGCGGCAAATGCCAGCGGCACCATGTTCGGGCTGGCCGTACAGGGCACCAACTTTGCCGCGCTGGTGTCTTTCCTGGAAACGCAGGGCGCGGTGCAGGTGCTGTCGAGCCCAAGGATTTCGACGCTGAACAATCAACAGGCGGTGCTGAAGGTGGGCACGGATGAGTTCTTTGTCACCGGCGTCACCGGCGGCACTACCACGCCGTCCGGCGGCGGCGCGATCACCACCATGCCGAACGTGACGCTGCGGCCGTTCTTCTCCGGCGTGGTGCTGGACGTACTGCCGCAGATCGATGCAGACGGCAACATCATGCTGCACATCCGTCCGTCGGTCTCGCAAGTGACGACAGTCACCCGCAATATCAACCTCGGCATTGGCGGCCAGCTGCAACTGCCGCTGGCATCGAGCAGCGCATCGGAAGCCGACAGCGTCGTGCGCGCCCGCAATGGCCAGGTGGTCGTGATCGGCGGCCTGATGCGCGAAAGCGCCAGCCGTGACCGCTCGCAGGTACCGGGCCTCGGCAATCTGCCGGGCGTCGGCAATCTTCTCGGCAGCACGGGCCGGCAGTCGCAAAAGCGCGAGCTGGTGATCCTGCTGAGGCCAACGATCGTCGCCAGCGAAAGCCCGTGGCAGGACGATCTGCTCGACAGTCAGCGGCGCGTGCAGCGCCTGCAGGGCAATCCGACAGGGACCCCATGATCCCGCGCGACGCGACCGGCGGCAAGCCTGGCGGCACACCCGTGCTCGATTTGCTGCAGCATGAGGTCGACGCCGACCTCGCTCGCCGGCTGCCGGAGACGTACGCGCGGCGCTATCTGGCGCTGCTGCTGCGCGACCAGGGCGACAGCTGCCTGCTCGGCCTGGCCGACCCCGGCAACCTGCGCGCACAGGATGCCATTTCGCAGATGCTGCGGCGCCCGGTCGATGTGGTGCAGGTCGAGCGCAATGCGCTGTTGACGACGCTGGACCGCGTGTATGGCAAGAGCGAACAGCTGGGCGAATTCGCGCGCGAGGTCGAGCGCAATATTGAGCGCGAAGCGAACGTGGTCGATCTTGACCAGATGGGCATCGTCATTGACGATGCAGACGCCCCGGTGGTCAAGCTGCTGCAGACTATTTTCGATCATGCGGCACAGGTACGCGCGTCGGACATCCACATCGAGCCGCAAGAGAAGCGGCTGATCGTGCGCTACCGGATCGACGGCGCGTTACACAAGCAGGCCGAGGCCGACCTGAAGATCGCGTCCCCGCTGGTGGTGCGGCTGAAGCTGATGGCCGGCCTCGACATCGCCGAGAAGCGGCTGCCGCAGGACGGCCGTATTGCCGTGCGCTCCGGGCTGCACAAGCTTGACGTGCGCATGTCGACCTTGCCCACGCTCTATGGCGAATCGGTGGTGCTGCGTATCCTGATGCAGCAACAAGGTTTGGTCGCACTGACCGCAACCGGCATGGACACCAAGGTGTTCAGCGCATTTGAACATGCGATCAGGTCGCCGCACGGCATCGTGCTCGTCACTGGCCCGACCGGCAGCGGCAAAACCACGACGCTGTACGGCGCGCTGCAGCTGCTGAACCAGCCGGACGTGAAGATTCTCACCTGCGAAGACCCGGTGGAATACCGAATGGCCGGCGTGGTTCAGGTGCAGACCAACGACAAGATCGGTCTGGATTTTGCGCGCGTGCTGCGCTCTTTCCTGCGCCAGGATCCGGACGTGATTTTCATCGGCGAGATCCGTGACCACGAGACCGCACAGATCGCCAGCCGCGCCGCCATGACGGGCCACCTGGTGCTCTCGACACTGCACACGAATGATGCCGTCAGCACCCCTGTGCGGCTGGCGGACATGGGCATTCCTCCGTACCTGATCGCATCGACGCTGCTGGCGGTGGTATCACAGCGATTGATCAGGCTGTCCTGCACCTATTGCGCCGAGTCGTATTCTCCGGGCGACGATGAGTTGCACTGGCTGCTTCAGCTGCTGGACAGCGACGCGCTGCCGCCACACGCCGAACTCAAGCAGGGCCGAGGCTGCTCGCGCTGCAACGGCATCGGCTATCACGGTCGCACCGGCGTGCATGAGATTCTGAGCATTACACCGCCGCTGGCGCGCGCGCTGCGCGGCGGCGATCTGCAGGCGTTCGAGCGTGCAGCGGCTGCGGAAATCGCTGGCAAGACCATCACGCAGCGCGTACTGCAGCTGGTACTGTCCGGCCGCACCACGGTCAGCGAGGCAATGAAGACCATCAGCCGGGAGGACGACTGATGCGGCATTTTGCGTATGAGGGGCGTAACCGGCGCGGCGAGCTGGTGAGGGGACGGATCGAATCGCCCAATCCACAAGCGGTCGCGCAGTGGATGATGGGCGCGGGCCTGGTGCCGGTAAAAATCGCGCCAGACGACCCCGATCAGGGCTCGACGTCCTGGCTGGGCAGCCTGCGCGGGCGCGGCGCGCTGACATCGACCGAGCTGCTGCTGTTCACTCGGCAGCTCGGCACGATGGTGCGCGCCGGGCTGCCGCTGATGCAAGCGCTGTCGGGCATGCAAAAGTCTTCTGCCAATCCCAAGCTGGCAGCGCTGCTGGGCAAGCTGCGCGAAGACCTCGACCAGGGCCTGGAGCTGTCTGCCGCAATGGCGCACCATCCGGGCTTCTTCGATGACTATTACGTCAGCATGATCCGCGTCGGCGAAGGCGCCGGCCGGCTGGACGAGATCTTTGTGCGGCTCGCACTGCAGCTCGAGTTCGAGCGCGACATGCGGCAGAAGATCAAGAGCGCTCTGCGCTACCCGACCTTCGTGGTCGGCGCGATCGCGATCGCGATCGGCATCCTGACGATCTTCGTGATCCCCGTATTCGCCAAGGTCTATGCAAGCATGAAGGTCGAGCTGCCGCTGCTGACACGCCTGCTGTTGGCAATTTCGGACTTTGCGGTGCGATGGTGGTGGGTCGTGGCGATCGATGTGGTGGCCGCCGTACAGGCCTGCCGGATGCTGCTGAGGCAACCAAAGTACCGGCTGCGCTGGGATCGCTTCAAGCTGCGGCTGCCGCTGGTCGGCAGCATTTTCAACAAGGCAGGCATAGCGCGCTTCTGCCTGTCGTTCTCGATCGCCTGCAAGAGCGGCGTGCCGATCGACCAGGCGTTTACGCTGGTAGCGAAAGTGGTCGACAATGCCTATTTCGAGCAGCGCATTCATGGCATGCGCGAAGGGATCACGCGCGGCGAGACCATGCTGCAGATCGCGCAGGGCTCAGGCATCTTCCAGCCGATGGAGCTGCAGATGATCGCGGTCGGCGAAGCGACCGGCGAAATGGAAAAGATGATGGAACAGGTGGCGCAGATGTATCAGGAAGAGCTGCAATACGAAGTCGGCCGGCTGGGCGACGCGATCGAGCCCATCCTGCTGGCCGTGATGGGCGGCCTGGTGCTGCTGCTCATGCTGGGCATCTTCCTGCCGCTGTGGGACCTCGGGCAGCTGGCGCAACAAGGCTGAGCGTCGAAAGGAAGCTTACGGGGCGAGCACCGGCCTGACGCCGGCGGCTCACCGGACGTGCGATCAGGTCGTGCTCAGTCCTTGCCGAATTCGTCACCGAGCTCCCGGCCACGCGCCGCCGCCGCATGCAGCGCCTTCACGATCGCCGGCTTCACGCCGCTGGACTCCATTGACTGCAGCGCCGCATAGGTGGTGCCGCCCTTTGATGTGACTCGCTCGCGCAGCAGCGATACCGGTTCGTCGGAACGAATCGCCAGTTCCGACGCTCCGGCAAACGTGGCCTGCGCGAGCTGACGTCCCTGCTCTGCAGTCAGGCCCAGCTCGACGGCGGCCTGCTGCATCGCCTCGATGAAATAGAACACATAAGCCGGGCCGCTGCCTGACAAGGCCGTCACAGCGTCAATCTTTGCCTCGTCGTCGATCCACACCGTCTCGCCGACGGCGCGCAGGATGGCGTCCGCTGACTGACGCTGCGCGTCGGACACGCCGGCCATTGCCACAGCGCCCGTAATGCCCTTGCCAACCAGCGCCGGCGTATTCGGCATCGTGCGCACGATCGCCTGGTGACCATTGAGCCAGCGCGACAGGTCGGCAGCACGGATGCCGGCGGCAATCGACAGCAGCAGCTGTGACTGCACATAGGGTTTGACTGCCGCGACGACCTCGCGCATCTGCTGCGGCTTGACCGCCAGCACGATCACATCGGCCGAGGCCAGCGCCTCATCGGGTGCCGTGGCCGTTGTCACGCCGAAGCGCTGCGCCAGTGCCGCGAGCGTCTGCGGCATGACATCGACGACATGGATGTTGGCCGCTGCCGTCAGTGTGCCGGCCAGACCGCCAATCAGGGCCTGCGCCATATTGCCACCGCCGATAAAGGCGATCTTCAGTTCATTTTGCATAATCTCGTTGTCCAAAAATTGCGGTACCAATACGAACGATCGTCGCGCCCTCGGCAATGGCAGCCGGCATATCGGCCGACATGCCCATCGACAGCGTATCGGTGTCGATGCCGATGGCGCGTAGTTGCTGCTGCAGCGCGCGCAGTTGCGCGAACGGCGTGCGCTGCGCTTCGATATCCTGCGCCGGCTCCGGAATCGCCATCAGGCCACGCAATCTCAGTCGAGGGAGTGCCATCACTGCCTGCGCCAGCGCCGGCAGGTCGGCCGGCGCAACGCCGCTCTTGCTCGCCTCGCCGCTGACGTTCACTTGCAGACAGATGTTCAACGGCGGCAGATCGGCGGGACGCTGCTCCGACAGGCGCCGCGCGATCTTTTCGCGATCGACTGCATGCGCCCACGCGAAATGCTCAGCGAGCGGACGCGTCTTGTTGCTCTGGATCGGACCGATGAAATGCCAGTCGAGATCCAGGTCGGGCCGCAGTGCGGCGACGGCCTGCTGCTTGTCCAGCGCTTCCTGCAGATAGTTTTCGCCGAAGGCCCGCTGGCCGGCATCGGCCGCGGCGATCACGGCCTGCGGACCGAAGGTCTTCGAGACTGCCAGCAGCGATACTGAAGACGGCTCACGACCGCAAGCGTGCGCTGCAGCGGCGATGGTCGCTTTGACTCGCTCAAGATTGTCGGAAATGCTCATAGGGCGGAATTATCGCTCATTGATCATTCCCCTGCGGGAATCGGGCGGCGCTGCTAGCATCGCGGCCATGAGCCTTATTAACCACGGCGCAACGACGCCTTTCGGGAATATTCAGCTGATCACCATCGACGGCACACCAACGACGATCGATGCGTATCGCAATCAGGTACTGCTCATCGTAAACACCGCAAGCCAATGCGGATTCACCCCTCAGTACGCCGGGCTCGACGCCTTGTATCGCCAGTATCGTGAGCGCGGACTAGCGGTGCTTGGCTTCCCGTGCAATCAGTTTGGCGCTCAGGAGCCGGCTGACGACAAATCGATTGCGGCATTCTGCGAATCCCAATATCAGGTCAGCTTCCCCATGTTTGCCAAAGTGGACGTCAACGGCCCGGCGGCGCATCCACTGTTTATGCTGCTCAAGGAAAGCGCGCGCGGTGTACTGGGCACGACATCGATCAAGTGGAATTTCACGAAATTCCTGGTCAGCCGAGATCGTGCCAGCATACGGCGCTTTGCCCCATGGACACGTCCGGAGCGCCTGCAACGAGCAATTCGGGACGAGCTCGCTGCCTGAGCGCTGCCACACCTCGTGTGCGGCAGCGAGGTTGAACATTCAAATTTTGCCGGTTACCCACAGGCGCGGCGCGCGGTGCCACGGGTAACACGGGCACTCCGTTGCGCGTCAGCGATAACTACACAACGACGGAGGCGACACCATGGACCAAAGCGATTTCAAGACACTCTGCCGCTCGGCCAGCATCTTGCTGCACCGAGAAGATCCTGAAGCACTGAGTAATACCCATGTCATCGACATCGATGGCGTGCGCATCGGTTTGTTTTTTGATGAGGTACTCGCGCCGGACCGCATCCTCACCTATATCGACATTGGCAAATTGCCGATGTTCGGACGCGAAGAAATCATGGCCCGTGTGCTGTCGCTGAATTTGCTGACCGCAACGAAAACCTCTGGCGTCTACGGTTTCGACTCTCAGAGCGACACCCTGATATTCGTGCAGCATCTGCTCTTCCCCGAACTCATGACGGGCGAAGACCTGAGCCGCATCCTTCAAGGTTATAGCGACCATGCAAACGCTCTGCGGGAAAGTTTGCTGGATCCCGGAAACGGTGAGCCGGTTCCCGACATGCTTGCTCGCTCGTTCGAGGCCCGATCCCACCAGAACGCGTAGGAGATCTCATGTGCGCTCGCCCGGTTTCATCCGCCCAGCCCGGCAATCCGTATGCCGAGTTATCCAGCTCCCTCCCTTCTACTCCCAACATCTCGCCATCGCTCAACCACCCGGCCAATCGCCGGCAAGCGACGGCAGACCTGCAGCGGATCTATCAGGAAAGTGCCGAATCGCCGGCCGAAGCCTTGCTGCAGGACGATAATTACGGCCAGCTCCACCAGCGACAGCAACTCAGCCAGCGGCTATCGCAAAAAAGTACGGGCCTGGTCGATGTGGGATTTTTCAATTATCTGAACAGCCTGACCTCGTCGTCGCGGCGAGCGCCGCCCTCGTCGACGACGGCCAACTACCTTCAGCTGCAGTCAATGCAAGACCAGTACCAAACGCTTGGCAACGGACCGCAAGCAACGATGATTAGCGATCAAGGGACAATCAGCGAATCGAGCTCGGTGTCCACTCCCAGCGAAAGCGAAGACGCCAATGGCTCACTTTTCGGGCTGGATGGGTTGGAGGCCGCAAAGCTGAAGCTCGCAGCACTGGAACGTTCACTGGCTCAGTTAACTGCAAAATCATCGGCGCCTGACGGTGCGGAGAGCAGCGACAGCGACCAGGATAGCGACCCCGATATCATTGGCGAACTGAAGCAGCAGATCGCCGTGCTCAACAATCTGGTTGGCCGATACGCAACGACCGTCAGCGGCGAATCCCAGGACACCGGGCTCACAAACAAGGACGTCAATCTGACCTCGATGGTGCGCTCGGTACAGGCCCATCGGTTGGACCATTCTGCCACCAGGTATCCGCTGCCCCGCCCGGCGGCCAACGGGGATAAGGTCGATCTGCTCCAGCAGCACGAACTCAGCAAGAGCCTCTCACTGCGGGTGCCCGAAGAACAGCCGAGAGCGGACAGCATTGCGATTGATATCGATACAAACGATACCGCGAAGCTCAACATTCTCGAGCGCGAGATGCAAGCATGCGCCAAGCGTGGCGACGACGCATTTACAAAATACAAGCGCCTTGGCGATGCCATCGTCCGCGACCGAGAAAGCGGCGATACTCCTCCGCATACGCTGCTGGCCAAGCTGAAAAAGCTGCGTAAATTCGAGAATGAATGGTTACAGTGCTCGAAAGAGATCGTGACCCTGATCGATCAATGGGAATCTCTTGTCGGACATGGGGCATCGCAGGCTGATAAATCAGCCAGACAAATTGCCAGCGAACGCACTGCCTTCCTCGACAATTACAAGGGCAGTGACACACGTGCGCTGGAAAAAACTCATGAGGCCCTGGTCAAGCAATTGCAGCATCACGTGCAGGACAATCCTGCGCAAGCTACTGCGTGGGATGCCCTTGCGGGTGCAGCAGGATTTTCATCATCCTTCCTGGTCGGGAATACGCTTGCGCGCTTTTTGCCAGGCTGGGCCGGAGTGATTTTGCCGCCCGTCATTTCGGGAAGCTTTCACGTGATGGTCGCGACACCGGTCGTCAAAAACATCATGGCGCGAACCTGGAACGCCACGTCGCTGGCCGAGTTCAACAATTACATGAAGCTGACCGGTGCCCAATGGGCTGACCGCTGGGCCGGCGAAACCGAGGTACGCAAATACGCTTCGAAGGATCCGGCACGTTCGGACAAATTGACTATCGGCGAGAGGCTCGCCGAAGAGAAGGATTTTTCAGAGCTCAGCGCCAACCGTTATCGGGACGAAGAGGCGGCGTATTGGGCATATACGGCCAACTACTCGCTGAAGGCTGTCCTGTGCGGCGTGTTTTCGCAGCATTTTTCCACAGGGACTAACGCGATCAAAGGCATCGAGGCAGCAATGCACGGTGCAATGGGCGCACTCAGCGGTGCCGAATACATTGTCGGCCAGCAGCTGGCGCGCAGTACTCAGCCCGGTGCCAAAGCGACGGCTGTGCCGACGCGGGAAGTCTTTGCTGCCCAGGAAGAATATCTCAAGTCGCTTCGTGACGATCTGGATGCGGCGCTCAAGGCACACCGAGAAACGCACGGCAGCGACCCCAAAGATCCGACCGAACGTGCATTGCGCAAGGAAAGTCTCCGGATAGAGCGGGAGCGCCAGGCCGCAAGCGCGAAAGCCCGCATGGCCGGTATTGCGACATATGAATTTACTGCGCAATTTAAGGGTGATGCGAAATGGGATACCTTGTCTGAGGTGCTCGGTCGCATCCTGACGCTCGCGCCAACCACAGTGACCAGCTATCTCACGGCCCATATGAGAAAAAGTCCGGATCCGGTGATGATGTTTCTGGGGCATTTCCTGCCCTCGGTCACGCTGATCGCGCCGACCGGCGGCTTTACCAGCCGGCCCTGGATCTGCGGACTCATTCGCGCCGGACTACAGGCATTTTTGACCGCCAGAGACGTGCAATCGAAGAAATCTGCGCAAACTGTTGCGACATCGATTCCCGGACAAATCAGAGTGCGAGAAGGTCAAGCGCAGTCCGACTCACCGGATCGTGCATCGACGGAGGTGTCTTCGTCCGAGTTGTCTTCTATCGAGGTCAGCGCAGTCAGGACCATCGATGACGATTCGACAGAGCACAGTTATACGGTCGAATTTCCGGATGACAGCACATCCTCCGAGGTGTCGGAAGAGGTTTGGGCCGGCAATCCCACGCAACGCGACGTGGATGCGGCCAACTAAGGCAATGCAAACAGGGCCCCGCAAGGGGCCCTGTTTACAGGTTTACAGCGCCTGATCGATCAGCTCGATCCAGTGCCGCACCGGCGTATCGGTACCGGACTGCAAATGGGTCAGACAACCGATGTTGGCTGACACGATCATTTCCGGATCGGTCGCCTGCAAATTCTTCAGCTTGTTGTCGCGCAGGCGGTAAGAAAGCTCAGGCTGTGTCACCGAATAGGTGCCAGCCGAGCCGCAGCACAGATGGCTGTCGGCGCAGAGCTTCACATCCACACCGCAGGCACGCAATACCGACTCCACCTTGCCTCGAATCTGCTGGCCGTGCTGCAGCGTACACGGCGGGTGGTAGGCCACGCGCTTGCCGATCTTGCCGGCGAGCTTGTGCTCGAGCTCCTTCTCGAAGGCCGGCATGATCTCGGACAGGTCTTTCGTCAGTGCCGAAATGCGCTGCGCGCGGCTCGCATAGGCAGGATCGTTCGCCAGCAGATGGCCATATTCCTTGACGGTAGCACCACAACCAGAAGCCGTCATCACAATGGCCTCCACGCCGGCTTCTACGTACGGCCACCAAGCATCAATATTGCGACGCATGTCGTCCAGGCCGCCGTCCTGATCGTTCATGTGATACCGGATCGCGCCGCAGCAGCCAGCCTTCGGCGCTATCACCAGTTCGACGCCCAGCTTGTCAAGCACGCGCGCCGTCGCCGAATTGATATTGGGCGACATCGCCGGCTGCACGCAGCCATCCAGCAGCAGCATCTTGCGCGCATGGCTGCGCGAAGGCCAACGGCCTGCATCGCGCGCTTCGGGCACTTTGTTCTTCAGCGCTTGCGGCAGCAGCGGACGCACCGCCTGCCCCAGCTTCATCGCCGGCGTGAACAAGGCCTTGCGCGGCAGTGTTTCCTTGAGCACCGTGCGCACCAGCTGCTGTGCGAACGGGCGCTTGACCTGCTTTTCGACGACGCCGCGGCCAATGTCGACTAGGCGGCCGTAAGTTACACCCGATGGGCAAGTGCTCTCGCAGTTGCGGCAGGTCAGGCAGCGATCCAGGTGCAGCTGGGTCTTTTCCGTTGCAGGCTTGCCTTCGAGGACCTGCTTGATCAGGTAGATACGGCCACGCGGACCATCGAGCTCGTCGCCGAGCAGCTGGTAGGTCGGGCAGGTCGCCGTGCAGAAGCCGCAGTGCACGCATTTGCGCAGGATGGCGTCTGCCTCCTGTCCCTCGGGCGTGTGCTTGATGAAGTCGGCGAGATTGGTTTGCATCGTCAGAGGTCGGTATACATGCGGCGCGGATTGAAGATGCCGGCCGGGTCAAAAGCATTTTTAAGATTGCGATGGATGCGAGCCACCGCCGGTGCCAGCGGCTGGAACACACCGACCGCCTTGTCGCCGCCGCGATACAGCGTGGCATGGCCACCGGCCGTCGTAGCCGCAGCGCGGATGGCAACGGCGTCTGCCGTGCTCTTCAGCCAGCGCTGCGCGCCGCCCCATTCGATCAACTGCGATCCGGGGAGTTGCAGGGGCGACGCTACCGTCGGCACGGACACGCGCCATAACCCTGCCGTGGTATCGGCAAAAAAAGCATGCTGCTGCTCGCGCAGGCTGTCCCAGAAAGTGTCCGCGTCGGGCAGCGCGATGCCGCCCATTTTCGCGATCGCCGCATCGACTGCGGCCTGCGCGCCCGACAGACGCACGCTGAGCTTGCCATCGAACCAGCACGAGGCCGAGATCGGTAGCGGCTGGCCGCCCCAGACATTGAGTTGGTGCAGCGCCTCTTGCTCGCCCATATCGAACTGCAGCGAATGTTGTGCGAACGGCCGTGGCAGCACTTTCAGTGACACCTCGAGGATCAGGCCGAGCGTGCCCAGCGATCCGGTCAAGAGGCGCGATACATCGTAGCCGGCGACGTTCTTCATCACCTGTCCGCCAAAGTGCAGCACCTCGCCTTTGCCGTCCATCAGCACGCTGCCCAGAACGAAATCGCGCACCGAACCGACGGCCTGCCGGCGCGGACCGGACAGGCCGCTGGCGACGATACCGCCGATCGTGGCCAGGCCGTCGAAACGCGGCGGCTCGAATGCGAGCATCTGCTTTTTGTCGGCGAGCGCCGCACCGATCTCGCGCAGCGACGTGCCGGCACGCGCAGTGATGACAAGCTCGGTCGGGTCATAGGACACAATGCCGCTGTAGGCAGTCGTCTCCAGCACCTCGCCGTCGAGCGATTGCCCGTACCAATCCTTGGTACCGTTGCCGCGAATGCGCAGCGGCTGCCCGGAGGCCGTGGCCGCCGCGATGCGATCGCGGAATTCCTGCAAAACCTGATTCATTGTTAGCGTTTTCTTTTTTCAGAGGCGCAATGGCCGGACCGCTCAGAAGCGCGGCAGCTCGGGGTATTTCAGCTCACCCCGCTTCACATGCATCTTTCCGTATTCGGCGCAGCGATGCAGCGTCGGAATCGCCTTGTCGGGATTGAGCAGGAAGGCCGTATCGAACGCGCGCTTGACTGCGAAGAAGGCCTCGCGCTCCTGCGGTGAAAACTGCACGCACATCGAGTTGATCTTTTCGATACCGACGCCGTGCTCGCCGGTGATGGTGCCGCCCACCTCGACGCACAGCTCGAGAATGGCCGCACCAAATTGCTCCGCGCGGTCGAATTCGCCGGGCGTGTTGGCATCGAACAGAATCAGCGGGTGCAAGTTGCCGTCGCCCGCATGGAAGACGTTCGCGCAGCGCAGCGCATAGGTCTTTTCCATCTCGGCGATACCGAGCAGCACTTGCGCAAGGTGTTTGCGCGGAATGGTGCCGTCCATGCAGTAGTAGTCGGGCGAAATGCGGCCCGCAGCGGGGAACGCGTTCTTGCGACCGGACCAGAACTTCAGGCGCTCGGCCTCGCTGGTCGATACGGCGATCGCTGTCGCACCCGAAGCCTTCAGCACCTCGGTCATGCGGGCGATCTCTTCTTCGACCTCTTCAACGGTACCATCGGATTCGCACAGCAGGATCGCCTCGGCATCGGTGTCATAGCCGGCCTTGACGAAAGGCTCCACCATGCGCGAGCTGGTCTTGTCCATCATTTCGAGGCCCGCCGGAATGATGCCTGCAGCGATCACGTTCGCGACCGCATTACCGCCCTTCACGACATCATCGAACGACGCCATGATCACCCTGGCCTGCTGAGGCTTCGGCACCAGCTTGACAGTCACTTCAGTGACCACGCCCAGCATGCCTTCGGATCCGATGAACACCGCCAGCAAATCGAGGCCAGGCGCATCGAGTCCTTCATTGCCGAGTTCGACAACATCGCCGTCGATGGTGACCATGCGCACGCGCAGCACATTGTGTACCGTGAGGCCGTATTTCAGGCAGTGCACGCCGCCGGAATTTTCTGCGACGTTGCCGCCGATTGAGCAAGCGATCTGCGACGACGGATCCGGCGCGTAGTACAGCCCATGCGCGCCGGCCGCTTCCGAGATCGCCAGGTTGCGTACGCCGGGCTGCACGACAGCAGTGCGCGCATAGGCATCAAGGCTGACGATACGGTTCAGCCGTGCGGTCGACAGCACCACGCCATCGGCGATCGGCGTCGCACCGCCGGACAGGCCCGTGCCGGCGCCGCGCGGCACGATCTGCACGCCAAGGCGACGGCAGACCTTGAGCACAGCGACGACTTGCGCCTCGTTCTCGGGCAAAACGACGACCATCGGCAGCTGCCGATAGGCCGCCAGACCGTCGCATTCATAGGGCCGGGTATCTTCTTCGTTGTACAGCACGGCCTGCGCAGGCAGTTCGGCGCGCAATGCAGCGACGACCTCCTGCTGCCGCGCGAGCGCGAAGACCGGTTCAATAGGGGCGTTCATTTCAGGCAATCCTGGAGCAGCTGCAGCGGATACCGCAGCCGGATGAGAAAGGCCTGTAGTTTAGCGAAAGCCCCTGAATCGCGATGGCTAATACTCAGCTTTTGGCCTGAAAAGCTTTGCCGGGAAAGATGAAAATTTTTGCCAGAAGCCAGCGCACATGGCCCGAATTGGCCCGCTGGCTAACCGCTCGGCAGCCTTAAGGGCTCTTGAAGGTGTCGCGCATCCATTGCAGGAATACCGCAACTTCCGGCCGCTCCAGCACTGGCTTTTCATAGACCGCGTAGTAGGCATGCGGCGGCGAGCTCATCTGCACATCAAACAGCCTCACCAGCTCGCCAGCGTCAATCAGCTCACGGGCAAAGTGCTCTCGGGCCAGGCCAACGCCATGCCCGTGGCGCACCATCTCCTGCAACAGGCCAAGATCATCGACGCGAATGCCCGTGGTCGGCTCGGGCCAGTCGAGACCGGCGGCCTCGAACCACGGCTGCCACGGCTCAAGTGCAGAGCGGATCAGCGTCGCCTTCTTCAGGTCCGCCGGCTCGCGCAGCTCACCGACAGTTTTCAGATAGGCCGGGCTGGCGACGACGAAGGTCGGCTCGGAAAACAGCTTCTCGGTCTGCAAGTTAGGATAGCGACCGGGCCCGAAACGAACCTCGAGGTCGCTCTCGGCCAGCGCGAGATCGTACAGCGGCACGGACAGATAGATCTCGATCGCGATCTCCGGGTGCAGCGCCGTGAACGAGTCGAGGTGGGGTACCAGCATGTAACGCGCAAACGTCGGCGGTACCGTGATCTTGAGCCGTGGCTGCGCGGATGCTGCGCGGCGCGGAATCGGGAAATCCGTCAGCGTGCGCAGCGCCTGCCGCACGACGTCAAGATAACGGCGGCCGAATTCGGACAGGCCGACATTCCGGCCATCGCGCACAAACAGGCGCTCGCCGACGAACTCCTCCAGCAGACGGATGCGATGCGACAGCGCCGATGGCGTGATGCAAAGTTCTTCCGCCGCCAGCGCGAACGAGCCGTGCCGTGCCGCTGCTTCAAATGCGGACAGCGCGTGAACCGGGGGAATGCGTGTTGCCATCGGAACCTTGCATCAAAAGGCGAGTGTCACCAGCGGATCACTTTGCCCGGGTTGAGGATATTGTTCGGATCAAGCGCGTGCTTGATCGTGCGCATGACATCGATCGCATCCTCGCCATGCTCTTGCACGAGGAAGCCGATCTTGTGCAGGCCGACGCCGTGCTCGCCGGTGCAGGTGCCCTGCATCTCAATGGCACGCGCGACCATGCGCTCATTGACGCCCTCGGCCCGTGCGATGTCGGCAGGATCGTTCGGATCGACCAGCATCTGCACATGGAAATTACCGTCGCCGACGTGGCCGATAATGCCGTGCACGATCTTCTCGCGCTCGAGATCGGCCTTGGTCTCGAGCAGGCAATCGGCCAGCCGCGAGATCGGCACGCAGCAGTCGGTCGAGATCGCGCGGCTGCCTGCGCGCAGCTGCAGCAACGCAAAATACGCGTTATGCCGTGCCTGCCACAGACGCGTGCGGTCTTCAGGGCGAGTCGCCCATTCGAAGCCGGTCGCGCCGTGTTCGTCGGCAATCTGTTGGACCAGCTCGGCCTGCTCCGTCACACCATGCTCGCTGCCGTGGAACTCAAACAGCAGCAGCGGCTTCTCAGGCAGGGTCAGCTTGTCGTGCTTGTTCAGCGCGCGCACGCTGTTCTCGTCGACAAATTCAACGCGCGCCACCGGCACACCCATTTGAATCGTCTGGATCACCGTGTTCACCGCGTCGGCAATGTCCGGGAACGAACACACCGCCGCCGAGATCGCCTCAGGCTGCGGATAGATCCGTAGTGTCACTTCCGTAATGATGCCCAGCGTGCCCTCGCTGCCGACAAACAGCCGCGTCAGGTCATAGCCGGCCGACGACTTCTTTGCGCGCGTGCCGGTCTTGATGATCTTGCCCTCGGCAGTGACGACCGTCAGCGCCAGGACGTTCTCGCGCATCGTGCCGTAGCGCACCGCGTTGGTGCCAGAGGCGCGGGTCGCGGCCATGCCGCCAATCGAGGCGTCGGCGCCCGGATCGATCGGGAAGAACAGGCCGGTGTCCTTGATCTCCGTGTTCAGTTGCTTGCGCGTCACGCCCGGCTGCACCGTCACCGTCAGGTCTTCCGGATTGATCGACACGACCTGGTTCATCTGCGACAGGTCGATCGACACGCCGCCCTGCACCGCAAGAATGTGACCTTCCAGCGACGTGCCCGTGCCATAAGGGATCACGGGGAAACGGTGTTCATTGCACAAAGCCACAGCGGCGGCGACATCGTCGGTCGACTGCGCAAACACCACGGCATCCGGCAACATCGGGTCATACGACGATTCGTCGCGACCGTGGTGCTCGCACATCGCATGACTGGTGGACAGACGGTCGCCGAAACGAGCCTGGAGGCCGGAAAGCAAAGCTGCGGGCATTTCTCGTCGCAGCACGGTAGGAATCGGATGGTTCATGGGAATTCTCCTCAAGCAAGCTATTGTACTCTGAGCGGTTCGATCGACCGATGAATGCCTCCCCCTTTAGGGAAGGTAAAGGCTAAATCCGCGATTTTCCCGTATTCTTGGCAGCCTGACGTTTGAAATTGACAATATGGGCAATCGACTATCGAAAATTGCGACCCGCACGGGTGACGACGGCACCACGGGTCTGGGCGATGGCAGCCGCACGGAAAAAGACGCACTGCGCGTGCAGGCGATGGGCGATGTGGATGAACTCAATTCGCACATTGGCCTGCTGTTGTGTGACAACCTGCCCGACGCCTTGCGAGAAGAACTGGTCACGATCCAGCACGACCTCTTCGATCTGGGCGGCGAACTGAGTATTCCAGGCTTCGTGATGATGACGGATGCGCAGGTAGCGCGGCTCGATGCGCTGCTCGAAAAGTACAACGCGACGCTGGAGCCGCTGAAGGATTTCATCCTGCCGGGCGGATCGCACGCCGCTGCGCTGTCGCATGTGTGCCGCACCGTGTGCCGGCGCGCCGAGCGCAGCATCGTTGCGCTAAGCCGTGCGGAGAAAGTGCACGCACGGCTCGGCCAGTATGTGAACCGGCTGTCGGATCTGTTGTTCGTGCTGGCGCGGGTGCTGAACCGTCATGACGGCGGCAGCGACGTGCTGTGGGAAAAGGGACGCGGCCGCGAGTGAGACGACAGTACCGGCCAAAATAAAGGCGCGCAGCCATCACGGCTTGCGCGCCTTTATCGTTCTGAGGCCAGGCCTGCTACTTAGAGCCTGTCTCGGTAGGTCGGTGGCAAGGCGGCAGTTACGCAGACAGTACAGACGGTCGGCAAGGGACTGCCAACGCCGCCAGCGGCCTACCAGGACAGGCTCTTAGTTGTTCACTACGAGCCTGGGCTCGCTACCGCCCAGCCGCTGCCTGACCGACGCCACGATCCCCGCTGCATCGAGTCCGCATTGCGCCAGCAGTACCTGCGCATCGCCGTGATCAATGAACTTGTCCGGCAACCCCAGCTGCAGCACGGGTTTAACGATGCCTGCAGCGGCCAATGCCTCGGCCACCGCCGAACCGGCGCCCCCCATCACACAGCCCTCTTCGAGCGTGACGATCAGGTCGTGCGTAGCCGCCAGTTGCGCGACCAGCGCCGTATCCAGCGGCTTGACGAAGCGCATGTCGGCCACGGTGGCATTCAGCTCGTCGGCCGCCTTCAGCGCCGGCGCCACCATCGTGCCGAACGCCAGCAGTGCGACCTGCCGCCCCTCGCGCCTCACCAGGCCCTTGCCAAGCGCGATCGTTTCGAGCAGTTCGCCCGTTGCAGCACCGACGCCGGCGCCGCGCGGATAGCGCACCGCAGCCGGTCCGGGATGGCGGTAGCCCGTGCTGAGCATCAGCCGGCATTCATGCTCGTCGCTCGGCGCCATCACCACCAGATTAGGGATGCAGCGCAGGTAGGCGATGTCGTAGTTGCCCGCATGCGTGGCGCCGTCGGCGCCGACCAGTCCGGCGCGATCGAGCGCAAACGTCACGTCGAGGTTCTGCAACGCGACATCATGGATCAGCTGGTCATACGCACGCTGCAGGAAGGTCGAATAGATCGCCACCACCGGCTTCATGCCTTCGCAGGCCAGACCGGCGGCAAAGGTCACTGCATGCTGCTCGGCGATGCCGACGTCGTAATAACGGTCCGGGAAACGCTGCTCGAACTGCACCAGCCCTGAACCCTCGCGCATCGCCGGCGTAATACCGACCAGCTTGTCGTCGGCCGCCGCCATGTCGCACAGCCAGTCGCCGAACACTTGCGTGTAGGTCTTCTTGGCCGGCGCGCTGGCCGGCTTGATGCCCTCGGCGGGATTGAATTTTCCGGGGCCGTGATACAGCACCGGATCGGCCTCGGCCAGCTTATAGCCCTGGCCCTTTCTCGTGACCACATGCAGGAACTGCGGGCCTTCGAGATTTTTCAGGTTCTGCAGCGTCGGAATCAATGCATCCAGATCGTGGCCATCAATCGGGCCAATGTAATTCAGCCCGAACTCCTCGAACATCGTTGCCGGCGTCAGCATGCCTTTCGCATGTTCCTCGAAGCGCTTGGCAAATTCCAGCATCGACGTCGGCAGCACCGAGCGACCGACATTCTTCGCCGCCGCATAAAATTTGCCCGACATCAGGCGGGCGAGATAGCGATTCAGCGCGCCGACCGGCGGCGAGATCGACATATCGTTATCGTTCAGGACGACCAGCATCTTGATGTCTTCATAGACGCCGACATTGTTCAGCGCCTCGAAGGCCATGCCGGCCGTCATCGCGCCGTCGCCGATCACGGCCACCGAATGGCGCGATTCGCCCTTCGTGCGCGCGGCCAGCGCCATCCCCAACGCCGCCGAGATCGAGGTCGACGAATGCGCAGTGCCGAAGGTGTCGTACCGGCTTTCGTCGCGGCGCGGAAAGCCCGACAGGCCACCCTGCTGGCGCAGCGTTGGCATCCGGTCGCGTCGCCCGGTCAGGATCTTGTGGGGATAGGTCTGGTGACCGACGTCCCAGACGATCCGGTCTTCCGGCGTGCTGAACACGTAGTGCAGCGCGATCGTCAGCTCGACCGTGCCGAGATTGGACGACAGGTGACCGCCGGTCTTGGAAACCGACTCCAGCAGATACTGCCTGAGCTCGTCTGCCAGCCGCTGCAAGTCGGCGCGCGACAGCGCACGCAAGTCGGCGGGGTCATTGATTTTTTGTAGCAGGTCCATCGTTCAGGCCCTCCTTTGCACAACAAGATCGGCCAATTCGCGCAAACGCTGTGCCCCGTCTGCAAATGGCAACAGCGCCCGGTGGGCATCCTGGCGCAAGGTCTCGGCCAGCGCGATCGACGCGTCCAGACCGAGGATCGACACATAGGTCGGTTTGTCGTTGGCAGCGTCCTTGCCCGCGGTCTTGCCCAGTGTCGCCGAATCGGCGGTCACATCCAGAATATCGTCGACCACCTGGAAGGCCAGTCCGACTGCCTGGGCGTACGCATCCAGCGCGGCCTCCTCAGTCGGCAGCAATGCCTTGCCGGCGGCACCGCCGAGCATGACCGACGCGCGCAGCAAGGCGCCGGTCTTCAGGCGGTGCATTTGCTCAAGCTCGGGCAACGACAGCGCCACGCCGACGGAGTCCAGATCAATCGCCTGCCCGCCGCACATCCCGCTCGAACCGGCCGCGCGCGCCAACAGCGCCAGCATGGCCAGCTTGCGCTCGGCCGCGAGCGGCCCGGCGCACAGCACCTCGAACGCCTGAGACTGCAGCGCATCACCGACCAGCAGCGCGGTCGCCTCGTCATATTGTCGGTGTACGGTCGGCTTGCCACGGCGCAGGTCGTCGTCGTCCATGCAGGGCATGTCGTCGTGCACCAGCGAATACGCATGGATCATCTCGACGGCGGCCGCAGCGCGCTCAAGCGCATCGCGCGGCGCATCGAACAGCTCGCCGGCCGCAAAGACCAGCAGCGCGCGTACCCGCTTGCCACCGCCCATCGATGCATACCGCATCGCTTCGTGCAGGCGGGTCGGCGACTGCGATACGGCCGGCAAATGCCGGTCCAGCACCGCCTCCATTGACGTTTGCACCTCGGTGCGCCAGTCAGCAAATGCGGCGCTCATGCGTCCTCGTCCTCATCGCTGCCTGCGTCGAAGGGCTTGAGCATGTCGCCTTCAAGGACTTTGATTTGTTGTTCGACGCGCTCGAGCTGCGCGGCGCAATGTTTCACGAGTTCGGAGCCGCGCTGATAGGCCGCGAGCGACGCTTCGAGCGGCAGCTCGCCGGACTCCATCTTCGCGACGAGCTGTTCTAGCTCTTCCATCGCCTCCTCAAAGGTGGCGACCGGCTGTTCCGCAGGATTCTTTTTCGGCATGGGATGGGTCAATCGGACTGACCGCGTATTTTAGTGCAATCATCGGCGCCCTCGGACGAAATACCCATGGAAAGCGGCGATAACGAACATGCCGACCGCGCTCGCAGCGACGATGACGCTCATTCGACCGATAGCAATTCAGCAAGCTTTTGCCGCTTGCCGCACTACCGCCATTGGCCGCCTGCGCAGGTGGCCGGGTAGTCCAGGGTCACCGGCCGGGTTATAATCCCGCCTTCGTCCAAAAAATAACCGTTTCATATCGTTTGAACACAGTTTTTTGCGGATTCTTTAACTCTTAGGTTGGTGCAAATTAATTTGGGGGTGGGGATGTCCGATCTGGCCAGTCTCTCAAGGCTCGCGCGCTCCAACGCGCAACTTCCGGTGGC
>JACCDT010956752.1_pt1 | contig 34450 bp, 42 predicted proteins | sample 7446291 | NCBI WGS metagenome assembly JACCDT01 (sample SAMN15323446, study PRJNA562643) | freshwater metagenome | isolation source: river surface water | place: USA:Blue River Watershed | collected 2017-08-17
ACTCACCGAGCGTGGTGATCCCCTACCCCGGCGAAGACAAAGGACAGGGCTGGGGACCGCGCGCTGGCGCCGATTGGTCCGGCCGTGCGCTCGTCCGGGGCGGCTACTGGTTCTCGGGGGCCTCTGCCGGCGCGTTCCGTCTCGGCGACGTCTGGCCCGACTACCGCTACGACTACGTCGGCTTCCGCTGCACCCAACCCGGTCTCTGATCCCTGGTCTCGGGTCGCCGCGTCAGCGGTGACCTCTCCCACCCCATGAGCGCACAAACTCCCACCACCGACGAAGCCACCCAGCTTGCGATCCGCACGTATCGCGGCATCGAGCTGGGGCTGGGTCAGGCCGACCCGGTCGCCGCGATTGCGGCAAAGATCGAGGCGCAGCACCCCGGCCACCTGGTGCTGGTGCAGGCCGGCAAGTTCCTGCACGGCTACGACCGCAGCGCCTACGCGCTGGCCACGCTCAAGGGTTACAAGCTCAAGCTGGTCGGCACCACCGAAGCGCCGCACATCCGCGTCGGCTTTCCGGCCGGAAATTTCAAGCGCCGGCTGTGGTCGATGGTCGCCGACTTCGGCATTCCCTGGGCGGTCGCGCTCGGCACCCAGGCCAGCGGCCACACCGTCTATGTCTCGACGCAACCCACCGGCAACAACCAGGTGCTCGACGGCGTCACGCCGGAGATCGTCGCCGAAGTGATCGAGGATCTGCGCCAGCGCAACGAGGTCAACAAGCTGGCCGCCCGCGAGCTGCTCACCCACCCCGACACGGCGTGCTTCCAGCTCAAGGCCAAGACGCAGGAGCTCGACACACAGATCCTGCAGGACGTGGCCCGGATGCCGCGTGACTGGCGCGCCACCTACGGCGAATCGCTGCGTGCCTGCATGGCCCGCATCCTGCGCGCCGTCATGGCCTATGGGCTGGAAGAGAACAAGCCGGCGCTGCTGCGCGGCCTCTCCGCCGATCTCGATTGCCTCAAGCATTACATCGCCCAGGCCCCGCAGCTAAACCGGCTCACGCTCGCCTTCGAGCATCGCGCCGGCTTAGCTGTCGAGCTTGGCCGCCTGGTCGGCGGGCTCATCCGCTCGCAGCGAGGCGCGTCATGATCGGCAAGCGGGATGCTCTGGAAGGTCCGGCAATGCGCTCATCCGGGGCGGCTACTGGAACTCGGAGGCCAATGCCGGCGCGTTCAATCTCAACAACGACTGGCCCGACAACCGCAACGACAACGTCGGCTTCCGCTGACCCAGGGACACAGCACCCAGGCGCCGGCATGCCCGGCGAAGGGACACTTCTTGGTCGAGCATCGCGCGGGGAGGCTTCCCCGAAAGCACGGCACCACGCCCCACCGGAGACCACGGCGGGGCCTACGGGTGCCGCCGTGGAATGCGGCGTCAAGTGCGATTGCCTCAACTACTGCGGCGACGATCCCTGGCTGAAAAGCGGCAAGGCCGTTCCCTGCGAGCGGGCACAGCAGCAAGCCCGCGACGAGCAAGACAGGGCGGAGCAGCGGCAGGCCGACATGACAATCCTCAACGGATTACTGGCTCGTCTGCGGCGCGCTGGCCGTTGCCGTGACGAAGTCGCCGCCCTCGAACGCCTGATGAGCAAGGGGCTGTGGTGAGCACCTTCCACACCCTTACCACCCTCGACAACCTCTTCGCCTGCTGGCGCCACGCCAAGCAGGCCAAGAGCCACAGCCTGCGCGTGCAGCGCTTTGCGGCCGACCCGCTGCACTACCTCAGTCTGATCCAGCAGCGCCTGCGCGATCGGGCCTACATCTTCGGCCCCTACCGCAGCTTCACCGTGCGCGAGAAGAAGTTCCGCCAGGTGATCGATGCACCGATGAAGGACCGCGTGGTGCACTGGATGCTCTACGACTACTTGCTGCCGATCTGGCAGCCGCGCATCATCCTCGACACCTACGGCAACCTGCCCGGACGCGGCACCCATGCCGCCATCCAGCGCCTGGCCGACTTCGCGCGCCGGCCAGCCAACACCTGGGCGCTGCAGCTCGACATCAGCAAGTACTTTCACTCGGTGCCGCACGAGCTGCTCAAGGCCAGCGTGCTGCGCTACGTCGGCGACGAGGATCTGCGCCGGCTGATCGTCGCCCTGGTCGATTCCTACCGCACCGACAGCCGCTATGACGATCTGTTCGCACCCGACAGCGCCTACCGGCAAACGCCGGCCAAGGGCATGCCGATCGGCAACCTCACCAGCCAGCTCTTCGCCAACATCTACCTGAGCGATTTCGACCACTGGATGAAGCAAGGCCTGCGCGTGCGGCACTACATCCGCTACGTCGACGACATCGTCATTCTCGGCAGCAGCGGCGCCGAATTACGCGCCATCGCTGAACAGATCACCGCGCGCCTCGATGCCCTCGGCCTGACCATCCACCCACACAAGGTGCGCCTGGCGCCCGTGCGCGCCGGCATCCCCTTCCTCGGCTATGTCGTCTGGCCGCAGCACCTATCCGCCGGCCAGTACCTGCGTCGCCGCTACCACCACCGCCTGCGCGACCACGAATGCCACGGCCGCGATCGCACTGAGGCGCTGCGCTCCTACCGCGCCGCGCTGGCTCACACCGGTTCCACCCGTCACCACGTCCATCACACAGGAGATCATCCATGAACGCCCCCGAAACACTCCCCGCGACCGTGCTGCCGCCGTCCAGCCTGCTGCCTTCGCCCACCAATCCGCGCAAGCACTTCGACGCGGCCAAGCTCGCCGAGCTGGCCGAAAGCATCAAGGAACACGGCGTGATTCAGCCGATCCTGGTGCGCAAGTGGCAGGTGGGCATGAAGATCCCGAAGGGAAAGAACTTCGGCGACCTGACGGAAATGAACGCCCATGAAATCGCCTGCGGAGAGCGCCGCTGGCGCGCCAGCCAGATTGCCGGCGTGGCCACCGTGCCGGTCATTGTCCGCGACCTGACCGACAAGCAGGTGCTTGAACTGCAAGTCATCGAGAACCTGCAGCGTGAAGACGTGCATCCGCTGGAAGAAGCCGAAGGCTACGAGCGCCTGATGAAGTATCACGACTACAACGCCGACACCCTGGGCGACAAGGTCGGCAAGAGCCGCGCCTACATCTATGGCCGCCTCAAGCTGCTTGCGCTGGTACCGGCGGCGCGGGATCTGTTTTATGCCACCAAGCTCACCGCCAGCACCGCGCTGCTGATTGCGCGCATCCCTGGCGCCACGCTGCAAATGAAAGCCGCGACCGAAATCACCAAGCCGGACTGGCAAAAGGAAGTGATGTCCGCGCGCCGCGCCGCCGAGCATATTCGGCAAAACTACATGCTCGACCTCGACGAGGCAACCTTCAACACGGCTGACGCCGAGCTGGTCAAGAAGGCCGGCAGCTGCGACGCCTGCCCCAAGCGCAGCGGCAACGACCTGCTTCTGGCTGCTGATGTCGGCAGTCCAAACGTCTGCACCGACCCGCCGTGCTTCCAGGACAAGAAGAACGCCAACTTCCTGCGCCTCAAGGAACTGGCCGAGCAAAGCGGCAAGGAAGTCGTCACCGGCAAGGCCGCCGCCGACATGACCTACAACGGCGACTACAGCCTGCGCGCGCACAACCTGGCGCGCCTCGATGCCGTCTGCCACGACGACAAGGACCACCGCACCTATGCCGAAATCCTCGGCAAGGCCGCCCCCGCCGTCACGCTGGTCGAAGACCCGAAGAAGAAGGTCTTCATCGAGGCGGTGGATACCCGCCAGCTGGAGATCGCGCTGAAGAAGGCCGGCATCGGCAAGCCAACCAGCAAGACTGATCGCGCCGACAAGAACCACCAGCGCGACCAGGCCGAGCGTGAAGCCAAAGCCGTGGCCGAGAACACCTGGCGCGGCAAGTTGTTCCAGGCCATTCGCCTGCAGCTGGGTGAGCGCTTTGCCGGCGGAACATTCACCGCTGACGATCTGCGCCCCATCGTCATGGCGCTCTACGCGCAACAACTGGAAAACGGCGACTACGGCGCCGAGGAAATGATGAAGGTATGGGGCTTTACCGTCCCCGAGGAGACCGACATCGACGACTGCCAGCCCGCGCTGATCGAGTTCTTCAACACGCTCGACATGCCCGCGCTGTGGCTGTTCCTGGCGGACCTGGTATTGATCTATGACACCAAGGTTCTGCCCTGGGCCTTTAACAACGACCAGAAGCCCACCCCGCGCTTGCTGCTGGCCCAGGCCACCCGCCTCGGCATCGACGCCGAGGCCCTACGCAATCCGCCCCAGCCGGCCAAAGTGCAGCCTAAAACTGCAAAATCGAAGGCGGCAAAACCCGTTTCTACCCCTGTCGACGCTGCGCGCGCAGGCGATAAAGGCGCGACGGCTGCGCCGGCCGGGGTTGAAACCGGAACCGCCGCCGAAGCCCCGAAAAAGGCGGCGCCGAAAAAGACCAAGGCCAAGGCAGATCCAGCGCCGGCAAAGCCGGCGAACGAGGCGGCTGCGCCGCCAAAACCCGGCACGCTGAATCCGCTCGCGGCATGGCCATTCCCCCAGGGTGCGCGCGTATGAGCTGGATTCTCACCGCACGCGGCAGGCATTTTGATTACCTCGACCCGCGCGGCGAGGATATCGACATCCTCGACATCGCCCAGGGCCTGGCCAACGAGTGCCGCTTCGGCGGCCACACGCGGGCCTTCTACAGCGTTGCCCAGCACGCCTGGCTGGCAAGCCAGATCGTCCCCACTGAGCACGCCCTGGAGGCCTTGCTGCACGATGCCAGCGAGGCGTACTGCAAGGATATCCCCCTGCCGCTCAAGCAGCTGCTGCCCGACTACCGCGACATCGAGGACCGCGTCGACGGCACCATCCGCGCTCGCTTCGGCCTGCCCTTCGCCATGAGCTGGGAGGTCAAAGCCGCCGACCTGGTGATGCTGGCCACCGAGCGCCGCGACCTGATGCCGGCCGACGACACGCCCTGGGCAATCCTGGACGGCATCGAACCGCTGCCGCGCAAGATCATCGCCATGCACCCGGCGAAGGCGCAGTCCGTATTCCTTAAACGCTACGTTGAACTCACCGAACACAGGAGGGCCGCCTGATGGCCAGCGTCAACAAAGTAATCCTCGTCGGCAACCTTGGCGCCGACCCCGAAACCCGTTACCTGCCCAACGGCGACCAGGTCACCACGCTGCGCCTGGCCACCACCGACGTCTGGAAGGACAAGGACGGTAACAAGCAGGAGGCCACCGAGTGGCACCGCGTGGTGCTCTGGCGCAAGCTCGCCGAGATCGCCAGCCAGTACCTGAAGAAGGGCGCGCAGATCTACATCGAGGGCAGCCTGAAAACGCGCAAGTGGCAGGACAAGGACGGCCAGGACCGCTACACCACCGAAGTCACCGGCGACGTCATGAAGATGCTCGGCAGCCGCCCGGCCGGCAGCGCCCCGGCGCCGGGCCGACCCGCGCAATCCTCGGCACCGCCGGCAGCGGGTGGCGGCGAGTTTTCAGACGACATTCCGTTCTGACATGTGGCCCGATCTCATCAACGGCGGCTTCGAGCTGGTCGGCGCCTACTTCACCTGGCGCAACTTCCAGGAACTGCGCCAGGCGCGCCAGCTGCGCGGCGTGTATTGGCCGACCACCGCGTTCTTCAGCGCCTGGGGCATCTGGAACCTGGTCTATTACCCGACGCTGGGCCAGTGGGCCAGCTTCGTCGGCGGCGTGCTGCTGGTCGCCGGCAACGTGGCCTGGGTGGTGCTTGCCATCAGCCTGCAGACGGACAAAGCAATCGCGGAGGTATTCGATGAGCTGTGACATCAAGCGCGACGAAGCTGGCCAGATCACGGCCTTTCAGTGCGGCCCCGAGCCCAAGCCGGCAGATCACGAGTGCGACTCAAAAGGGCCGTTCAAGGAACTGGACACCGGCATGGGTGCGGTCTCTTCCGCGACCTGCTCGGTGTGCGGACGGCCGGCGTTCAGCATGTGGGATATCTGGTGATGGCCGACAAGACGCAGATCGAATGGACGGATGCGACCTGGAACCCGATCACCGGGTGTTCGGTCGTGTCCGCTGGATGCAAGCACTGCTACGCCATGAAGCTGGCCGGAACCCGCTTGCGGAATCACCCATCGCGCGCCCTGCTTACCAAGGAAACTGCCGCCGGCCCTGTCTGGACGGGTGAGGTTCGCTTCAATTCCGAATGGCTCGACCAGCCGATCCGCTGGCGCCGGCCGCGCAAGGTGTTCGTCTGCGCGCATGGCGACCTGTTTCACGACGACATTCCGGATGACTGGATAGACCGGGTATTCGCCGTGATGGCACTCGCCCCACAGCACACCTTTCAAGTGCTTACCAAGCGCGCCCGGCGGATGCGCGACTACATGCGCGCTGGCGGGCGATTCTCTGACATCCTCGAAATCGTCCGCAATTCCGAACTCGGCTACTGGGCCGGCGGCGACAAGCTGCCGCCGCAATCGTGGCCATTGCCGAATGTCTGGCTCGGCGTATCCGTCGAAGATCAGGCCGCCGCCGATTTGCGCATTCCGATGCTGCTCGAAACGCCTGCCGCGGTGCGCTGGATCAGTGCGGAGCCGCTGTTGGGGCCGGTTGATCTGACTGATATTTGCATCAAATACGGCAGCGGATCAGAGGATCATTTCTCGGCGCTATTCGATTCCGACGACGACGAGGCGGACAGCATTCCGTACATAGATTGGATCGTCGCTGGCGGAGAATCAGGCACTAACGCCCGCCCGATGCATCCCGACTGGGTGCGCAGCCTGCGCGATCAGTGCGCGGCCGTTGGCGTGCCGTTCCTGTTCAAACAGTGGGGCGAGTGGCTTCCTGGCAGACAGCGTGGTGTAGGCCCAGAGCCAGACGGCTTCGATACCTTGCCGATGCATCAGTTTGATGCGTTCAATTTTTCATGGAAGGTGGGCAAGAAGGTTGCCGGCCGCTTGCTTGACTACGCTCAGCACGACGGTTACCCGAGTGCATCATGACCCCCTCCGCCCACTCCCAGGCCACTGGCCGCGACGTGCTGATTCGGATACTCGCCGAACGCATCGTTGCGGAGTGGCTTGCCGAGCAGGCAGGCAAGACGGACAATGCGCCGCATGACAATGACAGCCCCCCTCCGCGCCGCGACCTACAGCCGGTACAGCTCTGACAACCAGCGCGACACATCGATCGAGGATCAGCAGCGGCTGACCTCGGCGCGGTGCGCGGCGGAAGGCTGGGAGCCGGCCGGGCACTATACCGACCAGGAGATATCCGCATCCACGCCGGTACGGTTGCGTCCCGGTGGCAAACAGATGCTCGATGCCGCTGAACGCGGCGCGTTCGACGTCCTGGTGATCGAGGCGCTCGATCGCTGCTGGCGCGATATCGTCGATCAAGAGCAGGTGCTGCGGCGCCTGGAACATCTCGGCATCCGCATCGTCGGCACCAGCGACGGCTACGACACCCGCCACGAAGACCGTGAGCTGCAGCGCGGCGTGCGCGGCCTGCTCAATCAGCAGTATCTGCGTGACCTGGCCAAGAAAACGCACCGCGGCCTCACCGGCCAGGTGTTTCGTGGTGGCCATGCCGGCGGCCTATCGTATGGCTACCGATCCATCGACGCTGGCCACGTGCATCAACTTGAAGTCGACGAGGACCAGGCGCGCTGGGTGCGGTGGATCTATGAGCGCTTTGCCGAGGGCTGGAGCTGCCAGCGCATCGCCGCCGATCTGAATCACCAGGGTGTCAAAACCGGGCGCGGCGGCACCTGGTCGGTGTCGGCCCTCTATGGCAGCCCGAACAAGGGCAGCGGCGTGCTCAACAACGAGCTCTATCTTGGCCGATACATCTGGAACCGTAGCCACTGGGTCAAGAACCCGGACAATGGCAAGCGCATCCGCCTGGTGCGCCCGCGCGAGGAATGGATTATCGAGGAGCGCCCAGGCCTGCGCATCGTGCCTGACGATCTGTGGGAAACGGTGCGCGCACGGATGGACGGCACGCGCCTGGCCGGTGGCAGCAAGGGAAAGGGAGCGCGGCCGAAGACCCTGCTCGGTGGGCTGATGCGATGCGGGAAGTGCGGCGCGGCGGTGATCGCCGTCAGCGCTTCGACCTATGGCTGCACGGCGCACAAGGATCGCGGCACCGCCGTCTGCACCGGCGTGCGAATCAGCCGACCCCGAACCGACCGCCGGATGATGACGACGATCCGCGAGGATCTGCTGTCACAGGACGCAATCGTGAAATTCCGGCAGCAGATCGATCTGCTGATGGCCGCCAGTCAAAAGACCGACGCAGGCGCCGAGAAAACGGCACGGGCGGCCCTGACGGAAGTGGAGAGGGAGATAGATCGCCTGGTGAATGCGATCGTGGCCATGGGCCATTCCGACGCGCTGGCGGCCAGGCTGAAGGACGCCGAAGCCAGGCGGGAAACGCTCCACCAGCAAGCGGCGCCGAAGAGAGTAGCCCCCGTGAAGTGGAAAATCGAAGACATCATGGCGCGCTACAAGCGCCATCTGACCGACCTTGAAAGCGACCTGACCAGCGAGCCAGAACGCGCCAGGGCGGCGCTGCGGGACTACTTCGGGGAAATCACCATCGAGGACGCCGGAGACGAAGCCTGGGCCTCTTTTGCCGCTGATCCCGGCCGCCTGTTACTTCAGGCGGCCGGTGATTCTGGGTATGGTTGCGGGGGCTCGATATTGTTCCCAGAAACCACGCGCCGGGTACGTCTTAAGTAGCGGCAGCCCCCAGCGCCGCCCGCGCCTGGTCAAACCCCACCCACCGCCCATGATCATCGAGCCCCCGGCTGGCCAGCTCCTCGCGGGCGATCTTGTTCAGATCGATCTCTCCGCGCGCCACGGCGGCCAGGACCTTGGTCAGCGCGATCTGGATGAAGCCGACCTCGTCAACGCTGAATTCCCCGCTGCTGTAGCCGCTCATGGCCGGCTCCCGGCTGCCGCTTGCTGGCCAGCCTGGTAAGCCGCCTCCAGGGCCGCCTTGAGGCGCCAGACCGCCACATCGTGAAAGTCGAGGCGGTCAGAGCGCTGCGTCTCCAGGGTCTCGATGTCGAGGGTGGCGCGGGCAATCTGGGTCAAGGTCTGGTCCATGCTGGGCTCCTGGTGCGTTGGCGACGCCGGCAGTAACGCTCTGGTGCTGGCACGAGTCAAGCGGTTCCGGTCAAAATAGTTGCCCCAGATCCGAGATCTCCCAGTTGGTGATCACCAGCTCGCGGCTGGCGCGGCGCGCGTCGGCGGTACCGACCGAGTAGGTGATCTCCAGATCGTGCATCACCAGGCCGGCGAAGGCTTCGCGGATCTGCGGGTGATCGTTGATGCTGACCATCATACGGCCCTTGATGCTGCGCATCGCGCTGGCCAGCGCCTGGTACTCGGCGAAGGGGAAGGGCACGCCATAGCCCTCGGTCTGCCAGTAGGGCGGATCGGCATAGAAGAAGGTATGGGCGCGATCGTAGCGCGCCAGGCAGTCAGCCCAGGGCAGGTTCTCGACTGTGGTGCCGTTGGCCAGGCGCAGGTGCGCGGCCGACAGGCTCTCCTCGATGCGCAGCAGGTTGATGGCCGGCGCCGTGGTGGCAGTGCCGAAGGACTGGCTTTCGACGCGGCCACCGAAAGCGTGGTGCTGGAGGTAGTAGAAGCGCGCGGCGCGCTGGATATCGGTCAGCGTCTCGGGCTTGGTGTCCTGCAACCACTTGAACACTTGGCGGCTGGTCAGCGCCCACTTGAACTGGCGCACGAACTCCTCCAGGTGGTGCTGCACCACGCGGTAGAGGTTGATCAGCTCGCCGTTGACGTCGTTGAGGATCTCGACGTCGGCCGGTACCGGCCGTAGGAAGTAGAGCGCGGCGCCGCCACAGAACAGCTCGACGTAGCACTCATGGGGAGGAAACAGGGGAATGAGGCGGTCGGCAAGGCGGCGCTTGCCGCCGATCCAGGGGATGATGGGTGATGCGGACATGCTGAGCCCTTTCGTGATTCTGGTAGGCTTTGGCCCGCCACGCGCGTGGTGGGTAGGCCTTGGCCAAGGCTCACAGGTGCATGCCTGTGGGTTGCGGCGGCTGGTCTGGTGTCCCCACACCAGGCCGGTCGCCTACTCTTTTTCCTACGGTCGGCGCGATACCTGCCGCAGGAGCTTCATTCGATACTGCTGCCGGCGCCGAATCTCGCTCGGCCACGGCGCCCAGCGATTGAGCCGCAGCGTGGCCACGCGGGCGCGCAAAATCCCGGACCTCATCCCCCGTCCCACCCTGGCAAATCAGCGAGCTCGACCGTCTGGCCGGCGAGCGCGTGCGTGCAGTCACCGAGGAACTGGACCTGGCCATTCGTCACGAAGCTATGGCAGCAATATGGAGTGCTATCGAACGGCACATCGCCGCGTGGCGGCATCCCTGCAGCGCGCCAGGCCTCGATCTCGGCATTGCCCTTCTCGGTCAATCGCGTTCCCTGAAGAAGCACGGAAGGCGTAAATGTTGGCTGGTCGACGTTGCCGTTCCAGCCCCAGGCAGAAGAGCCCTTGATCCTGATTGAGTGCCACCCGTTACAGCCTTGGCACCAGTAGCTGAGCCCCTCATCGCCGGACGCGTGATCAGCCCACTTTCGCAGCTTGCTGGAGAGTCTCACTTCGGCCACCCATCGCTCAGCGTGCGGGAATCTGAGGCGTGCCGATCAGCTTTTTCCGCCAGCCCTCGATAACGGTCAGCGCAGTCTCCAAATAGCTCGGCGAGGGTGCCGGCTCGCTGATCGCTGGGGCTGGCGGGATCTCCGGGCAAGCCACGGCGGTCGCGGATTGCGTCGAGAGCAATCCGCAGCTGCTCATCAGCGGTACGAACAGCAGCAGCATGACGAGTGATGATCTGGTCACGTTTGGTTGCGTCATTTCTAGCTTCCTCCAGTTTGCGATTAAGGGCGCGCTCTTTCAGTAGCGCATCGTCCTGCGCCTTGAGCAGCGCTGCGTTGTCCTCCGCGACGCGGCGGTCGTAGCCGATCTGCTGACGGCTTTGGTCGAGGGCATGAACGCCCCAGGCCAGCATCGCAAGCGCGCCCATCACCACCAGCGCCTTGATGCCGAGGATGGCCAGCGGATTCATGCCAGCACCTGCAGCGCGCGGCCGTAATACGCCAGGCGGTCGGAGAGGCCGTTCACTCCGCCGTTGATCACCCGGGTGATGCGCTCGAACTCGCCGCGATCGGCCGGCGCATTGAGCCCGTGCTTCTGCCAGAACCAGGCCGCCGAACGGCATGCCGGATCGGGAAGCTCAAGAATCTCCGGATGATCGAGGAGATGCTGCGAATCGCCGAACAACGCCTCGCTGCAATCGCGGTAATTGGCGGTGCCGGTGATCTGGATCAACCCCCGGCCCTTGTAGCGTTCGCCGTCGCCGTCGTCTTCCGGCGTATTGCCGAGACGCGATGCCAGGCGCCCGGTGTCGTAGGCCTCTCCGCTGGCCAGCTCGCGCACGTAGCGCAGGCTGCCCGACTCGTGCGCCACCTGGGCGAGGAACGCCGCCCGGCGGACGGGCGTGTCGATGCAAAATTCCTCCATCGCCCGATTGAGCGGATCGAGGTAGGCTTCGGCGCGCTTGCCGGCAAAGGGCATGATGGCGCGAAGCTGGTCGAGAGTAATCATGCGGGGTGTCCTCCAGCTTCGTGGCGCTCAATCGGCGCCGGTTTCACCCTGCCTCCGCGCGCCGGACAATTCAGGCATACGCACTGGCGACGGTTGGCAAGAAAGCCCACGGCAATGCCGGCAAAGACCAGCACGGTCCCGGCACCACCGATATCGAGATCCGGCGGATGCAGCAGCGCGGCGAAGCTGCCGATGGCGATACCGGCAAACGAAACGCGCACCGCGAACGGTGTCTTGCGCGTGCAGGCGTTTAGACCGCACAGGCTGTACCAGCACGTGACCGCGCAGGACAGGGTGTTTATGACAATAAGCAGGATGGTCAGGGCATTCATGGTTGTCCGTCCTTACCGCGCAGCGCCCCGGCCGGATCGCGGCGAAATATTTCGGAGAGGCGCATCACGCCGGGGATGATGTTCATTGCCGTCAGGCCGAGCAGGAAGGCCGCGGCGTTTTCCATCGAGGGCGAGGCCTCGATGCTGATCGCGTGGGCCAGCAGCGGAATGGCGATCGGCGTCAAGTAGCCCGCACAGGCGCTGCCGGCCAGCACGGCGAGCACCATCTGCGGCCGGCTCAATTCTCGCAGGTAGGCCAGGCTCACCACGCCGCCGGCAAAGCCCGCCACCAGCGCGGCATACTTGACTCCCAGGACCCCCGCTGCGGCGGTGGTGTGAGGTTCAGCCATCATGTCCCTCCTACTCGTAGATGCGGCCAGGGCGCCGCCGGATCGAAGCCTTTGACGTAGTGCCACTTGTCGCCCGGATCGAAACCCGAAAGGCTGATGTACTGGTAGCCGGTGCGCTCGCGATCGATGACATGGGTCTGGTTGCAGCAGCTCCACCAGCCGCCGCACTCAGTGCCCAGGTGATAGCCGCCCGCGAACTGCCCGCGGGGCGGGACGTAGCAAAACACCAGCCGGTTCGGCAGGTGAATCTCGCGGCATTCGCGGCGAACCAGCAAGGCGTGGCCGTCGCAATCGTCCTTGTAACCCTCGCCGGCCTCATCCATCGCCAGCATGTCCTGCGCCGACAGCCAATGCTCGGGCGTTTTCCACCGGACAGGGTCGGGCACGTAAGTGAAATTCTCGTGAACGCGATGGTGCGCGTCCGCAAAGGCCCGCACCTGATCGGGGGTGGGAATGAAAATGCTAGCAGTCGACACCGTGCGCCCTCCCTTCAATACAGCCGGCCGGCGGCGGCGCTTCGTCGCCAAGCTCGAACGGTGCCGGGCCGGCCGTCGTGACGCAACCGCCGAGCAGGATCGCCAGCCAGACGCCGGCGAAGGTAAGCAGCAGAATCAGGATGGCTCGTTGCATGGTCAGAACGCTCCCGTGAAGTCACCCACGATCACCGGGAAAGGATTGGTATCGATGCCCGCGGCGTGGGAGTAGTAGGAATAGGCCACCGCGTAGGCAGAGAGGGTGTTGTGGACGTCGTAGTAGAGCGTCGGCGTTACCACCGTCCCGGACGTGGCCAGGCCCACGAAACATCCGCACGCCGAGACGAACGCCTGATAGTTGCCATCATTCATCCAATGCGCCGCCGCTACTCCGGTGACCCCTTGGGTGGGGTTCAGCATGATCCCGTAGTTGCCGGCCGCGCTGTCCCACGAGGTACCTGTTGCGGTGCTTCCGAGCGACAGCGAGGTGGAATACAAACCAGCGGCGTAGAAGGTCGAAGACACCGCAGTCACGCGGGGGCGGGCAATATTTGCCGCATACACAATGCGCAGTGGAAAGACTTCGCTGGTGTAAATCAGGCCACCGGCAGAGTCATATACGGCCACCCCATGTTCGGGCAGGGCGGCAGGCTTGTCGTTTTCCACGATCACATAGCCGACCGTGACCGACGATGGTTGATTGCGCCACCACCACAGGCTATTGCCGAGCCAGTCACCGTCCTTGAAGGCGCACGTCAAGTACGCGCCGGTGAATTTTCCAGCCCCATCCTTGGTGAATTTGTACAGCGCCACGCGCACCGACTCATCGCTAAGACTAGTCAGGAAGATGAACGGAGGATTGTCGAGTGCGCGGCTGAAGGTGATCTTGTTGCCGGCCGGCGGATCTTGTGACCACCCTGCCGTATAGCTCGTGACGCGCTGGACGCCGTTGTTGCCGATGTTTGGCGTGACGATTGATATCGAGCCATGCTCCAGGTAAGCCGAGAACGGCATCAGATACGACAGCAGGTGCGCGCCGCTGCTGCTGAGCAGGTCCAGCGCGAAATCCGGTTGCGCGCCAGGGTCTGCGCCAAAGCTGGCTACCGAGGTCGAAATACCGACCACGCTGCCGTTGTATGCAGAACCAATTCCAGCGGTCATGGAGGGCGCGTTGATGGCCCCGCTTGAATTGACGTAATCGGTTGATTCGATCTTGTTGTCGATACCGTAATCGGACCAGCCGAGCCGCGTCCCCGCTTCGCTGTAGGTGTAGGCGATGCGTCCCGCGGGATACCCGGATGGCGCCCCGTTGCCGTAGTAGAACGACACGTTCGGCGCATCCGTGCTGAACACCTCGTTGCTGTCCGCATCGAAGATTTGCATGCCGAAGGTCATAGCGACAAATTTCCCAACTTGACCCGCAGCGTGCCAGCGGAGTCATAGACCTTGATCACGTTGTCGCGGATCTCCATGCGCGCGCCGCTGCTCGCGGTACGCAGGACGCCGATCGTGGCGCTAACGGCGTCGAGTTGTGACACGCTAATTTTCCCGGCCGTCACAGCGCCCGCCGCGATCTTCGCCGAGGTAACGGCACTTGACGCCAGCTTCGCCGAGGTGATCGAGCCATCCGGCGGCGTGGCGTCAATGATTCCGGCCGTGGCGCTTGAACCACCCACCGCAGTACTCGGGAAGCCCTGCCTGTTGATCTGCCTGACCCAGTAGTAGTACAGGGTCGTATCGCTGCTCACGTAGTCGGTGTAAAGACCGACCGGGCCACGCACCGAACCGATTGGCGTCGCATCAGCCTCCACCGCCGTGATGCCGCGCAGAATTTCCACGCGATCAACCTGCGACAGATCGGCCGGATTCGTCCATTCGACAAAGATGCAATTCCCACCCGGCGTCAGGGTCACCGCCGATAGCGTGGGTGGTGCCAGTTGCGCCATAGCGCCGGTGACAGTGTAGGGATAGGCCGTCACGTCAGCGAGCTGCTGCTTGCCACCGCCATAGCGATTGAAGCTGAGGAACTTGAAATGAATCGTCTTGCCGATCATGTCGAGATCGAGGCCATCGCTGTAGGCAATGGCATCATCGACACGGACGAAAGGCGCGCCACCGCTGTGCGCCGCAGCGACGGTGCTATGCACACCGCGTTCAGCCAGCGTCAGGTCATAGACGTTGGCCGAAACCAGGGCGCTGGTGGTGAAGGCAATAAACTCATTACCAATCAGGGCCAGGGTGCTGAGGTTCTCGGCATCAGCCGCGGAGCCGCTGAGGATCTGACCGCCGGTACCCACCAGAGAAGCGCGCGCCACCTGGCCAACAGCGGCCGTAATGCCGCTGCCGATCGTGCCGTAGCGCGCACCGCCGGCCACCTGGCCGACATACGCATAGCTGGTGCCGTCGTTGCTGCCCCAGATCTCACAGCCGCCCCACTCGATGCTACTGCCTGTGACTGCAATGCCGATGGCGAGGCCGGAGAGCGCCTTGGTCGCCGGGATCTCGAAGAAGGCCGGAGCGACCACGTCGCCCGGCGCCACACTGTAGTCAACGACATAGCCGCCGCCACTGGGCGGCGTGTAGAGCGGCGAGGCATGGATTCCGGCCGGCGCGTCTTCGGCACTGATGATCAGCGTGCCTGTGTCGTCTTCCTCGATCGTCAGGATACGTACCGGGGCCGCAACCAGACCCAGGCGCTCGTCGGTCAGCGTGACATAGTCGCAGGGCTCCAGCCGTGCATAACGCCAGCCCACGCGGAACTCATAGACGTTGCGGGTGTACATCGCCCGCTGCAGGATCAACTGGCAGAGCAGGCGACCGGTGGCGGCATCGGTGATCTGGTGCGCGACGATGGTTTCCATCGGCCGCAAGCCATGGATCTCGATGCTGGCCTGATCCTTGGCATCAACGATGGCAATGTTGTACTGATTGGCGCTGTCGAGGATCTCGATCTGCACCAGGTTGTAGGCGTCTGCATTTGGCGAGCGCAGAACGCGCACCGGCTGATCGAGGTCAAGAAAGTCGTCGTCGGTCAGATCGTAGGCCGGCGTGACATTGGGCGTATAGGTGACCCCGTGCGCTGTCGCCGCCGTATCGCTGAAGGGCACAATCTTGAGCAGGCCCTCGCTGAAGAAGATGCCGGCATTGGTAAGCTGGATCAGGTCAGTGACGGCTTGCCGCGCCTCTTCCTGCTGCTCGTAGGTTGGCGACAGGAACACGTCATTGGCCACGCACCACGCCGAATACTGCGCCCAGTCGCCGAGGTAGCCGGTGGGGAAACCCGCGCCGAAGTGTGAGTTGGTCAGCAGCGCGGTGATGATGTCACGCGGGTTGGCGCCATCGATGGTGCCGGCGGCGTAAGGCAGCAGGCCGGTGATGTCGAAGGAATGGTTGCCCAAGCTGGCGCTGCCGCCCAGATCGTAAGCCGCTGCCGCAACATAGGCCGTGCCGCGGTAGGCCAGGGCCTCGGTCGGGTGCGCGCTGTTCAGGTAGCTCCACGCCGTCTGGCTGTAGCTGCCGAGGAACTTGGTGAAAACGTTGGCGTCGGCGTGGTATTCCTTGTCGACCCAGTAGGCGTTAATCGATGTCGCAACGCCTTCGATCAGGCCCAGCGCGAACGAGGTCTGGTAGGTGTAGGTGGTGTTGGTGGTGGTAATACCGCCACCACCCTTGCCACCGCTGGACGAGGAGCTGGTGGTGTGCGGGATCGCCGCAAAATCACCGTACCAGAGCAGGTTGCCGGCAATGCGGTTGCGGCCGAAGAGCAAGGGCACCGGCTTGCCGAAGGCACTGCTCTGGATGTTGAGGCCGGCAAGCGGAGTCTCGCTGGTGGCAATGGTCTGGCTACCGCCGCCAAACAGGCCACTCATTCCGCATTCTCCTCAACCGGCACCAGGGACCAGAAGGAATGCAGGCGGCCGGCCAGCTCGGCGCCATTGACAGCATCAACCTCGACCACACCCTGGCCGAAGTAGGCATGGATGCACAGCGGCCAATCGATGACGATGGCGGCATGACTGACGCAGCGGCCGAACTTGAAGAGCGCCAGGTCGCCGGGTTGCGGCACGCCGACCTGATACGCATGGCTGGACACCGCGTCCAGGTAGCGCTCCTCGCTCTTGTGGAAATGCCAGTCGCGCGGGTAGTGGCCGGTATCCACCGGCGGCAGCAGGCCGACCTCGGAATACACCGCGACCAGCAGCTGCAGACAATCGACGCCGGCACCCTTGACACGGCCAGCATGGTGGAAGGGCGTGCTCTGCCAGGCGCGCGCCGCAGCAACAATCTGTTCGCGGATCGTCATAGCGCCGTCTCCGGTACCGGAACGAAGGGGTAACCCTTGAAGTTCACGACGTTGCTGAACTTCGCGCTTTCGCACGTCGCCTTAAGGCGATCGCAACCTGGCCAGGCGGTGAAGGCATCGCCGATCGCGGGAGCAATCGGCAGAGGGTTGAGCAGCGCGAAGTCGCCCCCGTTCCAGCGCTTGATGCTTCGGCGTGTGCCGGCCAACGCGCCGCTGGTGAATTGCAGCGCGCCAAGATCGAACCAGCCAGGCGCCTGACCGAGCGCGGCGTTGAAGCCGGTACGCGTCGGCGCACCATCCACGGCGCCGGTGACGGCGAATGCCGCCGGTGAAAGCCCGCAGCCGGTGTCGAACAGGGTATGCAGGCAGGCAGCCTGGTACAAATTGCGCGGCAGCTTGGTGTTGAGCAGCTCCAGCGGCGAGTTGCTGGTTTTTTCGATCGTCATGCGATCGATGGTGATCGGCCCGACATTGCCGACAAACATGGTCAGCAGGCCGACCACGGTCGGCGGCGTTTCAAGGAAGGCGCGCTGCAGCGTAACCTTGGCGCCGTCGAGCGTGCCCGAGCAGGCGGCCTGAAACCAGCTTTGCGCGCCGATCAGATCGGCATCCCTGGGCGAAGTCTTGAGGTCGAGCGTATCGACTTCGAGGCCGATCACGGTGCGGGTGTTGCCACGCTCGATCACCGGGCCAGCGGCTGACCAGGTGGTACCGCCATGGGTGAGCGTGATGTCGAACGAGGTATAGCGCAGCACGGTGCCGCTGGCCAGGGTGAAGGTGTAGCAGTCGGCCATCATGAACGGCCGGCCGCTGTCGAGCAATTCGATCAGTGGTGCGGAAGCCGACTTCATAGCTTGTTCTGCAGCGCGCCGATGAACTCGATCTTCTTGGCGTTGTACAGATCTTCCAGGAAGCGGGCAAAGTCGGCGTCGTCGTGGGTGAAGCGGCAGCGGTGGTAGTAGCTGCCGGTCCAGGTCACCGCCTGGCCTACCGTGGGCGTGCCGCTGGTGAGTGTGATCAGGCCGGTGGCACTGACGGTATAGGTGGCGGCCACACCAGCCACCTTGACGTTGGTGGTGCTGGCAACGTTTTCCACCGGCTCGGTGAACGTAGAGCCGGTGCCGTAGCCGAAGGTACGCTGCACCTGGAAGGCCACCGTGCTGCCATCGCCGACTCCCAGGCTCTGGTCAGTGACGCTGCTGTCGGCCGGGTCCGCGTAGAGGAAGCTATCGTAACGGCCACGGCGCGCGAGGAAGAAGCCTTCGATCTGGCGCAGATCGTTTTCCACACCATGACGCAGGAACTCGAATGCCAGCGTGAAGGTGCGCAACGGATAGGCCTGAAAGGCGGCGCGCGCCTCACGACCGGATACCGCACGCTGCACCTGGGTGGCGAAGGATGGCCGGCGCGGACGCTCGGGGCGCAGGCCGGGGATGTCGGGGAAAACGTAATCACTCATGAGTCGGTCCGTCCACGCACCGGCGAGCCGTTGCGGCCCGCCTTACGCACGGCCGTGGCGACGTGCGGGTAGTGCTTCAACAGGACGCGGCGAACGTCCGCGCCATCCATGGCCTGAATCGTGATGTTGGTATCGCCACCACCTTCGCCGCCCTGGGCCTGCCCCTGCCCGCCCGCCATGCCGCGGATCACGTTGGCGTATTTCTGCGGCAGAACCATTTCTTCTTCGTGCAGCTGCGTCACGGGGTTGAGGCCCTTGGGGATGTCGTAGCCGCGAGCGGCGCTCTTGCGGCTGCCCAGCGCCATCACCGCCGCAAAGACGGCCGCCATCGCCGCCAGGGCCAGCATCGGCCCGGCAATCGGAATCGAGGCCTGCGAGGCGGCAGCGCCGGAGCCGGCCTCGGCAGCATTGGCCGCCACCACGGCGGTGGATTCGGCCGACTTGATGGCGACGGTCGACGCCGCTCCCGCCACTTCCAAACCCTTCTCTGCCGTGAGGAAGCCCATCTTCACCGCCAGCATCCGCGCCTGTGTGGCGATCCATGCTCCAAGGGGCTCAGTGATCAGGTTCTTGATGAAGCTGGCGTAGATGCCCTGGAAAATGCCGGAAAGCGCCTGCTGCAAGGTGGAGGCGCGCGTCAGGATGGCGTTGGCGGCATTGCCAAAAGACGAGCCGATATCGTCAAAGATGGCGTTCAGATTGCCGTCGGCCTGTTTCTTATCCTGCACCAGCTCGCCACGGCGCAGCTGGTAGTTGCGCTCGATCTCCAGCATCTGCTCCTTGGCTTGCGCCAGGGCGGCCGGGGTTACCGCGGGATCGTTCTTGGTCAGCTCGTAGCGATCGAGCGCGGCCTGGTAGTCGATCTCGAAGCGGCGCCGGGCGAAGTCCTCTTCCAGGGTAATCAGCTGGCGCTGGGTGATCTCACGATTCTCGCGGGCGAAGCGGGCGACTTGCTCTTCGTACTGCACCTGGGCCAGCGCACCGGCGCGATGATGATCGATGCCGGCCTGGCGCAGGTCGCGTTCGTTCTTGGCGGACTCGCGGCGGATCTCCAGTTCCAGCGTGGCGGTACGCTTGACGATCGCCAGCTGGTCCTTGCTGTTGATCTGGTAGGTGATCTGCAGCTCGCGCCAGTAATCCAGTTCCTGCTGCTTGGAAAATTGGCGCAGGACATTTTCCTGTTCGTAGAGGTTCTTGCGCTCAGCCAGCACCGCCTCGTAGGTGCCCATGTGGCTGGGGTCTTCCTTGTCCTTCTTCGCCTTCTCGTGCTTGAGCAGATTGCGAGCGCTCTTGCCGCCCTTGTCCGGCAGCGCTGTCGGCGTGCCGTCGGAAAACAGGTTGAGTATCTTCTCGCGCGTGTCCTTGGCGGAATCAGCAATGGTGTCGAAGGCCTTGTCCCAGGCGGTGTTCCAGACCTTGGGAATATTCATGAACTCGGCCTTGGCGCCCGCGAAATCGCCGGACAGCGCCTTGTACATGCCGACCGCCAGCGCCCGCAGCGGCTCGGTGATCTGCACTACCGCGGCGTTGATGATCTCGAAGGTGATCACCACCGCGTTCTTGAGCCCCCAGAAGATCGAGATCAGGCCACCGACCGCGCCCTTGAGCCCCACTACGGCCGCCGGGCCGACGGCCGAGAACCAGTTGCCGAGCGTCGTCAATACCGGCAGCAGGGCGCTGCCGATCGTGGTCTTCAGGGCCTTCAAGGTCAGCGCGGCCGAGTCGCTGGCGTCGTCATAGGCCTGCCAGGCGGCGACGCTTTCGGTGCTGACCACCATGCCCAGGGCGCGCATCTGGTCGGCGACCTCGCCGACGGCTTCCTTGTTCAGCAGCGCGAGGTTGCTGGTCATCTCGAAGCCCTTGCCAAACAACACCTGCCCGGCAATGGCGCGGTCGGTGCCGGCGCGATAGCCGTTGAGCACGCCGATGGCTTCCAGCGTCAAGTCACTCAACGGACGCAACTGGCCTGCGGCGTCCCGCGTCTTGAGTCCCATGGCCTGCAGGCCATCCTCGTTCTCGCGCACTTGCTTGGCCAGGCCTTTGGCCGCACCAATGAATTCTTCCTGCGAGGTATTGCCGGCCGTCAGGGCCTCGCGCAGGGTGCTGGCCTCGCTGGCGGAGATGCCCAGGGCGCGGGCAAGCTTGGTGCTCTCCTCGGTCAATATGACGCTCTGCGCCACGGCGTCCTTGAATACGGCACCACCGGCCAGCACGGCGCCGATGGCAACGAATTTGGATTGCAGGACGCCCAGCGGACCAGTGAGGCCGCCGATCGCGCGCTCGCCATCGGCGCCGAAGCGCTTGAGGTCGGCAGCGGCTTCCTGCAGCTTGCGCCGCAACGGCGAGACATCGCCGTCGAGAACAATTTCCGGACGGTTATCGTTGGCCATTACAGGTCGAGGAATTTGAGCAAGGGATCATCCGGACGGCCTTCCATGACGGGCAAACCCGCCTGAGCGGCTTCACGCAGCGCGTCGGGCGCGGAGAGTGCACGCGTCTGCACGCGTGGTTCGGGAATGCCGAGTGCCCGGCTAATGCGCTTGAGCTGCACCGCCGCCGGTGGCACGGCTTGCCAGTAGCGAGTGAGCGCATAGGCCTGGGGCAGCGTTACGTGGTGGTCGACGTAGTCCCAGGTCCAACCGGCGGCGCTGACGAGGACGGCATAGAGCTCGTCCCAGTCGAGGTCATCAGCGCCGCCGGGAGTTTTCCCGGATCGGTGCCGGCCTCCAGCACCGGCAGGGCATTGACACGGGCGATGCGGTCGAGCACGGGCGCCAGATCCCACAGCGGGATGGTCAGCCGCTCGATCGAGCGGCGCGGCACCCCCAGCCCGAGCGCCAGGACAGTGACGAAATCCGCGTACAGCGCCTCATCGATGTCCCATGCGGCGAAGCGCCTGGCGCAACGGATGATGGCCGGTACCAGCTCACGCGCCACACCCAGCGGCACGGGCCGCACGGCATAGGTGCGGCCTTCGAGCACTACCGCTTCGACGCCGACCAGGCGCAGCAGCAGGCGGCGCGACAGCAACCCGCGCGACCAGGCAGCGAGCCGGAGGCCGAGGCCGGCGCCGGATAGCGGTGACAGGACGATGGGAGCGCTGGCAGCCATCTCAGAACAGGCAGATGTAGCCGACGTTGTTGGCGGCGTCGGAGAAAGCCTCGGCTTCGAAATCGTAAATGGCGAACTCATCGGCCTTCAGTGGCAGCGCCAGCTTGCCGGACACGCACCGATTGAGCTTGCAGACCAGGCTCTTGCCGTCGTAGCTGTTTTGCAGCAACAAGGTGAAGCTCGGGGTGTAGCCCATGAGGTCGTTGGTCATGGTCCATACCTGACCGCCGGCCGCGGCGCTGTACTCGTAGCTGATCAGTACGCCCTTGGTCGTATCGGCGGCGGCGAAGGTATAGACGCCGGTAGCCGTATTGACCGAATACTGACCGGTAGTGGGAGCGCTGGCAACGCGCGTCATTTGCACGCCGGTGGCCGCGACCACGACGCCCAGATCCGCCACGAAGGTACCCGAGCTGGGCGGCGCAATCGTGACCTGATACGGCGTGCCGGGAATGGTGCTGGCGGCATCGAAGGTGGCGGCCTTGATCCCGGTGGCAGCGGCCTTACCGAAGAACAGTGAGCCGAGCACACCCCCGTCGATCTCGGCATGCTTGGCCTTGACCTCGATCTTGCCCTTGCCTTGGCCGACGGCGACCGGATAACGCTTCGACCCGTACAGCGTCTTCAGGTCGACCGACATGTCCAGGCTGACATCCTGGACGGTACCAAGCAATACCGGCGTCGGGTTGGCGATGGCGGAGCCATCCGCCAGGTTGGTGGGAACGGCAATGAGTTTGCCGGCGCCGAAATTGATCATGACGTTCTCCTAGTTGATGGCGCGGGTGAGATCGCCCGGCCGAATAAAGACTTGCATCTGGTAACGCGCTGTCAGGCGGCCGACAAGGCGCTCACCGCTTTCGCCCTGCGCATCCGTGGTGGAGCAGCGGAGGCCGCGACCCAGCACTGCCAGGGTGGCGTCACCAAACAGCACGGCATGAACCTGCATGTGCAGCGCATCGGCAGCGGTTTCCCAGTTGTCGTCGGTCGCCACCAGATGCTCGACATCCCAGGCCACCACCATCACGCCGCCGAGGTCGCCGCGCGGCTCTTCGCCGGCTGGCCCGCGACGGATGTTCAGGGTGGGTTGATCATCGATTGCCACGGCATCGAGCCGACCACGCTCGACCCGATCGGCAGCACTGGTCGCGTCGAGCAAGGCGGCAGCAACGCGTGCCAGGATCTGTTCGACAATCGAAGCCGCCACGGGGCCGCCCTAGCCCACCACGCGCCGCAGCAACAGGCGGGTGGTGCCATGCTCGGCCTGCAATTCCGCGACCGTGTAGGGCGCGGATACGAGGCCAAGCGAGGCGCAATCGATGGTGAGTGCCGCGCCGCGCACTACGCCAGCCAACGCGGCAGCATCACCGGCGAAGGCAGGGACTACGCTGCTGGCGCCGAGCAGCTCCTGGTAGTCGGCATCGAACATGCCCGCCACCGCCACGCCCGCGATCGTGGCCGTGGCGTTGCCCAGCTTGGACAGCGCCACGGCGTTGATGCGGGTTTCGAGGGCGGCGAAGGACATGACGCCGGCTATCAGGCCGTCAGGGTGCCAGGCGTGCCGGTGAGGCGCACCCTGAAGCTGGTGACGCCGTTGCCGGCCGCTTCGAAGGCGACCGCTGCCGCACCCGACACGTCGCCGCTGGCGGGTGTGGCGGCGTTGTCGTCGAAGGCCGCGGCCGAGGCATCCCACACCAGGCTTTCGCCCTGGGCGATGACCGCGCCCGATACCTTGGGCACGGTGAACACGCCGGTGATTTGCGCCGGGCCAACAGCACCGTTGGCAACGTCTTGCAGGGCGACGCCGAGCAGCTGGCCGACGCGGACCACCTGGCCCGATACGGTGGTGGCCCCGGCGGTGAAGTCGATGACCTCACCGGGTTGTACGTAGTTCTTTGCCATGATGTTCTCCTGTCTTGGCGGTTAAGGGGTTCAGGCGCCGGCGTTGGTGACAGCGCCGCGGTAATCGACCGCTGCGGTGCCGTAGTCGAGGCGGACCTTGTAACGGGTGCCATCGACATCGAAGCCTTCCTGCATTTCGAGGAAGGGCTCCTGCTGGCCGTCGAGGAAAGCGACTTCCAGCACCGGCGCGATGGCCGGATCGGCAAACAGGTAGCGGCGGGTGCCCGTCATGCGCGGGGTATCGACCACGTCGCTGAACAAGCCGCGCACCACGTTGGGCTTGCGCTGATTCTTCTGCGCATCGTCGTCATACTCTTGCGCATTGAGTGCGCGGCCGGCGCCACCGAGGCCAAGTGCCACCAGCAGGATGCTCGGCGTCAGCGACAGGTAGTCGTTGCCGGAGACGTCCTTCTGCGAACCCATCACAACGCGGTCGGCATCGATGCCGGCAACGCCCAGGGCAGAACCAACACCGATGTTGCTGTGATTGGCGTGGAACAGCGAGTAGCCATCGGCCATCGTCGGGCCGAGGCCGGAGTTGGCCGCCAGCATCGCGTACACCGCGACCTCGATGGTGCGTGCGGCAGCGCTGCCCAGGCTGTTGGACAGGCCGACAAACGCCCCCAGGTCATCGTTGATCACCATGTGGCGATTCAGGTTGATGATGTTGCCCTTGGTGCCCGCGGTGATGCTGGCCTTCTCGCCGTCGGGAATGCTCTTGTTTTTGAACTCGCCGTTCTCGCCAACGGTATCCAGCACGCCGAAGCTGCCGGTGCGGTAGCGGTTGTGGGCGCGGAAATCCGACACCGAGCCGGTGGCGCAAAAGCGGCTCCAGGTCAGCGCGGCCTTGCCGTAGGCTTCCTGCAACACCTTGTGCATGGTGTTTTCGAGCAGCACCGGGAAGTCGCTGGTCGATTGCGTGAAGGCGGCGGCGACCACTTCCATCTGCGTCATGCCGTCAGTCTTGATGCCGGCGCGGGCCAGACACTGACGCGCCAGATCGAGCAGCTTGTGGCCGCGATACGGATTGGCACGCACGGCCTGACGCTGCTCGGCCGAGCCGAAGCCGGCGCGCACCACCAGGGCGCCGGACGCGGCGGCGCGGAACTTGTCGGTCTCGTCTTCCAGCGTCACGACATACTTGCCAGCCACCGGCGTGGCACCGGCCCCGAGATGGGCCAGCAGCTTGGCGTTGGCGGCTTCGACGGTGCATTGCTGATCGTCGAGGCAGGTTTTGTGCAGCGCCTGGACGCCTTCGGTACTGCCGAACTTGGCAAACGCGGCATCGATCTCGGTGCGGCGCTTCTTGTCGGCGGCGAGCGCGGCTTCGGCCGCGGCCTTGATGTCAGCGTCACGTGCGGCTTTTGCTTGCTCAGCCGCCAGCAGTTCTTCCTTGGTCATGGATTTCTCCTGGGTGATTGCGGCGGCTGCCGCGGGATTACCCGCTGCCCGACCAGGCAGCGAGCGGAAACGGGAAAGGGCGGCCACCGGAAAGGCCGCGGCGGCGGCTACCGGCATTACCACCGCATCAACAAAGCCCTCGGCAGCGGCCTCGGCGGCGGTGTAGTAGTGATCGACACCATCGGTGAGCAGCGCCAGCATTTCGCTGGCGGGAAGGCCGGTCTTCGCGGCATAGCTGGTGCTCATGGCCTCAGCCCACTTGTCGAGTACGTCGGCCTGCTCGCGCATCTGGGCGCTGTTGCCGGCGGCATAGGTCCAGGGCGCGTGAATCATCAACATGGCGTTGTCGGCCATCTCGACGGTATCGCCAGCCATGGCGATCAGGCTGGCGATGGACAGGGCCATGCCGTCGATGGCAGTGGTGACGGCGGCCTTGTGGCGCTTGATGGCGTTGTAGATCGCCAGGCCATCCGGCACCGAGCCACCCACGGAATTAATGCGCACCGTGAGCTGATCGACGTCGAGCGCCGCGATCTCTTTGACGAAGTCGGCGGCGGTGACGGTTTCCGTCCAGTAGCTCTCGCCGATGTCGCCGTAGATGAAGACTTCCGCGGCGCGGGGCTGGGCCTCATTGCCCGCCGCTCGCGTCCGGATGCTGTACCACTTCGGTGTCTTTTTCATAGTCGCCTCACGCGATGGAATGACCGCAGTGTGGCGAGATGCGATTCCCGTTTTCAGGACGAAAACGGGAATATCTTTACTGTGCTGCTACCACTTCCGCTTCCGCTTCGAGGATGGCAAATGCCCGCCCCACCACCAGCGGCGTGTAGGCTTTGGCGATCAGCGATTTCAGCAGTGTGATTTCCTCGGAACTGATATCGACCTCGCCTTGGGCGTCGTGTATCCGCTGGGCCAATTTGAAGCGCTTGACCTTGTCGTCGCCCGACAGGTTGCGCTCGTCTTCGTAGGGCATCAGCAGGGCGTTGGTGGCGACGGCGCCAAGGGTAAGGCTGGCCTCGCCATCCTTGATCGGCATGCCAGTGAGGGTCGTGAGAACAGCGGTCATGTTGCGCTTCATGCGGTGGCTCCTTGCGGTTGTTGTTCAGTTTGGGTGGCCCAGGGCAGGCCGGTGACTTCGGCGGGTTGGCGCTTGTCGTTGATCTCGGCGGCGAGCTGGGCCTCCAACTCGGCGGCACTGTCGCCCAGCGCGGTCTGGACCCAGCCCACGACAGTGGCCTCGTCGAGATCGGCAAAGGGTACAAAGCCGGGGGCTTCGGGATCTGGCGTGAAGGCCTCGACGCCGATGGCGGTCGCGGTCAGGTCGCTATCGGTCAGGGTGCAGCGCCAGTGCGCGGTGATGACAGCGCCGGTGTCGGCCTTGCGGATCAACTGTTCAATGGTCCAGGTGGTTTGCATGGTGTGTCCTTAGTCGTTGGTGGTTTTGGCCGCGAGGTAATAGGACGTGCCGGCTATATCGACGCGGAGCGTCCGGTCGGGGGCGGTCGGCGAGACAGTGGCAGCGACGCCGAACTTCCACGCCGGCCCGGCGCCGCCGGCTGGGTTGGTGGTAGAGATCGTGCCAGTGATGGTGACGCCGGAAGTAGTCAGCGAAAGGGTCTTTGTGCCGCCCGCGTACATGTCCAGCACGTTCGCCGCACTCTCGACGATGTAGGTGTCGCCCCCGGCCCCCGCCACTCCATCCAGGTAAAGCTTCTGCGTCGCCAACAACGCAGTGCCGGTCGAGGTTATCGACAACGCGAGATCGGGTGCCGTGTTGCTTATCTTGATCAGGTTCTTGGTGTTGGCGCTGTCATTTACAAAGAACGCGGCCGTTCCGCTATAGAAAATGCTGTTAGCAGAGGTGAAGTACGCCACCTTGCTTGCGCCACTACCTGCTGTGTTGAACACACTGTATGGAACGTCAATCGCCGCGCCAAACGTTACACTGGACGCACCGAAACGAGCGGCGCGAGTGCCACCAGTGTAGAGGTCAAGGATGTTCGCGCTGGATTCGACTAGGTAGGTGTCACCACCAACCCCACCCGCGCCGTCGAGGTAGAGCTTATTCGTAGCTGATACGGCAAACCCGTTGTTGGAGATTGTTGCAATTATGTTGCCACCAAGGGTTGTGTTGTTGGCAGCGGCGTAGAAGGTGGTCGTCTTGAAGGCTGTGAATGCGCCAGCGCCGCCGCCGATAGCCAAGTCATTATTCGATGCGTCTGTACTGTCAGCCCGGAATATGGTGGATGGCATGACGGTGCCGCTCGTAAAGTGCGGGGATGAAACGACTGCATACTTGCGAGTGGCGTTGGTGATGGTGGTCGCGGCGATGTCAGCCCCAACAGAAAGACATGGCTCAACGGTGTAATACCCGTACTGAGCTTTCAGCGGGGCCGTGAAAGTACCACCAAGGGCAGATAAGGCTCCGCTCGTGGTCAGGGTGCCTGTAACGGCAAGACCGGTCGACGAGAAGTTGCCTACAGTATTGTCTGCGCCGTTGTTGTATCCAATACGTACTGAACCAACCAAATTCGATATGGACCAAACCTGCGCGCTATTATCTGAGTTCTGTAATAGCAAGCTTCCGTTGTTGAACCCGTTGCCAGACGCTCTAAAGGTACCGCTACCAGTAGTACTCAACGTACCAGTAACAGCCGTAGATCCTCCAGAGTACGAATTGATTCTTACTACTGCTCCATCAATACGCAGATCTGTATATGCACTACCTGCGTCATTTATAGACCATATTCCAGGAAGTGATCCCTGCGTTCCTAGTTTCAAGTTTGCATCAACCCCAGCAACATCATGCGAGATGGTACCGGTCGCACTCAGCGTCCCCGTTACAGCAAGACCAGTCGAAGACAGGCGCATCTGCATGTTCGCGCCGTTGTTTGCCGAGAACGCAATTCCGGACGGGCCTCGGACAATCGTGTCATATCCGCTGGCGCCGACGATCAGGTTGTTTCCGCCTGTGCTGTTCTCCATGCCGAAGGTGGCATTGCCGCCACTATTGGCGAGCTGGATTGCGGTGTAGCCAGTGGATACGTTGGTGGAGCGAAGGGCCAGTGTGTTGTTTCCACCAGAAGCGTAGTAGGTGCCAGATGTGTAGGTATCGAGCCCTACGCGCAGGCTCTTTGCTACCCCTAGCCCGCCAGCAGTCTTAAGGCTCGCCGCCGCAGTACTGGTGGCTTCGGTGATGTCTGTGATGGAGGCCACGCCGGTCGCGCTCAAGGTGCCAGTTACCGCCGCGCCAGTCGCCGTCAGGCTCAGGGCCTTTGCGCCCCCCGCATATAAATCCAGCACATTCGCCGACGACTCCACCAGGTACGTGTCGCCCGTGGCGGCGATTCCGTCCATAGAGAGCTTCGATGTCGCGGGGATGCCGACCCCAGCTTCTGATGCGCGAAGCCTTGTCACCGCAGCGACATACAGATTGACAGATTGGCCCGATGGCGCCCCAAGGTATGTAGTGCCGCCGGCGGACTGCTGGAGGGCGTAGTTCGCATCGGCACGGCCGAGGGCGCTATTTACCAGCCCAAAACAGGTGCTGCCGGCGTTGCCGGCGGTGAAGTTGGGTCCGGAAAGTGTCGCCCCCGTAAGGCGCAGCGCATTGGCCCCGCCCACATAAGCATCGAGCACATCAGCGGAGGACTCTACGAGGTATGTATCCCCCGTAGCGGCGATCCCGTCCAGGTACAGTTTCTTTGTGGCAGCAAGCGCGACGTACTCACTGACCTTGAGCGTAGTGAAGCTGGCCGGGTGCGTGCCCGCCGCGATCTCGATGACGGCGGCGGCGGCGGCAGCGGCAGCAGCGGCCTGGGCATCGTTGCGGTAGCCGAGGGCGCTAGTCATGTAGCTCTGGGCGTCGGTGGCGTAACCACTGGCCAGCCCGGCTTGCGTTGTGGCAGTACCGGCGGCGGTCTGGGCATCGTTGCGGTAGCCCAGCGCCGTGGTCATGTAGCTCTGCGCGTCGGTGGTATAACCACTGGCCAGCCCGGCTTGCGTTGTGGCAGTACCGGCGGCGGTCTGGGCGTCATTGCGGTAGCCCAGTGCGCTGGTCATGTAGCTCTGCGCGTCGGTGGCGTAGCCGCTGGCGAGGCCGGCCTGGGTGGTGGCCGTGCCAGCAGCGGCACCAGCTGTAGCAGCGCTGGCGGCGGCACTGGCAGCGCTGGTGAGGTTACCAATGATCGTTACCGTCGAATCGGCCTCAACGCGAACGCTGTACTTTTCGGTTGTGACAGTGGCGATCGCAGTCATCGGGTCACCTCGCGCACCACCGTAAAGCTGCCTTGCAGCAGGCGCTCGACAAAACTGCCATTGACCAGCTCTAGGTCATATACACAAACCAGGCGCGGCGGTTTGGCCACACCATCAGGCACCACGATTGCTGCCATCTGCGTGGCCGACGCCACCACGGCGATTGTGCCGGCGGCGCCTCCCAGGACGATCGCTCCGTTTTCCGTGGTCAGGTCAAGCAGCTTTTCAGCGCTGGAATACTCTTCGCGCACCTGCATTCGCGCGGTATAGCCGGTCAGATCGACCAGCACACCAGCCTCATCACGGCAGGTAAATGTCTGCGCGTAGGTGGCGCCTTGCTCGGCGAGGATGTTGTGAAGCGCTGCGGTCATGATGAGCGTCCTTAAGGATCTGGGTTATCGAGTGGCCAACCCTCGCCTGACGACTACCGGCCATCCGCCGGATCGGCATCCTTGGCTGGATTACCCTCTCCGCCGGCCGCATCGTCTGCCGCTGTTTTCGGCGCTGTCGCGCCGGCATCGTTGGCGGCGTTGCTGGAAAACACCAGGCCCTTGTCCTTGGTGGCCTCGCGCCAGGTGGTGATCTGCTCCAGCACGTCGCGCGGATTGACGCCGCGGCGGCGCATGACTTCGATTTCGCTGGCGAAACCCGCCTTGGCCAACAGCTCCCAGGCCATCGCCTCTTTGTAGGGATCGATCCAAGGCATGGCCTGGGCGACGAACAGTGCATCGTCTGCCAGCGGCTCGGGCACATCGGCCGGGCGCGGAACAATGCCGGACATGTTCGCCACCTGGACAAAGCGCTCCCACACCGGCCGCACGAACTGGCCGGTGAAGTCGTCGGTCAGCACGGCATAGTTGACCCACTGTTCGACCAGCTCCTGGCGCTGCGCGCTGAAGGTGCCGTTGTAGTCGCGCGAGGCGCTGGAATAGCTGACGTTGGCACCGGCCGCCACGGCACGCAGCTGGCCCTGACGGAAGGTGATCACGTTCGGGTTGGGCCGCTTGCTGTCGATCATCCCAACTTCTTCGCCAGCCGTCAGGTTGTCGATGATCATGCCAGGAGCGAGCCGCATGTCGCGCGGCTTGGGCGAGCCGTCGGCGTATTTCTCGGCGCTCTCCGGGTTGTACAGATCCGGCGTGCCCTTGCGAATGTAGGCAGTGAGCATGGCGGCGATCTTGGCCGCGACGCGCTCGGACTCTTCGTAGTCCTTGATGTCTTCGAGCCTGGTGATGACGCTGGCGAACTCCGAGACGCCACGCAGCTGGCCGATACGATCGAGGAAGGCCATGTGCAGCATGCGGTCGGCGCCGATGCGCTTCATGCCGCCGGCCCCGCGGCTGGTCAGGTTGTCTCCTGGGTGTTGCTTGTACACCCAGAAGCCGACCGGCTGGCCCCAGGCGTTGCGCTCGATGCCCTGGCGGATGCGGTCGCCATCGGTGTAGTCCATGGGCACCATGTCGGGCTCGAACAGCTCCAGGCTATAGGGCACGCGGGTACCGTGATCGAGGAAGGGCACGGGGCCGATCAGCTCCTGGGCAAAGGATTCGCCATCGCGCAGCCAGGTGCGCGCCATCATGCGGCAGGCGCGCGACCAATGCAGGCGGCCGGTGACCTCGGGGCGGCGAATCCAATCGCTCCATCCTTCACGCAGGGCCTTGGCATACTCTTCGTGAATCGTGCCGTCGGCGCGGCGCGGCTGGGGCTCGATGCCGATGCCGTTGGCGCCGACCGTGTTGTTCACCAGAGTACGCAGGATGCCGCGGGCAATGTCGTGGTTCTGGTCAAGGTGGCGCGCCTGGGTGCGGATCGAGACGGCGCCCTTGAACACCTGCTGATCGGGGCCGCCACTGTCGCGGCGGAACTTGCGCTGGCGCGAGGGCGTTGCGGCTTCGTAGGCGGCGAGCACACCACGCGCGGCGCGACGACGCAGGCCGGCATGCGGCGCAAAGTACTCGACGAGGGAATCGATCCAGTTGCCGCTCATTCGTCCATCCTCGCCACGGCGAAGGTGGCACCGCCCAAGCTGGGCGTGCCGGCGGCCTGGCGCGATTCTGCGGCAACGCGGGCTTCCCATTCCTTGCGGCCGTTGCGGATCTCGGCAAGGTCTTCCATCTTCAGCAGGCGATCGCCGAAGCGGGCTTCCTTGCCTTCGAGAATGGCCTGCTCGGCGGCCAGGTACTTGGCGAGCATGTCGGTGGCGGTGGTCATGGTCGGCTACGCTACCGAGTTGCGATTCCCGTTTTCAGGACGAAAACGGGAATATCAGATGACCCAGCGACGGCAAGCGCTGGTCACTTGGCAACAATCCGGTACAGGTGCGTCTTGCTGATGCCGAATTTCTGGCAAATCTCGTCGCGGTTCTGCCCATTGAATTCGGCGCGGATCGCACTGTCGCGTTCCTCGCGTTCGGAAGCAGTTTGTTCGGCCAGGTAGTAGTCCCCCAGGCGCTGGCCCCGAAAGCGGCGACGCATGCCGCGCACCAGGGCGGCGGCGATCTGCGAGGCGAAGCCTTCGTTCATGCCGATCTCTTCACGCACGATGGCGGTGAATTCGTACTGCAGGGCGACGGCGGCATCGTCGCGCTTGGTCTTGTCGGTCATAGACGCTCCATCCAATCGCTGCGGCCGAGGCCGGACGCCGGCCGCGGAGGCGGTGGCGCGGGTGTTGCTAATGGTGGCGGCAAGGTGGCCACCACTACGGGTAGTGCAGACGTCTGAACAGCGGGTGCCGGGAGGGGAACTGCGGCCGGCGCCTCAGTCAGCAGGCTGCCCTGGCGCAGTCGGCTCTCTTCGAAATCCCACTGCGCCGGCTTACGCACATGCAGGCGCAGGTGGCGAATCAGATAGATGGCATATACGGTGCAGTCGAGCGCCTCGTTGTGGCGATCGGTGCGGGCCTTCCACATGCGGCGCTTGGGGTTGTTGCGCGCCGGGATCTTGATCTCGGACAGCAGCTGCTCGTAGAAGTCGGGGCGGACGCCCTCGTACCAGTGCATGCGGCCCGGCCCGTTGCCGGTCAGGCGCACGCGTCCGCCTTCCTGCGCCCAGCCGAGAATCAGATCCTTGGCTTTGGCGGCGCCAACGATATGCACCTGGACGCCGAAGCGCGAGGCCTTGGTGGAGCGGTGGTTCGGGTCGATGGCTTTCGCCGGGCGCCAGATCTCGACGCGGCCTTCGTTGTCGGAAGCACCCTTGAGCGCGAGGACTTCGCGGCCCTGGCGCGTGTGCTTGCGGACGAAACCGTACGAGGCCTCGGATGTCTGGCCATCGGAACAGTCGATGCCGACGGCCACGATCGGCAACACCAGGTCGCCGGGCAGGCGTACGGCCTTGCCGAGCAGCTGTTCCAGATCAACCCACGCGCCCTGGTGTGCAACGACGGTCTGGCCATACAGCTCACCCCAGTAAGCGAGCCACATTTCCTCGCCGCGGCCGATCACCCACACGGTGACTGCCAGGCGATCGTGCTGCACATCGACCGTCATCAGCGCCACCAGGCCGCCGGCAGGCACGCTCCATTCGGCATACTTCTCTGCGCGGGCGCGCAGCTCGTCTTCTTCGGGCAGCTCGCCCTTGTATTCCCACGGCACGCCGCGCGTGCTGTTCCAGTAGGCAACCATGTCGGTGGGATCGCCCTGCTCCATCTGGTGCAGCGCCTTGACGTATTTCTCGGCGAGGTGCCGCACGTAGCTGCCCTCGAAGGTGCTTTGAAATTCGTTGAGGTAGAAGCCGGGGTCGGGGTACTGCGCGGTCGGCTCCCAGCCATAGTTCGGCGCTTCGGCCGCGGCGCGGCGGATGTTGGCCACGCGATGATCGTCAGTCCACACGCATCCACAATGCGGGCAGGCGTAGTAGGCATCTTCCGGCCGGGAACGACCGAAGACCTCGCGCACCGGGTAGCGCTCATCGATATCGGGGGCGGCCAGATCCTCGGGCGAGAGATCAAGGCCGGGAATCACCATGTGCGCGTGCTCCAGCTCGTGGCGCTCGCCGCACTCGTGGCACGCCACCATGAAGCGGCGCTGATCGGTGGTGCGCATTTCCTTTTCGATCTCGCTGGCGCCCTTGGCCGTCGGCGTACCACCAATGATCTCCAGGCTGTTGCGGATCGCCTTGCCGCGCTCGCGCAACAGGACGATGGAATTGCCCTGCCCCTTCACGTCGCGGTTCGTATCGTCCGGCTCTTCAACGTAGCGCACCTTGGCGCTGGTGCTCTTGACGTCGGCCGGGCTGTTCGAAGCCACCAGCTTGAGCAGGCCGCCTGGGTAGTGCTTGCGCGTGGCGCTGTTGCCATCGCTGCGACTCTTGAGCTTGATGCGCCGCGCCAGCGCTGGCGTAGCGCGCACCATCGGGCTGAACTTCTCGGCGTCAAAATCCTTGGCGGACTTCTCGCGCGGGAACATGGCCACCTGAACGCAGGGCTTCCAGTGCGCGAAATAGCCCATCAGGGTGCAGACCACACCGGCTGTCCAGGCGATCTGCGCCGGCTTCTGCGCGGCGATGCGGCGCACACCGCGCTGCCCGGCTGCGGCCAGGATGCCACGCAGGGCGGGAATACTTTCCAGCCGGAAGGGGCCGGCGAAGTCGGGGTTCTCCTCAGTGGATAGCCGGCGGTATTTTTCGACCCAGGCCATCGGCGACAGCGGCGGACGCGGACGCAGCTGCGCGAAAACGCGACCCAGCAAAGCGTTGAGCGCCTGGTCGGCCCAGGTCTCGACGTCGCTGGCGATCGCGCGATCGGCATTCATGCGTCGTCAGCCTCCTCGTCGGCATGCGCCCAGTCGGCAAGCAAATGCAGGAAGGTCTCGAACTCGGCCTGCAGCATCTGCTCGCGCTCGTCGGGATCTGCCGGCAGCTCGCGCGCCAGGCGTGGTACCGCATCCAACCACGTCTCGCGCGCCGACACGAAGGCCGCCTTGAGCCGTGGCTCAAGCTGGTCGGCGGGGATCAGCAGCCCGCGCCGCTCGGCGTTCTCCATCTCGATCTTGTCCGCCTGCACCCGCGCCAGCCGATCCTGCGGGCGCTCGCCCTGCACCTTGCGCAATTCGGTTTCGAGTCGCCAGTTGATGCACGCTGCTGCGTCATAAAGGCTCGGCACGCCAGGCCCGCCGCGCGACTTGACCGGCATGCCGACGCTCTGCCAGTTGTCGATCGTCTCGCGTGACACGCCGAACATGTCTGCAATACCTTGTTGGCCTGTGATCTGCATAGTCAGTAAAGCTCCCTACACCTTCAGAACTGGCGTTTTCTCGGGGTCTTTTAGCGC
>JACCDT010800516.1_pt1 | contig 34410 bp, 58 predicted proteins | sample 7446291 | NCBI WGS metagenome assembly JACCDT01 (sample SAMN15323446, study PRJNA562643) | freshwater metagenome | isolation source: river surface water | place: USA:Blue River Watershed | collected 2017-08-17
AGAAGATATAGCCCCATTAGTTAAAGCCTATAAGGATGGGAAAAATCTCTCCCGATTAGAAAAGATAGTTCTGCTGTCCAACTGGAGAAAATTCTGCAAAGAACCACTACAACCGTATACCACAACAGAAGAGCTATACTCTATTCTAAAGGAGAATAAGATAAAAAGTTACTTAATCTTCTTATGCCCTTATGAAGAACTGACAGCACTACATATCGTATTCACTGGAGAGTTTAATGATGACGTAAAAGAAATAACACCTAGACTAAATGACCTATACGCCTATAAGAAGGGGCTACGAGATGAAATCTGAACAGATCAGAACAAGTTCTGAGACTACTTCTAAGCAGGAGGCTACTTCTAAGCAGGAGGCTACTTCTGAACAGGAGGCTACTTCTGAACAGGAAACAACACCTTTAGTCTCCTTCTACCTCAGGGACTGCGCGGACTTGCCAGAGTGGCAGGACAGGCGCGATAAACTGAAGGAATGGGGTGATAAAGAAGGGATTTCTATAAGGTCAGCTATTACCACCCTAAGTAAAGCTGGAGTTTACATTCCTAAGCCTAAATTTGTCAAGAAGAATCCCTCGGGTCTCGCCGATTCGCTCATAGAGCGGTACGGCGAGTCTGAGAAGAACTTAGAGAAACTTTACGGAAAAGAAGCCCTATTAAAGATAAACGAATACTCAACCCTATCTAAAGAGGTAATCCTTAAAAAGATAGAGGAAGAACTCCAATTACCAGAAAATTCATTGTATAGCCTTAGAGCAGGCACTAAATTGAGCCTTGTGGCTCTGTTAGTGGGGATTAGTTAAATGACACACGTAAGAAAATATAACGGTCACTCAGAACCTTACAACCCTGAGAAAATTAAAGGCTGGCTTGTGTATGCTCTAAAGGGTAGTATCCCAGAAGCAGAAGTAGACACTATCGTTAGTTCTCTACCAGTTCACGAAGGTATTACTACCTCTGAGATCCAACTGAAGTTAGTTAACGCCTGTACCAATAAAGCCATTACCCTTGCCTCAAATCATGATTTGTGCGCAGCTGAACTCTTCCTAGAGGCAGCCAGAGTCTTATACCTTACTATCGTCCATAAGACCTTCCACAAAGCCTTTCCTCAGTTGCTGTTACTTACTACCCTAGAAGAAACCACTGTGAGAGATTACCTCCTTCCAGTGGTTGAGTTCGGTATAGCCGAAGGCTTGTACGAACAGTCCCTGTTAGACGCAGCTAATTACTTCGCTGACTGCATTGTTTACCCGTCTAGGGATAACTTATTGCCAGCTTGCGGATTAACTCAGTTAGCTACTAAATACTTCCGTACGGTAGAATACGGCTCTGAATTAATCTACAGAGAAACACCTACTGTAATGTACGGCCTTATGGCCTTATCTGCTGCTTGGGCTTTGGTGGATGAGCCTACACAGGACAGCGCGGACAGTGCCCAACCCAAGGGTTGGACTTCAGCACGGTCCGCGCAGAGTGGTAGTGGGCTGAAAAAGCACTATGAGCTATTTGAGATGATCTACGACAATCTATCTCAAGGTAAAAACAACAGCCCAACCCCCATGACAATAGGTCTTCGTACCCCTCAGGAAGAGTACGCTTCTTGTGTGTTGGCAGAATGCCCTGACACAATGGACGGTATTGATACTATGTACGACATTGTCTCTAAGGCCACCTCGGCAAGGGCGGGTCTGGGCATTCAGCCTTCGGCTATCCGCCCAATGTTAGCCCCCGTAAAGGGCGGGTCCTTAAAGCATACTGGCCTAGTAAAGTTTATTCAGGCTTGGATGCGTATTACTAAAGCTACAGTCCAAAACAGTGCCAGAGGAGGCTCTGCAACCTTTAACATTAGCTACTGGCATCGTAACTACTTCGACTTAGTAATGCTCAACGACCCAGACGGCGAAGAGGCCGTAAGATGTAAAGAGGCCGACTATGCCTTCCACCATGATGGGTACTTACTGCAAGCTGCTTTAGACGATAGATATGTAGCTCTATTAGACCCTAACACAAACATGGGCAATGGTCTCACTGCATATGAGACTTACTACTCTGATATTGATTACTTCTATCAATGGGTATGGGAGAATGTAGACTCTTTACCAGATATTAGTGAAGCTGCCCCTTACGAAAACTGTAAAGTTAAAGCCTATGATATTCTAGCTAGATTAGCTCTACAAATATTCAAGACAGGCAATAACTATCAGTTCTTCACTGATAACGTCAACGAACATACTCCGTATGAAGAACCGATTAAGATGACCAATCTTTGTGTACACGGAGATACTACTATCCTTATTAAGGGCAGAGGACTAGTCCCTATTAAAGAAGTAGCTGGTACTGTACAACCTGTTTGGAATGGTTTTGAATGGTCTGAGAATACTAAAGTCATGAAGACTGGAGAAGGTCAAAAGCTGCTGAAGGTTACTACTAAGTTCGGCAGACAGTTATTCTGTACTGCCTACCATAAATGGTATGTGACATCAAGTACTTCGGTTTTTGGTGATAAGGATTCCCATACTGAACTTAGAACCAAAGACTTGAAGATAGGTGATAAGTTGATGGAGTTTGAAGCTCCTCCAAGATTTATTACTGAAGGATACGACACAATCGCATCAGTAGAAGAAATTCCTGGTGAGTACGACACTTACTGTGTAACTGAACCTATTAAGAACCTCTGTATGTTTAACGGTATAGTAACAGGTCAATGCGTCGAAGTCCTAGAGCCAACCCACCCAGCTGAAGTAGATGACCCCTTCTCTGAAGTAGCCCTATGTACTTTAGGTGGCATTCCTTGGGGCTTTGTCACTGACGAAGAGATTCCAAAGGTAACTAAAGGTCAATTATTGCTGTTAGCTGCTGTGTTTGAGAAGTCTAGAACTAAGATTCCATTCACCTCAGCAGCCTACTTAAGACGCTCTGTAGGTGTAGGTGCTATTGATGTCCACCACTATCTAGCTAAGTTTAATCTTGATTTAACTGACGGCTCTAAAGGGAACCTCCTGCGTGTCGGCAAGATTGTTCATGACCGTATGGAATTAATTCAGTTCCATCTTATTAAAGCTGCTGCCGAGTTGGCTAGACAATATACCCCTGCCGATTACCGCACGAAGTGGAAGAAAGGCTGGTTACCTATCGACACTTACAAAAGGCATGAGCTCACGAACCATCCTTTAAATCAGGACTGGGAAGGATTGAGACAATATGTAATTGAATCTGGTGGGTTGTACTTCTCAGCTCTATCAGCTCATATGCCCTCTGAGAGCTCTTCTGTAATCTGGGGCTTTGTAAACGGCATTGAGCCACCGAGAGATTTAATCACGGATAAGTCCTCAAAAGTACTATCGGTATTAGTCCCTGTACCTGAATTAGCCACACTCAAGTACACTATGGCTTATGACGTACATCCTGATATTCAATTAGTAATAGCTGCTAATATCCAGAAGTTCTCATGTCAGGGTATTAGCTATAACACCTATATTGACTACAGTAAGAAGCCAACCTTCACTATGGAGGAAGCTATGGACAGACTATTCTACCGTCCCTGGGCTTTAGGACTTAAAACAATGTATTACACTAACTTCAACATTGAGAACGATGGAGAACGCATCGAGATCAAGAAAGAGGCTTGTGAAAGTGGAGCTTGTACAATATGATAGCGTGCTTAAAAGCCCTTGTCTGGGTGGCCTTAACCTTGTTAGCTTTGGTAGTAATAATTTCACTACTCCACGCTTGCATGGGCACTCCTGTAGTGGGGGACTATACTCCCCCGTGCTCGCGCGGTCAGTGCACAAGCACGGTCCGCGCAGTAAAGGAACCAACTTGCCCGTTTACGGGCAAGATGTAGTGTGCTAAAAATTAATTTGACAACAGCTATCTATTATTGATATAATAGTTGTATAAATTGAATAGAGGACTAAAATGAGCGAAGTATTCCATGTAGGCGATCTACACTTTGGCCACAAAAACATTGCCAGCTTTAGACCTGTGGTCGGTGACATTCCTGTCCATTCAGAGGAAGAACACAGGGAAGCTGTAATCCAATTATGGAACGCTACCGTCACCAAGCGTGACGTTGTTTGGGTCCATGGTGACGTTCTATTTGACGTTGGGTTGCTACATCAGTTAGGCAGATTGAAAGGTAATAAAAACCTGATTTTAGGTAATCACGACATTAAGCTAAAGGACTGGGTCTACTTCGACAAAGTAGTTGGCCTAGAAAAGTACAAAGGTGCATGGCTTAGTCATGCCCCTATCCATCCAGCAGAACTTCGTGGTAAGATCAACATACACGGTCACGTTCATTACGCTAATGTACTTGACGAGTCTGGTCAGTTAGATAACCGCTATTTTAACGTATCCTTAGAGAATACAGGTGGTTGTCCTATTGCATTAAACGTAATTAGAGAGATTTTAGGAGTAAACCGCAATGTATAAATATCTTGATACTCTAGGTCACAGAGTAGTAGACAAAGTAACAGGCTTCAAAGGTGTAGCTGCAAGTGTAACCTTTGACCTATATGGCTGCATTCAAGTAATCGTAAACCCTGGCCTCGATAATGAAGGAAAGCCTAAAGATTGTCACTGGTTTGACTATAATCGTCTAACTATTACTGGTGAAAAAGTAATGGATCCGCCAGACTATGTAAGGTCTATGTCAGAAGAAGGCATGGCAGACGCTAAACACGGTCCTGCTGAACGTCCAGCTTTTGCAGATAGACGCCCTGGCCTTTAAGTAATATCCAACATATGAGTAAATACCGACCGTTAAATACTGCCCCAAAAGATATACAGATTCTCATTGCCCAAAGATACAAGGACGATATCATGTTGGTATTTGGGTAGAGGCTATGAGCTGTTTTATGACCTCCCCGTTCACAGGTTTAGCAGTAAATGCTGAGGCCAATGAGGATACAGAATGCTTTTGGGCGGAGATAGATCCCTTATAAAAGCCAAGATACTCTTGGATAGGATATTTTAGGAATGGCAAAACAAAAATACGCTGAAGCACGGGCACTAACAGCTAAGGACTTACTAGATAGGTACTCTACAAATACCCGTCAAAGAACCTACTTGCAACTAATACAAAACAACACTCTTGTTTTAGCTATGGGTCCTGCAGGTACTGGTAAGACATTCACGGCAGCCCTGTACGCAGCAACTCAGCTATTAGAGAACCCCGCTAACAAAGTAGTCATTACCAGACCATATGCCTCCTGTGGTAGCACTATGGGCTATAATAAAGGTACTCTCGAAGAAAAGATCACACCTTTCCTATTGCCCCTTCTAGGCTACTTCACCCAATTCTTAGGTGCTGAAGTAATGCAGAACATGATGGGTAATCGCCGTATCCGCATTGAACCATTAGAGACTATCCGTGGTCAGAGCTTTGACAATACCATTATCATTGCAGACGAAATGCAATCTGCCGATATTGGTTCTGTACAGGCCTTAGTCACTCGTATAGGTAAAGATTCTAAACTGATAGTGGCTGGAGATCCAAGACAGAATGACCTAAGAGGTAAGTCTATAGACGGTGTTAGCTACTTAGCTAAAATCCTTGACAAGTACAATATCCGCGATTCAGCCGTTATCTTCTTTACAGAAGACGATATTCTCCGTAGTGGTATTGTTAGAGACTTTGTACTCGCATTCAATAAGGAAGGGTGGAATTAGGTAACTATCATGAAAGATATTCTAGAATACCCAGAGAGGTATGCCATTACAGAAGACGGCAGGGTATATTCTAAATTGCGAGATAAGTTTATATCCCACCATATAATAAACGGATATCCCGCTATTTCTACGAAAGTACATGGCAAGTCATTTTGCAGGTACGTTCACAGGCTGCTTGCACAGGCATATATATACCAAATCCGTATAACCTCCCACTTGTTAATCATAAGGACGGTAATAAACTAAATTATAGCTTGCCTAACTTAGAGTGGTGTTCGTATCAAGAAAATACAGACCACACCATATCTACAGGATTGCTAGTTCCTTCCAGAAAACTATCTGACCAACATATCTTGGAGATATACTCATCTAGGGACTCTTATGTGGTACTTGCCGATAGGCATAATGTTGGCAAGTCTACTATAGAAGCTATAAAGAAAGGTGAAAGATATGCACATATGTTTTCCGTAGACCTTGTCCATAAAAATGAGCACAGTTCTGCAAAACTAACTCCAGAGGACGTTCACTTTATCCGTAACTCTACTGATTCCGTTGCTAATTTGTCCATAAAGTTTGGCGTGAGCAAGTCGTCTGTACGAAAGGTATTAAACAGGGTTTCCTATAGCTATCTACCCTGATTAAAATAAATTTGACAACAAGGACGTTGTTTTGCTATAATAGTTGTATAAATTGATTAGACAACGCGGAGAAAATAAAATGAATACTTTCACTACTAAAGCAACTTGGTTGGGCAATGTATATGGTTGCCGCGTATATCAGAACGGTAAATTGATTGTTGAAGGCCGCACACCAAACAAAGCTGAAATTGGTGCTGTATTCCGTGATTTATTGCGTACTATCGACAAGTCTTTCGGTGGTGATAAGTTTACTAATGCTGCCCGTATGCGTAAGTTTTCTACTGGTAACCTATCAGTATCTGTCAAGCACATCTGGTATGTTTAATACACACTTAGGGGACAAATATGTACAAGCTAACTATCTCAAAAGACTACCGCGTTGTTTATGAACACTACTTCACTTTGGTCGTTACGAGACCAAAACTAGAGCGTGCATTAACTAATGCTAAATTAGAAATACCCAACGTCTGTAATGTAGCCGCTCCTTGCACTCATCAGGATATTATTGAATACCTGATCCGCTTTGGTGGAACTTGTGTCTCCGACTGTAACGGTAGCTTAATTACATTAAGTATTGACGAGGTGTTAAATGTTGACTAAGATTTGGCTATTAAGTGCCAGCTACTGTAATCCTGTAGCTTTTATGCACAAACCAACACTTCCAGACTTACTAAAGTACGCTAGACACTACTGCATTAATATCGGGACGGACTGGTCTGAGTTAGACCAAGAGTTTTTAGATAAGCTGGTTGCAGTAGAGCATATTCGCTATATTAGTAGTTGCTATAAAGATATAGCAATGTACTTAAAACAGATAGACGTAGCAGAAAACACCTCACCTATGGGAGAGTTATAATGTCACAAGTACAAGAGCTATTCGCCAAAGGATTCGTATTGGACGAGATTGCAAAAATAACTGGCCTAACTGTAGCAGAAGTTACGGAAATGGTTTATCACACTTACATTACTGAACCTACTATGATTATCAATGACAAGTCTATTCTAGTAGAGCGTATTGCCCAACATTGTGATATTGACCTCAGCAAAGCCACATTAGAATCCTTAAACGGAGTTTACGATATTCTAAGAACTGGTGCTTGTATCTATAAAGCAGACAACAATCGTACCAAACAGTCAATAATCGACACACTGCAACCACTAACCTACTTCTCTCTAAGTGGGTTAAACAATTTAACCAAACCAACGCTCTTAAAACTACTAAAGGAGGTTTACATTGCAAACTGATGTAATGTTCTCTAGCAAAACAGATTTGTGGGCAACTCCACAAGAGTTCTTCGACAAATATAATGCTATACACCACTTCACACTAGACGTATGTGCGACTGATGAAAATGCAAAATGTAAGAACTACTTCACTGAATCTGATGACGGATTAAAACAAGTCTGGACAGGTAACGTTTGGATGAACCCACCATACGGTAGGGAAATATCATATTGGATAGAGAAAGCCTACTTAAGTGTCTATAATGGCACAGCAAATAAAGTAGTATGCCTATTGCCATCTAGAACAGATACAAGGTGGTTTCATGACTACTGCATGCATGCACGGTAAGTTAGAGTTTATTAAGGGAAGATTGAAGTTTGGAGAGGCTACCAACTCAGCCCCATTCCCTAGCGTGGTAGTAGTATTTGAGGGCAAACTACCTAGAACAGAGGGCGTACTTAGGCTGGAGCTACTCAATACTATTGCTACTTCCGTTGACCTATCAGTGCTATCTACAGAATCCTTGACTAAATTACTTAAAATAGAGTCTTTAGAGTATAAGAAGTCCGACACTAAGTCCTCTATTGTGGAAAAGATAGGCATACCTGAATTAACAAAACTAACTAAAGTAGAGATACTAACTCTATTGGGAGAAATCTATGTTCGTTGACCATGCACATATGGTAGCTAAATTAATTAAACCTGCCGACCACGTCATAGCAGATCTTGACGCAGAGAAAGCCAACCTAACCCATATGACTATGGGCATCTCTGGCGAAGCTGGAGAGTTACTGGATGCCATTAAAAAGCACGTTATTTACAATAAGCCCTTAGACATTGATAATGTCATCGAAGAATTGGGCGACTTAGAGTTTTATTTGGAAGGTTTACGCCAAGCCTTAGGTTTAACAAGACGGGAGACATTAGATGCGAACATTAAGAAACTATCAGTCCGCTACTCTGCAGCAACATACTCAGACCAAGCCGCACAAGAACGCAAAGACAAGGAATAAGCTGCCAGTCCGAGCTGGTGCTGACTTTGAGGTAACACAACTACCCTTTGCCTTCCAGAAATACACCCGTGCTTTTGATGAGTATCACATTACTATCTCCGACGTGCTTAATAACTTATCCGACGTTGAAGAGGTAGTATTAGCTCTATACGAAGCTACCGAACAGGATAAGATTGTACTACATCTAAACTGTGACGGAGGCTCTTGTTTTGTCGGTGATGCTTTAACTCATGCTATGCGAAACTGTGTAGCTCCAATCCATTGTATCGCTACAGGCAGAGTGGCGTCTTATGCTACATTCGTAATTATGGAAGCGGATACTTTCGAGATGTCTCCATTTACTGATGTATTGTGTCACAGCCCATCCTACGGCTATTACGGTAAGTCTCAGGACGTAAAGGAACACGTACAATTTGTGGATGATCAGATTGCGGCATTAGTAAATCATTACTATAAAGACTTCCTAACACCTGCTGAGTTAGAGGATATGATTAAGAATAAGCGGGAAATCTATATGACTGCGGAACAATTTACAGACCGTATTAATGCACGTGCAGAGAAGTTCGCAAAAGCTAGTGGAGCAGATAATGGATAAGACTAGAACTGCAACTGAATTAGAAGGTGTATTGCCTATTCTTCAGGAGATTGTGTGGGATGCATGGTCTAACTGCAAACAGACCTTTGTATGTACAGACGGCTTACGGACACTGGCTGAGCAAAAAGCCTTAGTTGCTAAAGGTGCTTCTAAGACAATGAAGTCTAAGCATCTGGAAGGTAAAGCTGTCGACCTAACTCCTTTCGAGGGTAAAAAACCTAAGTGGGAGATGGAGCTGTGCTATGTTGTAGCAGATGCAATGATAGCTGCGGCCAAGCGGCATAAAACCCCAATGCGATGGGGTGGTGCTTGGCATTGTGCTGATATTACTAAAACTAATAAGACAGCAAAAGAGTTACACCTGGAGTACTTAGCAACTTGCCGAGTACAGAAGAAAACCCCTTTTATAGACGGACCCCATTATGAGCTTGTATAAACTATCACTATCTGACAATATTTTCGCTGCCTGCATATTGCCAGACACACAAGGTACTTTGCCCAAAGATGAGGCACTGATTAAGTTATCTGCACATCTATTGACGCTTGCAAGTCAGGCGGAGTCTTTGGCTGTAAGATACTTATCACAGGTATCCGATAAGTATGTGGAGGAAGACGATGAGTAAACGTATTGTATTTAAGGATGGCACTTTCCGTCCCCAATATTGGCTGTTTGGTTGGAAAACCTATAAAGACAGTAAAGGTAACCAAGTAGAATTTTTAGACCAAAAGATAGCGTATGACTGCCTAGAAAGACATAATCCATATTCCTGCCTACAGAGATTCATAGCCAGTTCTGTACTGTCAGTGTGCTTGGGTTTTGTACTGCTATATTTAACGGTGAACATATGGTAATTATCCTCAATGGACCCCCAGGGTCTGGCAAGGACGCGCTCGCGCGCATGGTCATGCCACAATTACAGGTAACTCAGCTAGAGTTTAAAAAGCCATTACAAGAACAGGTAAGAAAACTTATTGGTATGAGTAAGAAAGAATTTTACTCACACTATGAAGACCGCGAGTGGAAGGAGTTGAAACAGTTCAACGGACACTCTTGTAGAGACCTAATGATTTGGATGTCAGAAGAAGTTATTAAGCCTAAATTCGGCAAAGACTTCTTCTCTAAAGCTATAGTCTCACAAATTCTGCCCAATAAGAACTATATTTTCTCAGATGGTGGTTTTAAGGACGAAGTACAAATCGTCAAGGATCACTGCGAGGCTATTGGACAAAAACTGTTTCTAGTACACCTTTACAGAAATGGTACTTCTTTTGCGGGTGATAGCCGTAACTACATAGAAGACTTTCCTGAAATAACTTACAAGCTGTCAAACAATGGAGCACTAATGGATGCTGTCAAAGTTATTGAAGGGTTCTTCTTAAAATAATTTTGACAATAGGTTGGTGAAATTGCTATAATAGTTTCATAAATTGATAAGAAGGCGAATGAAAAATGGCAAAGTTTAAATTAGTAGCTGGCTACCACGTTCAAGATGATGGTTCTGATTTCTTATTTCAGGAAGAAGTACATCTATCCGAAATTATTATCGCCAATACATACGGCGAAGCCCTGCTTGCAGCCAAGTCCATCGTAGACAACCACGATTATGACTTCTCCTACGTTACAGAATATACTGATGGTGACGAAGCAATAGAGCTTTTACAAACCACAGTAAATCTATACTTAAATGCTAAACTGAATAAACTAGACATGGCAACTGAACTTCGGTCCGTTATGTCACAAGCCTACAACCTCTTAAACAAGGAGTAATTATGTACACTATTATTGCAATCTTTGCCCGCTATTTAGTAATTCAGGCATTAGTATTAGGGAGACCAACACTTGAGACTTTCGATGAGACTAAGGCCAACACTAAGCCGCCATATGAAAGCAAGCGACCTAAGATAACAAAATCTCGGGTACTTCCACGTGTAGCGTATCACCGACTACACGCAATCCGCAAATCACGACACATTCCAGTAGGTGACGAGGCTTTGTATTAATATGTTAATCTTAAGAATCTTTGGCGTAAAAACCTGTACCGTTTGTGGTTCTTATTTCATTTTTGGTAGTAAGAACTCTGATATTTGCTTTAACTGTCTTAATAGAGGAAACCAAGTCCCATGCTAGCATTATTCTCTTTCCTGTTTGCCTTATTAACTGCTGTAGCTACAGCAGTTACAATTGGCGTGTCAACGGATCCTGCATACAAAACATTTATGATAGTGCCATTAGCCCTATTTTGCGTCAGTGCCACTTTTACCGCCAAACCTGCCATCGACTACTTACGGAAGTAACCTAGCTGTTGAAAAATAAATTTGACAACAGCTAGCTATTATTGATATAATAGTTGCATAAATTGAGAGGCAAAGCAATATGAAAATCTTAGCTAAAGTTTACGATGTATGGCATAGCGTTTCACATATTCACGGCTCTGATACCAAAGCTACTTACTGTCAGAATACCTTAGTTACTACCTTAAAGACAACCAAGTACTGGGAAATGTTCCGCAGACAAACATTACGTTGCTCTGATAATTCTTGGAAACATACTGCGTTGGCTTTGATTGGAGACTACTGCTACCCTATCACTATTATCACTGAGTCAGCTAGACCTCTTAGCGAAGATCAGGTTAAGAATAGTTGTGCACTTTTCTCGCACTGTGTGTCTAAAATGCTTATTAAGAAGTACGAAGATATATGGCCAGCACGAATCTTCCGAAATCGCCATGTCCTAGAAGATAAAATGCCAAACCCTATCCCAGAAGTTAAGTTTGGCATTCTAATCTTGGACAGAGCTAGTAATCTATTGCTGAAAGACCCAATTATCACCAAACTACCTAAACCAAACGGATTTTACGAGCTATTTTCTCCTGAATTTATCTGGCAGGAAATCAGCATGAGTTTAGCAAAAGAAGCCGATATTCCCGTTGATGTATCTGACATTGACAAACTACAGCAAGCAGGCTTCGATGTAAAGACTTCTTTCAGGGGAAAATAATGACAGTTTACAACGTAAACAATAGAAAAACCAAATCTTACCCACTATTTATGGGTGATAGGCTATCTGCCCAAGATTATACGTCTCCAGCATACCCAATCTTTATGAAACTGTATGAAAGTCAGGAGGATGCCCATTGGAGACGTAAGGAATTTGACCTTAGTGTTGATGCTACAAATATGGCATCTCTATCTAAGGGCTTACGGCATATGTTTAACACTAACTTCCAGTTTCAGATTATTTCTGACTCTATTCAGGGCAGGGGTCCTTTCCTATTACTACCATACGTGTCAGCTCCAGAATTGGAGTTATGTATTGGTAGTTGGGGCAGATTTGAGCAGCTACATTCAGCGGTCTATACAGAAATTCTATTATCGCTGTACCCTGACCCATCTGAGGTGTTAGACCCAATTTATAAAGCACCTGATTCTATAATGAATCGAAGTAAACATCTCATAGAGGCTTATGATGCTTTCCTCAGTAATCCAACTAAATTGAATCTGTACTTTTGTATTAATGCTATCAACATCTTAGAAGCACAGCAGTTCTTTAACACCTTTAACTGTACATTCGCTATGAACGAGGAAGGTAAGCTTGAAGGTGTAGGCAAGTACCTAGCCATGATTGCTCGTGACGAGAACTTGCATACAGCAATCACACAGAATATCCTGAATGCGTGGTACTTAGGTATTGATTCAGACCCTGAGATGAAGGCTATAGCCAATGATGACAGTAACCGCTTTAAAGTGTTCAGTATGTGGGACGAAGCCGTAACTAGAGAAAAAGAAAATATCTCTTACTTACACTCAGAAGGTGGAAAGTTAATTTATGCTTCAGAAAAGCAACTCATGGATTACATTGAGTTCAACGCTAACCGCAGAATGAATAACTTGGGCTTACCAACCCCATACGATACCAAGAGTGACCCATTGCCTTGGGTTCAGAAGAAATACTTATCGTCAAAGGGTAAACAGTACGCGCTTCAAGAGACTGAAAACAATGCATATAAGGTTGGTGGGATAACCCCTTCTAATGCAGACAACCTAAAAAAATTCACCTCACTAAAACCAAACTTCGGAGTTTAATATGAAAAGTACCATTATGCAGGAAATTGCACAACGTAAAGCTAAAGACATTGAAGATAGTAAGACTGTATTGGAGCGTTTCGTGGAAGGTATGTTACCTACCATTGAACCTGAGCTACAAACCTTACTACTGAGTAATCTGATTAATAAGAGCCATGTTCCAATTAAAGTATCTTCTTCCGTTATGTACGTATTAGCAAAAAACTCTGGCGCTACATTTGACGAAACAGTAAATGGTTTCGCCATCTTACTCGGAGAAGCACTGGGAGTTAATGTAAAGGTTGAAATGTTGGATAAGTTAATTAGAGGCGTAGGGTTTACCACTCTACCTAATATAACATTTTTACTGGAGATTCCAAAATGCGCTGTGGAGTAAGAGTAGAGGGTAAGACCTCTGGAAGTACATTCCGTAATGCTAAAGATGCCATGAATAATGTGGAAGAATACTTCCGCATTGCTAAATCCAAGATCGGGTTAGAATGGGCTTTTACAGCAGTAGAGGCCGACAGAATGCAGGATAACTACCTATTAACGGAAGACGCTGAAATCTTCCCACTGGAGAAATGAAATTGAGTCTAGGTGAAAAACAATATCTAAATCTGTTATCTTATATCCGACATAACGGTGATTACAAAGAAGACAGAACAGGCACTGGCACTCTTTCAGTATTTGGTCCTCAGCTAGAGTTTAATTTAGCGCAAGGCTTTCCATTGCTGACCACTAAGAAAGTATTTATGAAGGGCATTATCCACGAACTATTGTGGTTTATTAGTGGTAACACAAACATTGCCTATCTTAAAGAACATGGTGTAACCATTTGGGATGCATGGTGTGATGAGAACTGTGACCTCGGGCCAGTCTATGGGCATCAGTGGCGTAACTTTGGTGGAGTGGATCAATTAGCTGAATTGATCCACAGTATTAAGACTAATCCAGACAGTCGCAGACTTATCGTGTCAGCTTGGAATCCTGTAGATATTCCTCAGATGGCATTACCACCTTGCCATACATTATTCCAGTTCTACGTTTGTAACGGCAAACTAAGCTGTAAGTTATACCAACGCTCAGCAGATATGTTTTTAGGTGTGCCCTTCAACATCGCTTCCTATGCGCTTTTAACACATATGGTAGCTAAAGTGTGTGATTTAGAAGTTGGAAGATTTATTTGGACTGCTGGAGACGCACATATTTATACTAATCACTTAGCCCAAGTTGATGAGCAGTTAAGTAGAGAACCTTACCGCCTACCTACATTGGAAATACTAGGTGATAATAAGGATATAGAAGATTTCAGTTATGACGACTTTGTGTTACACAATTATGTTAGCCACGCAAGTATTAAAGCCCCTGTAGCTGTTTAGGAGATAATAATGGCAGATTTTGCAGATGATGCACAAGAAATTAATGAGAAGCATTTAGAGAAATCCTTGAAAGAGTTTCAGGAAAATGCTAAAAATCAAGCCCTTAAGCCTTTAGGTTACTGTAGAAATTGCCATGAGCCTATCGCTAAAGAGGCTATCAATCAACTGTTTTGTGACGTGGAGTGTCGTGATGATTATGAACGTTTACACAGACGGAGCAAGTAAGGGTAATCCTGGTATTGCTGGTTGGGGTTGGTACTGTCCAACCCTTAAAAAAGCTATGTATGGTGGCTCTTACGAAGCCACCAATAACCAGATGGAACTATACGCCATCAGACACGTATTAAAGTGGTTGTTAGAAGACGGTAGATTAGATGGTTATGTTACCATCAATATTCACTCAGACTCCGCTTACTGTGTCAACGCATTAACTACTTGGGTATATGGCTGGGCTGCCAACTCTTGGACTAACTCTAAGAAACAACCTGTAGCAAATAAGGAAATGTTTGAAGAAGTACTTAGAATGATCTACCGTATCAGAGACTCTGGAAAGTTCATCTTCTTCGTAAAAGTGAAGGGACATTCAGGAGACCCAGCTAACGAGAAGGCTGACGAGTTAGCGAATAAGGGAGTCTTAAAGATACAATCTGAGTTCCATCTAAAGCCACGTAAATAACAACCTCGCGCCAACCACCCACACGAAATATGCGAATAAACTTCGTGTGGGCTATCCCAAAAATTAATTTGACAACAGGTATCTATTTATTATATAATAATCGTATAAATTGAATTGAGAGGCAAACGAAATGAAAAAGCGTACATTATTAAACCAAGCAGAAATTCAATTCGCTAAAGAATTGTATGTTGACCACGGCTTCAATTTGGCCTATATAGCTGCTCATTTTGATGTGGCAGCCCGTACTGTACTCAAGTACTTAGGTAAGGGCGGTGTAGAGATGTATGAAGAAAATGCTCAACGGGTATTAGAGCGCGAGCAGTTAATTTCCGTATTTAAGTCCTTATCTATGGACTTCGTAGATTTAGAAGAACGTAACTATGACTATATCATCAAGTTATGGAATGAGGTGAAAAGTGACTCTTAAGGCTTTACTGGTCAGCGATTTACACGTTGACCACAATTATCATACTGCTGAGGAGTATGCTCAGCAGTTCCTAGAATCTTATTGCGAATATGTGTTCATTGCAGGAGACACTTGTGACGGTATTGAGACATTTAAAAGATGGTTGCCAAAAGTTCTGGAAGTCTGTTCGGCTCAAACTTTCATTATGGTGGCAGGTAACCACGATTTCTACGGCTGTGATATTACTACAGTTAGAGCAGAACTTCTGGCACTATCTGAACACTACAGTAACTTTATTTACCTCGACAATGGTTCGCACGAGATTCTTGGTGGGTCGCAACCGACTATGGTTCTAGGCTGTACTTTATGGACAGATATGAATTTTTACATTGAGGAAGGGTCTAGTGCAACATTAGATCATTGGGAGTTCCGTGCCATTCAATATATGAATGACTTCCGTTACATAAAAATAGATGGTAGAGTATTCTACCCAAGATATTGGCAGCAAGAGCATTGGACTAGCAGACAGTGGTTAGATCGTGCCCTCGAAATGTACAAAGACACGCATCGAATTATAGTTATATCACATCATGCTCCTCATGCTAAATCTATTGATAGCGTTTATGCTAGATATAACCTAGACCACGCATATGCCTCCCATTTACTAGGTAAAGGTTTGGAGTACGACAATGTTAGCTTATGGTGTCATGGCCATGTGCACAAGAAGCTAGATTATCAAGTAGGTAAAACTAGAGTAGTAGCTAATCCTAAAGGATATGGCAACTTCAGTATTTCACAAGATTTTAATACACGATTGGAGATTTAATAATGAAAACATTACAAACCATCTTGGCTTATATTGCGCTATCTGTGATTGTGGGTGGTTTCATTTCTGTTCCAGCCATTACACAAACATTTGGACTATCTCTAGTAGAGTCAGTTAGTATAACTATTGTCCTAGTTACACCTGTATTAGTTATTATTCATCAAATTGATAAATGGTTGGACTGGGTAACTGCAAAATTTATTTGACAACAGCTAGGTTATATTGCTATAATAGTTATATAAATTGATGAGGAATACCAAATGAAAAACCTCCCAACACAAGACCAAATTGATGAATTATGGACACGCTTCTGGAAGGAAACTCTTACCACACAGGGTAAGACGGTACCAATCTCTACAGTGGTACGCTTCGGTCAATTCGTGTATAATGAGACTAACTTTGAAACCGATAACTCGTACTTCATTGTAGACCCAGAAGCGGCATACAAAAACATTCACTCATATATCGCCTATCACACCTCTTTAGCATAAAGGTAATGCAGGGGACTCATAATCCCTACTATCACAGTTCGACCCTGTGAGGGGGTACCACTTTTGGGTAGTCCAGATAAAGAAAGGTAAACCCTAATGCTCAAGGGGAAAACACGGCTAGCGTATGATCGAAAATAGGTCGTAACCTTACCAGTTACTTTACCGAATCGGGTTACGTCGCGAAGTACAGTTAGAGCGTCTACCCGAATACCTAGCAGAAGGTTAAGTCTGCCTCGCAGCAGTATAAATAAAAGTAGCCATGAGCTTTGTGAGTTTACTGCCTTAATACACTACAATTACTAGTGGTTTCACTAATATGCTCAGTCAGCCCATATTGGTCTATGTAGTAATCAGAGTTGCCTCCTGAGAACGGCATACATTCCCTACCTACTGGCTGGCCAGCAGTAGGTTAGGTGTATTGTAATATACTTCTTAGCACAGAAGTATATTACAATACGCTTGTAGCTCAATTGGATAGAGCAGCGTATTTCTACTCCGCAGGTTGCGCGCTTCAAAGCGCACAAAGCGTACATTTCGTAGTTTTAATTTAGAGGATTTAAGCGATGTTAGTAATGGCCTTATTACCTTCAGGTAAGAAAATCAAAGCAGATGTTGAGTCTCGTGAACAAATGATTACTGAGTGCAAAGAACAGTTGGGCGAAACACCTGTTAGAGTTATTGCATTGGTAGTTGACAATTCCAAAACACCTACCTCAGCTTAAATTTATTTGACTAGATGTAGGTTATATTGATATAATAGTTTTATAAATTAGATGATAAGCCTTTAGTTAAATGACTTTCTTTAGGTTTAGTGGTTACCGGTTCTAGTCAGCAAAACCCGAAGATGCCCGCCAGCTAATGCTGTAAGCCAAATACTTAGCGGCAGTTAAGCATACATTCTGTATGCTACGTTTGAGGAGAAATCATTGCTAAAAACAGCTTTAATGTGCTTAGCTTTGACTGTTTACCACGAGTCACGCGGAGAGCCCCTTAAGGGGCAGTTCGCGGTGGCCGAGGTAGTTATGAACAGAACAGAGCAAAGAGGCAAAACAGTGTGTCAGGTAGTTAAAGAGAACAGGCAATTCTCTTGGGTAAGACGTTGGAATGGAAGAATACCTGATAATAAAGAATGGGCGCAAGCAGTTAATATAGCAGAATTAACTTTAAAGGGGGTAGATCACAATTATATAGGTGATCGTGCATACTTTAAAAAGTATGTAAGGCCTACAAAAGTCAAATCCGCTATAAGAATTGGAAAGCACGTATTTCATGTGTGAGGTGAGGTTAAGATAATGGTAATCGGCAGGACTCCAAATCCTTGCAATGGCAGTTCAATTCTGTCACCTCACGCCCGTTATTTGAGGAGTAGTCATGGTTAAGTTAAAAACTAAGGCTAGAAACTTACTCTTGCTAGACGCTATCCACCGTAAGGCAGGAAAACACAGAAAGTCTAACAAGGCTAAACGTAAGGCTGATAAACAAAAACATTTGACGGAAGGTTGGGATTTTTGATATAATAGTTTTATAAATTGATGAGATAGAACGTTATGAAAAACCTAATTCATTTCACATTATGCTTGATACTCCAAATTGAGTATCGTAGTGAGGAACACATTGGTCGTAATCCCGCTTGGTTGGAGACTATCTCATCACAAAATTAGGAGTCTATTCCCTACAGCGACTGTAAATCCGATGTGTTAATAAGTATGGTGGTCACACGTGTTGTTAAATTCAACGTATACAAGTAAAGGGGGTTTAAGTATGGAAAAAGAAGAAGAATACAGAGACGTAGTAGGTTTTGAGGAGTATTTCCAAGTATCAAATATGGGGAATATATACTCCAAACGCAGTAATCGCATTTTGAAGCAGACAAAGAGTAAAACAGGTTATTGGGCTTTCGCTACTAGAATAAACGGGATTGCCCACTGTCTCAGGGTCCATAGATTAGTGGCTGAAGCGTTTATACCAAATCCCGAAAGCAAACCATATGTCAATCACAAAGATGGTTGCAAGACTAATAATATATTGTCTAATTTAGAATGGGTGACGGCTAAGGAGAATTCAGCCCACTCATGGTCTACTGGCCTACAGCTACCTAGACCTAAACACTCGCAAAGGAAACTAACTGCAGAACAAGTGCGCGAAATACGAGCCTCTAACTTATCCCAAAGAAAATTATGTGAAATATATGGAATAGACCCGTCTAGTATAGGGGGCATAAAGCGTAGAGAGACTTATAAAGATATACCAGACAGCCCGCCAAGCCACTCAGTGTAATGCAGAGTTTCCCTGATGCTCAAAACGGTGTATAACGTCAGTGAAGGGAGGTTGCTCGGTCATTGGAAGGCGTTTAAATGAGAAACTCCCGTTGTGTATGGGTTAAGCATTAGTGTGGCTATAATGTTCGCAAATCTGCTTGTAGATATTATAGCTGCACTACCCAACTATTACATAATGACTTTGAATCAGAGATATTATGTAATGGAGATAACTATGAAGATGTATATTGCAATTAGGGAAGATTTCCCAGACTTTATGACCCCGACTTTAGTGGCTCACTCAGTAATTGCTGCACATATAAAGTTTACAGAGCGTAAAGTGCCTGAGTACGAAAAATGGTTATCTGATTCATTTAAAAAGGTAACTGTGCGAGTCAGTAGAAAAGAGTTTAACAAAATCGCACAGTTACCTTTGGTGTACGGTGGTCGTGAGATTCACACCTGCAATGGTGAAATTACTTGCTTGGTAGTTAGCCCTACAGAGGTTGTACCTAATGTATTAAAGTTTGCTAAGTTATGGAAACCTGAGTAAACAACACATTTGACAACAGGTTGGTTGAATTGATATACTAGTTTTTTAAATTAAAGAGGAAACCGCTATGAAAGTTTATGTTTGCCGATTCTATAACAGCGTACGTGAGTTTGAAGAGTATCATTTGTTGTACGTGCGTCCATTGTCTAGTATTGAAGATGAAGCTGACGAGTTGGCTTACGAAATTGAGTACGAGGAAGATATTGAAGTAGCCTACGATTATATCTACTTGTGTACTGGGTCGGAGCTACAGGACGGCGAATTAGATACTAGATTATCTTTTGAATATGGATTGCCTGTATATAAGCAGCTTATACGATAAGATAAGATAACAGTCAAATAAATTTGACAATAGCCTTCTCATAAGTTTAAAGAGGAAACCAACATGAAAGTTTATCACACACCTACAGGTTTATTGGTTGTATCTGACATACCCGTCAGTGCAGACGTACCTACCCTTGAAGTTACATTAGAAGATGGCACTGAAATTGTTTGCGACAAATCACAACTATACATTGAGGACTAAATTATGCCTATCTTTGCAACTGGAGTAGATAAAGACAATCCAGATAGATTGTGTGTATTGATAGGGTTAATAGCCCCAACACAATACTCTTTCGATATAACTGAAGAAGCTGCACAGTACTGGCATCATTTGTCTACTAACCACAAGCAATGGTTTGTTAAGTTCCCATTCGCAGAGCAGTTTAAAGACAACCGTACTGTATGCGTCTTCGCCCCACTAGACGAAACTAATAATATAGTTGACAAAGCTGAGGCAATCGAAACACTAAATACATACACTTTGTTTATCCCACCATTTGAGTGGAATAAATGGTGTGATATTGAAGCCAACATTACACCATATGGTGTAACAATCCACTAACTAAATAGGAATTAAATTATGTGCCATAAACAAGCCAAACGCATTCGTGTTACATTACGTAACAAAGGTGTTAATGTAAAGCAAGCCTCCTACAAAGAAATTAACGAACGAGTACGTTACGTTAAGTTGCCTAGTGCTAATACTGTAGAGGTGCATACCAATACAGCAGTTCTCCAAGACTGGTGTGGTCGCAGTAAGTACAAGCAAGCTAAACGGTTCTAACCAATGAATTTAGGCAAATGCACATTGGTTATAAATTGCTAACCTTCTCTAAACGTCAACCAACTGACTGGCTGCTTGACAAAGCATCGTGGAAACATGATGGCAATAGGCGGTATATTGGAGCCGAGAAACAAAGTAGTGGGTTATCCTAATTATAGGCTTATCCACTTGTACTACAATGATGATAAATATCTAACCTTAGGAGACGATTATGTCACGTTCAGTAAAGAAAGTACCATTTATCAAAGGTGGATTTATCAAAGGTGGCAGTTCTGATAGATTCTTCAAGAAGTCATGGCATCGCAAGGCTCGCGCGGAATGGCGTTCCGCCAGTCTCGCGCGGAAGAGTTTACTTAGCGACAAGTCAATAGCCTATTCTAACGTGTATGACAGCGCACGAGACCACTCGTATCGCTTGCCTACACAGTCCAGCTACGATAAATCAGACCGTTGGATTAGAATAGCTCTTTGTAAGTAGATATTAGCAAGCAACTGGAGATTTCAATGTTAGTATGTTTAGAGGGTGTAGACGGTGTTGGCAAGAGTTATATTGCCGCCGCTGTTCGTAAAGCCTTTACACTTAATAATGTCATTCTTTGCTCTGACCCTTGTAAAGAGCATCCTGCTACGTTAGCTTTGCGACAATTCCTTTTGGCTCGCGGCAATACCCTCCCAACAAAAACCCAAATCCAATTATTTGAAGCTGCTAGAGCTATCCTAATTCACGACTTTATCGAACCTTCACTCAAATCTGGTGCTTTGGTAATTTGTGACAGATTCTGGCTCTCTACAATGGTATATCAGGACGCTAAAGACGTAACTAAGTATCCTATTGATATGCTGTTCTACTTGACAGATACTGTAGATAATATCAAAGCTAGAATGGAAAAATTAAATCTGGTTAGCGACTTTGGTACTACTGATGCTAAGCAGCTATCTACATTAGATACTAAGTACCGCACACTTATCGCAGAAAATAGCGAACATATTGTACGCGCTATTGAAGTGGACGCCAGTAGCATTACCAGTGCTACAGATGAAATTGTAAAAGCTATCGCTGAACAAATGCCTAAGCTGACTATTTATTCTAAAGATTTCTCAGTATCCCGCGCCCACACTTAACCTGCTATTGTCAAGCGAAACTTCGTGCGAGCTAGTATGAATAATTTTATTTGACAGACTGTTGGTTATATTGCTATAATAGTTCTATAAATTGATGAGGAAACATTATGAAAAAGTTACCTAAACTTGGTTCTATAGTTATTGTGAAAAAGGATACTACTTATCATGAAGAATTAGCTAAACACTTTTATGTCGCTGTACCTAATAAATCCACCAGAGCCTTTAGGGTAATTTCCCGTAGCGTTACAGATAATAATGTAACGCTAGAGTCTGTGTGTGATAGCTCGCTAGTATTTGCCGCAGTACAACCTTACGAGATCAAAAAATTATAATTGACAGTAGGTTGGTTATATTGATATAATAGTCTCATAAATTGAGGAAATCTATATGGAAACACAAACACAGCCAATTTTAGTAAGCCGCCCTTACTTTGACACTGTGGTGCGAACAAGACGATTCACAGTGGCCTGCGCGGACTTGCATAAAATGCAGAACAGCGCAGTTGAAATCTACGCAAGTACAAAAACAGAAGCAATTCTTGAGTATGTATTCGTGCAACTTGGAGATGCTGTATACGGTGCGGTAAGATTAGAACCCAACGTAACAGCTATTATCGAAAAACTTAAAACCCTTGACTACTTAATAACTTATTTGGAGATTAAATAATGTCTACTTGGAATGATGAATTAAAAGCTAAAGCTATTGCCTCTTACTTAAAAGCTAACCCTACTCCAGAAACTTCAATGTCTATTGTTGAGGGTATTGCCAAAGAGTTAGGCCAATCACCTAATGGTGTTCGTGCTATTTTGGCCAAGAGTGGCGACTATGTAAAAGCAGCCACTAAGTCTACAAAAGCTGCTTCTGGTGCTAAAGAGAAAACTGGCGAGCCACGCGTTAGCAAGGCAGATGCGATTGAAGCCTTAGTTGCTGCTATCAATGACTTAGGCCAAGAGCCTGATATGGAGATCATCGACAAATTGACAGGTAAGGCTGCTCAATACTTTACCACTGTTATCCGTACTGCCACTGTGGAGTAATATATGTCTGATGCTATCTCTAAAACATTGATGGAAGCGGTGGTTCACGATCTCCGCTTTGCTGAGAAGAAAATCACTAAAAAGGAGGCTTGCTCTCGGCTAGGGATAGCATACAATACTGCACGGCTAGATAAGTTGGTAGAGGCTTTCTTGGACGAGAAAGCGCGAACCGAAAGTAGAAGAGCAGCTAATCGAGGTAAGAAAGCTACTGATTTTGAAATCTCTACTATGATTGAAATGTTCTTAGAGAAAGAGCCATTAACAGCTATCTCTGAGCGACTATGTAGAGGCACTCAGTTTGTAAAAGGCACATTATCACGCTTAGGCATCCCTACCCGTAATGCTGACTGTGACTACTTCAATCCACAGCCGTTAGATGGCGATTTCCAATACGAGGAATTGGCTGCTGGCACTGTAGTATATAGTGCTAGACATCAAGAAATTGGAGAAGTACGGCGCAAATGTCCGACTACTGGCGAAACAGGTTACTGGGTTTACTTAGCTTCCGAGCAGAATGTAGCTATCGCTTGGTACGACCTACTACCTTTAACTACACTTATCGAAAAATACAATTTAAAACTTAGACTGGGCTCTGGTATTGACACCAAAGCCGAATTAGCACAAACCTTAACTAGAGCATTTAAACATGACAAATAAAAACTTACCACAAACAAACGAAGCCTTACGCAATGCAATCGTAGGTATGGGTGACACTATTGTAGATTATATCAATTCAAACGGGAAGAAACGGTACGCTGTTGTTACAGCAGATATTTTGTCCCCCACCTCACCATATGTAGTGGGTAAAACACTCGAATACAGTGAGAAGTACCCTACAGCTGAGTTAGTGAATGCTACTGGGGTGTTAGTTTTCGCGTGGGATGCGGATAAGTTCATGCGGATTTCCGCGTCAGCGGTGACCGCATTGACCCCGACGAGTATTCAAGTATGTTCACGGAATTAGCTGTAATACCTATCTACAGTAAGACTGATACAGAACGCGTCGAGTTACGTATCAGTAGAGATATTTACTTTAGGTACTACTTGCGATTTGGCAAGGCTTTTTTCGACAACTTTGATGGTGAAGGTGTATGGCGTCCAACTACTGATGGTGCTACTATACCTCTTACAATAGATACAGCACAGAAGCTTATGTTGGCTTTATGCTCTTTACTAGACTTTGCTGAGGCTAAGGGGTTAATAGATGCAGGATTTAAACAAACTTTACGAGAAAGGGGACTCTTACCTTCCTGATGAGGTGTATGACCGTGTATTTGGTGACTCTGACGAGTTAGGTACTGCAGGAGATTCAGAGCATCTGTTTCGTATGGGTTCTATACGAAAACTCTACGAGGGCGAGGACACTATCCCAACACAGTATTTAACCGATTGTATTGAAACAGTAAAGCTAGACGGTTTAGCTTGCCGCATCATTTATCATGGCGGCAAATTAGTATCAGCAGCCACACGAGGTAATGGTACTGCAGGGACTAATATCACCCATAAGGTGAAAGCATTAGCCTCTGTGCCTGAAAGATTTGCCAGTTTTAAATCTACCGTACAAATCAGAGGGGAGATAGTAGCTTTAGCATCTGTACCAAACTCTCGTAATGTTGTGGCTGGTGCTGTAACACATGAGCAGGACATCTCCAAATATTTGGGGAAAGCTGAAGCTAACGGTTTTGCCTTTGTAGCTTACGATATTGAGGGAATAGAGTTAAGCACGTTTCAACACACGTTGTCTTTTCTGAAAGATTTAGGCTTTATGACACCAATAAGCCATGATATGTCAATTTACCCTAACGATGGTAAAGTTTTGCGTATAAATAACAACAAGGACTATTATGGATCAGGGTTTACTGGAAACTACAAAAACGGTATAGTGGCTGTAAAAACAAGAAAAGCTGCAATAGATACAACGTTGTTGTCTGTGGTCTGGCAGGTCAGCCCCAAAGGGGCGGTCGTGCCTGTAGCCGAACTAGACCCAGTGGACATTGATGGTGCTATGGTGTCACGAGCCACCCTTAATAACTCAGAGTTTTTATCACTGTTAGTTGCAGAAAAAGGTCTTCGCATCGGCTCTACTGTTGGTATTATTCGTGCTGGCGAGATTATACCTTCCATTGTCTCAATTACTGGCGACGGACATAGCGATATCGAGTTCCCACACGAATGCCCATCTTGTGGGACAGAGTTAATAACTAAAGGAGTTCACTTAGTCTGCGACAATAGTGATTGCCCTGCTCAGGTAGCAAGACTATCCCAACACTTTTTCTCCACGTTAGGGGTTAAGGGTATTGGATTAAAGACAGCCGAGAAACTTGGACTACCACCAGCTGAAATCATAAAGTTGACAAAAGAGTCAATAATTGCTATAATTGGTAATACGTTGGGAATTAAGCTATATGAGCAAATCGAAGCGTTAAAAATTAACGGCGTTTCTGGTTCACTGCTACTGCAGGCAATGTCAATTCCAATGGTAGGTAAGCAGATTAGTGAAGCTTTACCTTGCCCCTCTACATGGGACAAGGATATTGACTTCTTAAAATTATTAGGTAATAAACGTGCTGTGGCTAAATCCCTAGATTTATGGTACTCTACTGTGTTCCCTGAATTGTGGTCTGGCTCGTGGCCTTTACCGATTACTGCGGCTAGTACTAAACCTGCCGCTAACGCTAAAATTAGCGTATGTGTTACTGGTAAGATCGAAGGATACACTAGAGCACAACTTGCAACAGAGCTGGCACAATATGGTGTCGAAGTTACAGACTCTGTTACAAAGAAAACACAATACCTTATCTGTAACACAACATCGAGTTCATCATCGTATAAGAAAGCAGTTGAGCTATCTATACCTATTTTACCTTTAAAGTTATTTCTGGAGAAATTACAATGACTACTACTAAATTCAAGTGGAACGAAGAAAACACCGCAGCTATTCAAGGCATCAAAAGCTATGAGCAATTAGTTGAAGTAGCAGAGCAATTAGGCACTAGCCCACGCTCTGTAGCCTCTAAATTACGCAACTTAGAGTTGGAAGTACCTGCTAAACCTGCTGTCGCTAAAACTTTTAGTGACGAAGAAACAGCTAATTTGAGAGCATACGTTGAGGCCAACAGTGGTAAACATACTTATGTTACATTGGCTGCTACCTTTGCAGCAGGTAAATTTACTGCTAAGCAAATTCAGGGTAAGGTTTTAGCCTTAGAGTTGACATCTCACATCAATAAAGCTGAAAAAGCTGAGAGCCAACGTACTTACTCTGACGAAGCTCAAGCTAAATTCATTGACTTGGCAGTTGCAGGCTCTAGCATTGAAGTTATCGCTGAATCTTTAGGTGTTAGCGTTCAGTCTGCTCGTGGTAAGGCTTTAAGTCTCTTGCGTGAAGGCAAGATTGGCTCTATCCCAGTTACTGCCAATAAGAAAGAAGCTGGTAAAGCTGACGTATTAGATGGTATTGATGTACCTAGCTTGACCGTTGCTCAAATTGCTGAAGCTACTGGCCGTACAGAGCGTGGTATTAAAACCATGTTAACACGTCGCAGTATTGCTTGCGCAGACTATCAGCCAAAAGCTAAGAAAGAAGAAGTGGCCGAAGCTGCGTAACTTTATAAGGGGGCGTAAGCCCCCTTACTTGTATGTAGGGAGTAAATATGTTTTCAGTCACAGTCACATATATTGAAAAAGACCTAACACCTAGAGAGTGCGAAAGCTACTTACGGCAGAAATTTGGTGACTCCGCAATTATTTCCCTCGCGCCAGCTACCACAAACTCTGAGGATATACTAGACTTCGTGCTAGATTGCTTGATTACAGATGAGCAAGCTGAGGCTAAGTTTAGCAACCATACTGAGCTTTACGCAAGTAAGATTTCTACCCTAAAAACTGAAGTAATTAGCACTATTTCACATAGATTGGATAAACTGGTAGAACTTAACGATAGGGGTAGGTTATGAGCAATACCTCTATGGTGGTACTCCACTCTTTGTTAAGCGGTGGAGACGCATCATTAGATATATTTGGGCAGTTGAAGCTGTCTTACTTCCCTACCGAATACCAGCCAGTCTTCAAAAACATATTCAATTTTTACCAAAAATTTGGTAAACTACCATCACTAACGGAGCTTGAACTTAATGCTAGTAGACTATTAGCAGATTCTCCTATCTTAAATCTATTCCTATCCTTTGAGCCTCCAGATGATGTAGACTCTACAGTAGCCTTGAAATTATTGGTAGATGAATTTACGCAGACCAAGTGCTTAGATAACCTAGAAAAGTTTCTACATAAAATATCAGATTATGGGGCTGAGGAGATTGTAGAAGGTCTTAATACTATTTCTTACGAGTTGGCGAAAGATAGCGACGTAACTACAAAAATCCTCACTATTCAAGACATTTGCTCATTTCCAGATGACGATGCTCCAACAGGATACATTCCTTTAGGGATCAATAATACATTAGATAATAAGATTATTGGTGTTGCTAAGGGAGAGACTGTATTGATTGGTGGTAGACGTGGTGCAGGTAAGAGTACCATCTGTTCCAACTTAGTTGTTAATGAATCAGCTAATGGGTATATAGTGCCTTATTTTACCATTGAGATGCGGGCAGATCAGATACATAGACGCAACTTAGGTATTGAGGCTGGAGTTAATGCATTGTCCTTGCGTAATAATACTACGACGCAAGCCGAAAAGGATGCCATTGCTGAAGTTATGGCAGGTAAGTATGTAGACTCCAGTCAGCAACTTGCAGACTACTACAAACATAGAAAATTATCAGTACTGGAGAAGTCCCTCAAATCCTGCGAACTAGACTATAGTAAAGGGCAGATTATTATTATTGATAATCCGAGCTTATCTCTAGTGGATATTGATACAACTCTGACTAGGTTAAAATCTAGATTTAAGGATAGAATGCGATTTGGGGTAATTGACTACCTCAACCAAATTAAAGTGCCAGACAAATACGATTGGCAGTCTCAGATTTATATATCATCAGATTTAAAAGAGTATGCTCGTAAGCACGAAATGGCGTTAGCTGTGCCATATCAGGTAGATAAGGACGGTGAAGCCAGATTCTCTAAAGGTATCCTAGATTCCTGCGACTACGCTATTTTATTGGAAGCAAATCAAGAGGAAGGCTGGCTGCGTTTAAAAACGACCAAAGCTCGTGATATCCCACCATTTGATGTTACCTCTCAAATGGATTGGTCTACTTTAAAGATCTCACCTAATGACTATGTAGCCCCTGAAACAGAGGAAGAAGCGGCTGAGGAGGATTTATGATTACAGTAGAAGAAGTTCTGTCAAATAATAAAATCCACTTTAAATCTGGAGAGGACAGATTAGTAATTAGGTGCTTATCTCCATCGCACGAAGATAAACACCCATCTATGGTAGTGAACAAAACTACTGGGGATTGTCAATGCTTTAGCTGTGGCCATCAGATTAACGTCTACAAACTATTCAACGTAGAGTTCAGCCAAGCTAATGCTAAGGTGATGAAAATGCTTCGTATCATTGATGACCTTAGAGATACACAGCTTAAGCAGCCAGAGGGCTGCTCTCCATATGTTGGAGACTATAGGGGTGTCTCACAAGATACCTACGATACGCTAGGTGCTTTCCTTAACCCAACACTATTCAAGGATAAGATATGCTTCCCAATATATGGTTGGGCAGGAGAACTACGTAGCATTGTCCATAGGGATATGTTCTCCAACAAGGTCAGGTACGGCACATATCCTAGAGGTTGCGGATTACTACCAATGTACCCACTAAAGCATTACGTACCAACCAAGAATACACTCATATTAGTTGAGGGACTATTTGACGCTGTTAATATGCATAGTCTAGGGTTCAAAAATACCTTATGTATGTTCGGTACCTCAACGTACAAAGCTCTATATAAAGACTTGTTGACCTTTATTAAAGTAAACGATATATCAGAAGTTGTAGTAGCATTTGATAATGATGAGGCAGGTAAGTCCGCATCTGATAACCTAGTAAAGCTGCTTAGTGATAAGGGTGATTTTAATGTTACCCAGTTCGATTGGTCGGCTATGCCAACTAAGCTAAAGGATTTCGGAGAGTTAAAATCCGATCATATTTTCGATGTATATAACATTTTATATGGAGCAAAGTAACAATGCGGTTAGCTATTGTAAATAAATGTCCTGCTGCAAAAAGGCCATACGATTGGTCTAAGGCTTTAGGGACAACTAACTATGATGAGTTCAATTTGAGCTCAGTTTTTCTGGAGAAGATGACTGTTAAGGATATTGACTTTGATGTTAATACGTTAGCAGACTACGATTTAGTAATGTTAGTGGGTGCAGAACCTACTAAGTATATTAGTAAGCTATCTGGCTCTGTAGTTGAGTTTCAAGGCTCTCTTATTGATAATAAGTATATACCTATTATCAACCCTAATATGCTTTACTTCAAGCCTCAACTTCAAGGTGGTTTTGATTCGGCTGTAGCCAAGATAAAAGCCTACTTAGGTGGTATGAGTACTAGGGAAAGTACAGACTATAAAGGTATCAGCTGCCCTATTGAAGCTATGGAATACCTAGAGTATTTAAGTAAGTTCGATACTATTGCAGTCGACACTGAAGGTACTTCTTTGTACCCAAGAAATGGCCATACTATAGGTATTTCTTTATCTGCCACGCTAGAGACTGGCCGATATATTGATGCAGATATAGTTATTGATGAAGTCTATGACAAGATGCAGGAGTTGTTCCTTACTAAACAGGTAGTATTCCATAATGCAAAATACGACTTGTCAATGCTTATCTACCACTTCCACTTTAAGTTCCACACGGACTATTTACATCCATTGTGTTACCATGATACAATGTTAATGCACTATGCGCTAGATGAGAATAATGGTCACGGACTTAAAGAGTTAGCTGTAAAGTACACTAATCTTGGCTTCTATGAGAAGGAATTAGATGACTTTAAGGCTAATTACTGTAAGACACATAAGATTAAGAAAGAGGATTTCACGTATGACTTAATTCCTTTTGATATTATCTGCGTGTATGCGGCTAAGGATACTTCAGCTACTATAGCACTGTACAACACATTCTTGCCGTACCTACAGAAAAACCCCAAGCTGATGAAAATGTATAAGACATTACTTATTCGTGGTACAACGTTCCTGATGAACGTTCAAGAGGCTGGAGTTCCTTTCTGTAAGCATAAGTTAGAAGAAGCAGTACAAATTCTAGGTAAAAAGTACCAAGACTCTATGTCAGAATTGTATAAATTTGAGGAAGTGCATAAGTTTGAGGAGGGGGCTGGTGTTAAATTCAACCCTAACTCAGTTTACCACTTACGAAGCCTTCTGTTCGGGCACTGTAAGTTACCACCGTCAGGTAAATTGACAGATACTGGCAACGTATCTACAGATGCTGAGGTTTTAGAGGACTTAGCCAAGACTCATAGAGTGCCACAGTTAATTCTAGATGCTAAAAAGACTAATAAGCTGCTAAGCACTTATATCTTTAAGGCATTGGATAACTTAGATAGTGACAGTAGATTAAGAACTAACTTTAATATCCATACAACCACGTCTGGTCGATTGTCTTCTAGCGGTAAGTTGAATTTACAACAATTACCTCGTGATGACAAGACTGTCAAGGGTTGTATCAAGGCACGGCCGGGATATAAGATAGTAGCTTGCGATTAAGCAGTAGCAGGTCGCACTACATAGTGATGTGTAGTTAAAAACCCCTCTAATTGCTGGAATACCCTTAGAGACCAACAAACTACAGCATAGTGGGAAATCACAAGTGCGAACGTTTAAAAATTGTTGGTATTGGGCAATCAGCAGCGAAGCCCCTGTAAAATGGGGAACGTTCAGAGACTATCCGAGAGGAGTAGGGCGAAAGGCTCGAAACGGGGGGCAACTTGATGAGACTAGAGAGTGGAAACTTTCCCTTTCTGATAAGGTATGTTTCATCTCTAAGTCGCATCAAGTTGATGATATAGTCCGACCCTTGCTGAAAGGTAAGGGGTAAAAGCTAGCTACAGCCGAAATGTTTTACGCTGCCGTGATTTCCCAAGACAAGAAACTAATGGAAGTGTTCTCACGGGGCGGTGACTTCCATACTGAAATGGCTATTGTAGCCTTCTCGTTGGAAGTACCAGACAATGCCACCCTTGAAACTATGGCCAGCACAGGAGTGCTAAAAGTCGCAACTCGTAGATGCTTTGTTGAAACATATTACGCGGGGCGACGCCAAAGCGCAAAGTCGATTAGAATATAAAGTTGACTCAAAAGCCATCTAATTGCTGGAAACCCTTTAGAGCCAATACTGCTACAACACGGTACGAAAGTACGAATGTGAACGCTAAAAAAGTATTGGATTAGGCAATCAGCAGCTAAGCCCCTTTGGTATGGGGAAAGTTCAGAGACTAGCCGAAAGGCGTAGCAGCAAGCGCTGCGAAACGGTGGCTCTAGTAAGATTTATTAAGGTAAAGTGAAAATGGAAAATAAATTAGACCTGTCAGTATTTACTGACTTCTATAAAGGAGTGTACCCCAAATCAGTTGTGGGATACGTAAAAAGCTATCCAGCTGGATATTCTCGTACTGTCCTAAAGAGTAAATTTGGCATAACAGTAACAGAGCTACTTAAGATGCTCGTGCCTACACATGAGAAGTCTAATGTTAGCTGGTCTATGGAGAAGCTAAATACCCTGCTAACTGCTCTTAATCTACAGTTATCGGGAGACTTTCCTGAGAAACTTACAGCTAGGAGTGAGTTTACAGTTAAGTGCTGCAGCTGTAGTTTCGAGCGTATGACATATATAGATAGTTTGCGTAATCAAATTGTGGGCTGCCCTAACTGTGCTGGTTGTGCCAAGTTATCAACAAGAAAGTCTGAAATGGATGCTGTGGCTATTAGTAAGGGTGTAGATATAGTACGCTACCCTACTAATAATAAGGACACTGTAAACCTGAAATGCTTAGGCTGCAGGTCGGAGTACAGAATAAGCCTAATGCAATTCTGGTATAGAGGTGAGGGGTATGGTATATGTCCAACTTGTCATCCAACACATTCCAGACGATTCTTAGAGGATGGTTACACTTTTCCGTCTATGGTAGAGCTTAGTAGCTACAGGTTAATTAGGAAATATTTCACATCCTTTAGACTGCAAGTACCTTACAAAGAGTTTGTACATACAAACAGAAAATTCGTTGCAGACTTTCAACTACCCTGTGGTACTATAATAGAAGTTGGTGGAATGGCCAACAATGAAGAGTATCACAGTAGGATACGAGAAAAGACAGAGTTATGTTACCTTAATAAAGTGCCTTTCTTCTACTTTTACCGCGTAGAGGAATTGCAAGATTTCTTACTAGAAAGATATAGTCCGCTCTAACTAGAGATAGTTAGCACTAGAAATAGTGGGTGCAGCCTAGCACGCTGCATTTAACATAAAGGTTCATTCGGGATTAACTAATGGTCCAGCTTATCCGTGAGGGTAAGTAAAAAACACCCTCTCAATTGCGAGAACCCTCAGCACGTAATGGTGGTGGCAATTCGCAGCCAGCATAGGTAGGAATACTTATAAATGGTTCAGAGACTCACAGAGCAGACAGAACGCCTGCTGACTGGGATGGAACGCAGTTCCATAATATGGAGGGTATCTTACGGTAATATGTAAGATAATGGTATAGTCCACTCCCTACTGAAAAGTAGGGGTAAAGTGCTTATACGGAGCGGGGCCTGCTACGGTAGCGGAACAGGCTGGAATCTCCGAAAAACAGGCTAGAGAAGCTATTAAGGATTACTTCGGTAAGTTCCCTAAATTGAAACGCTGGTTGGATGGCGTGGCTACTGAGATTGAGCAAAAAGGCTACATCTACTCGTTTTTTGGACGTAAGCGTAGATTGCTTAATGCAAAATCAGCAGATAAAGGCTTAAAAGCCCACGACATTCGCTCAGGTACAAATGCCTTAATTCAGTCGGTAAACTACAGCGGCCGACTCTAAATATCGTTAATTGCTGGAAACCCCTTAGAGCTGCTAATACTACAAAGTAAGTTGAAAAACTAGGCTTGAACGTTTGAAAAATTAGCAGATTGGGCAATCAGCAGCGAAGCCTCTTAACCCTGCCAGGAAAGAGGAACGTTCAGAGACTATCCTATATGGGGTAGGGTGAAGACCCGAAACGCGATACACTTGGAAATTAAATTGAAAACAACATTAAATGAGGTAGCAGATGCTATATTAGCTCACTGTACAGCGCACAACATAGAACTCCCACGTTCTGTAGAAGAATACAAGAAATTAAACCTTTACGGTCTTCACCCCTCTATATTATGCTTACAAGGTATAATATGTACAGATGCACTAAGATTAGCTAGAGAAAAGGCAGGTATAGACACAAGATTAGCGGGAGACCTTAGGAGATTAACTGCCCTAAATGACCTCCTAAAGTTTTTAGAGGGTTCTTCCTTTGTAGCTCCTATACCAGAAGAAATAGTAACAAGGCGTTCTAAGATAACTTTGATATGTGAAGTATGTGATAATGAACAGACCGTAACGTTACACAGCTTACTACGTAGAGCTAATAATAGGTGTAAGTTCTGCTCTGACACAACAAAATCAAAGATTTCTAGCAGAAGCAATGAGCTAAGGAGTATAGCAGATACAAATAATTGCAGCATAGCAAGAGTAACGGACACTACCATAGACTTAATATGTAATACTTGTAATAAGCTATTTGAAGAAAGACACTTAAAACATTTTTACTATAGAAAGTCTTTTTGTTGTGATGTGTGCTCCCCTATAGTAAGGTTTGGAAAAACATACATAGGCACTAAGCTAACAAAATTAGTGGAAGGGAAGATCTTTGACTCAGCAGTAGAGGCACAATCTTATCTATTGTTAAAAGATTGTGGTAACGTACAAACACACGTTATGTACAAGGATTTAGGTTGTGGTGATGATGTAAAGTACGAGGCAGATTTTGTCGTAAATGACAAATATGTTGTAGAGGTGTCCACATTTCAAGAACCTCATCACCCTAAGTACTTTGAAAAAAATACGGAAGAAGAAACATATTATAGAAAGCTGTACAAAGTATGATTTTATATTTTGTAACTCGTTGGCAGACGTTAAGCGTTTTATATTATCAATAACCAAGTGAAGATATAGTCCAATCCTTATAGAAATATAAGGTACGGCATTGCGCTAGTGATGCCAACTTAACAGGTGCTATGAACGCATATGATAGAGTAGCTGCCTTGGAGGTAGATTTCAAAATGGTCGCTTTAGTACACGACTCTATCGTGTCTGAGGTAAAGGAAGAAGA
>JACCDT011860393.1_pt1 | contig 34410 bp, 55 predicted proteins | sample 7446291 | NCBI WGS metagenome assembly JACCDT01 (sample SAMN15323446, study PRJNA562643) | freshwater metagenome | isolation source: river surface water | place: USA:Blue River Watershed | collected 2017-08-17
AGGCCGACGATATCGAGAAAGGCCGCGCGAAGCCCAAGAAGGGCATGAGCGCCGAGAAGCTCCGCGAGGAGGGCAAGCGCCTAGCGCAATCCGTCGTCGACGCCGCCAATCAGTACGATTTCTTCCCGCCGGCGGCGATCAAGGCCATGATCCGCGAGGCCAAGCGCGACGCGAAGGCCCAGCAGCCGACCCGCAGCGCGCCCAAGGCGCCGGTCGATATCGCGGAATACGTCAAGCCCGACGTCGACCCCGCCGAAAAGGCGCGCATCGAGCGCGTGCAGGAGTGGGCGGCCTTCAAGGCAAAGTACGGCGACAAGATCGAGCGCGAGCAGATCAAAGACCCGAAGCGCCCGCAGGCCGTCAACTGGGCCGAGATCGAGACGCTCGAGGTCGAGCCCGGCGAATTCACCTTCGGGTGGACCGCACATTTCCCCGGCAGCGGCGGCGCCCACGGGCCCAGCCTCGAGGGCCCGCGATTCCCGACCAAGGAGGCCGCCCAGTCGGCGGCCGCGAAGCGCATCATCCAGAGCGCCAACCGGCAGGAGGGCAAGCAGGCCGAGGCGATCAAGGCCTGGGCGCAGAAATACGTCAGGGACGAGGTCGCGCCGAAGCCCACCGAGGAGGCCGGCGCCGAGGGCAAGCCGCAGCTCGTCATCCCGGGCGCCGAGAAAATCCCCGACAAGAAGCTCGCCGAAATGCAGGCGGCCAAGCCGCTCAAAGGCTCGAAGCCGCAGAAGGACATGGACGTCGGCATGTTCGGCGACGCGCCCAACTCCCCCGACCTGTTCGACAAGCCGGCGCCGAAGAAGGCCGAGGCCGTCGATATCCAGAAAGCTGACGACGTCGAGAGCCTAATCTCCGGCGCGATCGACGAGGAGTTCACCGAGGCGCCGGCCGACGGCGTTAAGGCGCTCAAACAGCAGCTCATCCGCTTCGCGTCAGGCCTGTCCCGCGCCAAGGACTTCGAGAGCGTCGCCAGCATCTACGCCGACTATCCCAACCGCGGCGCCGGCATCGACATTCAGGAAATCTCGCAAGCCGGCATGGAGACGATCGCGCAGCGCATCGTCGACTGGGGCGTTCCCACATTCGTCGACTCCGGCGCCTTCGGCGTGTTCCGCAAGAACATGCGCGACCGCAAGGCCTACCACGACGCCCTCGCCGATATGTTCGCGGCCGAGGGCGCCAAGCCCCCGCCGATCCGCAGCGTCGACTTCCCGGCCGTGCTCAAGAGCTACGAGGAGCTCCTCGAGGCGATCGAGAAGGCCAACCCGGCCGAGGAGCAGGGCCGGCGCCCGTATTTCGTGGCGCCCGACGTCGTCGGCGACCAGGCGGCGTCGCTTAGTCTCATCGATCAGAACCGCGTCGAAATCCGCGCCCTGGCGCCTCGCGTCATCATCCCCCTGCAGACCGGCAAAAAGACCCTCGCCGAGTCCTACGCCGAGGTACGGGATATCCTCGAGGTCGACTTTATCGCCGGCATTCCCTCGAACGAGAAGGCCGTCACCCCGGCCCAGTTCAAGGCCTTCCTCAAAGCCGCCAATCCGTCGGGCATTCATTTCCTCGGCGCCGTGTCCGACGAGCGGCTCGAGAACCGCCTCGAGGCCATGGCCGCGCATCAGGCGGCGACCGGCTGGAAGCCCGAGCATGTGTCGGCCGACGGCAACATTCTGCGATCGGCACTCTACGGCGTCAGCAAGGTCGAGGGCACCCGCGACCAGCAGATCAGCGTTGCGGTCAAGGACAACATCGTCCGCACGACGCCGGGCACCAAAGTCGAGTGGCGCGATCTCAAAGAGTGGATCGACGGCGCTATCACCATCGCCAATCGCCGCGTGTCGCGGCAGATGTACGACCAGCAGGACGCACATTGGAGGGCGCTCGAGGAGATCGGCGAGGCCTGGGTAAGGTCGGCCGACGAGACGACGCTCCGCAGCATGCACTACATGCTGCACGATTCCGGCAATACCGCATGGGCAAAGCCCGCGCGCGGCAACCGCGGCGGCACGCAATGGGAGAAGCTCAACCAGATCGTCACCGACCGCCTGGCGCAGATCGAGCGCGCCGCGGCCAATCCGATCCCCCAGGGCGACAATGCGAAGAAGGCCGGCGAGGCGGCTGCATCCGCGGTCAAGAACACCGCCATGGGCCTCGAGCAGGCGGCACAGGGCCTCAAAGCCCTATTCGGCGACAAGAACAAGCTCCGTTCCGGACCGGCCTTTGATGAGGAGGACTACGCCCGCGCGCTGCCGTATTTCAAGGCGGCCGTCGCGCACTTCAAGGAGGCCGGCGCCGACGTCGCCGCCATGGTCAAGGCCCTCGTCAAATATCTTCGTACCGAGATGGGTTTCGACCGTGAAACGATCGAAAACATGACCCCATACCTTGCCCGCTTCGTCCGTGATATACGGGACGGCAAGGAGAGCCTCGATGCACCAAGCGCACCCGACGCACTGGAACAGGATAGCGGAGACGCAACGCCTGGCGACCCCGTGGGCGAAACGAATGTTCCCGCTGCCCCCGGGCGTGATGGAGCTGGCCCTCGAGCAGGAGGAGGCCGCCGCGGCGGCAAAGGTGGGCGGCGATCGGGAAGTGGCGGCCGTGTATCTCAAGTTGATGCCCCTATTGTGGGAGAGGGCGGCTATCTCGAAATTCCTGCAAGGCAACCCGAACCTGATGGCGGCGTTGACCCCGATCGAGAGCGTGCAGGAGGCCTTGAAGATAGCGATCCAAGACCACCCGATGCCGCTACCTCAGATGAAGCTCTTGTCGAAGCTGCTCAAGGTCCTACCGACCTAGAATCGAAGATCGCCGCGCAGAAAGCGGCGAGTTCGATCGCGCACAAGCCCACCGATCTCGAGAATATCCGCGCCACCCTGCCCGTGCTCACGCGCGAACAGCAGGAGGACGTGCTCAAGGTCGAACAGCGCTTCGACAAGCCCGACGGGCACGGCATGCTGCTCACCAACGGCACCGGCACCGGCAAGACGTTCTCCGGGCTCGGCACCGCCATGCGCTTCTACCGGCAGGGCAAGAAGAACATTCTCATCGTCGCGCCCTCGCAGGGCATTCTCGACTCCTGGCGCTCGGCCGATCGCCGCTTCTTCGGCATGGGCCTATCCGTCCTCGAGTCGACCACCGACAAGGGCCAGGGCGTCACCGCCACCACATACGCCAATCTCCGCGCCAACCAGCTCCTCGCCGATCGCGACTGGGATTTGGTCATCACCGACGAGGCGCACAACCTTTCGGCCAACAAGGACGGCGAGGCCTCCGGCGCCCTCGATACGCTCCGGGCGATCACCCTGCACCCCGACGGACTGCAGGACCGCGCCCGCATGGTCCTGCGGAAGGAATGGGCCGAGGTCGAGAAGCACAAGCAGGGCTCGCCCGAAATGGCCGACGCCTATCGCAAATTCCGCGAGAAGGCCGAGCCGCTCATCGAGAAATGGCGCGCCGAGGGCAAGCGCTCCAAGGTCTTGATGCTTTCGGCGACGCCGTTCGCCTATCACTACAGCCTCGACTACGCGCAGGGGTACCTCTACCAGCTCGAGGAGGTCGACAGCGCCCGGTACAATTCCGGCGACGCGCGCGCCCGCTTCTACATCAGCAACTTCGGCTACCGCATGCGGTACAACAAGTTGACGAAGCCCGAGCCCGGCGTCGATCTCGAGATCATGGAGCGGCAGTTCCATGAGCGCATGAAGCGCGAGGGCTCGATCGCCGGCCGCGCGCTCGAGGTCGAGAAGGACTATGACCGCCGCTTTGTGCTGATCAATAGCTTGGCCGGCAAGCAGATCGACGAGGCCATGGATTTCCTCCTCGAGGCCGACGATCGCAAATTCTTCCCGGTCTACGATATCATTCGCAAGAGCTTCGACTATCTGACGAAGATGCGGCTCCTCGAGGCGATCAAGGCTCGCGAGGCCGTGCCATACATCAGAAAGCAACTGGCGCTCGGCCGTAAGGTTGTGGTGTTCCACGACTACAACGAGGGCGGCGGATCGAACCCCTTCGACGTCAGCATTCCCGATGATCTCGAGGCGACCGCCTACGCCGACGGCAAGCCGGTCAAGATCAAGGTCAAGCCGCTCTACGAGGAGTTTCTCCGCCGCAATCCCTATGTCGACAAGCTGAAATTCTCCGACTACCGGGCGCCCATGTACGAGCTCACAGCCGCATTCCCGAAAGAGGCCGTGATCTACAACGGCACGGTTTCGACCAAGCAGCGCAACGCCAACCGCGACGCCTTCAATACCGACGGCAACGACACCAAGATCATCGTCATCCAGGCGGCCGCCGGCGAGGCCGGCATCAGCCTGCACGACACCACCGGCAAGCACGGCCGCGTGCTCCTCAATCTCGGCATGCCCGTGCGGCCGGTCACGGCGCTGCAGGAGGAGGGCCGCATCTACCGCGTCGGCCAAGCCTCCGACGCCATGTTCCGATATTTCAACACCGGCACCACATGGGAGCGCGAGGCCTTCGCCAGCCGCATCGCCATCAACTCGAGCACGGCCGAAAACCTCGCTATGGGCGACCAGGCGCGCGCCATCCGGCAGAGCTTCATCGACGCCTTCGAGGAGACTGACAGCTACGAACCCAGCCCCGACGAGGGCAAGGGCGGCAAGGAGCGCGACCGCAACACGATCGCCACCACGAGCGATTTCGACAAGGCCAAGACCCACTACTTCGCCAATGCCCGAAACACCCGCCGGCGCGACCAGCGCGAGGGCGTCGACTACTTCGCCACCCCCGAGCCCCTGGGCCTCAAGATGGTCGAATGGGCGAATGTGAAACCCGGCGAGAAGATCCTCGAGCCGTCGGCCGGCCATGGCGCGATCGCGCGCTACTTCCCCGAGGAGACGAACCGGACCCTCATCGAACCGTCCCGCGATCTCTCCTCGAGGGCGGCCCTGCAGGCGCCCGGCGCGCGCGTCATCACCAGCCGCTTCGAGGACCACGATATCGTCAATAAGTTCGACGCGATCGTGATGAACCCGCCGTTCGGCTCCGGCGGCAAGACCGCCCTCGAGCACGTCGACAAGGCGTTTAAGCATCTGAAAAACGGCGGCCGCGTCGTCGCCCTCATCCCGCGCGGCGGCATGGCCGAAAAGCGCTTCGAGAAATGGTATGAGGACACCAAGGGCGCCTATCTCGTCGGCCATGTGATCCTGCCAACCGTCACATTCGAGCGCGCCGGCACGGCCGTCGCCGCCCAGGTCCTTATTCTCGAGAAGCAGACCGACAAGGACGTACGCCCGCAGGAGCAGCGCAAGCGCGAACTCGAGAACGCCGAGACGATCAACGAGCTGTTCGACCGGATCGAGAACATCGATATGGGCGAGCGCACCGAGCCCAAGACCAAGGACACCGAATCCGTCACCGAGGGCGACGTCACCGTCGACGGCATCCGCTTCTATGTTCGCGAGCGGCCGGAGAGCCAAGCCTATTTCGCCGATCTCAAGGAGTACATCGGCCCCCGCTTCGGGCCCGTGAAGGACGCCGCCGAGGCCAATGGCGGCCGCTACAACAGGCCGACCAAGACGTTCATCTTCGAGAGCCGGGAGGCCCGGCAGGCGTTCCTCGACGCCGTGGCCAATCCCCCGGCCCCGCAAGTGTCGATCGGCGCCGAGCCCCCGCCTGGCGCCACCAATCCCCGGTTCCATCTCGCCGAATTCGACCACACCAAGACCGGAGCCCGGCAGTATGTCGCCCAGCTCGCCAGCCGCGAAGGCGACGACGAGTACAGCCGCGTCAACGCGATCGCGAAGAAGCACGGCGGACGCTACAGCTCATTCCGCGGCATGGGCGCCGTTCCCGGCTTCCTGTTCACCAGCGCCGAGGCCCGGGCCCGCTTCATGGCCGAGGCCTATCCGCAGGGCATGGCAGACCGCCAAGCCGCCGCAGGCTTCCGTGTTCCAGCCGAACAGGCCGCCAGGGCCACCGCCGCGATTGTCGATATCGTCAACCGCATCATGGGCCCCAACTCCGATTTGGTACGCCTTTGGACGGCCACCGATCCGGGCATCTGGAACCGCTATTTCGCCGGTAATGACGCGCTCCTCGACGGCCAGCGGCGCCTTATCTCGATCGCTCTTTTTGGCAGCCAGGACAGCAAGACCCTCATCCGGCACGAGCTGATCCACTTCATGCGCCAACTCGGCATGTTCACCGGCCAGGAGTGGGCCGTGCTCCGCCGCGTCGCGCAACAGCGCTGGATCGCCCAGTACGATATCCGGGCCCGCTATGGCGATCTCGCCCAGCAGTACCCGCACTTGAGCAATCTCGAGATTGAGCAGCTCCTCGAGGAGGAGGCAATCGCTGCGGCCTTCGCCGAGCATGCCAACGACAAGGCGCAGCGGCAAAGCCAAGGCGTGCTCGCCCGCATCTTCAACAAGGTTATCGAGATCATCGAGGCGCTGGGCAATGCGTGGCGCGGCAATGGCTTCACCAGCGTCGAGCAGGTCCTCGAGACGATCGAGCGCGGCGACGTCGGCCGTCGACCGGAAGGCTCCGGGCAGGACCGCGGCTTTGCCGTCGACGAGGCGGCCGCCCGCCGTCTCTCCCCGCCCCGCAATCCGCCGGCAGGCAGCTTCGACGCGCCCCATGACGAGAAGGTCCGTCAGGCCCTCAAGGATTCGACCGACACCCTCCTCAACCGCATCCGCCGCGCAGGCCGCGCGGCCGCCGTCGAATTCCGCCGCAAAGTGCAGGACCGCGAGGTCGATCTCAAGCGCACCCAGGACGCCATCACCGCCGCCGGCGGCCCGATTCCTGAGCACATGGACACCTATGCGGCCGCCACGCTCTACCCGGGCCGCACCGCCAAGCGCGACGAGAACCTTGTCCGCGACACGATCGAGCCCCTCGTGGAGGAGATTGCTCGGTCAGGCCTTACCCTCGACGAGGTCGACGACTACGTCATGGCGATCTTCGCGCGCGAGCGGAATGCGGCGATCGCCGCCATGTACCCGCCTGGCTCGCAGTTCGCCCAGGCCATGACGGACCCCACCATCGTCGGCGGTTCCGGCCTGTCCGAGCAGCAGATCAGGGACACCCTCGACGCCTTCAACTCTGCCGGCAAGACGCCGGCGCTGCGCCGCATCGGTGCGAAGATCGTGGCATTGAACAAGCGCACGCTGACCAGCCTGCGCGACGAGGGCCTCGTAGAGCCCGACGTCTATGACGATCTCGTGGCCAAGTACCCGCATTATGTGCCGCTCCGTGGCTTCGACGACGTCGTCGACAATGTCCACCCCGACAGCCCGCGCACGGGATCTCGCTACGACGTCCGCGGCAAGGAGTTTCAAGAGGCCTTCGGCCGCACCACCAAGGCCGACAGCCCCTTGGCCTACAGCATCATGCAGGCCCGGCAGGCGATCATCCGCATCGAAAAGAACCGCGTCGCCAAGCGCATGCTGCTCCTCGCTCAGAACAACCCGAACAGGGCGTTTTGGGAGGTCAACCGCGTCGAACTGAAACCCGTCAAGGACAAGACCACCGGCCTCGTGCGCCGCGTCTATGACCGAGCGGCCAACCAGGCCGAGAACGTCTATGCGGCCAAGGTCGGCGGCAAGGTGTTCCACATTGCTCTGCACCACGACGGCTTGCTCCGGGCGATGAAGGGCATCGGCGGCGAGAACATGCACGGCGCCTTCGTGTTCTTCCACAAGGTCAACCGCTATTTCGCGGCGATGAACACCAGCTATGACCCCGAATTCATCTTCCGCAACTTCATCCGCGATCTGCAGCAGGCGGCAATTGTGCTGCAGGAGGAACAGGTCAACGGCATCGTGCCCTATGTGCTGACCCATCTGCACAAGGCCGCCTATGGCATGAACGCCATGTTGAACGGCAATCTCTCGACCCCCTGGGCGCGCTATGCCGAGGAATATGCCATGGCCGGCGGCAAGGTCGGCTTTCTCGATCGCAACGATATCGAGGACGAGAAGCGGTCGCTCGAGGCGCTCATGGAGCAGGCCAGCGCCGGCCCGGCCCGGCGCGCGCTGCAACTCGCCTGGGAGCACACCAAGGGCCGCCTCGAGCGCTACAATGACGCGGTCGAGAACACGATCAGGCTCGCGACCTATGTGGCGCTCCGGCGCCAGGGCGTGTCGAAGGAGAAGGCCGCACAGGTCGCACGCGATCTCACCGTCAACTTCAATCGCAAAGGCGAGTGGAGCCCCTACATCAACTCGCTCTATATGTTCTTCAACGCCTCGATGCAGGGCGCGGCGAACATGGCGGCGAGACTTCACCGCTCGAAGAAGATGAAGGCGATAGCCGGCGGCATCATCGTCTTTGCATTCGTGCAGGACATGCTCAACCGCTGGATTGCCGGCGACGACGACGACGAGGAGAACCGCTACGACAAGATCGACGACGAGATCAAGGCTCGGAACTTCATCATCATGTATCCGAAGTGGTTCGAGGATCAGACCGGCGTGCCGTATTGGAAGCACCCGCTGCCGCTGGGCTACAATATGTTCCACATTCTCGGCACCCAGGCCGGGCACATGGTGACTGGCGCCCGCAACCCGCTCGAGGGCGCCGGCAACATCGTCGCCGGCATCGTCGACGCCTTCAATCCGCTGGGCGGCGGCAATCCGTGGAACGTCGTGGCGCCCACCGTCGTCGACCCGTTCGCCGATATATGGGCCAACAAGGACTATTTCGGCGAGGACATTGTCCCGAAAACCTTCGACGAAACCGATCCCGACAGCTCGCGCTACCGTGAGAGCGTCTGGCCGCCGGCGCGCGTCGCGGCCGAGGGCATGAACGAGTTGACCGGCGGCTCGGATGAGCGGCCCGGCCTGATCGACGTCTCGCCCGAAAGCCTCGAGCACCTTTGGGAATTCGCCTGGGGCGGCGTCGGCCGGCTCGTCAGCCGCACATGGTCGACCATCGACGACGTCGCCAGCGACGAGCCCATGGACGCCTCGAAAGTACCGTTCGCACGGACCTTCGTGGGCACCGATTCCCGCTACGCCGATCGCGACAAATACTTTGAAATCCGCAAGCAGGTGCACATCACCAAGGACGAGATCAAGGCCCGCGAGGATGACCAGAACGCGGCTGAGATCGCTCGCATCCGGTCGAAGCATGGCCGCGAGGTTTCCATGATCCCGACCATGGAGCGGGCCGAGAAGGATATCCGGGCGATCAACCGCGAGATTCGGAAGATCAAGAACAACCCGGGCATGGGCGAAACGACCAAGCGCGCCCGCATTCAGGAACAGTACAAGAAACGCGAGGCGATCGAGCTTGCCGTTCGGCGCCAGTGGAATTCCACCGGCGATTGAGATACGAATTCAGGCGCCGATGGCACTTACCCCGGAACGGGATTGGAGATAGGGCAACCAAGTATGGAACCGACCCGCGGTCAACTGATCCTCCTGGCCCTGTTTCTGCTCTTTGTGGCGCTGTGCGGCTGGGGCTGGCTGGCCTACGGACCCAACTTCCCGATCCATTGACCTAACGACCGAAGCGGATCAGTATTGGCACTCCCGGTACGTTCGGGTTCCCCCAAAACTGCGACAGACCATGACGCACCCGGCCCCTGAAAAGGCCGGGTTTCTTGCGTTCCGATCATCCCCAACAGTGCAGAGTGTAGCGTGATGAATGCCACAACCTCGACCGTGTCCTTCTGGCAGCAGGTCAGGACGAATCTCATTGCCCAGGTTGTCGCGATCGCGGCTGGCGGCGTCATCGCTTTCGTCGGCAGCGTGTCGGCCTTCGGCGCCTGGTGGCTCGACAGCCGGTTCGATCCGCTCGCGCAGGGCATCATCAAGCTCAATGCCAAGATCGAGACGATCGAGGAGCGGAACCGCGAGCAGCAGCGCGAGATCGACAACCACGAGTTCCGGATGAACCGCGGCCGCGAGGACCGCCTCGAGTTTCAGAGCAACACCAAAGAGCAGATCAAGGCCATCGGCGCGCAGCTCGAGAGCATCGACGACAGCCTTGGCAACGTGAACACCAGCATCACCGCCATCGAAACCCTCATCAACCAGCGGCTTCCCGCCCGCCGCACATCATCGCGAGAATTGCCATGGGACAGCTCCAACGCCGAGTAGAGCGCACTGTGCGCCACATCATCCTCGTCATGGCCGCACTCGCGGCCATTATCATTTCTGGCGTCCTGACGCCCATGAGCCGCGGCGAGGAGATCATCCCCCGCGGCCTGGGACACCCGCAGGGCGATCTCGACCACTGGTACGAAAGCAATTGCTGTTCCAAGGCCGATTGCGAGCCCGTCACCGAAGGCGCCATCGTCGAGATCGAGGGCGGCTATCGCGTGCGGTACCTCACATCGCGCGGCTTCATCGCCGAGGGCTTCGTCCCCTACGGCGCGCCGGCCATCCGTGTGTCCAAGGATCACCGCAACCATGCCTGCGCCAATGCCCAGGGCAAGATCCTCTGCATCTACATCGTGCCGACCGCCTGACACCCCTGCGATAGGAGCTCATCCCCATGTTCACCGGCTACAAGGGCGCCGCCAAACGCCTCGACGATATCGATTTGCCGAAACTCGGCGCCCTGATCGGCGTCGGCGAGGACGAAATCCACGCCGTCATGGACGTCGAAAGCCGCGGTTCCGGCTTCGACGCGCACGGTCGCCTGGCCATGCTGTTCGAGCCCCATATCTTTTACCGCGAGCTCGGCAAGGGCAAGAAGCGCACCCTCGCGTGCCAGAAAGGCCTCGCCTACGAGGACTGGAAGAAGGGCGCCTACCCCCGCGATTCCTACCCGCGGCTCCTCGAGGCCATGGCGATCGACGAGACGGCCGCCCTCCGCTCCTGCTCCTGGGGCCTCGGACAGGTCATGGGCTTCAATCACGAGACGGTCGGCTACAAGACCGTGCAGGCCATGATCGAGGCATTCGCGGCCGACGAGGAGGCCCAGCTCGCCGCGATCATCGCCTTCATCCGCAAGAACAAGCTGGCCGAGAAGCTCCGCAAGCACGACTGGATCGGCTTCGCGGAGATCTACAACGGCGACGGCCAGAAGGAATACTACGGGAAGAAGCTCGCCGACGCCTTCCGGCGCTGGAAGCAGGTGAAAGACACCCCGTGGAACCCCGAGAAGATGCCGCCCATGCCAGACATGCCGGATTTGGACGTTCCCGGGCCCAATCCGGCCCCGCCGGCGCCCGATCTCCCCGACGCGGGCCCGACGGCGCCCAGCGACGAAAAGGCCGCCCAGGGCCTCGGCAAGGCCCTTGCCGCCGCCTTCGTGGCGCTGGCCATGGCGATCGCCGCGGTTGCCAGCGATTTCTACGGCTGGCTGACCTCCTTCATCCCCAACTAGGACGCGCATCATGCTCAAGTGGCTCAAGCAATACTGGCACCCCCAGTCGATTACCTTTTGGGGCGGCGTGTTCTCGCTTGCGGTTGCCTTCGCGCAGATCGCCGGTTTCACGCATCCCGCCTGGGGCCATCTGGCTCAGACGATCACGATCCTCACCGGCGGTACCGTCACCGCCTCACCGGCGCAGCTCATCGCGACCGGTCTTGGGCTCCTCGGCATCCGGGCCAAGCTGGGCGAATTGCAGCAATTGCAGCAATCGCAGCAGCAGGTCCCGAAATGATCGCCCTCGCCCTTAAGTTCGGGAGCTGGCTATTCGGCTCCGCCCTCGGCCGCGTGCTCAAATCCGTCGACCAGCGCGGCCTCAACGACGTCGAGAAGGAGCGGATCAAGGGCGAGATCGTCATGGAGGCGGCCCGCCAGCAGACCGCCCAACTCAACGGACCCGGCCGCTGGCTGCACGCGCTGTTCATCGTGCCCCTCGGCGTGTGGTTCACCAGCGTCGTCGTCTACTCGATGCTGTTCTGCCGCGGTTGTGCCTTCCCGCAGGACTGGACCATCGCCGCCCTGCCGCCGCCGCTCGACCAGTGGTCGGGCATCATCATCTGCAGCCTGTTCGGCTACGGCGCGTTCGTTGCCGGTATGAAGGCGGTCGGCCGCTGACTGTGCCGGAAATGTGCCAGACTTGACCGCTTTTCAGCGCGTTTGCCTGCACACTGCTGCGCACAACGCGATTGCGCATATCGTTTAAGGCCTGATTTCCCTTAAGAAAAATGGTGCTGCCAGGGGGAATCGAACCCACGACCTCTCCCTTACCAAGGGAGTTTCGGGCCTCTCGCAACTAGCGGGAGGCTCGACCTTTTTTGCGTTTTAAGGGCAACCGCTGTGCCACGTTTGTACCAAAGACGTCCTCGATCAGGGCCGGATTCTCGTCCTCGCCGGCGTAGATCTCGAGCATGACGCGGAGCGAAGCCCAGCCGCCGCGGCGCGCGGCCGTCTTAGGATCCACGCCCGCCTGGCGCATCGTCGTGGCGAAGGCCCGCCGGCCGGCGGAGTGCGGAATGACATACGGGATCCCGGCATCCGTGCACGCCGCGCGCCATGGCTTGTAGACCGACCAGCGATGCTCGTAGCCGAACACCCGTTCCCCCTTCTCGAGATTGGCCAGCAGCGCGACCAGCTCGCGCGTCAGCAGCGCCTTGCGTTCAGGATAGCCCTTGGCGGCCGGAATGATGGCCTCGCCGGCCTTGAGATCGATCGCGTCCCATGTGAGGGCGATCGCCTGCCCGATCCGTGCCCCTGTGACCCGCATAAACAGGCCCAGGGCGGCAATCCTCGGCTCGGCGTGCACCATGAAGGCCGGAAGCCAATCGGCCGCTGGCGCGCGTCTGACGGGCGCGGGCGCGGGAAAATTCTTGATCCTGATGAACCCGGCCAGGTTCTTGCCCGCGGCGTGGTTGATGATCGCCCTGGCGGGCGCGATCACTTGCCGGTTCCATGTGCCGGGCTTGGCCTCGGGATAGAGCACCCGAGCGGCGCTCCTGACGTCCTCGGGCCCTATATCCTTGACGAGGCGGTCCTTGAAATGGGCGACGAGGCGATCGACGAAGGCGTCTTGCTTGCCGTCGTCGACGTAGATCAGGGCCGCCTCGGCGAATGTGAGGGTAGCGGGATCACCTTGGATGAGGCGCTGCCATTCTCGGGCCTCGAGGGCTTGAGCGAGCGCTTCCGCTTTTTTGCGGTCAGTCGTTCCAGCACTTCGGCGTATCCGCTTACGGCCTTTGACCGTGATATCGAGCCACCAGTTTTCGGAGCCTGGCCGCCGGTACACCTTACTCGGCACCGTGTTTCCTCCCGTATTGCATCCTCGAGCGCGGCGATATCTTGCGGATGGAACACCTTCCGCTTCCCGCCTTGGCCGTAATGAGGATGCCGGGAAATCAGGTCTGTCAAGGTCCGTCGGGAAATCCGCAGGATCGAGGCGGCCGCGTCCATGTCGACCGGCCAGTCATAGGCAGGGCTGGACGCGGGGCGGTTCATCGTGGCCAGTCCTCGATACCGTAGTGCACCGCCTCGCGGGCCAGCTCGCGGAAGTGAGGGCTAAACTTCTCATTGTCGATGATGGCTTGTGCAATCCGGACCCAAAGGTATGACAGCGTGCCGTGGCAGCGTAATCGATTGCCAATATGGCGTAGGGCATAACCTTCCGGGAGCGTGTCGTTCACCGTGGCCAGCACTTCGAGTAATCTCTCGCGCGATCTCATGGCAATGCCCTCTCAGCGGCGGCCGCGACGAGGCGGTCCCATAGCCGCGATTCCATCCGCAACAGTCTCAGCGCGAAAGCCTGCTCGGCGATCGTGCATTGCGCGGGTTCGCGCTCAGTCGCCTTCAATGCCTTCCGTTTCACTCGGGAGTGCAGGGAACGCAGGGGCTTCGGCACCAAGAGCCAGTGCTTGCCGCAGATGATTTGCGTATCAGGATCGACCGAGTCGGCGGCCGCCGTTCGCCGGCAGAACGGGATTGCGCATTTGATCCGCTCGCTCAAAACAGTGCCTCCTGCCCGGCCTCGCGGCGCCGCAGCTCGTCGTCAACACGGCGCTCAAGCTGCTTGGACTCGCGCAGGACCAGCGGCGATCGGTCGGCGAAATACGCCTTTTGCACGCGACGCATTTGGGCCACGAGGAAGATGAATTCCGCGTCGGTCATTGCAGATAGCCCCCCTTGCGCCGATCCGTGATCTTCTGCTCGACCGCCGCGAATTCCACTTGCGGCATGAGTTTGTCGATCGACGGGAGTTGGTTGAAGAAGGCCTGTGCCGCTTCGGACTGCAGACCGTTGGCGATGATTTGCGTTTGAGCATCGAGGCTCAGTCGCTCAATCTCAGCCCGCGCGCGCGCCTCGATCGCTTCAATCTCGGACTTTGCAGCGCGCCGCAGTTCGGCTTGACGGCCCTTGAAGGCGTTCTCGCCGCGCCCGTACCATTGCAGATCGATACTCGGAGCGAATTCTTCCGGAATGCCGAGGTCTCTACACCGTGCAGCAATGACTTTGCTTGCATCTTCCACGGCTTGCTGCGCCTGCTCCATAGCCGCCTTCCAGGTCTCGTCTTTGTTGAAATGGTGAATGGTCGCGCACTGGCGCTCGAATTCGGCAAGCATGTGGGCCGATCGCTGAGTGGCAGCGGTTTTCAGGACACGCTCACGATGGCGGACGAGTTTCAGCAGCTCGTCGCGCTCGCCCTTCGTCATTCTGGCCCCATCGTTCATGCCCGCAGCGCCTCCTCGCGCGCCCTGTTCAGCTCTGCCATGGCTTCGACCGAGCCCCCGCGATCCGGATGCAGCTTCTTTGCCAGCATCTTGAACTGTGCCTCGATGTGCGTCGCGGTCGGCCGCGCGTCCGCCGGGAAATCCAGCACCGCGCGCCAGTCCCGCTTGGCCAAGCCCGACGGCGCCGGCAGCGCCAGGAAGCCGCGCATCGTCGCCCGCACCATGTGCAGCGTGCCGTGGCGCATTTCCGTGCGCCGGGCCTCGATGACGTGGTGGATGGCCTGCAGGTTCTCCTCGGCCTTCTGGTAGCGGTCGCAGGGAATGCAGATCGACAATCCGTCCCATGTGAACCACACGGCGATGCCCGGATCATCGGGCCGGTCATTGCCCAGCGAGACATTGCTCGAGAGCACGATGCCGCTCACCGCCTTGCCCGATTCCTTGGCGAACAGCTCGAGGCTCTTGTTCACGTTCTTGAGGGCGGCCGGCAGCGTGGTCGAAAAGCGGGATTTCTCCCGCTTCGCAGATCGTGGGAATCCTTCCGGCCAGGAAAGCGGGAATGCGGTCGCATTCATAGGTCTGGTACCTCTTTGCGGCGATGAGTGCGACGCCATTCGTCCATGCGATCCGCCTGACCGCGGGCAAGTCCGACGATCTCCGCGGAAGCACCGATATGCTCGGCATAGTCGGCCCAGCGGCGCACGATCGCAGCAGCAAGTGGGTCCTGCCCTCGCAATAGGAACACGGGCTCGTCGGCCGGTATCTTGCCGGCTGGGTCTTGAATGCGATTGTAGTCGTCGCGAGCATGTTTCATGCCGGCACCCGCTGCTTCCACTCGACGACGCCGGCCTTGCGCAGGTAATTGAACACCCGCACCGTCGCATTGAGATCGTTCAGCGCGTCGTGTGCGCCCTGCAGCTCCTCGTCGAAGAACGCCAAGTGCACGTCGCCCAGCGTCGGCGTCTTGGGGAACTTGTGCAGCTTCCGCGAGCCCTGCAGGACGCAGAAATCAGGCCGGAAGCCGTAGCGATCGTTGATGTTCAACCGCCGGCGCTCGCCGCGCAGCATCTTCATGTCGAAGGCGATGCCATAGGCAGCGATGCCCGTGCAGTTGTTCTCCATTTCGACCAGTTCGGCCAGGACGCCGACCATCGACCGGCCTTCGTCCATGAGCTTCTCGTAGGAGAGGCCGTTGACGGCGAAGGCCTGGCGGGCCTTGCTCTTAACCTCGTCGTCCCAGCCGTCGGGCCGGATCAGCGCATGCAGCGCGCCGCATTCGGCGCCCGAATCGTTGATGAGCTTCGCGGCGATTGAGCACATGCGCGGTTGCCCTGGCGCGTCAGCCGGCTTCTTGAAATCCGGCAGGCCGCTCGTCTCGCAATCAAAGATGAGGTACATGGCCTCTACTCCGCCGCGATCTTGAGAACGGCCGCAGGACCGTCGACCATTGCGGCCGACACGGCGTCGTGGCGCTCCTGCATCGAGTGCGCGACAAATTCGGCAATTTCCTTGAAGGCGCCGGTCACTTGCGTGCGCATGCGCTCCGCGTGCTCCTCGACGATCTTCAAGGTATCGAGGCGGCGCTCCTCGATCCGCGCGAGGATTGCAACCTTGTCCGTGTTGAGCTGCTCGTTTTCGCTGGCGAGCCGGTCCTTAACCTGGGCGACCGCCGTGGCAAGATGAGTAAGAGTCGTCATCGCTAGTGCTCCATTGATTTGAAAGAAAAATGGGCGGCCGGCAGGGAGGAGACGGACCGGCCGCCCAGGGGCCAGGGCGGTGCCTACGCCTTGGCCTTGGCTTCTGTCTCGGCGGCCTTCCAGCCGTCGCGGAAAGCGTCGATCCAGTCGGACTTGCCCATCTGTTCCCATTCGCGCGGATTGGAGTACATCGAGCGCTTCGCCTCGAACGCCTCCTCGCCGAGCTTGTAGGCGTCAGGCGTGCCGAATTCCGCGGCCTCCGCCTCGCCTTCCGGCTCAACGATTTCTCCAGTTTCGGCGTCATGGGCGGGTGCTTCCTCGCCCAGCTTCGCAACTCCCGCAGCGATCTCCTCGGCCTCCTCCTCAGCGGCGGTCTTGTCCCACACGGGCGGCTTGGTGCGCGTCGGCGGTGCAGGGCGCTCGTTGACCTCCACCATGAGGCCGGCGCCGTCGGCGTCCGTATCGAACGGCACGCCCATGAGCAGCCCGGGCGCGGCGACGTTGGCGAAGGCGCGGACGGCGGTGTAACAAATCTGCTGGGAAGGCCGCAGCGCCCACAGCGTCGAATTGCGCGGGAAGCATTCGCGCATATAGACCTTCAAGACACGCGGCTCGACTTCACCGATCACTTGCGCGCTCACGATGACGCCAAGCCCGATTTCATCCTCGTCTTTCCAGTCTTGGACTGCATACTCCTTGCCGCGATCGCTGGTTTTCTTCTTCCAGCGGCCGCGGATTTTGTCCCAGTCCCCGATGTGTTCAAACTTGATGTTGCCCTCGAGCTTGCCTGAATTCTCGAGGATGGCCTGCACGAGCTTTCCCTCGAACCCGACGGCTCCGCCCGGCGTCTGATAGGTCGCGCATGCGACCGCAAAGGGGTCGAGCTTCCATGTGATCGACCGCGTCACAACGGCGAAACAGGCCTCCGACTGCCCGATCAGGTGTTTCGGCGTGAAGCCGTTCGCCGACGCCATGATTTGCGCGATCTGCTTGCAGCGCGCGTAGAGCGCCTCGTTGAACATGAGCGCCAGGCCGGGCGCCAGCCCTGTCATGGGAAGCCCGTAAGAGGCATCGGGCTTGAATTCTGCGACTTGGTTCATTCTCTCCTCCTGTTGAGTGCTGGGATCACGCGACGCGCGTGCTCTGTTCCTGATAGAATTCGACGCCCTTGAGCAGATCGTCGCGATCGCGGCCGGTGCCGAGTTCGGCGCGGTGCGCGTTCATGTACCGCGTGACCGCGGCGTCGATGGCGTCGGCGTTGAGGTAGGCGCGCAGCGCTTCGAGCGGCACGCGATCGCGGTTCAGCATACGCCACTTCCAGACCGTCACGCGCGAACCGACCGAGCCGTAGTCGCCGCGGCCGCGCGAGAGTTCGGCCTCGGAAGCTTGGGCGGCATCGTCGAGACGGTTGGCGCGCTTCTCGAGCTTCACCGCGTCGTCGAGGTTGTTGTTGACCTCGCGATTGGCGGCTTTCTCGTCCTTCTTGGCGGCCTGGGCGGCCTCCTCGGCCGCGCGACGTTCGGCCAGGGCGGCCGCGGCCTTCTCCCGGGCCTCGCGTGCCTCTTTCTCGGCCGCCTCCTGCTGGGCCTTGAGCTCGGCACGGCGCGCGGCCGCCGCCGCCTCGTCCTTCTTACGCTGCTCCGCGTCGCGCTCATCCTGCTCCTTCTGGCGCTTGCGGGCCTCCTCGAGGGCGCGGGCCTCCTCGCGGGCCTTCTCGGCGCGCTCGTTGGCTTCACGGGCCTCGCGCTCGGCCTTCTCCCGCGCCGCCTGAGCCTCGCGGGCGCGCCTCTCCTCGAGTTCGCGCGCCTCCTGGGCCTCGCGGCGCTTGCGCTCGGCCTCGGCGGCAGCACGCTCGCGCGCCTCCTGCTCCTCGCGGGCCTTGCGGGCTTCCTCCTCGCGCTTCCGGCGCTCGGCGGCGGCCTTCTTTTCCTTGTAGACGTCGAGACGCTCGTTGATCGTCTTGGCGATCTTGTCGAGGGCCTCGATCGGCTTCGCAAATGTGGCCTTGATCTCCTTGATGATCGTGTCGTAGGGCTCCTTCTCGAGCTTGTGCATCGCGTCGCCGGTTTTCACGGCTTTCTTGATGGCGACGAGCGTGTCCTGTGCCTGGCCCTCCTGCTCGTCGTTCTCGATCACTGGCGGTACCAGCTCGAGCGCACCCATCAGTTCCTCAAAGCGCTTGAACAGGTCGGCATGGTTGGCCTTCACCTGTTCGGCCATCGGCGGCTTGTTCCCACCGATGCCCATGCGCGGATCGGTTGCTGTTGTGTTCATGGTTCAGTCCTTTCTCGGGTTTGGCAGGGGAACTTTCAGCCAGTCGACGGCCTCGCGCGGGCGCGCGATCGGATCGTCTGGCGTGTAGGTTTGGGCGTAGCGGCGGCGCTCAGTGAGGAAGCGGAATTCGTCCTCAGTGATCGGATTGTCGGCGAGGTACGACCATTGTTCGGCCGCGTCGCAGCGCACGCCATCGACCTCGCAGAGGAGCTTTTCGTCGTCGAGCAGCTCGCCGGTGCCGATATCGACGTCGGAGGCGATCCAGATGCGGGCCGGCACAGCGACGCCGGCCTTTGCCAGGCGGCGCGAATACCAGCCCGGTTTCGGATCGTCAGGATTGATGATGATCGGCTCGCCGTAGACGCCTTTCAGCGCGTTCGTGTGCCAGGCATAGGCTTGCTCGATCGGCGTGGGCTGGCGCATGTCACCACCAGCCCCACAGCAAGACGAGCGAAAACCAGAAGCCCATCCAGCCCAGCTCGCGGAAATCCCATGGCGCGGCAGGCTCCGAGGCCGGAACCTGCCGCTTGGCGACCGATAAGGGGATAAGGGCGCCAGTGGGAGTTGTACGTGTCCGGTTCAGGGCCCTCCTGTTGGACGTTGGAAGGGCGGGCAGCGCCCCTCCAACTGTCACAAGTGAAGGCCGCTGCCCGGCCGGTGCACCCGCCGCACGCGGCGCCGGGATCTGTAGGAGCTGGGCGAAGCAGTCGCGCGGCAGCTCGTTGTTCTTGCCGATGATGAAATGGCGGCGCTTGCGGAGCCTCATGTCAGCGCTCCTCCTCGCGGTGCCGCTGCAGCGCTTCGTCGTGAAGCTCCTGCGGCGTCTTGTTGAGTTCAGCCTCGACCGCGGCGATCGCGTCGCCCAACTCGTGGACGAGCGATTCCGGCTCGGAAGACAGGGTTTGGAGGCGCAGGCGCGCCAGTGCGGCGACGCGGAGCAGGTTGTCGAGGGCGGTGCGCATGGTCAGCGCCCCATCACAAGGTCGGCGCCGGCGGAACGGCCCGTCAGGCGAGCGCACTCGGCCGCGCGAAGGTCGACGACTTCAAAAACCTGCTCCCCGCGATCGAGGCAGCGCTTGATGAAATCAGCGGCCGAAGGCCATGCCGGGAAGTCGTGAGTCCAGATCGGTTCGCTTGTGCCGTAGACGACGCGGTACCGGTTCATGCCGGCACCTTGTCGGTGACCTGCAGCCCGAGGACCTCAAGGGCCGACGTTGCCTCGTCGATCGCGAGCTTGAAGCGCCGTGTCCGCTCGTCGCGCGATGGTTCGTAAGCGCCGAGAAGCAGGTGATCGCAGGCCTCGGCAAGCAGCCGCTTGGCCTTCATGGCTTCGATATCGGTGTACATGGACTCCTCCGTAACGAGGAGCAATCAACCACATTGGTTGATAACTGTCAACAAGAAACAACCAATTTGGTGGAACGCGGACCAAACGGTGCTATACAGACCTCCGCAAGGAGGGCTGGATGTTCCGAAAACTGCTGTGTCTAAGAGAGCCTTACCGCGGAGCTGTCGTCGTCGGAGCAGCACTACTGACGGTGCTGGGTATTGTACTGATCATCGTCAGCATTCTGGATGCTTTGTTGCCCGCGGTGCTCACGCGATGATCACTGTAAAGGGTGGGATTCGATACTGTCTACCTGGCGTTTCCAGCCCTGATCCCTCGAAATTCGTTCCAGGAGATCTAGAAGCTGCACCGCAACCTCTGGCGACATGGGTAGTCTTGCGATCTTACCGGACGCCATTTCAATCACCACCATCACAACCGGCTGATCCTGATCGTTCATGACGTGATCAACGCTCAGGATTCGGATAATTTCTGGTGTTTCAATCTTGTCGACCATACTTCTCAATTCCCTTTCGCTAACCACGGTCACTCCGCCCTCAGCACATAGACAACTCGTGCTTTGACAGTGATCGTGTGGCCATGACGGCCTCGGTCCAACGGAATCGGGTCTTGGAAATTGAGGTCGGAGGATCGCGGCCAAGCCCACGGTCGGCCATCCTCATCCACGACGAACTCTTTCACGGTCGTCTCTACTTGTCCGTGAGGGTCCTGATCCTCGATGATGTAGCGTTTTCCGCTAACGGGATGCTCGTGAAGGGCGGCAAGGTGGCAGCATATGAGGATCGTGCCTTCAGGATAGACCCTGTTCATTGACGGGCCTACAACCCGCAGCGCAAATGGACGATGCCGCATCACATCGTCTGCAAGGGGCACTGTGATCCACTCCCCATCGGTTTCGTGTTGTTCTTGAGGCTCACGCCAGACGCCGGCCTGAACTTCCCCGATCAACCGCACGTATTTCATGTCGGTGGATAGAACCAGCAGTTCGGGGGCAGCGACGCCGAGCGGTCTCGCGAGACGCTCCATCCATGACACAGTCAGCTCGCGCTCGCCATTTTCCAGCCGCCCGATCTGCTGATTTGTGGTTCCCGCCTGATCGGCAAGCTGCTGTTGCGTCCAGCCTCGCGCCTCTCGTAACTCTTTGATTCTATTCTCCATAGCCCAAACGTAACCAGTTCGGTTGAGCCGTACAGCGCCAGGGTGGTTGACATTCTTCCACCAATCTGGTTGAAAATGCTGCCATGGATCTCGCGTCATGGCTCACAGAGCAGAACAAAAAGGCCGAACAATTCGGCCGGGAACTGGGCGTTTCCGGGCAGGCCGTGCGCCGGTGGTGCAGCGGCGAACGAATGCCTGATGCGACCACAATCGAATCGATCCGCACCGCGACCAACGACCAAGTCACGGTCCAGGACCTTCACGCAACGAGACTTCAATACGTGAAGGAACACGGCACATCGTCGTCTGGAGAGGCGGCATGAGCAGGCAGGGCTTCGTCTATTTCATGCGCCCTGTGGGCATGGTGTCGCCGATTAAGATCGGCTTCTCGATCCACCTTCGAGAACGCTACAACCAACTGTCTGTCTGGTCGCCATACCCGCTCGAAATCATTGCTACGATTCCAGGCGATCTGACACTCGAAACGGCGTTTCACGAGCGCTTCGCCAAGTCCCACTACCACCATGAGTGGTTTCATGGGCACGTCGATCTGATCAAGGGCATTGCCGACCTTCAACGCGGCGTTCCGTACACTGAGGCTTTTGATTTGTCGGTGCGCGAAGGCTCTATTCGCCGAGGCATTCCGTACAAGCCTTCCAGCACTAGGCGATCTCGGCGGAATGCACGGCTTGACCAGTTGCTGGGGGTAACTGGCGGCGCGACAGGACTTGCCAACGCCCTTGGCGGCATCACTTCGCAAGCAATCGCACAGTGGAAAAAAGTTCCCGCAAATCGAGTTCTCAGAGTGGAAGCCATCTCCGGCATTTCCCGTCACGAGCTCCGTCCCGACATTTATCCACCGCCCGAAGAGGCGGCCTGAGCGACTTTCCCGCCCGGTCGGCCGCCGCCGCTCGGTTTCAGTCAGTGAGTACATCGCCCGGAGTTCTGAATGACGAGTCGACGAGGGCAGTTTTTGAACGGCGTGGACCAAGCGGTTCTGTTCACGACCGGGCTCTTGAAGGCACAGCGGCAACACTACGAGACAGATATCGAGGCCATCGATGCAGTGTCAGGACAAACACGGCTTACGCCGTCGGTCCTCCGAAAATTCTTGCAGCCATCACGGCGGCCGAAAGTCGTCGACTTTGATGTCGTCGGCCGTTTGCGACGCGCCTACCTCCGCATGCTCAACCAACAGATTGACGCGCTCCGAACCGAGATCGCGGTTGTCGAGGCTATGGGCGCTCCTGAAAGCGCCATTCGCACTCTGCTCGATGAGGCGAAGGCTCTCGTCGGCCGCATTGAAGCACTCACAGAATCTCAACCCATAACTCCACAGGAGAGGCCCCATGGAGACAATCAGCGTGCCGAAGGCGGGTAGCCGCCGAAAAATCCACCCGGACCAAACCCCACGCGAAGTCAAAGCGGGCAATGGTGGCATGGAGCCCGAGGAATTCCTCGCGTTCCTGGGCCGCATCAAGCAGCTCAAGGAGGACGCCAAGAACGCTCAGGCCCTCGTCGGTGCCGCGTGGAAGGCCTTCATCAACAAGGGCGGCGTGAAGCAGGACGCCATCGAGGTCATGCGCTGGCTCGAGGAGGCGCCCGACGTCACCGCCGAACGCATTGCCCGGCAGAAACTCTATGCCGAGTGGCTGAACCTGCCGATCGGCAAGCAGATGAACATCTTCGAGATCCCGCAGCACATCATCCCGACGCCGGAGGAAATGCGCGAGAAGGCCTACAAACTCGGCAAGATCGCCGGCCTCACCGCTGCCGACCCCGACATGCAGGCCTGGCACGGCACGGAGTATTTCCAGGACCACCTGCGCGGTTGGCACGACGGCCAGGCGGAAATCTTGGCCAAGCTGAAACCGCTCGACGCCATGCTTTCCGAGGAGCGCGAGGCCCAGGAGCAGCGCCGGCAGGCGAGGCTCAATCCGCAGCCGCCGTCCGAGCCCAAGCCCCATCCGTCCGAAGTCCAAGACGAGCGCGAACCCGCCGAGGCGTAAATGAGCTTTCAGGAGAAAAGCGCCGCCGGGAGGGAACTCATCCCCATGACCCACACTCCCGGCGACGAGCAAGCGCCTATCTCAGCATCGGCGGCGCTCGAGTTGCTTTGCAAGGATCGCGAGGCATTCGAGACTGCCCGCTGGGCAATCGAAGGCGTGTTCGACGTCGAGCTGACGACGCAGGACATTGTCGATCCGTGCGCTGGTACCGGCCTCATCGGTGCCGTGGCGCGCGAGATCGGCCTCAATGTCTACGAAATGGATATTGAGGACTGGCACGCGCTGTTGCCCAAGGAGCGGCTGCACGGCCCGCGGCCGCTGATACAGGACTTCCTCGCCATCAAGCCGGAAGCCCTCGACCTGTCTGAGTCGACCGTCGTGATGAACCCGCCGTTCTCGCTCGCCGAGGCGTTCGTGGACCAGGCGCGCGCCTGCAATGCCCGCAAGATCATCTGTTTTCAGCGCCAGGCGTGGCGCGAGTCGATCGACCGGCGAGATTGGTGGGAGAAGAATAGCCCTGCTCGCGTGTGGGTGTGCGGCGCGCGAGCAACGTGTTTCCGCTTCGATCTTCTGACGTGCACCCACGGCGGTCCGGACGCATGCCCTAATGCGAAGCGCCGGGACAAGAAGGTATTGGCGCCCCCTGGCTGCCGGGAGTGCATGGGCGGCGCGCCTACCAGTCATGCTTGGTACATCTTCGAACGCGGTCACAAAGCTGCCGAGGTCACGTCTGCCATCTATCCGGTATCCGGTTCTAGGGGCGGGATTGCACGATGAGCGCCCGGCCAACTCCTCAAAGCCCACAAAGGTTCCTGCCCCACTACGACAAAAACGGCATCGACTGCGGCATGTGCAAGCACGCCGATCTCCACGAACCCCGCCCCGACGTGTCCCGCATGGTCTGCCTCAGACACAAGTGGCAGCTCTCCGTGCAGTTCGTGCGCGACCATGCCGGTGATTGCGGACCCAACGGCCAATGGTTTGAGAGGAGCGCGCTGTGAACGTCTATCGCGTCTGGACGAACATGAAGAATTCCATGGGCAACGCGATTTTCTGGAACGTCATCACGACGGAGACGATCGAGAGCCTCACCGAACGCCTCAATGCTGGCGGCATGGCGGTTGTCGAACGCATCTACACCCGCAAATCGAAGGACGAGGAAGGTTTTTGCCTCGAGGTCATCAGCCGCAAGCAGGCGGCGATCTCGCATCACATGGTCAATGCCATCGAGCAGCCGACCGAGCGGTTCGTTCAGTTCACAGAGGAGGCCCAAGCATGAGCATCCGCGAATTCGAGGAAATCACCGTGCCATACGGCGACCGCGGCCGCTGGCGGAAAGAGGCGCGCGTCACATGCGCGGCCTGCGGAAAGCACGAGCAGGTCAACATCACGCTCGACAACGGCTATGTCCACGCCTCGCAGATCAAGCAGAAGTTCGAGCACCGCGGCTGGACGATCGGCAAGACGGCCGCTCAGGACTATTGCTCGTGCATCGGCACCAAGGCCAATGGCAATGGCCACAGTGTCTCGAAGCAGCTCGCCGCCTCGTCGATCGAGGTCGAGGGCCCGCGGACGATGGACCGCTCCGATCGGCAAGTGATCTTCCAGAAACTCATGGAGGTCTACGCCGACGAGACGCACGGCTACACTGACGGATGGTCTGACCAGCGCGTGTCGACCGATCTTGGCGTTCCCCGCAAGTGGGTCGAGACGATCCGCGAGGAGAACTTCGGCTCCAACGCCGGCAGCGATCAGGCCACCCAGCTACTCGCCCAGGTCGACCGGATCATCGCCGAGGCGCGGCCGTGGTTCGAGCAGCTCGAGGCGGCCAAGGGCAAGGCCGAGGCCTTCCTTGCGCAGCCGATGGTCAAGGAACTGCCGGTGATGAAGGACCGCCTCATCCGGCTCGAGCGTGAGGCGGCCGCGATCCGCAAGATGGTGTGCCCGTGAAGCACCTGACCGTCATGGGGCTCGACATTTCGCCCAACTCGACCGGCTGGGCGGTCGGGAATTTCGAGTGGGACCGCCCGAAATACGGCCGCTGGCAGCCGCCGAATCCGTGGTCCTACGCGACGCTCGAGACGAACGCCTACGCCTGGGAGACGTGGATCGTCGAGACGATCCAGAAGCACGGCGTCGATTATGTGGGCATGGAGGCCTACATCGTGCCGCCCGACCAGTTCTCGGAAATGGGCCACATGATGATGTGGGGCATGCACTGGGGCGCCTCGCTGGCGGCCTTCAAGGTCCAATGCAAGACCGGCCACGCGCAGATACAGACGTGGCGCAAGCATTTTCTCGGCGGCGCCCGGGCCCCCGGCAAGAATGTCATCCGCCGGCGCGGCGAGGAGAAGAACCGCGATTGGTTCAAGCAGGAGGCGATCCGGAAGTGCATCGCCCGCAACTGGTGGACCGACTGCGACGACACCGCCGAAGCGCTCGCGGTCATGGATTGCATCCTGTTCTCGAAGGACGACGACTGGGCCCACAAATACGGGCCTTTCGTGCGCCGCGCCGAGGTTGAGAGATTCAACGAGAAGGGCGAGGCGGCATGAGCGGGACCAAGGACGGATGGCGCAACCTGTGTGCGCCGGTACCGAATGCGCTCGCCGACCGGATCGAGGAGCTGGCCGGGCGCAGCACCGCGGAATTCATGCGCGGGCTGATCCTCAAGGCGCTGCCCGCGGACGAGCGCGAGCACTACCGCGAAATGTGCGCCGGTCGCCGCTCCAATCGCTCGCGGGCCTCCAACCGGCAGCCGGTGACGGTCCCGCCGGAGATCCACAGACAGATCGTGGCTGGGCTCAAGGACCGCCAGCAGGTCAGCTATCTGGCGATCAAATTCCGGCTTCCCTACCGCGTCGTTCAGCAGATCAGGGAGGCCGAATGCAACCCTTGAAACCCGCAACGGCCTGTTTCGTCCCCGAGGATCAGATCATGGCCGCCGTCGTGGAGGCCTTTGGTTTCAGCGAGGAGGCCATCCGGGGCCCCTCTCGGCGCCGTTGCGTTGTGCGGGCGAGGCACGCCTTTTACTGGCTCATGGTGCACTCCGGCGGCCGCTCGCAGGCCGATCTCGCGCGGCACCTGGCCGAGTGGGAGGACACGATCGGTCAGGCGGTCCGTCGTGTTTCACGGGAAACCGGCGCCTACCAGCCCGAGCTTGGCCGGGCGATCACCACCCTCAACCAGGCCGCCGTGCTGCGCCAGGGGAGGGCCGCATGAGCGGTATCTGGATCAAGTTTTTCCCGACCGACTGGATCACCGGCGTCATGTACCTCAGTGACCGCGAGCGAGGCGTCTACATCACCCTTCTCGCCATGATGTACGACGCCGAGGGCCCCATTCCCGACGACCCCAAGAGGCTCGCGCGGGCATGCGGCAGCACTCCGGGCGCATATGCGGCCGCAATGCGGTCGCTACTGAACGAGGGCAAGATCCATCGCGAAAACGGCATGCTTTTTAACGAAAAAGCGCGCGAAATTCTTCTCGACCGTTCTAGTCGAGTTGAAAGCGCCAAGAACGCGGCCGAGGCACGGCATCAGGGTAAAGGCGAGGAAAAACAACGTAAGAAGTCTGCGGGCGCAATGCGGGCGGATATGCCGGCGCAGTCCGGGCGCAATGCGACCGCAATGCGACCGGATACAGAAGCAGAAGCAGAAGCAGAAGCAGATGCTAGAAGGATAGTACGGAACTCTACCACCGAGCCTAATGGTTCTACACCCAGCCCAGCCCAGCCAAGCCGGGCGCCGCCGGGCTCGATCGAATTGGATTTGAGGGCAGCAGCCGACTGGCATCACGAGGAACCCCGCCTCGCCATCACCGGGCCCATCGACGAGCTCCTCGCCCAGGGCGCCGATCTCGAACTCGACGTCATCCCCGTCGTCAAAGCCCTCGCCCCCAAGGTCAAGGCCCGGCGTGGCTGGACCTATTTTGTCGAGGCCATCCGCGAAGCATGGCAGGCCCGCCTCAAAGCGGCGCAGGAGCCCCACAAGGAAATCGATCGCCCGACCCCCGCTACACCCGCAACGAGCAGCAAGGCCCGCGTGCTCGTCGATTCGCCCGAGTGGGAGGCCTGGGCCGGGCATGCGGTCGCCACCGGCAAGCGCATGCCCACACCCCGCGACGTCTACGACGAGGAAGGCCGCCGCATTGGCCAAGGCTGGTACTTCGACACGCAATGGCCACCCACCCGCAAAACCGCATAGGAGCCGATCCCCATGGTTACGCCGACCCGATCGACAATCTTCAACTCGCCGTTTCTGGCGCTGGACAACGCCGACACTGGCGAGCCCGTGAATGTCCTCCCGGGCGCCATTCAGGCGATCGAGAACGGCCGCGGCGATCTGGCGAAGATTTACCTCGCCAGCGGTCAGACGATCGACGTGCGCTGCGAATCCTATCCCGATCTGCTCGAGGATTGGTTTGCCAAGCTCGAAGCGGTCGAGAAGCGCGTCGCGGCACACTGGCACGAGTACCACGATGAGGGCGCCGATGAGCGCCTGACCGCGGCCTTCGAGGTACTGCAGGGCGGCAAGCAGCAGCCCGATGAAGGCGTCGAGGCCGCGCGAAACCTCGAGGCCATGGGCCTCGGCGCGGCTGACACGGATGCTGTCCTTGGCCGCGTGCCGCCGGCGCCTGGCGCCGCGCGCGAGGATCGCGCCGACGTGTTCTCGAGCGACGCGAAATCCGATCAGGCGGCGATCGACGCCGGCGAGTTCAAGGGCGAGGGCGCCGACGACGGCGTCACCGGCTAACCACAACCACCACCTGCCCGGAGATCATCCCCATGGCCATACCATTCCAGAACGCCCGGTCGCACTTGCATCGCGGCATCGACACCCTCATCAACGAGCTCGCCCAGCGCGCCCAGTACGACACCGCGAAGCCCGCCGGCGAGGCCGCGTTTCTCCACACCGACAGGCACGAAAATTCGATCTTCGACGCCGCGATCGGCAAGGCCATGGCCGACGCGGCCGCCACCGGCATCGTCAACGAGGTCTACGCGCCACCGCCGGCGGCCTTCCCCGAGCACGGCAGCGAGCCGCGCGCCGAAGCCGGCGCCATCTGGCTCAATGGCGTCACCCGCGAGGACAACGAGGCGGCCTATCAGCAGCGATTCCGCGTCGGCTGGATCGACAAGGTTGCCACGGCCGGCGAGGGCCGCATGAGCCGCATCCGCTACACCATCCCCAACTATCGCGGCACGCCATACCCCCACACCGCCGAATACCTCGTCGACCATCCGGCCGAGGAGGTTCATCGCCTTATCACCGACGCGCGCGGTATGTCGCTTGCCGACTGGCCGAAGGACCGCGGCGAATTCTTGGCCAAGACCGAGGCGGGCTATGAGCGCCGCGCGCCGCTCGAGATCGACCGCGAGAAATTTCTCGGCCGCCACTACAAGCGATTCAACGAATTCAACATCAGCGAGGAATCGCTCCAACAGAGCGCCAAGGCCCACGGCGCCGAGCACCTGGGCGAGATCACCGGCGACAAGGCGCAGAAGAAATTCCGCGAGATTTTCGAGAAGGGCACCACCAAGCCCGAGGCCATGGTCACAACCACCGACGCCACGCCACTCTGCCCGACCTGCGGCGTCGGGCCCAGCCAGCCGCACGCGCGCGCCTGTCCGGTAGGCAGGACCACCAAGCCCGTCGACGATCCGCAGGCCTTCGACCCCGCGCCCTCGCCCAGCAGCCTCGACGATCTCGGCAGAGCCCTCGCCGTCATCGCCGGCGCCGTCGGCAAAGCCGCATCCGCCAAGAAGCTCGAGGAGATCGCCGGCCAACTCAAGACCATCAACGACGCCCAGGCGATGCTATGGGCCGGCCACGAGGGCGCCGGCGAGCAGCTCGAGGCTGTCTGCAACAAGATCGAGGACCGCATCGGCAAGGTCGACGGCCAGGCTTCGGCGATCTACGGGCAGCTCGGCGTCGTGCTCGAGCGCCTCGGCATGTACGCCTTGGCCGACAAGACGACGCTCGCCACCATGGCCGAGCAGCTCGCCACGATCTACGAGAACGGCGCCGCCGGCCTCGCCCGCGAGACGATCGCCGCGACCGAGGAGCGCTACCACTCGCTCGAGCGCGCCGTGCACGAAATGGGGATCATCGTCCGCACCATCCGCGTCGATCAAGAGAAGGGCGCGACCGAGCCCGACCCTGCCCTCAAGATCGTCACGCAGACCATGGCGGCCGATCAGGCGGCCGTGATGGAGCGGATCGGCGCGCTCGAGCCCCGCATGGCCCGCATGTCCGATTGCCTCGAGACGTTCCACGGCATCCTCACATCGCTCGTCACCGTGCAGGATCAGCAGGCAACCCGCGTGCAAACCTGCATCGACAAGATCGGCCTGTTCGCCACCGCGTTCGAGCAGCAGACCCGCGGCGTCCTCGCCATGGCCGAGACGCATCAGGCCTTGGCGGCGAAGATCGACAGCCTCGACAAGCAATCGGGCATCGATCGCGACGTGATCCTCAACGCCATCAAGGCCTGCAATGCGAAGATCGGCGATTTGCAGCCCAAGCCCGAATTCGCGCCGTTCGTCACCGAGGAGGAGGCGAAGAGTCTCGCTAAGAACGCAGTCGAGATCGAGCAGGCCGCAATTTGGGAATTTTCGCGGAAACTCCCCGTCAGGGAAAAGACCAAGCTCCGCGACTTCCTCTTGTCCCGCAGCAACGGCACCCCAACCACCGAGGAGACACCCACCAATGGCTGAATTCATCGAATTCAAGGCCTGGCACATCGGCCAGGACGAGCAGAAGAACGAGGTCCGCTCGTCCTTCACATGGGCGGTTGACCCTCGCCTCATCGCTTGCCTGGCCGAGAACGCGCAATACCCGGGCCACACCTTCATCACCGTCGGGCTCACGCCGGTCGACACCGTCATGGTCAGCGGCAACTACGAGGACGTGAAGGCCCGCGTGCTCGAGGCCCGCAATCCAACGCCAGGCTGGGCGCAGAAATGACCCCGCTGCAGCGTACTCAGCAAGCCGTCGCCGGCCACATGGAGGCGATACAGGCCATGTTCAAACCCGGCGCGAAGATCACGGTCCTCATTCGCGTGCCCGACTATCCAGACCGCGATTTCCTGATGACCGACGACGATCTCGCGCAGGTCAGGGAAATGCTCGATCGCCGCATCACCGCCGGCATGGACAAGCCCACATGACCGATATCAAACTCAAGCGCCGATCGCGCGCCAATCAGCTCAGCCTCCTGCACCACAAGACGGCCGTGCTCGAGGTCAACCTCAAGGCCGAGCACGATCGCATCGAGCAGCTCAACGATCGCCTCACCACGCTCGAGAACGTGCGCGCCCTCGAGGCGGCCGTAACGCCGCCGGAAAAGCTCTACACCCGCGCCGAGGTCGACGCCGAGCGCAAGGAGGTCCGCGATCGCATGCTCCACGCCCTGTCCATCGCCGTCGTCCCGCAATTCCGCAACAGCATCGACCAGCGCACGCTCCAAGACTGGATCAAGCGCTGCCCCGAAACCCCATAATCAGAAACCACCCCATGTCTCAGCTCGTCGGTCATCCACATCCCCCTGCAGCAGGACGCTCACGCCCATGCGGCACCATGACCGGCTCAAGTCTATCAACACTCCACCGAGGCAAGACCGCCTACCGCCTTCCAAGCGGCGGGCGAGAGACGACGACGGACCAACGCCCTTTCAGTTGCAGCGCCAGGCGGAAGCGATCGGCGCCAGTACCTATTGCGCCATCGACGATCGCAAGGTCGGCATGGTCAAGCCGATCGGCACCGACGGCGTTCATAATTTTTCCAAGCAGCTCGAGGCCGACGCTCAGTTCGCCTCAACATGCGCCATCGCAAGGGTGCGCTACGAGGAGAAGATTACCGGCCGGCAATACCGCGCCGGCCTCGAGTACGCGCGCCTGTTCTACCTCGTCGCCGGCCGGATCAGCCCGAAGCAATCCGCCCTCGCCAAGGCGATCGCCGCCAGCCTCGAGGAGCGCCTCGCCAAGGAGGCCAAGGCCCGCCGCGAGGAGCGCGATGACGACGAATACGAGGAGTGGCTCGCCGAGCGCGTCGTCGACTACCGGCGCGCGCTCTACCGCATGCAGCACATTCGCGGCCGCGACTACGCCGAGGGCCGCAATCTCCGCAACTACATCAACCGCACGGTTGTCGAGAGCATCTACCCGGCGAACGGCCGCTGGCTCGCTGCGGTCAGGCTGGGTCTGCAGGAGCTGGCAGACGTGTTCAACATCGAGGAGGATGACTGAATGAGCTTCGATAGACAATCGCTGTCGTGGTGCGAGGACATTGTTTCCTCCTGCAAGCCCTGCCCGTTCTGCGGCGAGCGGCTCGTCGTCCACAACGATCGCCATGGCGCTTGGATCGGCCACAAGAACGAACTTAGCCAGTGCTTCGACGCCGGTTCGCTAATCATGGACAGCGACGACGTCAGCCTATGGAACATGAGGAGCGGGACATGAGCCCTGAATCGATCCAGAAGCAAATCGCCGCGATCGCCGACGCCACTGGCCACGGCCGCGACTTCGTTGGCCGCAACTCGGCCATCATCGACTACACGAACTGGCGCGGCGAGCGATCCGAGCGCGTCATCATGCCCCTGCAGCTCCGGCTCAAGAGCACGCAATGGCACCCCGAGACGCAATGGCTGATGGAAAGCCGCTGCGGCGAGGACGGCAAGCGCAAGGACTTCGCCATGGCCGGCATTCATTCGTGGAAGGCGGCCGCGCCATGAGCGGCGCCTACGACGCACAGAAGAACATGCGCGAGGCCTTCAAAAAACTCATGGACGAATTCGAGGGCCTCGAGCAGCGGCACGCTATGGTCTGCGAGGAGCTCGATGAGGAGCGCATCAAGGCCCGCGAACTGCAGCGCCGCCTCGATACCCTGCCGCGGCCCAAGCCCATCGTCGGCACGGCCACCGCCTTTGCCGTGGCATTGGTCATCGCCGGGCTCGTCGGCGCATATCTCAGCGGAGGCTACGCACTATGAAGGAGCTCGTCATCGGCTGCGGCCTCATCCTCGCCGTCGGCGTCATTTGCGGCCTCATCGGCGCCTGGCTCACCGCGATCGACTGCCCGCCGGGCTATGTCGCCGTCAAAGGCGCCGCCGGCGGCACGGTCTGCGTCACCGGAGGCTACGCGCCATGATGACCCCGGCCCATACCTTCACCATCGAGGTATTCGACGATCCCGAGGCCGCGCCCACCAACGAAGTGCTCATGTGCTACGGCTGCGGCGGCTGGCGCTTCATGCGCCGCGATTCCGTCGGCCAGTGGCGCAGCATCATGGGAAGGGCGAAGCTATCGCCGAAGCTATGGGGCTTCCCGCCCGCCAATCCGAAGGTGCGGCCATGAACTTCGCGCGCCCTGATCCTCGCGACACCGTCCGCGAGATCCGCAAACTCCTCGAGGCGGCCAAGACGGCCGAACGCGCACTCACGGCGCTCCGCGCCTCGCCCATCGTCATCCATGATCTCAATTCGGTCATCCACCGCGTCGAGGGCATGCTGTTTGTGGTAGGCGATCCATGACCGATCTCAAACTCGTCACGCTCCGAACGACGAACCTCCGCGACGTCGTGGCCACACTCCGCCGCGTCGCCGACAACATCGAGAACGGGAAGATCGGCCAAGTCGACAAGTGCGTCGTCGTCACGCTGGGAGAGACGCTGGAAGTGTTCAGTATGGGCGACCAGGCCCTCGCGCTCGAAGCCGCGGCCGTGCTCCACGCCGGCGCGCACCGCCTGACCGCCATGGTCGCAAACCACGGGAGGAAGCCGTGAGCGAGTACAACCCCAAGATCGTCCACCTTCCCGGCACCGCGCTATCGCCCGAGGTCGTCCTGCATCGCACCCTGCAGAAGCTTGAGCACATCGAGTCGGTCGTCGTCATGATCAAGTGGAAGAAGGAAACATTCGACGCCGATTGGTCGGTCCAGAAAACCACCGATCTCACAGCGCAGGCCTTGCTCCTTACCGATCTCGCCATCCGCAACATGAAGGAGGGACCGACGCTATGACCGACTGGGCAACCACTATCGCCGCGTGCTGGATCGTGTTCGCCGTGCAGATCAGCCACGCCGCATTGAACAGCCGGCGCGCGAGGAGGAAAGCGTGAGCAAGACGCCCGAGGAGATGGTGCGCGACAAATGCGAGGAGCTCATCGATCGCTCGCTGCAAGTCGTGAAGGATGCCCAGGCGCAGTTTCCCAAGGCCGAGCCCGGCGCCACCATGCACGCGCTCGATCCAACCCGCGGCCCGCAATGCCCGAATTGCGGCAACACCGACATATCGCGCATGGGTCAGCGCATGCGCTATTCCGAAGGCCGCCGCATCGTCGTCGGTCCCTGTTGCTTCAACTGCGGCCACACCGAGAGGGAACTGCCATGACCGAATTCACCGACACCGACGGGCGCCACTACGTGCTCACCAACGAGCTGCGATTCGTGAAGCGCAAGGATTTCTTGCCATTGCCCGGCGGCCGCGAGGGCGACTGCGTCATGCGCGAGGTCCGCATCCTGCAGCAGAAGCGCTGCTACCTCTACGGTACCGTAGAGGAGCATCTGCAAGGCGCGCATCTGCAATGGCACGACGTGCCGACGGCCGAGGATTAGCGCCATGGGCCTGCCGATCACCACCCGCCGCGCCATGAAAGCGGTCAAGCGCGGCATCAGGCGCGCAGCCTACAAGCGGCACTATCGCCAATGGCAGCAGCAGCAGGCCATGATCCAGTCGATGCAGCAGAGCATGCAAGCCTCAGTCGACGCACAAATCGAGGCCAGCCAGAGGAGCACACTCAATTGAGCATCATCAATCGTTTCTTCACATGGCTCTCAGAGCCGCCGCCGAGCCAGTACCCCAATCTCGGCAATAGCGTCGATCCCCACCGCGAACAGATGGAACGCGCCATCACTGAACCTCCCGAGCCGATACTTGCCCCGGCATCCGGACCCCATGGTGTGCCTATCGATATCCCCAACTGGGCGAAGGCCTATGTCCCGCCTCGGCAGCAATATCAAACCGTGAAGGTCGATGACCCCGAGCTCCGCGTCGAGGCCGTCTACCGGCGCATGGATCAGTTGAAGGCCAACCACAAGCGCGCCATGGCGGCCATGGAAAGCCGCATTCAGCACGCCGAGCGCATGCAGAAAGACACATGGGAGCGCGAATCCAATATCGGCCAAGCAATCGCCGAGGCCGGCAAGGAAGCCCACACCGACGGCCGCAACCAGCAGCGCGCCGCCTGCATGGCCGAACTCTACCGCGTGCTCCACATCGGCGCCGACGGGCTCGACTACACCGATATCCTCGACCCCATGTTCGACTGCAATGTGCGGCCGCGGAAGCCGTC
>JACCDT010002181.1_pt1 | contig 34396 bp, 69 predicted proteins | sample 7446291 | NCBI WGS metagenome assembly JACCDT01 (sample SAMN15323446, study PRJNA562643) | freshwater metagenome | isolation source: river surface water | place: USA:Blue River Watershed | collected 2017-08-17
GAAGTTTTTCCTCTAGTGCTTGAATAAAACCTTTAGCATTTTCTAAAGATTTGAAATCAAACCACATAGAACGATTTGTGTGAGTGTTAAAATTTGCTTTGTGCTTGTTTTGAATGCTATAAAGGACTTTAGCATCCTTATCGCATTTAACAACGGATTTATGGATTCTAACCCATATCATTTTTAATTCCATCTTGCAATGATATTATAACCGGATCGGAAACCAACTCCATCATGCCAATATTCAACTATTGGCATGAGACCTTCCTTTTCGCAGAAGTCAAAAACAATTTTGCCCGGTCCCTTGATTGTATCTTTATTGGGAGCTTGGGGCCAAATTTCAGCAGAATTGTAATCTCGGTAGTCTGTTAAACTCATGACAATAACATGAGTTCTCTGCATACGAGCTTCACGAATACATTTCTCTTCAATTTGAGCAATAATATTCTCGGCTATCAATTGATGTTTTTTTCGTTCTCGTTCCTCTGCTGCTTGCTCTTTCCTTAAAGCTTCAGCTTGTTTTTCTTGCTCTTTTTGAATAGCTTCGTTCGTCAAATCTTTTAATTTTTGAACATCAATCATTATTATCCTTCCAGATAATTGGAGCGACTTCATCTAAGTTGCGAAAACACATCATTTCTCGACTTTGCGGATCAAAATACGCCGCTTCAAGATAAGGAATTTCTGTTCGACCGCTTTTTCTCATTTCCATTGGGGTCAACACAAAATATCTGGTGTCTATCCTTGCCAAATATGGTCGTCCAATGAAAACCATCTCATCAACCATTTCATCACTACAAACACTTTTGCCTAAAGCAATCATTTTTGCACCTTAGGAATTGGACCTTTTCCTTCCAACCACTGTTCCAAATCATCAACATCATACCAACCTGATTCATTGTTTCTTTGATCAGTCGGATTCAACCAAAACACAACTTCACTTTTCTCTTCATCTTTCCAACGAGGAGAAAGAGCGTAATATTTGTCTTTACTAATCTTCCGATAAATTCCAGTCGCCTCAGCAGCCTTATTTAATTCACGGCTTTCAGAAAGGTCTGATGCGATGTTTTCCTTAATGATCTTTGGCATTTTGCTAATGATAGTAAGATTCAAGCCTCCATTTTGGAAAGCATGTCCTCTTCCTAACATTATCGCAAAATCCTTGTTCAAAATTGCTTGATGCAACTCTTGCAAGTATTTTCCAACACCTTTACCTTTAGCGTAAATTGCAAAGCCTTTAGAATCCCACTTTCCAGAAGCTTCCACGGGAAGAATAGAAACAGTCTCCTCGTTGAACTTCTCTTTAGAAACACTGGCAGACAACCAATTTTTGTGATCGGTTTGACGTTCTGGATCCCAAGTATCAAGCACAAGAAAATGATGCTCTTTACCCAACTTTAGAATCAAGCCATCTTCGGGTCGAGGGACATTTTGAATTTGAAAACGGCTGATGTCCATTGGCCCTTCATCTCTGCCATATTGCGGAAGTCCAAAAGCTCGGGCGATATCGCGAATTCCCCATTCATGTTCTGCACAAAAATCTGCTGGCAAATGACAACCAAAAAATTCGCCGTTTTCATTTGCAACAAACATCGGAGAATACATGCCATATCTCATCTTTGACTTCCTTTAAATTCTAATTGTTCAAAATTTGGATGCTCTAAGATTGGAGCAATTAAGGTATCTGACGGTTCCATGGTGTCTTTAATTTTTCCAACCAGAGCCGCAATCGCCTGAGAAGAAAGATTTAAATTATTCAACAACGTCTTTAAACTATAAGTGCCATTATAGTGAATTCCACATCTCGAAAAATCTCCGTATTCCCCTTCGTCGTCAACAAAGACATTCAATTTAGGGATAAGTTTGATTTTATCCAGAAAATTGATAACGTTTAAGTGACAACGGATAAAGTTTTCCATTCCTCCGCAGTCAGGGAGACTTGTGTATTCTGTTTTGCAGAATGAACTCCAGAGGTACTTGGAGAGATTTGTTTTTATTTTTTTAGGAGAACCGCTTTCGTAATTAAATAAATCCAAACCCCTTTTTCTGGCGTAATCACTCCATTTATTATAAGAAAAACTCCCATTACTGAAAAATTTGGTGTCCTGAACTGGTCTGTAATCTGCAACTAAAGTTTTAGGATATTTTCCCAAACCGATATTAAGTTGTTCGCAACCATTTCCAACAGAGATATTGAAAAGAAAAAGATGTTCGGGATAAACGGCTCGCGAAACATGATCGTTCCAAGGGTAATAAATGTACTCGCTTGATTGGATTAAATCCCATTCCCGAGGATCATTCACATTTTCATGTTCGAAAAGTTCGCTTACACTTTCAAATGGAATATCAAGAGCAACTTGTCTAATTTTTTCAATAAGCTGTTTTGCAACTTTAGGAGAATTGGTGTTCGACTCGACTTGAAAGTGGATCGTCAATCCCATGATTTCTCCTAAAGTTGCGGTTGAAGAAACCACCTATTTTGTTCGGTGGCTTCATTTTGATATTTTTCCACAAACTGTTTATAATCTTCTTTGAAACTTTCAAGAGCTTTCAAATAAGCTTCGGATTCTTTAAGAAAAGCTTGTTTAGCCTCCTCGAAAGTTTCAAAGAGATCCTTTTCTGCAACAACAGCCATTGCATTGGTGTCGTAATCCAACTCCAAATTGTCTGGGTTAAAACCATAAATTGTCATATATTTGGTTTTAGCCCAATCTGGAGGCAACTCAAGACGACCACGCCAAGGTTGTGCTGGAGGAATTAAACCAAATGTGCAATCTAGGGTTTCACACACATGCTTAATCGTCCAGAACGTCTTTCCGTCGTTCAACTCGTTCATTTGGCTTATCATTTTTGACTCGCTTTTGTAAAACATGAATATGTTCAACGGCTCTATCAAATGCCGCAATTAACTCATCTGGGTTTCGAGAGGTGTCTGCGAAAAATTCATCAATCTTTCCTTTCAACCACTCTTCTGAACGTAAAAACATATTTTCTCCTATTTTGTAAATTTATTAACAATCATTTTCATGAGGAATGATTGAAAATCTCTGCTACAGTCAGTGCTTCCAGTGCAATGATGTGTTAATTCATCCAATGCGGTTTGGAGCAAACGACTATTCACTCCTCCATTAGAATGCATTTCATTAATATAAACAATCCCATCTGCATAAAAACCAAGCTTTTCAGCTTCCGCATTTGCTAATGTGTTAAAACCAACGACAGAAGGCTTTTGTTTATCAAAGGTTAAGCCGCATTCTCCAATCCATTCCCACACAATATCTACTGCATCTTGAGCGGATTTTGTCGGTTCAAAATATTCGATTCCTTCTCTTTCACTTTCGCTCAAAACGCTTTCAACAGTGCGAGAAATATTCCCGATTGCCGACACAGACCAGTTACTCCGATTCAGTCCGATAACTCGGTGTCCCTTAAACTGGGCAACATCTGCAGCCAAGTTAATTGTTCCGGGATTTTCCTCAAAAAGTAAAGCATCATCAGATGCCAACTTCCAAGCTTCGTCCCAGTTTTCTTTACACTTCTGACGAAGTGCCGAATCCCAAATATACCCGATATTAAGATTATATGTGGGAAGATACTCGATTTCCCAATACTTATTCCTCTGAATTGCGTTACTGAAAACCTTTCTCAGAGATTCGACATCAGCAAACTTAAAAAGGTTCGCTGCACAGCTTAACACAACATGATCATCGACGTTTCGGCATTCATCGATTGCCAAATCATCTCCAAAGTTGTAATCAAACAAGCTGGGCAAATCGGACCTTACTTCTCGAACAAACACTCCCTTTCTGTAAACTACAGGGGTGTCATTACCCGACATATTCCGAAGTCTTTTCGGAAGAATCTTCTCTCGAATCAATTCAGGTTCGGAGAAATGAAGAAATCGTTTTCCAAGTTCATTGTAAAACTGTTGAACTTCTTGGGTTAGAGGAATGAAAACACGGGTAAAACCGTCTTTCGCTCTCACTTGGGAATCTTCAACAATTGAAACCTGCAATCTTCCATTCTGGATAGCGGGATGAAATCTCCCCTCTTCTCGAATAGTGCGATCAATAGCGTTTGAAACAAATTCCCGCATCGCCATAGAAATATCAGTCCAATCGTGGATTCCATATTCCAAGGCAAAAGAAAGATCCTTATCTTTCTTAATCGATTTCCCCTCAATATTCTTACCGCTCATTCGACAATGAACTTTGCCGTATTTTGTCTTAGACAAACCATCATCGCAAACAGCGGATTTAACGTAAAACTCCAGACGCATCAACCCACAAAAAATCATGGGTTGAATCGAATTTCGGAGAGAGAGATTGACGGCATGTTTGTTTCCGCTTCCAAAACGACCAATCAGGAGATCGGAATCGTCATCGAAATTCTTTTCACTTTCATTGGTTGTGGAAACGCCAAAAACCGTATAAGCTTCAATGGGGGCAACACCGGGATTCTGAATCATCAAAAACATCTAAACACTCCTTAGAAAATAATTTCCCGACTTTTAAGATTTGGTCAACACTTCTCGCGTGGTGTCCCAAGAAATTTCAATACATTGAATTTGAGCAGATTCTCCAAAAATATCAGAATCTGCATCTAAATGAATCATGTCTTCAAAAGCTTCTGTAACCTCTTTAAGAGGGGCAGGATTTTCGTCTGAATCTTCGATGGTGATATGGGCAACGACTTGGAAAGTTCTTTTCATTGTTCGACTCCATAGTGTTTTTGGAATTTTCTAAGTTCTTCTTCTGTGAGAGAATCTCGGATTTCATCTAATATTGATTGAAGTTTGGCTCTTGGCCAACCACCACCTACTTGGGAGCAAATTGCCTCTAATTCAATCACATCTTCTTTTTTCCATTCTCTATTCAACCATTCATGCAAGATTCTATCAGACAAAGTTCCAATAGATTCCTCAACGAGGAATACATGAAGTGCGATTCTTCCCGGTTCTGCTCCAAATGTAGCGATTCCACCAATATATTTAAATCTACTCTCTCGCCAACAGTAGATCTGACATCTAAATGCATCTGAAAGAGTGGCGGCACTATGTGTCAGAACGATAATTTTATTAGAAGGATGTGCCAGCACCACATCTGACACAAATGCTCTTTGTTCTTGATAAGTCAAACATTTCTCAGTTTGATCAATTACAACAACATCAGGGTTTTCTTTCAGGAACTTATTCAGGTGTCTTTTGAAACCTTTTGGCTCCAATGGCACAATAAATAAAACTTCTTTTCCATAAACCCTTTTACAAGTAGGAGTCAAGCTATTAAACATATATGGAATCGTGATCCGGTTTTCGTCTGCAAGTTCATCTGGCATTTTCTGTTCCTACCGTTTCATCATAAACAAGTTCACCAAGTTTAAGAGCTTTGACAATTTCTTCGAAATCTTTCTGTAACTTTTCGGATCCTTCTTTCCCTAACCAAAGCGAGGATTGGGTCTTTAACTTCAGTCCATTTTCAAATATGATAAAATGAGAGTTAACAAAACCTTCTTGCGTTGTGTATCCAACATTAAATTTCATTCCAACTCTCCAACTTCAGGTGTCTTGACGGGATTCAAGTTCCGAAATCCTGTCATTGTACGACTGATGCATAGACTTGACTGATGGGCGAACCGCTTTGATTCCCATGTGGGTTTCTGCTGCTGTCATTGCAGCCGACATAGATGGATGAGTGGTCACAAGTGAATCATCAGTAAATCTGAACGGGGTTGTCCTGTGATACAGGAACAGTTCACAGAATTTGGGATGGTATCTTACTGTTCCCGTCCATCCGTTGTAAGTCAGGTGGGACAGGTTGCAATATGGTGACGACCACTTATGATTAATCATTTAGCACTTTAATAAAATGAAGGTGTCCTAATTCATCAAGTCCTACTTCGACTTTAATTTCTAAATTTGCTCTTGAGAGATTAGTGTGAGAATTTTGTAATTTAGAGAAATTCGGATGAGAATCATATTTTCCAACAATTACATTATTTTCATCATATTTGTTGACGTTTTTATCGCCAACGTGATAAAGGTTCAATGCTTGTAATGCTTCTCCGAATTGTGATTTCGGCAGTGAAGGATTACCAGCAATTGAACCTCTTAAATTGATGTGAAATGTTTTCAGGAAGTTTTCGTGCTTTGCCATTGTTTTTTACAAAATTCTTTTAATTGTTTGGGTGTCATAACTTCGACACTAACAACAAATGATAAAGTAGTTGAAGAATTGGTTGGGTCTTTATACAAATGAATCCCAATCTTTCTTAGAGCTTTTTTCATTTCTTCTAAAAGCTCATAGTGTTCACACACAACATACTGAGGGGCTGATTGAACAATCTTATTTTTATAAAGTGAAGAAGAATATTCAACGAAAGGAATCCAATAAACATCATCTTGATTATCAAATTCAAAAAATCCTTCGGTTGAGGATTTCCACTTCTTGCTATCATGATTAAATTCGCCGAAATGAATTTTCTCTGGTTTTAAAACGTAAAACCATGCTACAGTTTCATCATTAGGTAGCTGTTTAGATGCTTGCTTCCATTTTAATTTAATCATCTCACCCCTTTAAAACATAGAACTTAAAGGATTCTTTTTTCTATTTTTCCTAGCAGCGTCAAGAAAAGCAAGAATTCTGTCTTCGACTTCGGTTTCGTCAAGTCCAGCACTTACGCAGATACGAATAGCTCTAAATGCCGCTAATTGCATCACATCCCCAGACATAACATTTTCAGTTAAACCCTGCAGGAGTGACATAAGGATCATTATGTCGCTCTGCATTTTCTCTAAGGATTGCGTTTCGCATAGTGTTGAAAAGGGGACTACAGCACCCTGCTCCGAAGGCTGGGGCAAATTCGGCTCCGGGTTTATCAATGATGTCGTCGTAGATTCCACATCCATATCTTTTTTCCTTCTCATCGGGGGAAGTGATATCAACTAAATATTGACATCTTTTCTTTTCGGTGTCCCATTTACCAAATGGGCATGGAGCAACGTGGCAGCAAAATCCACTACCACAGCACGGCTTAGCTTCAGAAAGATAAGATTGGCTCATATGGAGGAACTTCCAAAAGGAAAAGTTTTACATGGGTAGCAAATTATTCATATAATGCCATCCCTAATTTGGGAAATCTTTTATATGGTAATCCAGATGGACCAAGATTGCATCGTAAGTCAACTTTGTTTTAAAAATAAAATGCGACGTTTGCATGAAACGATTCTATCGTTTTTGGATTAGAGGTTTTGTTTTCGGATTGTTTCAGCCGGGTTTCGTTCGCCCCCTATCGATATCAATTTCTTGATATCACTGAATCTACCTATCTAACCATTCAGTCTATTGTCACACGAATATTAACAATAAACAACTGACTTTCTATTAACATCAGTCATGCAACAAATGAAAACTGATCAGGTTTTCAACCGTCGTTTTTTTTAAAATTCACACAGTTTATCGAATTTCAAGAGCTTCAATCAATTTAAGTTCAGCTTCGGAAAATTCAAAAAAATTCATTTTCATTTCCTTGTCATATTGACAAAATTTTTATAAATTTCTTTATTCACTTTACGCCAAGAACAAGTCAGTTCCACATTAAGAACACTGAATATGTCAGAGATTGTTCGAATGGTCGCATCTTCTGAGCCATCAATGATAGCAGAAATTCTTGCGGTGTCCATTTTCAGCAATGAAGCCAATTTCTCCCGAGAAACTCCTAATTGGGTCATTACTTCACAGATAAGTTCTGTGACTTCAAGAACAGTTTTTTCTTGTTGATAAAGAAGAAAATCTTTAGTCGGCATTCATTGCCCTTTCTATTTAGGAAGAATAAATTTTCCTTTATTACGAACGATGTTTCTGCAAATTGCCAGAAGTATTACTTTCTGGATTTCCTTTTTATTGTATTTTGTAAACTTGTATCTTGAGAGAATTTTTCCACGATATCTAATAACTCTTTCTTCAATTTGTCGAGCATTAGAAGGAGAAAAACATTCCTCGCTATTTACAAGTGAGTTCTCAAACACTCCTTCAATTATAACGAGCGTTTTAATTGGAAAAATTCCACACAACTTATTTGTGATAAAATCGAAATTGTACTGCCAAATGTCAGGAACACTTTCAACATTATTAAACAATCGAGTATATGATAAGAGCATACCACCCAATGCACAAACCTCACATTTAGATTCCAAAAATTCGACTTGTGATTGAAGGGGAATTCCTTGATCCAGAGAGAAGAGGTTTAGAGGATTAAAATACCCTTTTTGATTAACTTTAAGTTTCTTTAGCTTAATGCGAGAAATCACATCTTTGGCAATTGCCACAGCTTTTTGCGATTTGGTCATACGTTTAATCTGACAACCCATAATATCTCCCAGAGCTTATCCAATGTAAAATTTGGTACATACCTGTTTGGGGTTTACGCTTCGTCCTAATAATCCTGATATTTTAATTCGGGAAATTACGTTTAATCAATAATTGTATTCCAGAATTTGCGTGCCCCTTGGAATGCTAATTGAATGTTTTTGACGCCCACTGGATTAGCAGAATGTATTCTTAACTCCATTTTACCAATTGTTCCGAAATACGCTCCTGCTTCGATATAAGAAGCAACAGTGTAACCATTTTCTTCTTCACCTAAATCATGATCGAAGGAAATTACAGTGATTTTTCCGGTGTCTATTTGAGCAATCGCCTCTCTTGCTGTCTTGACATGAATATCAAAATCAAGAGGCATCGGTCTCTCATCATCCACCCACAATTTCATTTCATCCCTTTTAGCGTGTGATGTTCCCGAAAAGTATTTGGTTTCAAAACTGGACGGTCTTTCGTAGTTTTAATTTCATTCTGGAATTCTGCTTTTTGAGGATCTCTGCTCAACTTACACATACCAGACATATATCGCAGCATTCCAACGCAATGGTGTCCTCGCTCCTCAATTTCTTCATCGTCTAATTGCTCCTCGGAATCGTCTTCCCCTTGCAATTTAGCAACATCCATATGGCAAATAAAAGTGCCATCAAAACGAACAAAATCTTCGAAGTCTTCGATAGTCCAAGGACCAAGCCAACCTTTAGTTGAATCTTGTGCAAATGGACATTCTTTACACATTTTTTTTCGTTTGTATGTCGGCATATTAATCCCTATGTGGATACAAAGGCGAAGGTTATATGGATTCAGGTTAATTCTACTGACAACATCATTTCACTTTCATTTCCCCAACTTTGCTCTCAACAACGTATAAGCCCTTTGGGGAATCTCCAATGCTAACAAAATATTCAAGACTTTTCTTTAATTTGCCTGAGGCAAAAGTTGTATGTCCTTTTGAAAAGTTAATTAAGTCAGCTTTATGAAATCTTGGAAATTCATTTTTGTTTATGAAAAATAAACCTTCATCAAAGTCATCTTCGCACTCACCATCAAAGTAATGAGTAAACCACAATACAGCATCTTCATATTCTTTTCCTGAGCAACTTTCAAAGGAATTAAATAAAAGTTGACACTGTATGCCTAACTCCGTCGAGAAAGAAACTAAGTAAACAAAAGAACCATCTGTAATAATATCTCCTCTCTTGAAAGTAGACTCAAGTTCTTCTTTCAAGAAAGATTCAAAATCTTTTCCAAGATATTTGGAGATAAGTTCAATCTTTGAACGAACTGATAGCCTTTGAAAAGAATCATTCATGATTCCACCTTTTATAAATTTTGAAATCGTATTGATACTTCTCTTCCATCCATTGTTTTAGTTCTGCATATTCTTCAGGTGTCGCTGGACGAGATTTTCGAATCGCAATATGATAATTGATTCCACAATGAGCATCAGGGGTGTAGATTGTACATTGTCCCCGTCCCCAAGATTCATCAGGAAGCAAGGCGAAACATTCTTTTTCTTGCCCGTTCCACATACGAAAAATGACAGGGGATTGTGTCTTAATCATTTCTTTTTCCTTACAACAGCAGGATATTCTTTTTTTCCATCATCATAGAAAGCAGGCTTGGCTTCGAACTTGTTCGTTTCTTCTGATTTTTCTACTCTAAAAGAAACTTTTTTCCCTTTAAACGAGGCTCTTAACTCTTTAAGACGGTTGTTGCATTTCGGTAGTGAATCGACCATCTTAATGGTGTCTTTGCCACCTTTAGTTTGAATGATTTGGTAAAGCATTTTTAGCCTCTAAGATTCGGACAACAAAGGACGCTAAGAAAACATCTGATCTTTTGTGTCAACATCAATCTGAATCATTTTCCCGCCCACAAAAATTCAATTGTCTTAATAGAAGTCTCTGGAACCCAGATTGTTCTTCCTGTAGCATCATTAACTAAGATAATGTAGGTGTCTGATTTTTCCTTGACAGAGAAAATTGAGCCTTGGGCAAATCTCTTAGGATAAGATACCAAAGTGATTGAATTCCCATTGTCTTTTAAGTCAACACGATCTCCAATAGACAGATTCTTAAAAATCCCTTGAGGAGAGTCTTGTTCTGCAGAATGCATCGGACCTGAACAGGCAGCATAAATAACAGCTACTAAAGCAATAGCTTTTAAGGTATCAAGTTCCTTCATTTCTTTTTCCCTTCATCCATCCAAATTTTCATTACTTCCAATCCCCAGCCAGAATCTGGAGGTGTCCCAAACCTCCCAGCAAATGTATCAGCAACTCTTTGCCAATGAATATAAACCAATTCTGGAGCAGCAACTAAAGAACTTTCTTTTGCTGACTGTAACTCACCAATAAGAGACTCTTCCTCTTTAGGAATATGAGGAATCATCTCGTCAATTACATCATGCAAATTTCTCATTTAATTGTTCTCGGGATTAAATTCTTTTTTTGAAACGACAAAACCAACCATTCGTTCAATGCCATCTTCTTTTGTCATTCGCATTGCTTTAGCTTGCAAATATGTAACGGCTGTATTCATTTCTTCTAAATCACAGTCGTCAAAATATTGCCTTCCAGCAAAAGATTCGATAGCCAACCGAACAACGATGCCATTAAATTCAACCATTAGATGTCACCTCTGTTTTCGAGAATTGTTCGGTTTTCAGATCGGCAATAACTTTTTCCTGTCGTCGGATGATATTTTTAAGAGTGACAATAAATCCTGAAACTTGCTGAATCCCATCGATATCATCAAGTTTAAGAATTTCTTTACAAACTTCCATTTCTTTGTCTCGTAAATCTTTGAGAAAACTACTGGATTCAACGATGAGCATTTGATGAAAATGCGGTCGATAAATACTTAGCCATTTTAAAGCTTCTTTCTCATCAATCGAGACTTCGAAACCAAAATCATTCTCTCTGCAATAATGCAGCAAAGTTTCGATCTCTGGATTGGTGTCTTCGAAAAACTTAGCAACAGCATCTGCTGCATAGTCTCCTCGCCAATCACACTTAATCAATGCAGCAACCTCTTCATAAGTTGCTTGTTCAAACCAAGGAACTGCATCAAATTTCACCTTGAACACAAAATCATCACTATGAATTTCTGCTGAGATCATTATTTTCCTCTTCTAATGGAAGTTCTTTTTGTCCTTTAACCTTCTTTACTTTCGGTGTCTTAGGAGGTTTTTCAACGGGTTTTGGCTTTCTCGTTGGACCATATAAAGCTAAATTCTCAGCATCTCTGCCAAACATTTTTGCGGTCGCCCATCGTTTCATAATTCCCATGTTACACCATCAAAACATCAAATTTAGTAAAGACAATCACCAAAAGAACAAGAATAGCAAGCAAAAGCCAAATCTCATCAAGTCCAATTCTAAAGAAAACAGAACTATGTCTTGCTAAATCAGGACATGGGTAATTAAACAATTCTTTCAATTTGAAAAGACCAAGATCTGTTAGAAACCTTGGATATTTTTCTTTTGTTAGTTTCAACTGGTATAGCGTCTCTTTTAATCTTTCGGCATACAATCTGATGTCTTGTTCGGATTTATAACTATCTGAACATAATCCATAACCTTTAGTTTCTTGCATTAAAAATTTAAATGCAGAGGATGTATCGCTAATTGCTGTATCTAAATCGTGAGTCGATTTAGCGGTATTGATTTTACTGTAAAAGTAAATATCCCATTTGATCCGTTCTTTTCTCAAATTCAAATCATGAATAAGTTGTGCTAAAATTAGTAAAAAAGAAACAAACAAAAATAAACCAGTGACTAGAAACGGTTTATCTGCTCTCTTTAAAACAAAAAAAATGGTTCCTGCAATGAAACCCAAAACAGAAAAAAGAATAAGATATTGAATCCAAACGTAGATCATTATTTTTTCCTTCTTACACGAATTTTCTTGATATCAAATAAACGAACATCAAGATTAGCTCCTTGATGAGGAATAGTAATGCACGCCTCATGATGAGGCACATCCCATGTTCCTCCACCTTGTTCAACAACAGGGTTATGATATTTAATTAGAAATACCTTGTGTTGAGTAATTGTACTATCGGGCCACATTACTTCGACAAGTTCACCGCTCTTCAGCGGCTTATTGTCAATAGAATCGTATGACGCCCAATTTCCTGTAATTTTGACTTTAAAAAATTTACTCATTTTAGGCTTCCTGCAAGCATCTTCAACGAACCCGATTGAGCCTCAGAGCTAACAAGCCAATATTGGTGTCTTTCCAATTTAGGACCACGACAAATAACTGGACTTGAACCAAATTTGCCAAATTCCAGCCATCTTTCAAGAGTTTGAGCATCTTCCTCAGAACGAACCATGATCGTCAACTTTTCTCCTTCAATTGTTATATTAAAAATTCCAACAATCGAAGAGAGTAAAGCTTTCAATTTCAGGTGCAACATCATGTTTTTCCTTTAAGCTGTGGTCAAAAATGAAGAATTTTTATATTCATTCTTGTTTTCCAAGAACGAATCAACACAGTTCTCTACCCATTGTTCCGCCCAAGATGGATTTTTCATCTTGTTTCTAAACGTGGGATTTGAAGCGTGTAACGACCTTAATTTGGTGTCCACACTCTGAATCACATAACGGTAATCTTCTGGAGACAATTGAACTCCATCAATTACCTGTTTCTTAGCAAGAATATCCCTTGCCAATGCATCTGGCATCACGCCAGTCAATAAAACAAATCTATCGTAACTTGTAGTCTTCATGATACTTATTATCGTTTTCCCTTGTAAATTACTTGAAGGAATTGTCCACTAATTCCTTCAGTGTATGAACCTTTCTTATTTCACAGTATTGATCAAAATTCTCTCTGACAAATTCATCTAATCTATCTGTAGAGTATGGCGTTGGAAAATTCACCATAGACATAATCTCTTGATGAATTTGAAGTGCCTTATTTTTAAAATCAAAAAAATCTGGCAATCGACAATGCGTTCTGACATCGAATGGAGTAAACCATCCCGTATGGTAATGAGGCTCCATATATCTCTTGTATGTGGAATCCTCAATTTTGTACTCAACATCCAATAAATCAGCACCGACTCGAAAAACTGCACTTAATCGGCGGTGTCCGTCACGAATATATATCTTCTCGTCTTCAAATCTTACCAAAGTAATTGGTTTTTTCTGACAACGGAAAACGCATCCTCGTTGAAGAAAATCTTCAAAAAATTTAACCGATTTCGGATCTCTTAGCTGATTATGAGTTGGAATTAAATTCCTTATATCGGCTGATCGAAGCATAATTCCCCCTCAAATAATTTAGAAATATGTCTAAATTCATCATAATCACATTCGGCACAAATAAAATAATGACAATACCGACCTTCAAGCAACCATTTACATGTGCTGACGTAACCCCAATGGTCACTTAACCTTTTGACTTTATTTTTATATTTCCAGTAAGCTGACCCTGAATAAGAGACATAATCAGGGGGACGCTCTGGGGTTTCACATCTTGTCCAATCAGCAACCGTGCAAACAAAAAAATTATCCCAACTATACCTCAAATTTCTCCTTTACCGCAATAACATTTTCTCCTATTCTTCGAGCAACTTCTCCGCGATGAACGCTTACTTGAGAAGGAGCATTTATTCCCAATTTGATTTGTCCACTCATAAGTTTAAGGACAACAATTTCAATATTGTTGTCGATAATGATTGATTCGCCCAACTTCCTTGTCAAGACTAACATTGGTGTCCTACTTTCTTCGATTCCATTTTTTAATGGCAATTAAAAGAGTATGTTTTTCAACATTCAACATTGAAATTTTCGCCGTTTTACCCATACATTTTTTGGGAATATATAACGGAAATCTTCTGGAAAGAGATAAACCGCAACTATTGCATTCAACTCCCATAGTTGATGCACTGGTGTGCCCAATATATGGTTCTCGACCACATAAAGGGCATGGTTTAACTTCAACCTTCATATTGCTTCCTAATAATACGATCTTCAATCGAACAGAGATCAATAAAGTTTCTCTGACCGACTTTATCAATGATATCCTTAGTTGTATAAAGACTTGGACCAACAACAATGACAGACTTACCCGATGCTTTAATCAATTCAATAGGACGCAAAGCATCTTTAGACGGACAGATAATGACTGCTGTATTGTATGCGGCTTGTGTTGTCAACAAATCACAAACAAAATCGACTTCTAGGTTTGCTTTTTCAAATTCGTATTCAATTTCACCGCTTCCATCATCTTCAAATTCGTATCGTTTGCCCTTTTTTGCCCTAGTAATGTATCCAAAATGCTCTAAAGCACGAACGAAAGTCATTTGCTTTGTATTCTGTGGCAAACAACTCAAATAGTAATAAGCATCTACGACTGATCCAAGTTCGGTATTAACCCAATCTAAAATCGCTTGAGGATCAACCCAGAAGTTCTTCTTCTGGAACGCATAAAGATTATCACCATTTAAAAAGACAGAAATTCGTTTCGACATACATTTCCTCAAAATATAACAAAGATGTCCATCTACTCTAATTTTAGAGCAGATTTTACAAATGTAAACTACTCTTCTTCTGAACGTTCATAATATCCAACTTCATCACAAATTTCAGTAATGAAATTATAAGCATCAATTATGACTGAATCGGTTTGACAAACTACCTCTGGGCAAGAAATTTTATGTTTTTCTATAAACTTCTTGCAAATTTCATAAAGTTTATCATTTTCCATTATTTCAACATTCCAATAATCTTGGATGGTTGGATTGCTCCAACCTCATCATAAGGAATTCTGGAAATCACATGTGCATTATGGTTCAATTGCTCTGGATTCAACCCGGTGTCCATATTGAGCATCACGAACGTCCACCAATGAGGATAATCTTCATAATCATAATCATCCAAATCTGGCGGAACTGGAATGAAAGCATCTAAAGCATGTTCAACAAGATCATTTATCATTTTTCGTTTGTTCCACTTCAAAATAATCAAAAGCTTCTTTTTGTACATCGCTATCCATAGCAGCCTCGCAACCAAAAGAGGCAATAGCATCTTTAATTAAATCAATTTGTTCTTGTGCAAGAGGTTTTCCTGCGGCAGCACAATTAAAAAGCAATTCTTGAATTGTTTGGTTTAAACTCATATCCTTTTAATCCTTCTTTTCCATGAAATTCATACACGAACAATATTTGCAACCGGCAGGATAATTTTCTTCATAAGAATCATAGTGCCTGTAATAGGGGTGTCCACAATCCGCACAAAGTTTATCATCCCCAAAGCTTGGATCGTATCTTAACCTTCCACATTCATGAAACATACTAGCCGCTTTTAAGGCTGTTTCATTCGAAGGAAAAACTAAAGAATGATCATCCCAAGCATCGCTCCAAAATAATGTTTTTGGAGAAAGATAATACCAGCCACAATTTTCAAAAAATCTTCTAACTGCCCAACCATTAAGATGAAGATGGACAACTAAACCATTATCCAAAAAATCCATATCATTCTTTCATTATTTTAACTGTCTTTTTGGTAGCGTGATAATAAATCGATTCAGCAAATTCTTTCGCTGAATATTCTCCGTAAGTGCCACCGGGTTTATTCAAATAATTGCGAGCAAGAGTCAATGGTGGAACAGGTTCTTCAAAATCATCAGGATAAGCAAGAATCGTAACAATTTCCCAATCCGCTTCCGAACTTCTCTCGCCTCCATTTTCAAGAAGAGCATCAGCACTGTAGCAAACTATATCACATTTTTTTGCGGGTGTCTGCTTTACGCCAAATTTTTCCGCATCTTCAGGCGTGATATAAGTCTCGATATAAGGATCTTCTCCTGCTTGTCGTTGGACAACTCTGGCTCTAACTGGAAGCCCCATAACGATTTCCGCTCTTGGAGAACAGAACATGTGTTCGACAGGAACAGGGACCAGAACTTTCCGATTCAAATCGGTTTCTCCTGCACCCGGTCTTCGCTGATCCCAATTCTCCTGAACAAGTTTCAAAACTTCTTCATTGGACAACGTGGAATAAGAATTTCCAGTTCCATAACGAGAATGTTGAAGAGCAAAATTGCTCCATGCAAGCGAAAAGTCCATTAATCCCCCATTTGCGACGAGTAAAGAACTCCTTTTGGAAGTTCCTCTTCTGAAAATTCTGATCGACTTAAAAGAAGAACTTGAGGTTCCGACCCTCTCAGAGCCATCCACATATATCTCCAAACAATTGCATCCTCCCAAGATTTCATCTTCGGGGAACAAATCTTTGAAAGATTTTGTACTTGCATAATAACAACTGATTTTTCATTAAAAATCTTTATGAAAAAAGGCTTCTTCGTTTTATCCCTTTTTTTATAAAGCTCTTTTAATGGATCAATAAGTGTTAAAGCTTTTGTTTCAACCGCCAACATTTTTGCCAATTCTTCTGGTTCAAATGGTGGAACATGATTGGCAATTGAGGAGTAGGTCATATTCGGTGTCCAAAAGACAGAAGGCTTACCATTGATTTTACGGAAATCCCAACAATTGTAAAGGAATATTTTAAAAAAACGGGGTATATCCTGTAAAAAAATGTCTACAAGGGCTATATAATTGTATGTTATTGGTAGAAAGACACAAAATTAAATCAACTCCTCAAATAATAGAACTTTGTCAAACCAGCAAAGAACTCTATAACAAATGCAATTATTACATGAGGAAACAATGGTTCTCTAATTTCAAAAATGATGATTGGAGTATTCCACTACCTGACATTACCACGTTGGTCAATTTGGTCCAATATGAAGAAAGTTTCAAAAATCTACATAATACAAAAACAGCTAAACAAACTGTTCGTAAAGTGCTGAGTGATTGGAGTAACTTTCGGAAAGCATTAAAAGCTTATAATAAAGACTCAAGTAAATTCAAATCTAAACCAAAACCTCCAAACTACAAACAGAAGATGGCACAAGTCATTTTCTATAACGAAACCATCAAAAAGAAACCACTGAAACAAGGTGTGATTACTCCGACAAATAATTGCTTTTCAATCAAAAGTGATCGCAAGTTTAAACAAGTCGTCATTACCCCCAAAAGATTTGGTTTTATGATAGATGTACAATATGAAAAAGAGCTTCCTCATAAAGTAAAAGGTGAAGGAATATGTTGTATTGACATTGGACTTAACAATTTGGCAGCGATAACATCAGACCAATTTTCTCCAATACTGGTCAACGGTCGTATCGTCAAGAGTATCAATCAACAATATAACAAATATCCTACCAAACGAAACAGTCGCAAACGTTACTTTAGATTGGAAAATTACTTTCATCATGTTTCCAAGTATATTGTTGACCTATGTGTTAAACATAATTGTGAAACAATTATCATTGGAAAAAATGATGGTTGGAAACAGGAAATGAATCTTGGCAAGAAGACAAACCAAAACTTTCAATATGTGCCTTTCTTTAATTTGATTCAAAAAATTGAATATAAGGCAGCACTTGTAGGTGTTCGAGTTATCTTCACTGAAGAGTCATACACAAGTAAAGCCAGTTTTCTGGATCGTGATGAATTACCTGAGTATAAACAAGATAAAAGTCATGTGTTTAGTGGGAGAAGAATAAAGCGAGGCTTGTATAAGTCATCAACAAAACTAATTCATGCTGATGTGAATGGAAGTTTGAATATTGGGAGAAAAGTAATCGGGGATAAAGTTTACGAAACTTTCCTTGATAGGAGCATTGCCGCAATGCCAGTACGCGTTAATCCATTAAAATTTCTACATAAAACAGTAGAAATAGATTAATTTTAGTCAAATAAAGAGACCTAAGGAAATTTCCTTAGGTCTCTTTAAACGGTGAAGCCCACCCCTGTTTTAAATCATAAGGTTGTCAGCGATTAGGCAACCTTCGTCAACATTCCTTCGACTTGCTCAATCAGCTTCTGCAGGCGAGCCGCTTCCGCCTTAGCAGCCTTGAGACCGCCCACCTTGGCGATTTCACCAAAGGCATCACTGTTGAAGGTGGCGACACGGGCAACCCGAGTCGTCTTCTGGGTCTTGGGCTTGTCGGAAGGAGTCTTCCGAGCCTTAACCACTTGACCATTCTGCTTCTTCCAAGCGTTCTTGGCAACGTTGTACCGATTCGCACCGGCATTCTTTCCGTCGTCCTTCACTTCCATGAAGTGATCCCGAACCGCCTTCGGCATCGCCTTGATATGCTCCAAGGCATTCTGATAACTCAGATCACCATGCTTGTTGAGCATATCACAAATCGCCACGGTACTTTCAGACTTGGTACGACCACGAGTTTCTTCGGACATGATAAAACCTCTTCTAGTGTCTTTACGACACACATACTAAGAATTTTGTTGCGTTCTACACCATGCAGAACTTCAACTTTCCATCGGTGTCCATCACCATCTTTTTCACACATCAATCTGACATGTGTTTCGCATTACACTCTTAATTATATGATCGATATTAGTGTTGTAAATCAAAATTCGAGAATTTTTCGAAATTAATCTTGAAATTTTTAAAACCTTTATTCACAACAACTTACGTCAAAAAACATCGGTTTCTTTAGCGGAATTGTTTTGAAATTCTGGAATTCGTTAGATAATTATCCATAGTCCACCACCAAGGAGATCAGATGAAATGTGGAGTATATCAAATCCGTAACACCGAAAACCAAAAGGTTTATATTGGAAGTTCCTATCGAATAAAAAGCAGATTTACCGAACATAGACGATTACTGAACAGCAACACTCACCATAATTCTCATTTGCAAAATGCATGGAACAAATATGGAGAAAAATGTTTCGTTTTTGAAATTGTTGAATATTGTTCTATTGAACATTTGCTCAAAGCGGAACAACGCTGGCTTGAAAAAACCTCTGCTAAATATAACATTTTAAACGAAGCCGGAACAACTTATGGTTTCAGACATTCAACTCAAACCAAACAAAAAATGTCCATTGATCGACGAGGAGACAAAAATTCATTCTATGGCAAAACTCACACTCAAGAAGTGAAAGAACAACTTCATAAATTACATTCTGGAAAATCCTATCGCGGAAGTGGTTGGAAACATACCGATGCTAATAAAAGAAAAATGTCCAACCTTATGAAGGGAAAAATGACCGGAGAAAAGAATCCATTCTATGGCAAAAAACACGATCAAGAAACAATCGAAAAAATGAAAAATAAACTCAGCCAAAAAATGCGTGGAGAAAACAATCCGTTTTTTGGCAAACAACATAGCGAGAAGACAAAAAAACTCTTATCAGAGAAGCTTACTGGTCGAAAAATGCCAGTAAGCTTCTCTGAAAAACTCGCAGAACGAAATCGCAAAAAATACTCGGTGTCTTTTAAAGGAGAAAAGCCCTTCACAATTGATAACCTTAATCAATTCTGCGTGGAAAATAACTTGAACTTATCATCGGTAAGAGCTTCTATTCACTATAAAAGGCCATACAAAGATTACACCTTTAAGCCAAACTAAAAATTGTCACAGGGACAAACGACCAATAATCTTCGATGAATTCTTTAATTATTTGAAAGTCGCCTCCCGCTAAATCTGACCCAAATTTGACTGTGATAATCTCTACTTCCGAATTTTTGCTCAACTGAATCATTGTAGAGATGTCTTTGATGCAGGTGAATAGGTGTCCATACTTGCAAGGTTTTGGATTATCCTGACCTCGAACTCCTCTCTGTCCAATCATATTCAGGAAATAGGTGTTCTTGTTGACCTGAACACTCTGAAATTGCCCAAGTTCAAACGGTTTACCGCTTTGAAAATCAACACCTTTGTTGCACCAACTGTGATATCTCTCTTTAACTTCTGGAAAATGCCTCGCAACAGCCCCAGCAAATCCAGAACCGAATGAATTGATGTCATTGCAACAATGAGGAATCAATTTCACGATAGGACTATCCCAGTCCACAGATTGAAACAAATCACCAACCTTATAATTAATCTTCATTACCAACTCCGTTCTTTAATTACCAGCTTCTTAGAAATTTTGTGAATGCCACTTGGCCCAAGAATGTTTCTGACATTCTGTAATACAGGTTCTCCTAACATCCACATATTGATCAACTTGGACTTCCATTGAGGGCCATTCTCTTGAATAAAATCCTCAATTTGTTCTCTTGTCGTGATGTCTACGGGACATTCGGTGTCTGATCGAACTTGATTGCACCAAGAACATTTACATGTTGAGCGTGCTGAATTGTAAACATGTTGTGTCATAGCCTGCTCCACTCCTCATGAAGCGTTCCGCCGATATCAAAAACATCTTCTGGGAATTCGGTCATAGGATAATATTTTTCGCCCTTGCTTTTTGCATATTCTTCATCGGAAGAAGGAATAAGTAAAAATCCCGGCATATTAGCGTTACATCCGTCAAGCATCGATAATATGCTAAACATCAAACCTTCCAATTTTTCCTTTGAAGTGATGGCCCTAGATTCATTTTCCCAGTAATCAACTATGGATCGACATTGGGTTAAAAAATTCTTTCTTGCTTCTTTGATTGTATAAGCTTGTGAACTCACGCTTTCTCCAAAATCAATTTAAGATGAGTAGGGTCTTTCATTTCAATTCCAACCTCTTGTTTAACCGTTCTTTTTATGTAAGGTAAAACAAAATGTTCATGGTAAATTACGTCATATCCCACAGGAATCATCGCCAACAAATCTTCTCGATATAAAGGGAGATAATTTTCCTTAACTTCACGCTCCCAATTTGGTGTCTCATATTTGTATTTCAAAAGGAAGTGCGTAAGACTTCTATTGTCTTCAATGCTGCCCCAAATGTTTTCAAAATCCTGAAGTTGTTTCGTATGCAAAAAGTTGCGATAGATTTTAGTTACATCGTCAATGTCAGAATGACGGTTAATCGAACGACCCGGAATCATATCTCGGAAAACAACAAAATTAAAGTCTCCAGAGAATACTTTGCTCCAAAAAGCATCAACCTCTGAAGGCTCTTGATAATGATAGACTTCGTGAACAATACTGCTTAAGAGAATTGCCGAAGTCTTTTCTTTGAAAGACGATAGATAACTAGAAACTTGTTCCCAATCACTGGTAAAATTCAGATTTTCGTCACGCTCTTTATTGGCCAATTCGACCATCTTAGGGTCAATATCGTATCCAACGAGTTTGGCGTTAGGATACCAAGTTCGTAAAACTTTTAAGAGGGAACCGTCAGCACAACCGAAATCAAGCACAAAATCTGGGTCGATTTTATCGACAAAAAACAATTTATCAATTAAGCCTTTACCCATTCGAGCATTATAAGTTTCAAAATCAGCAATCGGACTGTAGTTTTTCATACGATCTCAGTTTTTCCAAATCCTGTTTTTGACTTTCGCTCAACAAATCTTCACAAATTTCAAAAATATCACGTTTGGCCCGAAGTAAGCCTAGCCAAGTTTGGCCTAAGGCTAAACGATAATATTTGATTGTAAAAACAATATCTTTTTTTATGAAAAGAAAACGAATATGATCCTTGAGTTCTCTGTCCTCAATAAGATGCAAAAGTTGTTTCGCTTCTTTTAAAATTGCATGATTTGATGAAGTTTTCCAAATATCATTAAACTCTTTCACAACAACATTATCTATGGTGTCTAAAATATTACCATATCCCCAATAATGAGTTGCAGTATACTCTTCGCATTCTTTAACAGTATCAAAATACCCCTTAAAATCTAACGCTCCGCCAAGAGGTTGGTCATCGAACAAGAACAACATATATCGCTTGGGTTGCATCATTTTTATTCTTCCAATAATTTTGGCGAGTTCTCTGGCAACAAGGCGTCTGCCAATTTGTCTTGAATCGCTTCAAGACCTAATTGCTTAACCTTAGAGTCGAAAAATGCTTCAATTTCACTTTTAGCTTCTTTAACAGTTTTGTCCATCGATTCATTGAATTGCTTCTGGACAAATGGAAGATTACATTCAAGTTCGGTTCTAAGTCGATTCAACTTATCCAATAAATCATTTTGCTCAGATTTCTTGAATGTCTTTTGACCAAACAGATCTGTTGCCTGCTTAATCAATTGAACAGAATCTTTCATTATTTTTTCTAAGTTTGATTTAAGTTCATCATCGATTAATTGTCTTTGAGAAACTTCTGGACAAGGTTCACGTCCTTCCCCGTTAAATCGACGGATAGTACAAGGAACGCCAAACCCAATATTCGGCGAAGTCATAAATTCAGTCAATTGAGCAGCACTCAAGTCAACACAAATCAATTCTTCGCCCGCATAAACTCTATCTTCATTGAACTTACGTTCTTTTGAAGATTCGTAAATGCTAATCGAAAAAACGGTTCCATGTTTAATCGAAGAACCATAAAGATTGGCTCCGCTACCTCCAACACCTACTCTACTCAAGCTAATTTGACCATATGATTCATGTTCGTCTTTACTCATGCTTTTATGCCTTTTAAATCAGACCAACAAATTTTAGGCAAAACCAAACTATCCTCAATCGGACCCGTATTAAACTGTTTGTGGTCAATAAAAATAGTTGCGGCTTTCGTCAACCAATCTCTTAACTGCTCCATATCCCCAGTTTGTTCGCCGAACATTTCAATAATACAAGGGACAACAAATCGATTACAAGGTGTCCCTTTCCATTCTAATAAATAAATTTCTCGAATGGTTCTTCCAACCGTCCCAAGATCAAGATACATCTTGGCTTCTTTTTCTGATGAAGCCCAAAAGACTCCAGACCAATATCGCCCCTGATCATCAGAAATCAGGTAACGAGGATAGTCTGGCGTCCCTTTTAAAACAGGTATTACGAGCATACTTTTTCAAACCTTTTATTAAAATCCTTAAAGAACTTGGGATTCTCTAAGGCAAGCTTTGTCATCTTTGCTCCCAATTTACAACAAGCATCATGAAAATCAGAATCCGCATGATTGGGAGAAAAATTGTGAGCAAATTCATGAATCAATAAGGCATTCAAAGAATCAGTAATGCCTTTGTTGAAGTATTCTTTACCCAAGACCCAAATATTGAAATCCAACTGGCATCCTGCTCCATTTCCGAAACAAGCCGCCCAACGTTTTCCAACAAAACTTTTACATTTTACAAACCGAACTTCCAAAGGTTCATCCAACAACTTCTAAGATAAAGATCTAGAATAATCATAGACGACCTTCATTCCGACTGTCCACTTTTCTGGCGGAACAACTTCTACAGGTTTTCCTGAATCGCTGTACGCCCCTTTACCCGCACGAGGAAAGGCAATAGAAGAAGAATGTAATAGACCAGATTCTTTTGCGTTCTTCCTCTGTCCTTCAGATAAGCCTCTGGAAGGAATCAAAGTGTATCCATTTACCAAAGCTTCTGCATTGGCATCAGGATTAGTTGGATCAAAGGAAACCCGTTTTTCTCCATATTTTTTATCCAAAAAAGTTTCCAACGCATCAGGTTTACAATCGACATCCGATGATGCTTCTTGCACCCAAGTTGCATTGGTGTCCTCTTCTTCAATTTGATTATACATCTCATTGAAAACTGCCGTTCGTAAGTCCCTTAAATATGCAGGAGTTACGTTATCTCTGTCAACATTCAATGGAACTTTTTGAAGTACGTTATAACTCCATTTGTCTCCAGTTTCAACAATAGGAATCCCCAATTCATGCAACATGGCAGTTTCGCCGTCTGGCACTTCATAGATTTCCACAAAAGTTTTACGAATCGATTTCTTAAGTTGTTCTCCAATTTCAGTTTGGAGAGAAATCTCGAATCTATGAATCGGTGTCTTATTGGGAATATCCACTCCATTGACCGACAATTTCAACCCCGGACGTACAATCAGTTTGTTCATATACTCAATAAACTGATTGTACCGTTCTTTCGTGCAATCAATCACTGCGAACACTTCAGTTCCAACAGTTCTTTTGCGACGAGGAAACTCTTTTCGACCCTCACCACCAAATTCAACTGTTCCTGACGTTGTGTAAATGGTTGCGTGCCGACAAAACGCCAAAGCCATCTTACAACCGACATTAAATCGTCCAGCCTTGGAGGGATCATCTTTTTTCTCTGATGGAGCAAAAACAGTCCACGCATGAGTTAAATCTTTGTATCCCGGACCATCATCTTGAACATGTAACTGTGCAGCGTGTCTTCCTTCAATCATTTCCAAATGGATCTGACAATTTTGAGCCGTCGTATCCATAACATTTTGATACAACTCGCCGCCAATGATCCCAAATCCACGTCGTTCAACAAGTCTTTCTGCGATTTGTCGAAGACCATCTTTGTGAGCAGAAAACCAATTATCGTTTTTCATTTTTATCTCCAGAAATTAATGACAGACATTGCTACCGCCCACATAATGAACCATATCAATCCTATGATTGGATCGAATAACGAAACAACAAAAGAAGCAAACGGCATCAACATCAAATTTGCTTGATACATGCCATTCAAAATTCCTGTCACATATGGCGTGTATCCGAGTCCATTAAATGGTGTCCATTTCATGATTCAATCTTTCCAGTCTTATAGGAAACAAATGTATCGGACAACCTATTCTCGAACCTATCTTTATTCACGAATACAGGCTTGTAAAAAACTGATTTCCTTAATCTTTTTCCTTCACCATAACAAACGATATGCCAATGCCCTCTTCTCCAATGCGGTTTCAAAGTCCCATATTCATCATGTGATGATCCATTGGAATTATGGATAATCGCTTGTGAAATAACGATATCTTGTTCAAATGATATTTCATGTGGATAAGTCTTAATTGACTTTAGCACATTTGGATTTTTGTTCTTTTCATAAGAACGTTGCAGCCTCTGATAGGCTTTCATGTTCTTCGGAGAAGGATTTCTAAATCCATAATTTGTGGCAAATAAACAGGTGTTTACAGCAATTCTGATCAACTCTTTTTGGTCAAGCATCCTATCATTGGACATGTAATCTTCTGTATATGCTCGCTTTAAAATCGATTCAAAGCTCTCTCCAGCAATGTCCAAATCGGCAATCATTGATAACATCACAACACCTGAAGGTGTCTCGACATACCCCATGATAAACATCATGTTCTCATCAGGATTTTTATAGATAATCAAATCCACATCTGAGAAATACTGATTTCGAAATTTAAATTCAGAAGGAATACTAATGATAATCGGATTGTGAGGAACTTCAATGTCCCTGCATGGGATAGTGATCTCGATATCCTTAAACATGTTCGCTTGTTGAGGCGAAATATTAAAATATTTGAACCCGTAATGATAAGCTGCAGCTACCATTTTACATTGAATATAAAAACTATTGTTATTTTTAGCAGCATACTCGTAATCGTTAAAAAATTTAACGCTATGAGGGTTTAACACTCCCTTCCTAATTCCAAACTTACCTCTTGTCGTAACAGAAATTTGTTTACCTGAGTTATCAACTGTCGTCGTCTCTGTGTGTGCTTCTCCGTCAAATAGCAGACATGGAGCAACGGCGATGTCTTCGGAGTTTTCCAAAAGACCTTTAATCTCTCCCATTTGAAAAACTTCTAAGAATCTCATTTAAAACCTCTCAGTCATCCCTTCAATTTGCTTATCCTGTTTAATATTCCATTCATGCCAAGTTAAACCACGAGCCTTATCAGTCGGAATAACTTGTCCAAGACAATGTAAATTCTCTTTCTTCCCATTATAACCTTGAATGTAAGCATTCATCCACATTCGAACAGGGGTGTCTCCTTCAAGATTAGGGAGATCATCCGCAATGGGAAGCTTCGTAGGAATCTGTGAAAGATCCTTAGGCTTATTGTTTAACTTGTCAGATTGACCTTGTTCATACCACTTTTTCCAATTCTCCTTATATCGAGGAGACAGATTTTCCCTATCTTCGACAGGAAGATCTGGTTCCTTTTCTGGAGTCCAGTAGGGGACCACTGGCTCCACTTTTGCAGGAGCAGAAACAGGAGTAGGAACAATTGGAGCATAAGCTTCCTCTTGAATATCGGGTTCATCTTCGTCTTCTTCAATAAAATCATGTTGAATCGCCGAAGCTTTCGGTGTCTTCGTAATAATTTTTTGGGTCAACAAAATGTTGCGAATATCCTTATCTGAACATTTGTGAATTGAAGACAATTTGCTGCAGAGTTCATTAAAAGAACTGAACGGTCCTTTTTGTTCCAAATCCATAACAGACATTTGGATAGAACTGGCAGAAGGCAATTTTGCTTTTTCAACAACAGGCTTATCAGTTTTATTAAACCTCTTTCCGGGTTGAGTTTTAATAACAAGCCCCATCTCAACAGCTTTAATTCCAGCCGATGCCGCCATAAGTGGACGAGGCCTCCGAGACTTTGCCCAATCTGTTTTTTCAACAGCTTTCCAAAGAGCCGACAAATTTGGAAACGTGTTTTTACTTTCCAGATCAGACAGAACTTTTTGAAACTCTTCCTTATCGAGAATCGTAGGCATTTTAGCCATTATGCTTTCCTTTCAATGTATTCAACTGTGATTTTTTCACCCTTATGAAGGATGTTACGCTTATCCAATTCGCAGATTCCAGCCTTAGTGATGGCATAACCTCTTCTCGTTGGAATCACTAATCCAGTCTGGAGTAACGGAGGCAGAATAACCTTCTCTAATGCTTCTAAATTACATTTGAGAGCAACTGCCAAAACTGACTTGGAAATTGGTCGGTGTCCTAATAAAGCTAAAAGTTCAACTTGACGATTCGGCATTCCATATTCATCAAGATCCATGTTTTTAGCAATAATGTCTGCTGCCTCTTCCCATGTACATTGCTCTCTGTTTTTAGCCATAATCATTAATCTAGCAAAGGCAACAGCCCCTCGTGGAACTGTGCGATATTTCGCAACAGCCCAACAAGCTTCATCTGATAATTCAGGATATTGCAAATTAACAATGTCGCAAATTTCTTCTGGTCCAGCAGGATGCCAAATAATTGCAGTTTCGAGACGAGATGCAAAAGGTCCGGGCAATTTCCCTTCCTCGGTAGTTGCTCCAACCCAACAAACTTCCCGGCAATCAACTTCAATGGAACGAGATTTCAATCCCTTTCCTACGGTAATCTTCATCTTGCCGTCATTGTATTCCATTGCGTTTAACAATCCATCCATTACCCTATTAGGTAAAGCATGAATCTCATCAAGGAAAACAATACATGGGGGAACAGTATATCTGTCTGCAGGATATTCAATAATCGGTATCGTTGATTCAAAAGCTTTTTGAATCAAATTGAACAAATGGTGATTATCAGCGAGAGCATCAGACTGAACAAAGACAAAAGGGATCCCAATTGTCGCCGCCCATTGTCGAACAACGTATGTTTTACCTTGTCCCGGAGTTGACAAAATCACAAACGACATTCCGCGACAACTGTGATTCGGCAAAGAATACGCAGTATGAGCGAACATCTTCAGAATTTCCATATTGCCTTCATTCTTCTCGCTAACAATAATTTTGTTAAGAGGGCAATCAGGATGTTCTAAATGATTTTCAATCTCTTCAGAAGAAGGTTTATTACTGTCGTCAAAGAAGATTTTCTGTGGTTGCATATTATCCTTTCATCTTGTGATGTTGATAAAAGGGTGTCTAAGCCGCTCGTGAAAGCTCTTCGTATTTTTCCTTTACGATTTTGCAAGCTCGTTTCAGAGCAAGAGACCCAGCCATTCTGCTATAATGGTATTTTTCTGTTATCGAAGAAATGGAAACATGATTGATCTTCGCTTGTAAAACATCTCTTTCAAAGTTTGAAAGATCAGCTTCTTCGAAAGCTTTCATCGCCAACTGATCACTCTCCGTAGAATAATCGACATTACTGACCATGAAATCCCACTTCACATCACTAACAGCTTTGATGAGCGATTGCATTACTTCATCTTTGTCTTTCTTGGTAAGCTTCAATTCTTCTGCAGCAGCATCAAATGACAGATTTTTCGTATTCATCAATTTATGCAATTGAGTCCGCAGTTTAAGAATTCTTTTCTTAATGCGAGATAATGAACAATTACTCCGTGTGTATTCCCGCAGTTTGTTTTTAATCGCGAATGTGGAAAATGTCGAGAATCGTTGACTGCCATCATAATAATAAGCCGCATCGATCAGAGCCATCATCCCTTCTTGAATATAATCATCAATTTCAACTTCGGGCTTATTTATTTTTTCCCGCAAATAATAATGTTTTGCAATACTATAAACCAACTTTCCAAAACATTCCATGATTTGATTCTCAATTGACCGAATATTTTCAAATGCAGCTTTTTCTGCTTGGTCATTGAGAATTAAAGACTTTCTGAAATATTCTCCACGAAGTTCCCGAATAGAACGAAATCTTTTGTCAGAGAGCTTTCGTAAAATCGGATGTGAAGTAGTCATAACTGCTTCTAAAGCTGCCTTTTCCTCTTCCGAATAATTCTTGCACTTAATAATCATTTTTGTTCTTTCTGCTAGAGAGGCTTACTCTTTTAGAATATGGCATTGTTCCGTTTTACGATTGGGAACCTCAACAATTTAGCAACAAGGTGTCTCATCAAATCAATCAAACAAATAAAAGCATTATATGATGCTGAAATTTATATCTGCTATAATGGAGAACCTCCATTTCACCTTAACCATCTCCCAGTCACCATTATCGACCAAACCGATCATATCGGCGATTTACCACTTCCAGTCGGAGTTGCTTGGAAATTATATCCTCCTCGATTGAGAAAAGACAGTCATGAAATTTTCATCGATAATGATTTGATTATCAATGATAAAATTCCAGAAATTGATCAATTTTTAGAAAATGATGATAAATGCCTTCTTTTAGAGGAAGACACAAGAACCTATGGAAGGTTCACTAAACATGTTCCAACGAACATTTATGTTAACAGTGGTCTCTTTGGTGTCCCTCCGGGATTTGACTTTGGAAAATATGTCAAATATTATACAACAGGGAAACAATGGGAAATAAACGCTTTAGGTAAATACGCCGAATCTCAAACATTCGATGAACAAGGATTGGTCGCTTTAATTTTGTCTAATCAAAAACACATTATGATATCCAAAAAAATTATTACCAATTGTGAGCAAACCTTAATCCCAGCTAAAGGAAATCATTTTATAGGATTGAATCGAAAAAACTTTGAACCTTTCAAAAAGTTTATGTTGAAAGACCTTATTTAATTTTTCCTTAAAAGCTCTATTGGAAAGATATCATCTTGAAATTCATTGAACTCATTAAACCAAACGCAATGACAAAATCCATTATCAACACTTGCGATTGTCATCCTAAGCTTCGGGTTTTTAATTGAGTAAACAACATCTCCAATCTTAAATCTGCTTCGATTTAACCAATAATTCATCCCTCTCCTTACTCTTCATAAGTTGTTTCTGGCATCTCTGCTGATTCTAATGAAGTTGCATGAGTACCATCAATAAATTCATTCAACTTAGGAAGATGAGTATCTTTTATTTTAACGCTATCAGGTTTCTTGTTTAACTTCCAATCTTCAGTAAGCTGAACGACGCGATTGGCATTTTCTGGATTAGCTAATTTCAACATTACTGCATTCTGATTACCTTGCAAACCCAAAAGCCAAAGTTGATCAGCCATTCTTTTGTTTTGAGCAGATAATCTACTGACTGTCTCTCTCAAAACATGAACATCCGTTGGCAACAGAATATCAGGAGCCAATGGAATAATCTTCTGCGTAGGTGTCTGAACTGGCTCATCATCTTTAAAAAATAAAGAATAAGCAACAACAATTGATAATGTCAACATAATTGTTGTTAAAAAAACGGTAAATATACTGTTGTTGTCTTTAACTTTCTTGTACTGTTCCATCTCCACCTTCTTTCAGATTGTCTCGAATCATTCTCTCTCTTTTCTTATTTATTAAGTCCCTAAGTTCTTTATGAGGTAATTTATCAGGATTTGAAGAAAGTCGTCGAAGTTCTTTGACCTGTTCGTAATTTAAATCATAATGACCTTTTAAGTTGTTGCAAACCGAACAACAAGTGGCGTAATTACTTAGGTCATCTTTTCCACCCTTACTTTTGGCTAAAATATGATCTTTTGTCATTAAGATCAATCGCCCTTTTTCTTCTGCGTAAAGATTGAAATGAGGAGAACAATCCCCGAAATTCATATCCAATATCATTTTTGTGCCTTCAATACCACAAGAGACACAAAATCTGTTGTTATTAAATACAAAATATCGGTCAGAGTTCATTTTTACATGATAAGAACATTCACCAATCCTGTATTCCTTCCTCGTTTCATCGGGTGTCAAATAAGGAAAAATTTCCTCTAATGGCACTTCGGCTAAATGAACTAATTTTTTCTTGTCCTTCATTTTGACAAGTTCAACTTGAACTCCAAAATCATCAAATTCTTGACCATGTGGTTCAGACAACATCTCACCAAACTTTTGCTTAACATGTGTTATGCAATCTTGATACGGTTTATCCGATTCAAATTGCCAAGTTATTGTTCCAATTACTTTATAATAAGTCACGTTGTATTAAAAGCATCTACAGATGATGCAACTCCTTGCAATTATTTATCACAATAAAAAAAAATCCTACTAGATTAATCTAGTAGGATTTTTTTATTTTTCCAACACTTAGATGACATCTTGATATTGAGATGCCAACCGAGTGTATTCCCCGGATTTACCTTCATCAAGCGTCCTTGCCATTCGCGAAACAACCTTTTTGAGGGTTGGGAGAACCGAGTGAGGGATTTCACAACCCCCCTTAACATGGTCATCCAACAAATCTTGCCATTGACAAGCCGTCTTGATCGCTTTGGCACATCCAATATAACGATTCCATTCATCTTGAGGATCACAAAGACTCCATCCAAGATAAAGGATATCGTTAAGCATGAAGGCGACGATTGCCCCCTTCTTGACAGAACGCTTCCACTTCCATTCCTTCCTCAGAACCACAAATTGATCTTCGGTCAGTTGAAGATTTTCGGGAAGTAAAACTTTGAGCATGGTGAGATAATTTTTAGAAGATACCACTCCCCCCGTTACATCAAGCAACGTGAAAACAGCATCAGTCTGTTGTTTGTCAAACACCATTCCCTCGGGTCGAGAACGATATGGCTCTTCCCTCACATAATTAATGATCATCCCATTTTCTTTCAAATAGGTATGAACCAATTTCTTCGACTCTTCAATATACTGTTCTCGACCGTTCATAAAATCTCCTTAGCCTGCTTTACGTTGAATAATCCGAACCATTTCCGCCTGCAAACCAACCGCCTGTGCCATCTTCCAAATTGTCATATGTCGCGGATAGCGAGTCTTCCTGTTCCCAAGATTGAAAATCGTAGAATAGGAAACTCCTGCTTGTTCCGCAAATTCTGACCAAGTCCATTTTTTAGCAGCAACTTCATAAATCTCGTCAACAAGCTCGTGCAGATGTTGAGCATATTTCTTTTCGAGACCAGAAATAAATCTGCGTTGCATGAGGGTTGTCATTGGTGTCCTTTTTCTGAAAATTGACTACATTCAGTTTCTGGAGGACCTGTACCTATTGTGCAGCTTCTCCACGCATGATACTTGATATCTACATCATGCAGATTTTTGCAATGCCCACAAAGTGCATTGCACCAACTGTTTGCCGCTTTTATTTTCATTGATTTTGAAAAAAGATCAACCTTTTTCACCCAAGATTTTGGAAAAATCTCTTCATACCTTGCGTCCGTTTCAAATATTTCATATCTAAAATGCACCCAAGATTTTTCAAAACATTGAGGACATTCAGACCAAACTGCCACACAACCTACATGAAGAATTGCAGGTTCAAGCACAAGATAAACTGCATTCTCTTTCCAAACCTTATTCTCAATGCTGAAATCACAAAAAGGACAAATCTCAAAAAGTTTTCGATGATTGCCGTAATTCTCATTTGTACCAGATGAATAAATTTTCTTCATAATGCCCCCGGTGGGAATCGAACCCACTACACAATTCTTTAGAGGAATCTCTTCGACCGGAGAAGGTCAGGGGCTAATATTTAAGTTCAAATTATGGCTTCCAAAACGACGATTGTTTTCTTCTAGTTCTTTGAAAAATAGCTCATTCCAAGAGAACGCCTTCAACCAAAAATTGATTATTTGAGGTTGAATTTTTTCAAAGAGATTTTCCCATTCTTTCTTTTTCTGAGGATTATCAAAATTCCCGGCATTTAATTGACGGACGGAATAGGTATCAATACATGTATAAGCGAGAAGAGCGGTAAGTATGATGAGACTATCTGATTTTTCTTCTTCACAAGACTTCAAAGATTCACTCACTTGAATTTTAGCCTCTTCCAAGGAAATATATTCCCAAACAGCGAGTTCCTCCTCAAAAATACATCTCAAAACATTGTAATGATTATCCTCTTTTATTAAAGAACCTAGATTCGGCAGTTCTCCAGTTTCTTTGTATTTTTGAAGAGCATTCTGACCTTCTTGAACTATGTCATACTTTTCACAAGTCATCATTTTCCTTATCAATTTGTTCGTGCATCCGATTTCCCCAATACAATACACCTTGAAGAGCATTTAGATCGTTGCGAGGCTTAATACAAGATTCAATCAATTGTACGCAAGAAAATGGATAATTAGGGAAAGCATCACGATCAGTAAATTCTACAATGTAATTATCGCAGACAATCATTTCTTGTTTGCCTCGAATTACACCCTCATATTCCTTACCGTCGCCAAGACCATGAATGATCACTTTTTGACCTTCGGAAAAATTTTGCTTCATAACCCATCCAATTCAAAGCTAAAAAATGATTGAGCAATACCAGCTAATTCGAACATTCTGAATAAGGGCCAAGCTCGTGCCGACTCAGCATCCGCAAATTCAAATGCATCTACAAACATCACCTCAATATCTTCATCCGCTTGTAAATGCTCTTTAGAAACTTCTCCAGAAGCATAGCCGAAGACATATACGACACTCTCATTCGTCATACCAGCAGAAGAAAAAAGATTTTTACTGACCCGGATCACCCGAAGATCCATACCAGTTTCTTCCTTCATCTCCCGAATAGCAGCCTCTTCTGGAGTCTGACCTTCTTCAATCAAACCTGCCGGAAACCCAATTTCATAACTTCCAATTGGTGCTCGATATTCCCGAGTTACCACAACCTTATGATCGTTTGTCATCGCCACAATGACAACGGCATCAGGTCTTTTTTGATCAGCTAATTCAGGTTCATTTTGACGACTGACAAAAAACCAAGAATGAATCTTGCCATTGGTTCTAATAGCTCTTTTGAAAAGATTTAACCAACGATTTTCAAAAACCTTTTTGGTTTCAATGATTTCATGCATTATTTGAAATTCCTTAGCACCCAACCAACTTTAGTCTTGAAAGAACGTTTGTCAACCTTTTTATATCGCTTCCATCGCTTTTTGCCTAATGAAAAATATTCTCCGCTTTTAGTGAATCTACGACCTTTACCGCATCTACAACATTTTCCATAACCATAAGCATCAGCAAGCGATGTAAGTATCAATGGGATTGTTTCAACAACTCTTGTTACTTTAATTTCTTTGAAAGAATGAATGCCTAAAGAACACAAAAGTTTCATAAGCTTTTCTCCTCTAAAGCTCGTTCTTTTGCAGTTTGAATCGTTTCAATGAACGATTCAAGAACCTGAACTAATTTTTCAGCATCCTCTTTCTTTTCGATAATGATGTCTGAAGGAAATTTTACCGACAATGATTTTAACTTACCATCCTGATTTACAATTTCAACACTTCCTGTGAAATGTTGTTCGCAACCAGTTAAAATTAAGAGAAATAGAACAATCAATCTCTTCATCTTGTAGTCCTGCATTGGTTGCGTGGTAAAGGTTCAACCCCACGAGATGCAAGAATGCGACGAATCGCTTGGTCATAATTATCAGGTAAATGCCAACTTTCAGTGCGAAGAATTGCTTGAAGATGATCCGTCTCACAATCTTTAAGTTTTACTTCTCTGAACGGTTCTTTACCGCTTTTACCATACGTCCCCCAAAGAAGGTTTGATCCTTCAACCTCCTTTGGTTGAATCA
>JACCDT010070894.1_pt1 | contig 34374 bp, 32 predicted proteins | sample 7446291 | NCBI WGS metagenome assembly JACCDT01 (sample SAMN15323446, study PRJNA562643) | freshwater metagenome | isolation source: river surface water | place: USA:Blue River Watershed | collected 2017-08-17
ACCGGCTTCCACACCGTCGACAGCCAGCGCACAAAATCCGACTGCATCGGTGCACTCACGCTATGCCCGATCGGGTAGAGCTTATAGGCGTGCCGAACGCCGAGTTTCTGCAGCCAGTCGTGGCTGCTCTGCGCCCAGCCGACCGGCAACTTCGGGTCGAGTTCGCCGTGCCCGACGAAACCTGCGAGCCGCGCAAGCCGGTCTTTGCTCGCCACTTGCGGCTCGATCTCCGGCAGGATGCGTCCGGACAACAAACCGAAACCGGCGACGGATTCCGGCGAGGTCAGGGCCACGCCCGCGCTCATGATGCCGCCCTGGCTGAACCCGGCGATGACGGTCTGCCCGGCCTCCACGCCATAGTAGTCTCGCAGGGTCGACAGCAGCTGGATCAACTTCTGCCGGCTCTGCTCGGCCTGCTCCCACGCGATGCGCGGACCGCTGGGCGTGAATTCCACCTCAAACCAGGCGAAGCTTTCCGCGCCCATCGTCAACGCGCCGCGCACCAGCACGACCAGCGTGCCGCTGCCAACGCCGTCTGCGAGCCGCGCCACCGACAACTCATTGCTGCCGACACCGTGCAACAGCACCAGGCAACGGTGCGGTGTCGAAGGCTGCGGTTGCATCAGTCGATAAGACAGCCCCGTGGTGGTATCGGTAAGCAACAGGCCAGGCGTCAGCCGGGTCATAAGTAATACTCCTTGTTGACATGTTTTGACAGGCGCTGCCGCATGCGCCAAAGCGTCAGCCATCGACCCAAGTCGCTCCGGACACCGAAGCCGGGGGTACCGGCAGACTGCCGCCGATTTCGCCGGATTCAGCGGGTTGTTTGAGGCCTCAGGGATAACATACTCCGGGGCAGTTGAAGAAAGCCGCCGACGAACTTCATGAACGGTTGATCGCGGTCGGGTGCCTGATTGACGCCGTGACCGCGCGCTGCAAAGCGCGAGCACCCTCGGGGTAACCCGGCCAATGCCGTCAACCTGCCGCCGGCGCGCCGACCTGCCGCATCGGGTCGGCCTTCGCAAAAGCCTCCAGCGCTTCACAGGCGGCCATGATCCTGTCGATCGTCGGAATGTCTGCCACGGTGATCTTGAAGACACGCATGACGACAAGGATGCTGGCGAGGCAGATATCGGCCATTGTCGGCGTATCGCCATGACAGAAACGGCCAGTCTCGGGGTCGGACGCCAGCCGCTGCTCGACTGCGCGCAGGCCGGTGGTAAACCATTGGGTCTGCCATGTGCGCCATGCGGCATCATCAAAACCGTGTGCGCCCATCAGATGCTTTTTGATACGCGGCGTGATCAGTGGATGGGTATCCACCGCGAGCATCTGCGCAATCGACCGCACGCGCGCCCGCGCATAGATATCCGAAGGCAGCAGCGGCGGTTGCGGCTGCAGCTCATCGAGAAATTCGAGGATGGACAGCGACTGCGTCAGCGGCGCATGGTCTGGCGCCACGAGCGCGGGTATCGCACCCATCGGATTGATCTTCAGGAACGCGTCCGTCCGGTGCTCGCCGGCGTCGACATTAACGAAGCGCTCGTCCGCTTGCAGGCCCTTCAGGGCAAGCGCCACGCGCACGCGATACGTGGCGGACGTGCGCCAGTACGCATACAGCTCAAAAACGGGGGTGTTTTCCATATCGATCCTCTTCTTCCAAAGACTGGCCAAACAATCGCTGCACGGCAGATTATCGCTCGTCGCCAGGCGCACGATAAATGTCCCGCTGTTTCCAGAGCTGCGCATACGAATCGCTTCCCTGCACGCCGAGGCTGGACAGGCCGGGGGCGCCTACCGGCTTGCGCTTGATGGCGACGATTTTCTTTTGCAGGACCAGGCAATGCAGCTTGCTGCCAGCCGGCAGCGACACTTCCGGCAATGACGTCTGGACCGTGGCGCGGTCGAACAATACGGCCGACCCCGCAATCAGTTCGTCCGGATCGCAGGTCGATGCCAGCGCCTTGCCCCACAGCGCCGGTCCCGTGGGACAGAGCGCGGTCGGCCCGTAGTAACCCCGCCGGACATTCTCGCAAACCAGCTCGATCGCGCGCTGCAGGGCCTTGTGGCGCGGCGGCGCGGCAATCATGCCATTGCTGGTGTCCCACGGCGATGACCAAAAAAAATCGCGGAAGACGACAATACGGTCCGGCGTCACTGGCAACGGGTTCACGAAAAAATACGACAGGTCCGCATAGATGCCACCCTGTTGGTGGAGGATGCAGTATCTCGCGAGATCGGCCTTGTACGCATAAGGCCGGAGCGTGTCGAACGCACGCACGACCTCTGTCGAAAAATGCGACTGTATGAACTCACGCGCCTGCGCCTCGAAAAAAATGGCGTGCTCGCCCTGCGGATGCCATTGCTTCAGCGAGTCGATATTCTGCCTCACGACCGGCGCCAGCCCATCGGCAACGTCCGCCGGGGCTGACGAGAACAGGAGACTGGTCAATTGCATGCCATACCCCCTCTGTGCGCACGCATGGGCTATGGGCCTCAGCGCATCGTGCCCGCAAGCGAGGCATCGTAACGGTGAGCCTGGTGTGTGTGGTCCCAGTCCATCAGTCTTTCGAAATTTCCGACCTCCATCGCCCGGGTCATCGCTTTCGACGCGGCCCCCAGCACCGTCGAGACCAGGATTTTCGGCGTCAACCGATGCTCATTGCCGGCGAGCTCCGCCTCGCTCGAGCCGCGATGCGGCAGCCGGAGGTCCATCAGGATAATGTCGCCGGCATCGAGAACGATTTGTCGCACCTGTCCGGGGTCGGCCGGCTCGCTGCTGCCGTCATGCTCGAGCGTGCGCGGGCTCAGATGAGCGCCCGGCAGCACGCGCAGGCTGCGCCCGGGCTGCAGGTACCACAGCACTTTGTAGACGCCGCCGCCGTCGGCGCCCCAGCACAGGTCGGGCGACAAATGTTGCCGGTATTTCCCGCGCAACAGATCGACATGCCATTCCTGCGAACGGTTGATCGTTATATCGCTCAAACCGATGGTCCGTATATCCGGGCAGTCGGTCGCGGCACGGACGAGCGCGAGAATATCCGGCTGCGTTGCGATCAGCGTGTGCAACCCCTCGAGCGTGGCATAGCGATGGAAGCCCGCCAGGTGCCCGGACGAAGGATTAGGACGGGTATTACGGAAGAGCTCGATATGGCTCAGGACGGTCTGACGAGCTGCTGTCGTCGTCGCGTCGTCGAACAACCCTTTAAAGACAACGTAACCGGTCTCTGCTAGCTGTGCCGTCTGGTCGACGATCATTATTTTTCTTTCGATAAGTCGGGGCGGAGCGACGCACTCGCCGGCATCATTGCGCGAACGGTGCCGGCGAGTGCGAAACATCTGGCGGCATTCTGGCGAACTTGGCCATCAATTTTGGCGACATTGAAACACAGAACGCTCGTCAGTCAAACGACAGATCGTGGAAAAGATTATGGACGAAGCGCACGGGATGCCGACCTTCACCGCGGAAAGCGTTCCGGATCGCTGAAGTGCTCGACCAGCCAGTCAAACACCAGCCGCGTACGGACCGGTACCGGTCCGCGCTGCGGACGATACACATACAGATTCCAGGGCTCAGGGGCCAGCTGGCTGAGCACCTCGACCAACTGCCCGCTGCGGATCAGCGGCAGTGCCTGAAACTCGGGAATCTGGCCGAAGCCCAGCCCGGCAACGACGGCATCGCATTCGGCCCGTGTATCGTCGATCGCGAATGCGGGGCTGCGCGGCGACCACTGCCGGCCGTTTGCGAGAAACCACGGCCAGGCCTTGCCGTTGTTCGGATCCATCGATACCACGGTGGGCATATCGGCCAAGGCCTGCAGCGATCCCGGCTCACCATGTAGCGCGATCAATGCGGGCGCGCCGACAATACGAAAACGCACCGGTGCCACTGCGCGCGCGACAGTGCGGCTGTCGCGCAGAAAGCCCATGCGCACACCAATGTCGATTTGCTCTTCGACCAGGTCGATCGCGAGGTCTGTCAGGCGCAAGTCGAACTGCAGGCGAGGATGACTTGCTTTGAGCTCAGCCAGCATGGGGATCAGGTAATCCTTGCCGACGCCCAGTGGCGCCGTGATGCGGACAATGCCGGCAACGCTCTCCGGCTGTTCGCGGCGCTCGAACAAACCATCGACACCGGCAATGCCGGCTTTGGCCTGTATTGCCAGCCGCGCGCCGGCCTCAGAGATCTGCATGCGCCGCGTATTGCGGTGAAACAGCACTTCACCAACATGCGACTCGAGCTGCTGCACGGCGCGCGTCACTGCTTGCGGCGAGATGCCAAGGCGGACCGCGGCCTCTTTGAAATTGCGCGCCTCTGAGGCAGCGCAAAAGATCCGCAGCATTTCAAGGCGGTTCAGCATCGCAGCGGAGATGATTTGATCAGAGCGCGACTGTATTCCAAAGAATGGAATTCTGAAATCAAAACCTTTTCATTTATTGGATGAATCGGATTTGAAATACTCACCGCTTCATTTCTGCCCTATGCCCTGTTTTCCGGAGCCCATGCCATGACCATCAAATCCCGCGCCGCCGTCGCTTTCGCCCCCAATCAGCCGTTGCAAATCGTCGAGGTCGACGTCGAGCCGCCGAAGGCCGGCGAGGTACTGGTGAGGATTGTTGCGACCGGTGTCTGCCATACCGATGCCTACACGTTATCGGGACAGGATTCGGAAGGCGTTTTCCCGGCGATCCTGGGCCATGAGGGTGGTGGCATCGTCGAAGCGATCGGCGAGGGCGTGACGTCGGTCGCCGTAGGCGACCATGTGATTCCGCTCTACACGGCCGAGTGCGGCAAATGCAAATTCTGCACGTCCGGCAAGACCAATCTGTGTCAGGCGGTCCGCGCAACGCAGGGCAAGGGCCTGATGCCTGACGGTACCACGCGCTTCTCTTATAACGGCCAGCCGATCTATCACTACATGGGCTGCTCGACGTTCTCCGAATACACGGTACTGCCCGAGATCTCGCTGGCAAAAATACCGAAGGATGCGCCGCTGGAAAAGGCCTGCCTGCTCGGCTGCGGCGTGACGACCGGCATTGGCGCAGTGCTGAACACGGCTAAGGTCGCGGCCGGCGCAACGGTCGCCATCTTTGGCCTCGGCGGCATCGGGCTGGCCGCGATCATCGGCGCAAAGATGGCAAAGGCATCGCGCATCATCGGCATCGATATCAACCCCGACAAGGCCGCTGTCGCACGCCAGTTGGGCGCGACCGATTTCATCAACCCGAATGACTTCACCAAACCGATCCATGAGGTGATCATCGAGATGACTGACGGCGGCGTCGACTACTCGTTCGAATGCGTCGGCAATGTGCAGCTGATGCGCTCGGCACTGGAGTGCTGCCACAAGGGCTGGGGCGAATCGACCATTATCGGGGTGGCCGGTGCCGGCCAGGAAATCAGCACGCGTCCTTTCCAGCTGGTCACGGGCCGGGTGTGGCGTGGCTCGGCATTCGGCGGCGTCAAAGGCCGCAGCGAGCTGCCGGGCTATGTCGAGAAGGCGCAGCGGGGCGAGATCCCGCTCGATACTTTCATCACGCACACGATGCCGCTGGAGGACATCAACCAGGCGTTTGACCTGATGCACGAAGGTAAGAGCATCCGCACCGTGATTCATTTCGCACCGCAGGGCTGAGGCCATGACCTTTGACATTCTTACCCGTCAACGATCGTTCGGCGGCTGGCAGCTGCGTTGCCGCCATGCGTCGGCCGTTCTGGACTGCGACATGCATTTTGCAGTCTATCTGCCGCCGCAGGCCGAACAGGCATCGGCGTCACTGCCGGTGCTGTACTGGCTGTCGGGCCTGACCTGCACCGACGAGAACTTCACACAAAAGGCCGGCGCACAGCGCATGGCCGCCGAGCTGGGTCTCGTCATCGTCTGCCCTGATACCAGTCCGCGCGGTGCACAGGTACCGGGCGATCCGGACGGTGCGTGGGATTTCGGCCTGGGCGCCGGCTTCTATGTGAATGCGACCGAGGCACCGTGGTCGCATCATTATCAAATGCATGACTATGTGGTGCACGAGCTGCCGGCGCTGATCGAGGCCGGCTTTCCGGTGTCAGATCGGCGCAGTATCAGCGGCCACTCAATGGGCGGACATGGCGCGCTGGTGTGCGCGCTGCGCCATCCCGGCCGCTATCGCGCGGTATCGGCGTTCGCGCCGATCGGTCATCCGTCGGTAGTGCCGTGGGGCGAGAAGGCCTTGTCGCGCTTTATTGGCGCCGACAAAGCGGCTTGGAAAGACTGGGATGCCTGTGAACTGATCGCCAATGCCGGCGAACGACTGCCGCTGCTGATCGATCAGGGCACGGACGACAGCTTCCTGCACGCGCAGTTAAAACCCGAACTGCTGGCATCGGCCGCGCGCGCAGCCGGCCATCCGCTGACACTGCGCATGCAGCCCGGCTATGACCACAGCTATTACTTCGTCGCGAGCTTCATCGACGATCATTTGCGCCACCATGCCGCAGCGCTGTCGCGCTGAAAGCTCAGCGCACCATGCGCCGACGTGCCGCCTTGGCCGCATACATCAGCGCGTCGGCCTCGGCGAATAGCGCATCCAGCGGCTTGCGCTGCGCAGGATCAATGGGGAGCGTGCCGATGCTGCAGGCAATGGCATAGCCGCGCGCCAGTTCGCGGTTTAGTGCGTCCAGGCTTTCATGAAAACGCCGGAGCACGGCAGACAAGTCGTTTGGGTGCGTGCCGGGCAACATCACGAGAAATTCGTCGCCACCATAGCGAGAGACGATGTCGGACGAGCGAAAAACCCGCTTGAGCAAACCTGCAAACGCCCTCAGCACCGCATCACCCTCGGCATGGCCAAAGATATCATTGACCTGCTTGAAGTTATCGAGATCGAACATCAGCAGGATTGCCGGAGCCTGGGCCCGGTAGCCCATGGACAGCGCCTGCTGCGCCAGCGCCGTCATCCCGCGCCGGTTGGACAGGCCGGTCAGATCGTCGGTGCTGGCCATCGATAGCGCGTTCAGCTCATACGCAGCCATCGCCGCCAGATCCTGCAGCGAGACGAGATCATCGGCATCGAAACTGCGTGGCCGTGTGTCCAGCAGGCACAGCGTACCGAGCGCGGTGCCATTGCTCATTTTCAGCGGGCAGCCGACATAAAAACGGTATTTCGGATCGTTGACCACCAGCGGGTTGTCCGCGAATCGCGGGTCTTGCGTGGTATCCGGTATCAACAGCACGTCGCCGGCGTCCAGCGCATGGGTGCAAAACGAGATATCGCGCGGCACCGAAATTCGGTCTCCGCCCGCGCACGATTTGAACCACGCCCGATGAACATCGACCAGTGACACCGCCGCAATCGGCACATCAAATAATCTGCACGCCAGTCGCGTCAAACGATCAAAACGTTCTTCAGCCGGCGTATCGAGAATGTTCAGCGAACGAAGCGTGGCAAGGCGCAGCGTTTCTTCGTCTGAATGAACTACAGCATCCATGTCGCAATCAGTCGGCAAGTAGAACTCAGCATTCAGGGATCTGTTCAAATGAGCGAATCGATCAGGCTGCCATCACAACAACGAAAGGGCGGGATTGTCCTCGATCGGCAATCATTATTTATTCGACAAACAGTAATTGCCGGTCGACTCATAACCGGAAGGACAGCTCATCGCCGCCCGGCGGATCGCCAGCTTTGCGCCGGGAGTGGCGACACAATAATTGCCGTCCTGCTCATACGCTTCCGGACACTCGCCGGATTTTGCAGTCGCAAATTTTGCGCCGGCTTGCGGGATGCACTCGTTGCCCTGCGCAACATACGCGGACGGACAATTACCGTCCTTGGGCAAAGGTGCCGGCGGCGGCAGCTGTGCATGGGCAGTCGATACGATCAGCAGCGCGGCGGCGATACCGGGGACACGGGTTTTCATGGCTTTTTCCATCGGATGTGTGGGTGAGGCAGCATCAGCGGTCGCGTAAATAACGATGCGCGCGCTGACTGCGAGAGCCCTATATTTTGCCGCGAATCCACGTTTTCTGTTTGATGCAGAGAAACACTGCTGAAAGGGTCACCCTTCGGAAGCTCGCGGAAATCGATATTCTGCGTGGAAGCATCACAGCAGCGTGCTAGCAAGAACGACGTTGCTATGACCGCTTGGCAAACGACCGGAGGTCGCGGTGTGTAGTAGTGACGCTGAATATCAGCATTCATCCTCCGAATTCAGACAACCGATATCACTCTGCGGGCGTCCCGATATGAGGAGATTTCGTATTTACCATTACGGCACTCGGTTGATGCCAATATCGAAAATCGGCGAGATGCCCGCAATGAAATAAGATCCCAGTTGAAAATTACCGTTCGTGCATGGCAGGGTAATTTTTAGTCGCGATCGACGAACACGCAAAAAATCACCGACAGCATTAATTCTGCCGACGCTCAAGCCAATGCCGAGGCGGTTGCCGGCCAATCCAGACTGCCGACCGCTGACTTTTGATCAGCCTTTGATCAGCGCGCGCCCGAGCTTGCCGGCGGCGTGCAGCTCAGCGGCCCACAATGGCATGCGGCCGCGTCCGGTCCAGGTTTGCGCTTTGTCCTTGGGGTTACGATATTTCGGCGGGATTTTACGGCCGGCAAGCTTGCTGGCGCCCGGTTTACGGCCGCGCTTTCCGGTCGCCGCTAACGCTCTGCCGTTGGCTTGCTGAACAGCGATACCATGCGCAAGATCCACGGCCTTTTCAATTACTGCAATGATTTTGGCGAGGCTTTTTTTCGTGTCTTTATCAACGACCAGCGCCTGCAGTTTGTCTATTTCCGACTTCTGCTTTTGCAATTTAGCGAACTGATCTTGCAGTGATAATCTTGCCATCGTTTCCGCCTGATATTTTTATTGACGCAGAGATTTTAACAAATGGCCACCACAATTTGTCGAAGATAATCTTCAGCGAAAAATCGGATTCAAAACAACCAATATTCACTCGGCGAATATAAGCGCCCCAATGCCGGCTGCAGCAATTTGATTGATTCGCCAGGCAGCGTGGTGCGCTATTCGCCTGCAAGAAAAAAACAGCCCGCGCCGGCCGGCGAAGCCGGCCGCGGGGCATTGAGAAAATACTGCGTTAAACCACGTGAATGTCGGTCGCCAGATTCACGTTTCCTCCCTGAATGCCAACAATCACCACCGGCGCACCAGCGCCTTCGATGCCGTCGGCGTCATAGGACAAATAGGTGATGCCATCCCCGCCGGTCGCCAGCGAATAATTCCCGGTGCCCGACATGGCGCCGAAGGCCACGGACGAGATCTCGATCTGGTCCAGTCCGCGCTGGAAATGGTGAATGACGTCGACCACGCCGGGCAGATCGATGCTGTCGAACACAAATGTGTCGCGCCCGCCGTCGCCGTACAGGTCGTCCTTGCCCAATCCACCGATCAGGGTGTCGTTACCGCCCTGTCCACGCAGCACGTCGTCGCCGGTACCGCCTGTCAGGATGTCGTTACCGCCGCCGCCGGTCAGCACATCATTGCCATCGTCGCCGGCCATCAGGTCATTGCCGCCGTCGCCGGACATTGTGTCGTTGTCCAGTCCGCCGAACATACTGTCGTTGCCGCCGCCGCCACTGAGCAGATCATCGCCGTCGTCGCCATGCAGCTCATCGTTGCCATTGCCGCCCAGCAGCGTGTCCAGGCCCACTCCGCCGAACAGAAAATCGTTGCCGTTGGCCCCGTTCAGCCAATCGTTGCCGGCATCGCCGGTAAGGGTATCGCTGCCGTTGCCACCGTTGAGACGGTCTGCCTCCAGCGTACCTGCCAATGCGTCATTGCTCGGTTTTCCCTGTTGTTTCATGTTCGACTCCTTTATTGCCTTCGTTCAAAGACGGGCTGCTGCTGCAGCCCACGATTTTGCGCTTGGCAAATCGTGCGCCAAGAATCCGGCCTTTGCCCGCCGAACTTATGCAAATTTTCATGATGTAACAAATTGCCGCCCAACCCGGGCCGGCGGCGACCGCAAAACCGCCCCTTGATATAATCCGAACTTCTTTAAGCGCACTCCGGCGTTCGCCGGGCCGGCGCGCACTCGCGGACCATTGACGGTTCGCCTCCCCATCCAGATGACCAAAAAACTTTTCATCAAGACCTTTGGCTGCCAGATGAACGAGTATGACTCGGCCAAGATGGCCGACGTACTGAATCTCGCCGAAGAAATAATCCGGACCGACACGCCGGAGGATGCCGACATCATCCTGTTCAATACCTGCTCCGTGCGCGAAAAGGCGCAGGAAAAGGTGTTCTCCGATCTCGGCCGCGTGCGCGAGCTGAAAAAAAACAAGCCCGACCTGATGATCGGCGTCGGCGGCTGCGTCGCCTCGCAAGAGGGCAAGGCGATCGTGCAGCGCGCGCCCTATGTCGATGTCGTGTTCGGCCCGCAAACCCTGCACCGCCTGCCCGACCTGCTGCAGCAGCGCCGCGCCAGCGGCCGCCCGCAGGTCGACATCAGTTTCCCGGAAATCGAGAAATTCGATCACCTGCCGCCGGCGCGTGTCGAGGGCGCCAGCGCCTTCGTGTCGATCATGGAAGGCTGCAGCAAATATTGCAGCTACTGCGTCGTGCCCTATACACGCGGCGAGGAAGTCTCGCGCCGCTTTGACGACGTGCTGACCGAGGTCGCGCAACTGGCATCACAGGGCGTGCGCGAGATCACACTGCTTGGCCAGAACGTGAATGCCTACCGGGGCAAGATGGCCGACGGCGACATCGCCGACTTTGCGCTGCTGATCGAGTACATCGCCGAGTTCGAGACGATCGAACGTATCCGCTATGTGACCAGTCATCCGAAGGAATTTACCCAGCGACTGATCGATACCTACGCCAAAGTGCCGAAGCTGGTGGATCACTTGTACCTGCCCGCGCAGCACGGCTCGGACACGATCCTGGCGGCGATGAAGCGCGGCTATACCGTGCTGGAATATAAATCGATCATCCGCCGCCTGCGCGAGGTGCGCCCGAACATCACGATCGCCTCCGATTTCATCGTCGGCTTCCCCGGCGAGACTGAGCGCGATTTCGACGCGCTGATGAAGCTGGTCGACGATATCGGCTATGACAATAGCTTCTCGTTCATCTTCAGCCCGCGCCCCGGCACGCCGGCGGCCAACCTGCCTGACGATACGCCGCATGAGGTCAAGCTGGCACGGCTGCAACGGCTGCAAAAGGTCATCGCCGACAATACGCGCCGCTATTCCGAGGCAATGGTCGGCAGCGTGCAGCGGGTGCTGGTCGAAGGACCGTCGAAGCGCGACCCGAACGAACTTCAGGGCCGCAGCGAGAACAATCGCGTCGTGAACTTCGAAGGCGGCCCGAATGCGGCGCGCCTGATCGGACAGTTCGTCGACGTCACCATTACCGACAGCAATCCGTTCTCGCTACGCGGCGAGATCATGATCAGAACATAGGCCGCCGATTTGAAAAACTCAGCAACCAGTCAGTTCTCCCCCGACCCCGTCGACAACAGCCGACTGGCTAATTTGTGCGGGCCGGTCGATGAAAACCTGCGCCAGATTGCCTCGGCGCTCGATGTGACGCTGTTCCGCCGTGGCGAAAAATTTATCGCCGACGGCGCCAATGCGGCGCGCGCGGTCGCGCTGCTTGAGAAGTTTTACGCGGAAGCGGATCGTCCGATCTCCATCGAGGACGTGCAGCTTGCGCTGGTCGAGCAGCGCGCGACCAGCGCGAACACCGAGAAGCCGGCGATCCTCGCGAAGAACCAGGAAGATGCGCCGGACAGCCCGGTACTGAAGACGCGCCGCAGTGATCTGCGCGGGCGCACGCCGCACCAGAGCCAGTACCTGAAAAGCATTCTCGAGCATGACGTGACCTTCGGTATCGGACCGGCCGGCACCGGCAAGACCTATCTGGCCGTGGCCTGCGCCGTCGATGCGCTCGAGCGCGATGCGGTGCGCCGGATCGTGCTGACGCGGCCGGCCGTCGAGGCCGGCGAGCGGCTAGGCTTCCTGCCGGGCGACCTGGCGCAGAAAGTCGATCCTTATCTGCGCCCGCTGTATGACGCGCTGTACGACCTGCTCGGCTTCGATCGTACGCAGAAAATGTTCGAGAAGCAGGCGATCGAAATCGCACCGCTGGCCTACATGCGCGGACGCACGCTGAACCACGCGTTCATCATCCTCGACGAAGCACAGAACACGACGCCGGAGCAGATGAAGATGTTCCTGACACGCATCGGCTTTGGCAGCAAGGCGGTCGTGACCGGCGACATCACGCAGATCGACCTGCAGCGCGGCCAGAAAAGCGGGCTGGTGGACGCACTGAAAGTCCTGGATTCGGTGCGCGGCATCGCCTTCACCCGCTTCACCAGCGCCGACGTGGTGCGTCACCCGCTGGTGGCGCGCATCGTCGATGCGTATGACGCCGCCCAGACGGCAGCCACCACGACGCCCGCACGCAATGGCAGCAAAAAATAAGCCCGCACTGACCCTGTCCATCCAGTACGCCGACCGGCGGCTGGCCGATGAGCTGCCGCGCAAGGATATCCGGCGCTGGGTGCGCGCGGCGCAGTTTGCGCCCGCGGAACTGACGATCCGCTTTGTGGATTCGGTGGAAGGCCGCACACTGAACCGCGATTACCGCGGCAAAGACTATGCGACCAACGTACTGACCTTCGCCTATGCCGACGGTGAAGAGATCTCGGACGATGACATCGTGCAGGCCGATATCGTGCTGTGCGTGGATGTGCTGCTGTCAGAAGCGGCCGAGCGCCGCCTGCCAGTCGCGCAACATGCAGCGCACCTGGTCGTGCACGGTGTGCTGCATGCGCAGGGCTACGATCATGAGGACGATGACGAGGCTGCCGAAATGGAAGGACTGGAAACTGAGATCCTCGCCGAGCTGGGCTTGCCGGATCCCTATAAAAGCTGAGGTGCGCAGCGGTTTCCGGCCTGCGCGAATTGGCAGATCGGCCATCCAATTGAGGTATCCTGTCCCTTCCTGAACTCTGGCATTGCGCCGTATGCAAGACTATCCCCCTGGCAGTCGCCACGAACACAAGCCGCACCGCTCCCTGTTCGAGCGACTGACCGCACTGATTTCTCCCGAACCCGAAAATCGCGCCGAGCTGCTCGAGCTGCTGCACGATGCCCACGAACGCAACCTGATCGATGCCGACGCGATGTCGATGATCGAGGGCGTTTTCCAGGTCTCCGACCTCGCAGCGCGCGACATCATGATCCCGCGTTCGCAGATGGATGTGGTCGATCTGGCCAAACCGATCGACGAATGGCTGCCGATGGTGCTCGAGACCGCGCACTCGCGCTTTCCTGCCGTTGACGGCGACCGCGACAAGGTGGTCGGCGTGCTGCTGGCCAAAGACCTGCTGCGCTATTACGCGGAAGAGTCGTTCGACGTGCGCGACATGCTGCGTCCGGCGGTCTTTATCCCGGAATCGAAACGGCTGAATGTATTGCTGCGCGACTTCCGCGCCAACCGCAACCACATCGCGATCGTGGTCGATGAGTATGGCGGCGTCGCCGGACTGATCACGATCGAAGATGTGCTCGAGCAGATCGTTGGCGACATTGAGGATGAATACGATATCGACGAAGAAGAGGACAATATCCTGCCGGTCAAGGACGGCCATGCCGGCCCGCGCTGGCGCGTGAAGGCGCTCACCGAAGTCGAACAATTGAATGCGACGCTCGGCACCGACTTGCCCAGCGGCGATGCCGACACGATCGGTGGCGTGGTCGCCAATCATCTCGGCCGTATGCCACGCAAGGGCGAACAATTCAGCATCGGCAGGCTTGGCTTCGAAGTGCTGCGCGCCGACGCCCGGCAGGTGCATGTGCTGCTGGTCGAGAAGTTGCCCGGCGGCGCGGACGACGAGCCGGCCTGATGAGGTTTTATCGTTCTCGATGGTCCGTCGTGCCGGCGCGCACAGGCGGGTCGCCCTCCGCATGAAACCCGTACTGGCCTTCGCTCTCGCGCTGCTGGCGGGCGCAGTGACGGTATTCGCCTTTGCGCCATTCGGCGCATGGCCGCTGCAGGCAGCTGCACTCGGCACGCTGTTTGCGCTGGCGCAGCGCGCCGCCCGGCCCCGCCTGTCCTTCGCACTGGGCTGGGCCTTTGGCTCGGCGGCGATGGCCGCCGCCACCTGGTGGTTGTATGTCAGCATGCATGATTACGGCGGCATGCCGGCGCCCATGGCGGCGTTGGCCGTGCTGCTGCTGGCTGCTGCGCTTGGCCTGCTGTACGGGTCGGCGCTGTGGGCGGCGACGCGTCTGTCGACGAAAGTATCGGCGCCGGTCGCACTGCTGCTGGCCATGCCGGCCTGCTGGATGCTGGCCGACTGGCTGCGCGGCTGGCTCTTTACCGGCTTTCCGTGGGCTGCCACCGGCTATGCCCATACCGCCAGCCCGCTGGCCGGCTTTGCGCCCGTCGTCGGCGTGTATGGGCTCGGCCTGCTCGCGGCCATGCTCGGCGGCGCGGTGGCGCTGCTGCTGACACAGCGTCGCCAACGCGCAGTGCTGACAGCGCTGGCACTGCTGGTAGCGTTGCCGTCCGTGGGTATCGCCCTCGGTCAGCGGCACTGGACGACGCCGCTGGGGCAGCCGTTCACGGTACGGCTGCTGCAAGGGAATGTGCCGCAGAACCTGAAGTTCGAGCGCGCGCAGCTGCTCGCATCGTTACAGCTATACCAGCAAATGATCGGCGAGAAGCCCGCCGACCTGATTGCCACACCAGAAACCGCACTGCCGCTGTTGGCGAACCATCTGCCGGACGGTTATCTGGACGAGTTGGCCGTCTTCGGCCAGAAAACCGGCAGCCGGATACTGATCGGCGTACCGGTCAGCAGCGCACCGGGCATCTACCTGAACAGCGTGCTCGGCATTGCCAATGGCCAGACCGCGGGCTACCGCTACGACAAACATCATCTGGTACCGTTTGGCGAGTTCATCCCGGCCGGATTTCGCTGGTTCGTCGACATGATGCATATTCCGCTGGGCGATTTCGGCCGCGGCGACGGGCAACAGCCGGCGTTTTCGGTGAAGGATCAGTGGGTGCTGCCGAACATCTGCTACGAGGACTTGTTCGGCGAGGAGATCGCCGCCCAGTTGGCGGCTGCGGCTGACCGTGGCGCACCGGTCGCGAGCGTGCTGCTGAACGTTTCAAATATTGCATGGTTTGGCGACACGATCGCGCTGCCGCAGCACTTGCAAATCTCACAAATGCGTTCTCTCGAGACCGGCCGGCCGATGCTGCGCTCGACCAATACCGGTATGACGGCCATCATCGACGCACGCGGCGAGGTCGCCGCGCGGCTTGCGCCGTTCACGCGCGGCACGCTGGAAGCGCAGGTGCAGGGCACGCAAGGACTGACGCCCTACGTCCGGCTTGGCAATGGCGTGCCGGTGATGCTGGCCCTGCTCGGACTGCTGGCGTGCTGGCTGATCGCGCGCCGCCGCTAGCCCCCGCAAACCCCCTCCCCCCTGTGAAAACCCGATAAAATCGCGGGTTTTGGCAAACTCGTCTGTACTCACATGCTGACCTTCCAACAAGTCATCCTGAAACTGCAGGAATACTGGGACGCGCAAGGCTGCGCGCTGCTGCAACCGTATGACATGGAGGTCGGCGCGGGCACCTCGCACACTGCGACCTTCCTGCGCGCGATCGGCCCGGAGCCGTGGCGTGCCGCCTATGTGCAGCCGTCGCGCCGCCCGAAAGATGGCCGCTACGGCGAAAACCCGAACCGCATGCAGCACTACTACCAGTACCAGGTGGTGCTCAAGCCGGCGCCCGAAAATATTCTCGACCTCTACCTCGGCTCCCTCGAGGCGCTCGGCCTGAAGCTGACCGAGAACGACGTGCGCTTCGTCGAAGACGATTGGGAAAACCCGACGCTGGGCGCGTGGGGCCTGGGCTGGGAAGTCTGGCTGAACGGCATGGAAGTCACGCAGTTCACCTATTTCCAGCAAGTCGGCGGCCTCGACTGCAAACCGGTGCTCGGTGAGATCACCTACGGCATCGAACGCCTCGCGATGTACCTGCAGGGCGTGGAAAATGTGTTCGACCTGGTCTGGACCGAATGGGAAGAGAACGGCGTCACGCGTCGCCTGACCTACGGCGATGTGTTCCATCAGAACGAAGTCGAACAATCGACCTATAACTTCGAACATTCAAACGCCGAGTTCCTGTTCTCGCTGTTCTCGAACTACGAGTCGGAGGCCAAGCGGCTGATGGAAGCCAAACTGGCGCTGCCGGCCTATGAAATGGTGCTGAAGGCCGCGCATACCTTCAACCTGCTGGATGCGCGCGGCGCGATCTCCGTGACGGAGCGCGCGGCCTACATCGGCCGCATCCGCAACCTGGCGCGTGCAGTCGCTGCAGCGTACTACGCGTCGCGCGAGGCGCTCGGCTTCCCGATGCTGGGCGGCGCGGACGCAGCGCGCAAAGCGGCCTGAACGGCCTCTGACGGACCACCGAATACAGAAGAACATCCCATGAAGCACACACTGCTGGTCGAACTGCTGACCGAAGAACTGCCCCCGAAGGCACTGTCGAAACTCGGCGACGCGTTTGCGTCCGCGATGATGAACGGCCTGGCCGCACGCGCTTTCCTCGACGAAGGCGCGACCCATGTCGCGTACGCGACGCCGCGCCGTCTGGCGGTGGCGATCACGGGCGTGCGCGCATCGTCGCCAGACAAACAGATCCGCGAAAAAGTGCTGCCGGTATCGGTCGCGCTCGACAAAGAAGGCCAGCCGGCCGCACCGCTGGCAAAGAAACTGGCAGCGCTAGCCGCGCAGGCCGGCCGCAGCGCCATCGCACTGGAAGAACTCGAGCGCGCCAGCGACGGCAAGGCCGAAAGCTTTTTCTTTACCTACACGGCGTCGGGTCAGGCGCTGGCTACCGGCCTGCAGGCCACGCTGGAAGAGAGCGTGACGAAGCTGCCGATCCCGAAGGTCATGAGCTACCAGCGCCCGGACGGCGAGACGGTGCAGTTCGTGCGTCCGGTGCACGGCATCATCGCGCTGCTTGATGACGAGGTCGTGCCACTGTCGCTGGTCGGCCTGCAGTCCGGCCGCACGACGCTGGGCCATCGCTTCCTGTCGACCAAAGCGCAACTGACGATCGCGTCGGCCGCCCGCTACGCCGACACGCTGCGTGAAGAAGGCAAAGTGATCGCCAGCTTCCACGCACGCAAGGAAATGATCCGCACCGCACTGCTGGCCAAGGCCGGCGACGACGCGATTCTGATGCCGGAGTCGCTGCTCGACGAGGTGAATGCGCTGGTCGAATGGCCGGTGGTCTATGAATGCCGTTTCGACGATGCCTTCCTTGCGGTGCCGCAGGAATGCCTGATCCTGACGATGCAGACCAACCAGAAGTATTTTGCGCTGACCGACAAGCAAGGCAAGCTGCGTTCGCGCTTCCTGATCGTCTCGAACATCGAGACGTCGGAGCCGAAGCACATCATTGGCGGCAATGAGCGCGTCGTGCGCCCGCGCCTGTCGGATGCGAAGTTCTTCTTCGAGCAGGACAAGAAGAAAAAGCTCATCGACCGGCTGCCGGGCCTGGCGTCGGTGGTCTATCACAACAAACTGGGCACGCAGGCCGAACGTAACGGCCGCGTCGTCGCACTGGCGCGGGCCATTGCCGAGTCGCTCGGCGCGGACGCCGCGCTGGCCGAGCGTGCCGCGCAGCTGTCGAAGACGGACCTGCTGACCGACATGGTCGGCGAATTCCCGGAGCTGCAAGGCACGATGGGCACCTACTATGCGCGCCATGACGGCGAGCCTGACGAAGTGGCCACCGCCATCGGCGAGCACTATCAGCCGCGCTTTGCCGGCGACGCACTGCCATCGACCCGCACCGGCACCGTGGTCGCGCTGGCCGACAAGGTGGAAACGCTGGTCGGCATCTGGGGCATTGGCCTGGCGCCGACCGGTGACAAAGACCCCTTCGCGCTGCGCCGCCATGCGCTGGGCATCCTGCGCATGCTGGTCGAGCAGCGTCTGCCGCTGTCGCTGTCGCATCTGCTCGCGCAAGCAGCAAAGCAATTTGCCGGCAATGCCAATTTCAGCGACCCGGTGGCCGATGTGCAGAGCTTCGTATATGACCGCCTGCGCGGCCTGCTGCGCGAGCGCGGCTTTGCGCAAGATGCGGTCGAAGCGGTCGTGGCACAGGCGCCGGACCGGCTCGACGATATCGTCGAGCGACTGGAAGCCGTGAAAGCGTTCGCTGCTTTGCCGCAGGCCGAGTCGCTGGCCGCTGCGAACAAGCGCATCACGAATATCCTGAAAAAGAACGACGGCGTGCACGGCGAAGTGAAGGCCGAGCTGCTGCAGGAAGCGGCGGAGCAGCGCCTGTATGGTGCGATGACGGACACCCGCGCCGAGGTCGATCGTGCGTTTGCCGGCGGCGATTTCAGTGGCACGCTGAAGGCACTGGCCGCATTGCGCGACGACGTCGATGCGTTCTTCAATGACGTGATGGTGATGGCCGACGACGCTGCGCTGCGCGCGAACCGCCTGGCGCTGCTGAATGCGCTGCATGGCATGATGAACCGCGTCGCCGACATCTCGAAACTGGCTGCCTGATATGCCGTACACCCCGCTGCCGACGAAGAAGCTGGTCATCCTCGACCGCGACGGGGTGATCAACTTCGAGCAGGCCGACTTCATCAGTTCGCCGGCCGACTGGCGTCCGATCCCGGGCTCGCTGGAAGCGATCGCGCGGCTGAACCAGCACGATTATCTGGTGGCGATTGCGACCAATCAGGCCGGCATTTCGCGCGGCCTGTTTGATATGCGCGCGCTGAATGCGATCCACCAGAAGCTGCTGCTGGCGGCGCAGGCCGTCGGCGCGCATGTCGATGCCATCTTCTTCTGTCCGCACGCGGCCGACGAGTTCTGCGATTGCCGCAAGCCGCGGCCCGGCATGCTGAAGTCGATCGGCGAGCGCTTCGGCACCAGTCTGCAAGGCGTGCCGATGGTCGGCGATGCGCTGCGCGATATGCACGCGGCCTTCGAGGTCGGCTGCCTGCCCTGCCTGGTCAAGACCGGCAAGGGCGAGAAGACGCTGGAGAAAGGCGGGCTGCCGCCGGGCACGCAGGTATTCGACGACCTTGCGGCGGTCGTGGACCATCTGCTGCAACGCACGCACGACAGCGATCCACCCGCCGCACGCGACGCTGCACCGAAAAAATAATCCGTCGGCGGCTCGCGCCGTCGCCAGTCCTCAGTATCCGAAGGAACCTGCATGTCCCGTCCTCTCCTGTTCGTCCGCTCACTGCTGCTGGCACTGCTGATGACCGTTGCGACCGTCGTCTGGGCGATCGGCTGCTTCAGCTTCGTGGTGCTGCCGTACCGGCAGCGCTACTGGATGATCACGCGCTGGAATGTGTTCGTCACGCTGGCTGCGCGCTATGTGTGCGGCATTCGCTGGCAGGTGAAGGGATTCGAGAATCTGCCGGATGGGCCGGCGATCCTGCTGTCGAAGCACCAGTCGGCGTGGGAGACCATTTTTTATTGCTGGCTGATGCCGCGGCCGCTGATTTTCGTGTTCAAGAAATCGCTACTGTACATCCCGTTCTTCGGCTGGGGCCTGGCGATGCTGCGAATGATCGCAATCGACCGCAGCAAGGGGCGCGAGGCAATGTCGCAAGTGATCCAGGTGGGCAAGCGCCGCCTTGACGATGGCCAGTGGGTGATCATGTTCCCGGAGGGCACGCGCACCACCGTCGGCAACCAGGGCAAGTACAAGGCTGGCGGCGCGATCCTGGCCATCGGCACGCAGACGCCGGTGGTGCCGATCGCGATCAACTCCGGCGACTGCTGGCCGCGCAATGCATTCATCAAGACGCCGGGCATGATCACGGTGTCGATCGGCAAGCCGATTTCGCCGGAGGGCCTCGGCGCCGCCGAGCTGATTGAACGGGTCGAAACTTGGATAGAATCGGAAATGCGCGTGATCGCGCCGCACGCGTACGTTACGTCAGGCAAGCACCGAAAATCCTGAACCCATGTCGCTGAAGCAGTTTCTGAGGAAAAAATTCGTCGACCCGAACCAGCTGTCGTTCGACGCCCTGTTCGGCGATGCCGACGCCACCGCATCGCCGACGTCGACCGTGCCGGAGATGCCGATTCCCGCCGGTCATCGCCGCATTCGTTTCGACCATCTGGTGCTGGATTACCGTCTGCTGCGCTCGAAGCGCAAGACCATCGGTTTTCTGATCGACGATGACGGCCTGCGCGTGACGGCCCCGCGCTGGGTCACGCTGGCGGATATCGAGGCCGCGATCGGCAGCAAGCAACAATGGATCTTCCGCAAGATCAACGAGCAGCGCGAACGTTCGGTGCGGCGGCTGCAGCCGCCGATGGAATGGCGCGATGGGGCCACCCTGCCTTATCTCGGTATCGATATCACGGTGCGCGTGGCCGATGCGGCCAGCGCCGGCGTGCGATTCGACGACAGCGCGCGCGAGCTGCATGTGAGCCTGCCGGCCTCGGCCAGCGAACAGCAACTGAAAGACCGCGTGCAGGGCTGGCTGCAGACGGAAGCGCGGCGCGTGTTCGCCGAACGGCTGGCAATCTATGCGGACAAGCTCGGCGTGAGCTTCAAAAGCTTTGCGCTGTCGTCGGCCACCACCCAATGGGGCTCCTGCACGGCTGACGGCCGCATACGCCTGAACTGGCGGCTGATGCACTTCGCGTTGCCCAATATCGATTACGTCGTCGCGCATGAACTCTCGCACCTGCGCGAGATGAACCACGGCCCGCAATTCTGGGCAACGGTGCAGTCGGTCTTCCCGGAATTCGAAGTGGCGCGCAAGGCGCTGCGCGACCACGAGCCGAATTCGCTGCCGCTGTTCTGATCGTTTCCCCGAAAAGCATAAAGGCACCTGCAGGTGCCTTTATGCTTTTCGGAGGGCTGCTTTGTTCGATCAGGCCGGCAGCATCCTCGCCAGATTCACGTACTGCTGCAGCGATACCGCTTCCGGACGCAGCTGCGGGTCGATGCCGGCGTCGATCAGCTGCGCCTCGGTAAACAGGCCGGCAACGCAGTTGCGAATCACTTTGCGCCGCTGCGAAAAGGCCTTCGTGACGACCTGTTCCAGTTGCGCCTGTCCGCAGGCCAGCGGCGCTGCAATCGGCACCATGCGCACGATGGCCGAATCGACTTTCGGCGGCGGGTCGAAGGCCGTCGGCGGCACGATGAACAGCAGCTCCATCTGATAGCGCCATTGCAGCATCACCGACAGACGTCCATAGTCGCGGCCACCCGGCTCCGCCACCATGCGCTCAACCACTTCCTTCTGCAGCATGAAGTGCTGATCGATCACCAGTGGCGCGTACTGCGCAAGATGAAACAGCAAGGGACTGGAGATGTTGTACGGCAGATTGCCGACGACGCGCAGCCGACGCTCATCGGTCTTTAGCGCGCCGAAGTCGAACTGCAGCGCATCGCCGGAATGGATCACCAGCTTATCGGCGCTGAATTTTTTTTGCAGCATCGCCACGAGGTCACGGTCAAGCTCGACCACTTGCAGGCGCTCCAGCGACTCAAGCAACAGGCGCGTCATCGCCCCCTGGCCCGGGCCGATCTCGACCATCAGGTCCTGCGGCGCAGGCGCAATTGCGCGGATGATCTCGTGCAATACGTTATCGTCGGTCAGAAAATTTTGACCGAAGCGTTTCTTGGGAATGTGTTTCATCGGCGGGCAGCGACCATCTGGCAGGCGACGCGGATCGCCTCAATCATGCTCGCGTAATCGGCGTTGCCGAGACCGGCCGCAGCCAGGTCGAGCGCCGTGCCATGGTCGACAGAGGTTCGAATAATGGGAAGGCCGAGAGTGACGTTCACCCCACGGCCGAACGTCGCGTATTTCAGCACGGGCAGGCCCTGGTCGTGATACATCGCGAGCACGCAGTCGGCCTCTTGCAGATAGCGCTGCTGGAACAGCGTATCGGCCGGGTACGGGCCGGACACCTGCCAGCCCTGCGCGCGCGCCAGCTCGATTGCCGGCGTGATTACATCGATCTCTTCGCGACCAAGATAGCCGCCCTCGCCGGCGTGCGGATTCAGTCCGGTGACGAGAATGCGCGGATCGTCGATGCCGAAGCGATGCACCAGGTCATGCCGAAGGATACGCAGCGTGGTCGTCAGGCTCTCGAGCGTCATCGCCGCAGGCACATCAGCCAGTGCGAGGTGCGTGGTCGCCAGCGCCACGCGCAGCATACCCTCGCCGGTCTCGCCGGCCAGCATCATCACGACTTGCTCAGTCGCTGTCTTGTCCGCCAGGTATTCGGTATGGCCCGTGAATGCAAAGCCGGCATCGTTGATAGTGCTCTTCTGGACGGGCGCCGTGACGATCGCATCGACCTCGCGATCAAGGGCCGCAGCAATCGCGGCATCCAGCATGGCGAGCACGGCAGCACCATTGCGCGCATCGAGCTGTCCGGGCAGCGCCGGAACGGCCAGCGGCCGGTCGAGCACGCACAGCTCGCCGCGATGCTGGCTGAAATCAGCCGCCGACGCCACTGCGCGCGGCATGCGCGCCGGCGCGATCAGCATCGCCAGTGCCTTCAGCTGCGCGGCGTCGCCGATCAGCAGGCAATCGGCATCGGCGACCTCTAACGCCGCGCGCAGCGCGATTTCCGGACCGATGCCTGCCGGCTCGCCACAAGTGATCGCTATGCGCGGGCGGTGCATCGCCGGCCTCGTGTCAACGCGGATTGAGTTCGTCAGTGCGGTACTCGACATAGGCGCGGTCACGCAGCTGGCGCAGCCAGTCTTCGTAGGCCTCTTCGAGTTTCTGCTCGCGCAGTGCCTGTCGTGCCAGAAGACGCTGGCGCTCTGCCGACAGTTCCGCGGTCTTGCGCTCCTGCACTTCGATCAGGTGATAGCCGAAAGGCGATTCCACCGGATCGCTGACTTGTCCCGGGCGCAGTGCATTCATTGCGCGCTCGAACTCGGGCACCGTGTCGCCCGGATAGATCCAGCCGAGCTCGCCGCCCTTGCCGGCCGAGCCGTCATTCGAATACAGGCGGGCCAGGTCTTCGAACTTGGCGGCCTTGTTGTCGAGCCGCTGCTTGAGCTCGACCAGCTTGCGGCGCGCTTCCTGCGCGGACACGATCTGGTTCACTTTGATCAAAATGTGCCGCACGCGCGTCTGCTGCACCATCGCGCCGGCGCCGGTCTTGGCCGCAGTCGCATTGCGGCGGCCCACGAGTTTCAGCACATGGAAGCCGTTGGCGCTGCGTACGATGGGCGCCAGCTGGCCGGCCGGCAGCTTGTCGATAGCCTCGACAAACAACTGCGGCAGCCGTGAAGTGCTGCGCCAGCCGAGTTCCCCGCCCTTGAGCGCATCGCCGGCATCGGAATAGATTGCTGCGACCTTCGCAAAATCGCCGCCCGACTTCAGCTGCGCATACGCCTGCTCGGCACGCTTGCGGCGCTCGGCCACTTGCTGCGGCGACGCGTTTTCCGGCACCCTCACCAGGATCTGCGCGATGTTCACTTCCTGCGACGCGTTCTCCATGTTGCCCGACGACGCAGCGAGGAAATTGTCGACTTCGGATTCGGTGATCTGCAGCTTGTTGTCAACCTCGCGCTCGCGCAGCCTTTGCAGCGTGATCTCCTCGCGGATCTCTTCGCGGAATCGGGCGAAGGACAAGCCGTCGCGCTCAAGCTGGTCGCGCAGTTCCTGCACCGACAGGTTATTGGACTCGGCGATGCGCGCCACCGAACGGTCCAGCATCAAGTCATCGATGCGGATGCCGCTCTCGCGCGCCAGCTGCATCTGCGCGCGGTTGATGATGAGGCGCTCGAGCACCTGCTTTTGCAGCAGCTCGCGCGCAGGCAACTGCACTTTCTGCTGCTGCATCCGCCGCTCGATCATGCGGATGCGCTCTTCCAGTTCCCGCGACGTGATCACGTCGCTGTTGACGACCGCCACAATGGCATCGACCAGCACGGGCTGGCGCGGCTTGGCCGCCGTATTTGGCGCCGCCGACGCATTCACCACGGCCAGCGCCGACAAGGCCAACAGGCCGGTACGGAATAACGCCCGCACGGGAGCCGGGGTAAAGGAGCGAATCAGGTTTTTCATCATTGGCAAAAAAGGTTCTTGCGAAAGGCCGTTTAAGGCTGATTGACCAGCGGCTGATAGCCCGGCACGTTGCGGCGCAAGGCATCCAGCGGGTTCATACCGATGGACGACAGGCCAAGCAGTTCCAGCTGTACGAAGAATTCGGTGTTAATAACGCCGGATGCGGTCGGCACACGCTGCCCGACGGCGCGGAAGATCCAGCAGTCGGCCTTGTGCTCGAGGCCGAACAGCGCCTGACCGATGCGGTTTTCCCGGATCAGGTAGTTCATCCGGCCCACACCATACCATCGCGTTGCGATCGGCCACTGGGCAGACACGTCGATGAGTTCGAAGTTCGTGTTCGGGAAAATATCGGACGGCAGGTTGCGCGAATCGCGCCGGTATTGCGCGTTCAGCACTTGCATCGGCGCCGGCTGCCAGAACGCGCCGACGTTGACGCGGTTGATCTGGCTACGCTCAGGGTCGTACTGGAAATTGGCATCGACGCGCAACTCGTTGGTCACGCGGCCGGACGCCAGCAGCAGCAGGTCAGAGCGATTGCTCGACGCCACCTGCTCGACGGTGCCAAGGCCGACGCGCTGCGGCGTGAAGTTATAGCGCTGCGCCACGGCCATCCGCAAGCGCTCCGCACCATTGCTCTCGAGGTAGCGCGAGATCATCGCCAGGGTCAGCTGGTTGGAGTCGCCAATGCGGTCGTTGCCGACGAAGCGGTTCTCGCGGAACACCTGCGCGAAGCTGATGTCGGCCTCGGTGGTATCGAAGTTCGGATACAGGTTGGCGTTCTGCGCGCGATAAGGCGTGTAGGTGTAGAACGCCCGCGGCTCGAGGGTCTGCGTTGCACTGCGGCCGAGGAAATTCGCCGGCCGCTCGAACACCAGGCCGGTATCCAGCGACACGGTCGGCAGCACGCGCGTCGGCGCGCGCATTGCCGGGTCGTCGGTCGTATCGAGGCTGTACACAGTACCGTGCACCGATACGCTGGGACGGACAAAATAACCGGGGCCCTGCAGGTCGTTGTAGGTGACGCGCGGGTTGACCACGAGGCGCGTGCCGCCGATGGCGGTCGGATGGCTGAACCTCGTCAGCTGCGTCGACATGGTCAGGTCCAGCCCGTTGTCGCCGTACTGGAAATTGTTCAGCGTGATCTGCGGCAGCCGCGAGTACGGAATAGGCCGTGCAGCCAGCCGCGGATCCTGCAGCACCTGGAATTCGGACAGGCGGAAATTGGCATCCCAGTTGTCGCCGCCGTAGCTGAGCATCAATGACTGCGGCATCAATCGCCGGTTGAAGCCGGGTCGGTCGAATACTTTACTGAACGGGAAATCCCGCGCGTAATCGTTGTCAGACGTCTTGTTGTAATCAACGGCCAGCTTGATGCCGGGGCCGAAGTACTGGTTATGCTGGAACGACAGCGCGTATCGCGTACCCTGGCCGTACGAGGTGTCGTTAATGAATTCAACCCGCGCCTCGCCGGCCGCCTCGCGCTCAAGATAGCGCGCCATCGTGCCGAGCATCAATCCGCGCTGCGACATGAAATGCGGATAGAGAGTCAGGTCGCGGTTCGGCGCAATGTTCCAGTAATACGGCGTCGTGATCTGCAGACCGGAACGGCTCGATGTGGCGAACGTCGGCGCCAGGAAACCGGATACGCGCTGTTCTGCCAACGGGAAGGACACATACGGCGTACCGGCGATCGGCATGCCCTTGAACACCAGCACGGCATTACGCGCCTGGCCAACACCGGCACCTTCGTCGAGGGTCAGCTTGCCGGTCTTCAGGTACCAGTCCGGCTCGGTGCCCTGGCAGGTCGTGTAGAAACCGTTCGTGACGATGGCCACGTCGCTGGATTCGAAGTCGATGCGCTCGGCGCTGCCGCGCGCATTGCTGGTCAACAGCCGATACGCCGGGCTCACCATGAAGCCCTCCCCGGTATCCAGCTTCAGGCTCAGGGTCTTGCCGTCAAAGCGGCTGCCTTCGCGCAGCACGGTGACGCTGCCGGTGGCATCGACGCGGTCGTCAACGATGTCGAATTTGACGTCCTCGGCATCCACCGTCGTCAGCCCGCGCTTGAGCCTGACTTTGTTACGCAGGCGCATCTCGCGGTCCGGGCGGCCGGTCATGATGTCGGCCTCAATGACTGTGGGCGCCTGGTGATCGTCCTGCAGCTTGTCAGCGACCGAAGGTACCTGCTGCGCGCACGCGGCTCCGCCGACTGCCATCTGAACCAGAAGGGACAGCAAGCGCTTACGAGGATGGGCTAGGGGTTGCAATGAAGGCAATCGCCGAGTCATGGGGTTCAAATTTAAGGGTTCCGCGCCGCGCTTGCTTGGCGAATCCCTTATTATATGGGAAGTCCCTGCTCGTCCATGCATACGGGCAAGCCCAATCCCAAGAATTCCCTCCCGATGTCAGAATCCAGCCTTATCGATCCTCGCCAGTCGCAGCTTGCCGACTGGCTTGCCACCATTGACTCACCCCGCACCCTTCCCGCCAGCCTGCGCGCCGCGTCAGCGGACGCGAGCTTCCGCCGCTACTTCCGCGTCGATACCGACGATGGCGGCACGCTGATCGCGATGGACGCGCCGCCTCCGCAGGAAGACGTGCGGCCGTTTGTGCAGGTCGCCGAGCTGTTCGGCGCTACCGGCGTGACCGTCCCGACCGTGCTGGCGCAGGACGCCGAGCGCGGCTTTCTGCTGTTGTCGGATCTGGGCACAACGACCTATCTGCAGCAACTCAATGCCGACACCGCGCACAAGCTGTACCTGGATGCGATCGACTCGCTGGTGCTGCTGCAAGTACAGAGCCAGCCCGGCCGGCTGCCCGAATACGACCGCGCGCTGCTGCAACGGGAGCTGATGCTGTTCCCGGAGTGGTACCTGGGCAAGCACCTGAACGCGACGCTGGACGACCAGCAGCGCGCCGACCTGGACAAGGTGTTCGAGGTACTGCTGGCGAACAATCTGGCACAGCCGCAGGTGTACGTGCACCGCGACTATCATTCGCGCAACCTGATGGTGCTGGACAAGGGCAATCCGGGCATCCTGGATTTTCAGGATGCGGTCTACGGCCCGATCACCTACGACCTGGTGTCACTGCTGCGCGATGCGTATATCCAGTGGGACGAGGAAATGGTGCTCGACTGGGCGATCCGCTACTGGGAACGCGCGCGCCGTGCCGGTCTGCCGGTGTCGCATGACATCGATGCGTTCTACCGCGATTTCGAGTTCATGGGCCTGCAGCGGCACCTGAAGGTACTGGGCATCTTTGCGCGGCTGTATCACCGCGATGGCAAGGACGGCTACCTGAACGATATTCCGCTGGTCATGGAGTACACGCGCAAGACGGCCTACCGCTACAAGGAATTCGCGCCGCTGGTGAAGCTGCTCGATTCGCTCGACGAAAACCGTACTGGCGTTGGCTTCACGTTCTGACATGAAGGCGATGATCTTTGCCGCCGGCCGTGGCGAGCGGATGCGGCCTCTGACGGATACTTGTCCCAAGCCCTTGCTGAAGGTACGCGGGCGCCCGCTGATCGTGTGGCACATCCTGAATCTCGTGCGCGCCGGCATTACCGACATCGTGATCAATCACGCGCATCTCGGGCAGATGATCGAGCAGGCGCTCGGCAACGGTGAGCAATTCGGTGCGCGTATCGCGTATTCGGCGGAAGGCACGGCGCTGGAGACCGCCGGCGGTATCGCGTTTGCGCGCGAGCTGCTGGGCGACGCGCCGTTCGTCGCCATTGCCGGCGATATCTACTGCCCGCACTTCGATTTCGGCAAAGTGATCGATGTGCTGGAGGAGAGCGACCCCTGGGGCAATCCGCATCCCGCCGACCAGCGTGACTTGGGCTGGCTGTATCTGGTGAAAAATCCTGCGCACAATCCGGGCGGCGATTTCGCGCTGGCGAATTTTGCGATCGCCAACGAAGGCGAGCCTCGCCATACCTTCTCGGGCATTGGCGTTTACCGCCCTGAAATGTTCGACAGTATCGCCCACGGCAGCAGCGCCAAACTGGCGCCGCTGCTGCGCGAATTCGCTGACAAGGGCAGAATTGGCGGCGAGGTCTACCGCGGCGACTGGACCGACGTCGGCACGGTCGAGCGGCTGGAACAATTGAATGCACCCTTGAGATCCGGATCATGAACATTGCAACTTTCGTGCGCCGCCGCGCGGCGGTGCTGGACAGCATGCGCGCCCGCGGCGGCGGCGTGGCCATCATCCCGACCGCGCCGGAAGTGATGCGCAATGCGGATGCCGACTACCCGTATCGGCACGACAGCTACTTTTATTACCTCACCGGCTTCTCTGAGCCGGAAGCGACGCTGGTACTGATTGCCGGCGAACGCGACCAGGCGATTCTGTTTTGCCGGGAAAAGAATGAAGAGCGCGAGATCTGGGACGGCTATCGTTACGGCCCGGCCATGGCGAAGGAAAGCTTCGGCGTCGATGTCGCGTTGCCGATCGGGCTGATCGATACCGAACTGCCGAAGCTGATCGCAAACGCACCGGCGCTGTTCTATGCGCTGGGCAGCAGCGCGGCACTGGATGCGCAGATGCAGGGCTGGCTGAATGCTGTGCGCGCGCAGGCGCGCGCCGGCGTGGCTGCGCCGTCGGCAGCGTATGACGTGCGCACGATCCTGAACGAAATGCGACTGGTGAAAGACGATCACGAGCTGGCGATCATGCGTCGTGCCGCGGACATTACGTCGGACGCGCATGCGCGGGCAATGCGCAGTTCGAAGCCGGGCCTGCGCGAATATCACCTCGAGGCGGAGCTGCTGCATGAATTCCGCCGCAACGGCTCGCAGTTCCCGGCCTATGGATCGATCGTCGCGGCAGGCGCGAACGCCTGTGTACTGCATTACCGTGCAGGCGACGCCGAGCTGCGCGACGGCGATCTGGTACTGATCGACGCCGGCTGCGAACTGGACAGCTATGCGTCCGACATCACGCGCACCTTCCCGGTCAACGGCAAGTTCAGTGGCCCGCAGAAGGCCTTGTATGAACTGGTACTGGCCGCGCAGCAGGCCGCCATCGATGCCACCGCGCCCGGTCGCCTGTTTACCGATGGCCATGACGCTGCCGTCAAGGTACTGGCGCAAGGCATGCTCGATACCGGCCTGCTCGACAACAACAAGGTCGGCTCGCTCGATGATGTGATCGCCAGCGGCAGCTACCGCCAGTTCTACATGCACCGCACCGGCCATTGGCTGGGTATGGACGTGCATGACGTGGGCGATTATCACGACCCAGCCGTATCGGCGACCGAGAAGCGCTACCGTGCGCTGGTGCCGGGCATGGTGCTGACGATCGAGCCAGGCATTTACGTGCGCCCCGCGCCCGGCGTGCCTGAGCAGTTCTGGAACATCGGCATCCGTATCGAAGACGATGCGGCAGTGACTGCGAATGGCTGCGAGATCATCACCCACAAGGCGCCGAAGACGGTCGCCGACATTGAAGCCGTGATGCGCGGTTAAACGATGACGGATCGGCGCTTTGAGGTCGCGATCGTCGGCGGCGGGCCGGTCGGTCTGGCGCTGGCCGCGATGCTGGCTGCGCGCGGTGTCGATCCCGCGCAGATCGCACTGGTGGATGCCAGGCCCGTCGAGCGCGCCGTGCAGGATCCGCGCGCGATTGCGCTGTCTTACGGCAGCCGGCAGCTGCTGACGCAGGTCGGCGCGTGGCCGGCGACGGCCACGCCGATCACGCAGATCCATGTTTCGCGGCGTGGCAGCTTCGGACGCACTCTGATCGATAGCACTGACTTTGCGCTGCCGGCGCTCGGCTATGTCTGTCGCTATGGCGATGTGGTGAATGCGCTATCGGCGGCGCTTCCGCCCGCGATTGCGCATTACCGGCCGGCCAGCGCAGAGGCACTGCAAGAGCACCGCGATCATGTGGACTTACGGCTGTCGACCAGCGACCGGCTCACAGCATCGGTCGTCGTGCAGGCTGAGGGCGGCGTCTTTGGCGAACAGGGCACGCGAGCGCTGCAGCGTGATTATTCCCAGATAGCATTGATCGCAACCGTGCACGCCTCGGCTGCGCCGCCCGGACGGGCGTTCGAACGCTTCACTGACGAAGGCCCGCTCGCACTGTTGCCTCAGGGCGCCGCGTATTCCATGGTCTGGTGCGTGCGCCCCGGGCGCGCCGAGGTGCTGATGGCACTGGACGATGCGGCGTTCATCGGCGCGCTGCAGCAGGCATTTGGCCAGCGCGTAGGGAAATTCTTGTCTGTCAGTGCGCGCCACAGCTATTCGCTGGGCCTGAATGCCGGCACTGTCGCAACGGCTCGAACAATCGCCATCGGCAATGCCGCGCAGACGCTGCACCCGGTGGCCGGTCAGGGCCTCAACTTGGGCCTGCGCGATGCCGCGGTGCTGGCTTCGATGTTGGCGCGCGAATGTGCACCGAGCTCGGTGACCATGTTCGAACACGAGCGGCAGCGCGACCGCAGCACCACAGTCAGGCTGACCGATGTGATGGCACGGGTGTTTGCCAGCACGCCGGAAGGCTCATGGCTGCAACATGCGCTGGGTTTGTCGCTCGGCGCAATCGATGTCCTGCCGCCGGCCAAGCGCTGGCTGGCCGACCAGATGATGTTCGGGTCGCGCTGAGTACGCAATGTTCGGCGCGATGCCGCGCTCACTCAGCGCAGGCCGCCCGCATGCTTCCATAGTGCAGCGATACGCTCTTGGCCAAACCGCTGGCCAGCATACGCATATACCGGGTCATAAAGCCGCCGGATCTCGCACAGCAAGGATGGATCGATCGGATTTCCGGTGCGGGACGCATTGATCCTTGTCTCGAAATCGGGCGCCAGATAAGCAACGCCGAGAAAGTCGCAGATGTCCTTGATGCGGGAAGGCTCGAACATCTCTTCGTAGAACCCGTAAAACAGTTCATCCTCTGCGAAAACCTGCTCCAGATTGGCGATGGTGACATCGTAGCGGGTGCGCATCCGGAACCCGGTGTTCCGGAAACTTTTCGCAAGCGCACTGTTCTCGTCGCGCGCGCTCCAGCCCTGATCGCCCCGCGAACGCCTGAGGCTCATCCGCATGGCGGAAATACAGCGCTCTACCGGGTCGCGCATCAGGAAAATCACTTTCGGGCGAAGTCCCTCGCGGATTAGCGAAGATTTTATGTACTGCAGCGCCTCGACCGGCAATCCCGCGTAAGCGGGCGTGATGTCGCCCGTGAGCGTCGTGTTGTCACTGGCAAAGACAATCTGTTTGAAGAACTTGAAATAGAGCTCGGGATTGTTGAGAAACCTGAGCAGCAGCTGTTGTTGTTGTGATAGCTTCGGCCCGGGCGAGGCCATCCAGTCGATCGGCCCCCGAAAAAACCTTTTGCGCACATTCGGTTCGTCGATCCAGAGTTTATCGAAGATGTGATACTCCTTGCAAAACCCGAACTCAACCGCCGGATTGGCGCAAAGATAGTTCCACAGCCAGGTCGTTCCTGCCTTTTGCGCACCCACACCCAGCAAGAAATTTTTCAATACTTTCCTCTTCTCTGATGATGTCGGTATCCGTCTTGAATCGTTATCGCTGCGATCGCTCCGATTGATGCGCCGGTATCGCACGCGGTATCCCGAATGCCAGTACCCGATTGCCGCGTCGAGCATGCCGTTAGACGGTGCAGCCAATAAAAAGAGGCCGTGCCCGCCACTGCGACCACGGCCTCCTGAAGGCTGAATTTCCGCTCGTGCTTGCGCTCAAGTCACAAGCACTGCGCGTTGCTGATTACTCGACAGCCTTCACCATATCTTCGATGACCTTCTTCGCATCGCCGAACACCATCATGGTCTTGTCCATGTAGAAGAGTTCGTTATCGAGGCCGGCGTAGCCGGCGGCCATCGAGCGCTTGTTGACGATGATGGTCTTGGCCTTGTAGGCCTCGAGAATCGGCATGCCGGCGATCGGCGACTTCGGATCTTTTGCTGCCGGGTTCACGACGTCGTTCGCACCCAGCACCAGCACGACGTCGGCCTGGCCGAATTCGCTGTTGATGTCTTCCATCTCGAACACTTGGTCATAAGGCACTTCGGCCTCAGCCAGCAGCACGTTCATGTGGCCCGGCATACGGCCGGCGACCGGGTGGATCGCGTACTTCACGGTCACACCATTGTGCGTGAGCTTTTCGGTCAGCTCTTTCAGCGCGTGCTGTGCACGTGCCACTGCAAGGCCGTAGCCCGGCACAATGATCACGGTCTCGGCATTACCCATCAGGAACGATGCGTCATCGGCCGAACCCGACTTGACGTTGCGCTGCTGCTGCGCACCGCCGGTCGCCGCCGCCGCATCGCCGCCGAAGCCACCCAGGATCACGTTGAAGAACGAGCGGTTCATCGCCTTGCACATGATGTACGACAGGATCGCGCCGGACGAACCGACCAGCGAGCCCGCGATGATCAGCATCGAGTTGTTCAGCGAGAAGCCGATACCTGCCGCCGCCCAGCCCGAGTACGAGTTCAGCATCGACACCACGACGGGCATGTCAGCGCCGCCGATCGGGGTGATGATCAGCACGCCCAGGATGAACGCGATCGCCGTCATCACCAGGAACGGTGTCCAGGCCGGCTCGGCGCCTTCAGCGACAACGAACATGATGCCGGCACCGATCATCACGACCGCCATCAGCAGATTGACCATGTGCTGGCCCTTGAACACCACCGGCGCGCCCTGGAACAGGCGGAACTTGTATTTGCCGGCCAGCTTGCCGAAGGCGATCACCGATCCGGAGAACGTAATCGCGCCAACGAAGGTGCCGATGAAGAGTTCGATACGGTTACCGAGCGGGATAGCGTCGCCGGCCATGGCGACAATGTTGAACGCCTTCGGCTCCGACACCGCGGCAACGGCGATACAGACAGCCGCCATACCGATCAGCGAGTGCATTGCTGCGACGAGTTCGGGCATCTTGGTCATTTCGACGCGCTTGGCCAGCATCGCACCGATGCCGCCGCCGACAATGACGCCGCCGATCAGCAGACCAAAACCGCCGGCGCTGGCCGCTTCCGATTGCAGCTTGACGATCAGTGCGATCGTGGTGAGTGCTGCGATGGCCATACCGGCCATGCCGAACGCATTGCCGCGGCGCGCGGTGGCCGGATGCGACAGGCCCTTCAGCGCCTGGATGAAGCAGACTGACGCGATCAGGTACAGCAGGGTGACGAGATTCATGCTCATGTTGTTATGCCCCTTCCTTCTTCGCGGCAGGCTTGTCCTTCTTCTTGAACATCTCCAGCATGCGCTGGGTGACCAGGAAGCCGCCGAACACGTTCACCGCCGCCAGTGCGACGGCCAGCGTGCCCATGACTTGGCCGACTGGCCCTTCGGTCAGCGCCGCCGCCAGCATGGCGCCGACGATGATGATCGCCGAGACCGCATTGGTGACCGCCATCAGCGGCGTGTGCAGAGCCGGGGTGACCGTCCAGACGACGTGATAGCCGACGTAAATCGCCAGCACGAAAATGATCAGGTTGGTTATGGTATGGCTGACTTCCATGATGTCCTCTGGTTGTTAGCTTGTCTTTATCGCTTAGCTTATTTCTTCAGGCCGGTGATGGCATTTTTATCGTCGACGAAGACGATCTTTGGCTTGTACTCGGCTACTTCTGCATCCGTCATCGGCGCATAGGTGCAGATGATCAGCAGGTCGCCAAGGTGGGCCAGGCGCGCTGCGGCACCATTCAGCGAGATCTCGCCACTGCCGCGCTTGCCCTTGATGGCGTACGTCGAGAAGCGTTCGCCGTTATTGACGTTGTAGAGCTCGATCTTCTCGAATTCGCGGATGTCGGCCGCTTCAAGCAGATCTTCATCGATCCCGCACGATCCCTCGTAGTTGAGGTCGCACTGGGTTACCGTCGCACGATGGATCTTCGCGCGCAGCATGATTCGTTGCATGGTGACTCCTGATACCGAAGGGCTCGGCAATGGTGCCGAGCCCTCCGAAAATACATTACTTGCGCAGCACTTCGCCGCCGTGGCAGACGAGCGTCGCGGCGACGATCTCGTCGCTGCGGTCGATCGCCAGGTTCGCTTCCTTGTCGATGATCAGCTTCATGAAGTCGATCACATTGCGTGCATACAGCGCCGACGCATCGGCCGCGCACAGCGCCGGCAGATTGGCCTCGCCGATAATGTGCACGCCATGCTTGACCACGCTCTTGCCCAGCTCGGACAGTACGCAGTTGCCGCCCTGTTCGACCGCCATATCCAGGATCACCGAGCCCGGCTTCATCGCCTGCACGGTCTCGGCACGGATCAGCACGGGTGCCTTGCGG
>JACCDT010311348.1_pt1 | contig 34337 bp, 29 predicted proteins | sample 7446291 | NCBI WGS metagenome assembly JACCDT01 (sample SAMN15323446, study PRJNA562643) | freshwater metagenome | isolation source: river surface water | place: USA:Blue River Watershed | collected 2017-08-17
GGCAGTTTGCGGGCAACGGTATGAATTTTGACAAGCTGGTCTTCGTTGACCTGGAGACCACCGGCACCAACCCGGTGAACGATCGCATCACCGAAATCGGCATTGTGGAAGTGGATGCCACGGGCCAGGCCACGTCCTGGTCCAGCCTCGTCAACCCGCAGGTATCGATCCCGTCGTTCATTCAGGGGCTGACCGGCATCAGCAATGCAATGGTGGCCAACGCGCCGACCTTTGCCGAGCTCGCACCAGCACTGCACGACCGGCTGCAAGGTGCACTCTTCATCGCGCACAACGCGCGCTTCGACTATGGCTTCCTGCGCAATGCGTTCAGCGAGGCCGGGTTGCCCTACAAGTCCGACGTGCTGTGCACGGTGAAGCTGTCGCGCGCGCTGTTTCCGAATGAGCGCAAGCACAACCTTGACACGCTGATCGATCGGCATGGGCTGAAGGCCGATGCACGCCATCGTGCACTCGCCGATGCTGATTTGCTGTGGCAACTTTGGCAGAAGCTAACGACGACCCTGCCGGCCGACACCTTCGAAGCGGCGTTGTCGTCGCTGCTGCAGCGGCCGAGCCTGCCATCGCACCTGCCGACCGATGCGCTCGACGCCATTCCCGACACCCCTGGCGTCTATCTGTTTTACGGCGAAAACGATTTGCCGCTGTATGTCGGCAAAAGCGTGCGGCTGCGCCAACGCGTGCTGTCGCATTTCAACGCCGACCACAAGCTCTACAAAGACATGCGGCTATCGCAGCAGCTGCACCGAATCGACTGGCGCGAGACCGCCGGCGAGATCGGCGCACTGCTGCTGGAAGCACAGCTGGTGAAAGACCTGCAGCCGGTGCATAACCGGCTACTGCGCCGGCAAGGTGAATTGTGCGCATGGCGGCTGAACGAAGATGTGCGTGGCCGCACCTTCCCGGTGCTGACCTATGCGAACGAACAGGATTTCGGCCGCGCCGACCGGCTTTACGGCCTGTTCAGTTCGAAGCGCAAAGCCGAGACCGCATTGCGCGAACTGGCGGAATCTCATCAGCTTTGTCTGGTGCAGCTGGGCCTGGAAAAATCGGCCGGACACAACAAGCCCTGTTTTGGCTGGCAGCTGCGGCGCTGCAAAGGGGTCTGCGTCGGCAAGGAAGCGGAATCCTTCCATCGTGCACGGTTGGAGGCAGCGCTGTCTTCGTTGCACGTGAAGACCTGGCCTCACTCAGGGGCAGTAGGATTGGTCGAGCGTTTCGGCGAGGATCGCACCGACATTCACGTCGTCAACAACTGGTGCTATTTGGGCACGGCACGCAGCGAAGACGAACTCTGGAGCCTGCTCGAACAAGCTCCCGCACGCCCGGCCTTCGATCTCGACACCTACAAAATTCTCAGCCGCGCGATGCTGCGCGGGGATCTGGAAATTCGTCCGCTATCCTGAACGAATTGCCGACGAGCGCGCTGCGTATCCTTGGCCGATGATCGTCAAACTTCAAGCGTGAATTAACGCGCGTCATGCCAGTCGATCGCTGTAAGTTTTGGTAAGAAAAAAAATCACCAAAGCGCAATTTATCGCGCTAATATTTCTCCAGGTTTTACCAAACCAAACATCACATTAAAAATGGAGACAGTGACGCTGGATAGCGGGCCTGTCGGTGAAGCCTACCCGGCCATCGCCTATCGGCCTTGAGCATGAGTACGTGCACAACCTTGCTCAATTTTCTGACGGCATCACACAGTTGATGAAGTCGGAGATCTATCCCGAATACGGGAATCGGCACCCCTCAGCGTAGGGTGCCGTTCGCGGCCATTCAACCCCACTTCATCGTCTTCTCTGACTACCGATAGCCTTCGGGCAGGTCGAAAGCATTTCTTCGGCTGACCATTGTCAAAAACGATGGAACGCTGATTGCTAGCATGATGCGTCTTGGCCTGACGCATCGTTGGCAAGGTCTTTGCAGTTCCGGCAGTTCAGTAGCTTTTGTCGAAATACAGATCGGAGAACAATAATGGAAGAGGTTGTAATCGTTGCCGCCACACGTACTGCGGTGGGCAAATTCGGGGGAACGATCGCTAAGGTGCCCGCTGCCGAGCTCGGCGCGCATGTGATCAAAGGACTGGTCGCGCAAACCGGCATCGACCCTCAGCTGATCAGCGAAGTCATCATGGGCCAGGTGCTGACGGCCGGCGTTGGACAAAACCCGGCGCGACAGGCGGTGATCAAGGCGGGGCTGCCGGACATGGTGCCGGGCATGACCATCAACAAGGTCTGCGGCAGCGGACTGAAAGCAACCCATCTGGCAGCGCAGGCGATTATGTGCGGCGACGCCGACATTATCATTGCTGGTGGCCAGGAAAACATGAGCGCATCACCGCATGTGCTGAACAACTCGCGCGACGGCTTCCGCATGGGCGATGCGAAACTGGTTGATACGATGATCGTCGATGGTCTGTGGGACGTGTACAACCAGTACCACATGGGCGTCACTGCGGAGAACGTTGCGAAGAAATACAACGTATCGCGCGCAGAACAAGACGAATTTGCGCTGGCCTCGCAAAACAAGGCCGAGGCTGCGCAGAAAGCCGGCAAGTTCAAGGATGAAATTCTGCCGCTGGAAATCCCGTCGAAAAAAGGCGCGATCGTGTTCGATGCCGACGAATACATCAAGGCCGGCAGCACGCTCGACGCCCTGTCCGGATTGCGTCCGGCCTTCGACAAGGCAGGCACAGTCACGGCGGGCAATGCCTCCGGAATCAATGACGGCGCTGCCGCAGTGATGATGATGTCGGCAAAGAAGGCTCAACAACTCGGCCTGAAGCCGCTCGCGAAAATCAAATCCTACGCGTCCGCCGGGCTCGACCCGAGCATCATGGGCATGGGCCCGGTATCGGCCAGCCAGCGCTGCCTGCAAAAGGCTGGCTGGAGCGTCAAAGATCTCGACCTGATGGAGATTAACGAAGCCTTCGCAGCGCAGGCCATCGCGGTCAACAAGCAAATGGAATGGGATACCAGCAAGATCAACGTGAATGGCGGGGCAATTGCTATCGGCCATCCGATCGGCGCCTCTGGCTGCCGCATCCTGGTCACGCTGATTCACGAAATGATCCGTCGCGATGCCAAGCGCGGCCTGGCCAGCCTGTGTATCGGCGGTGGCATGGGTGTGGCCCTGGCGATCGAACGCTGAATCTCACCGCACGGAAGTTGTTGAACGCGGAAGTTCTCGCGTTTTTGTACTGCACTAACACAAACAATCAGGAGCAGACATGAGCAGAGTAACGCTGGTAACCGGGGGCATGGGCGGTCTGGGCGAGGCGATTTGCATCAAGATGGCCAACATGGGCTACGACGTGGCGACGACCTATTCGCCGGGCAACACGAAAGTGGCGGCCTGGCTGGCCGAGATGAAAGAGAAAGGCTATAGCTTCCGCGCCTATCCATGCGACGTCTCCGATTATGCATCGGCACAGGAATGCATTTCGCAGATCGTGAAAGATATGGGGCCGATCGACGTGCTGGTCAATAACGCCGGCATCACGCGCGACATGACCTTCAAGAAAATGGACAAGGTGAACTGGGATGCGGTAGTCAAGACCAACCTCGACTCAGTATTCAACATGACCAAACCTGTTTGCGACGGCATGGTTGAGCGCAGCTGGGGTCGCATCATCAACATCTCGTCGGTGAACGGCCAGAAAGGCGCATTCGGTCAGACCAACTATGCGGCCGCCAAGGCCGGCATGCATGGTTTCACCAAGGCGCTCGCACTCGAAGTGGCGCGCAAAGGCGTGACGGTTAACACCATCTCGCCGGGCTATATCGGCACGAAGATGGTGACCGCGATCCCGCAAGAGGTGTTGGATACCAAGATCATTCCGCAAATTCCTATGGGCCGGCTCGGCAAGCCGGAAGAAGTTGCAGGCTTGGTCGCTTATCTCGCTTCGGAAGAAGCGGCGTTCGTGACCGGTGCCAACATCTCGATCAACGGCGGCCAGCATATGCAGTAAGGCCCTGACCCGGCGCGGCAACCACAGCTTGTGGTTGCCGCGCGGTTGCCCTGCCCTGCCAAATCAGCGATAATCCGCGCTCTCAGGGCGACTTGCAGTTGTTGCTACTGTGCCTGTTGCTTTGCCCTGCCTCGGTGGTGAAATTGGTAGACGCGCCGGACTCAAAATCCGGTTCCGAAAGGAGTGTCGGTTCGATTCCGACCCGAGGCACCACATCCTGCTCTTCAGCGCGACGATGATTTGCGCTGATGTCTCAAAGCTCCGTACGGAGCTTTTTTATTTTTTCCTTCGAGCCTATCCCGGTAGGTCGGTGGCAAGGCGGCAGTTCCGAAGACAGTACCGACGTACGGCAAGGAACTGCCAACGCCGCCAGCGGCCTACCGGGACAGGCTCTTAGTCGCCGATCATCACATATCGCCGTACGCTTATACGGTATGACGCTGTGCTCGCCGCTTGAGACAGTTTTAGTTCGGTTTGGACAAAATTTGTCAGTAACGTCAGGCTTTCGTCATCAGCCGAACTAATCGCCGATTAATCACCGGTGGTGCGTCATGGATCGCACTGCTCGAATAAAAGATTAATGAATCGATGAGTGGCTAAACACGATCAAATCGTGTTGGCGCTTCAACGATGATCGGACGTTTTTGCGCTGACATTCTGATCATCGACCGCACATGTTTTGCTTATTCATTTGGCACATAACTTGCCACTGCGACCGAATCCACGCCGTGGATTTTAATTTTCGCGATATGACAAGGAGCTGCCTATGAAAAACAAATTTTATTCTCGCCGTGTACAGCAAGGCTTTACGCTGATTGAATTGATGATCGTGGTGGCGATTATCGGCATCTTGGCTGCGGTTGGCATACCTGCGTATCAAGACTACACCGCAAAAGCACGGGTTGCAGAAGGTCCCAGTATCGCTTCTGCAGCGATGACGGCCTTGGGCGTTGCCTGCAGCGATGGGACGTTAGCGTCGAGAGCAAAAAATCTTTCTCATGAAGACCTCGGGTTGCCAGCGTCCGATCAAATCAAGGGCAATCGAGTCTCATCAGTTGCAGTAGTTGCTGAAGACGCTACTAAAGCCTCGATCACAATCACCTATACGGCGGGTATTCCGGGCGTTGCCGCAAACGAAACTTTGATCTACAACGGCGAATGCACACCGGGATCCGGTCTCTTGTGGACGATTGACCCAAAGAGTACGGTGGCTGCAAAACTCCGTCCGAAAATTTAACCAACGCGACAAAAACTAACGGGGAGCCCAGGCTCCCCGTTATTGTTTACCGAAGCGACTGATTACAGCATCGCTTTCAGCAGCCGGCCCATCTCCGACGGATTGCGCGTGACCTTGATGCCGCAGGCTTCCATGATCTCGAGCTTCGCATCGGCCGTATCAGCACCGCCGGAAATCAGCGCGCCCGCATGGCCCATGCGCTTGCCCGGAGGCGCGGTCACACCGGCGATGAAGCCGACCACCGGCTTCTTCATGTTGTCTTTGATCCAGTAAGACGCATTCGCCTCGTCCGGACCGCCGATTTCGCCGATCATGATGACGGCGTCCGTGTCCGGATCGTCGTTAAACATCTTCATGATGTCGATGTGTTTCAGACCGTTGATCGGATCCCCGCCAATACCCACCGCCGACGACTGGCCCAGGCCCAGTGCGGACAGCTGGCCGACGGCTTCATAAGTCAGCGTGCCCGAGCGCGATACCACGCCGATGCGGCCCTTCTTGTGGATGTGGCCCGGCATGATGCCAATCTTGATTTCGTCCGGCGTGATCAGGCCCGGGCAGTTCGGACCCAGCAACAGCGTCTTGCTGCCGGCCTTCTTCATCTTGTCCTTCAGCGCCAGCATGTCGCGCACTGGAATGCCTTCGGTGATGCAGATCGCCAGATCCAGCTCCGCTTCGACCGCTTCCCAGATCGCGTCGGCGGCGCCGGCCGGCGGCACATAGATCACCGAAACGTTAGCGCCAGTGGCCTGCTTCGCGTCGCGCACGTTCGCGTAAATCGGGATGCCTTCGAAGTCCTCGCCGGCCTTCTTCGGGTTCACACCAGCGACGAAGCAATTCTTGCCATTCGCGTAGTCGCGGCACATGCGGGTGTGGAACTGCCCGGTCTTGCCGGTGATGCCCTGGGTGATGACTTTGGTGTCTTTATTGATCAGGATAGACATTGTGCGTTCTTCCTCGTGAATTAGTTGCCTTGCGCGCCATTGGCGGCAGCCACGACCTTCTGTGCCGCCTCTTCCATCGTGTCGGCCGAGATGATCGGCAGGCCGGAGTCGGCCAGCATCTTCTTGCCGATCTCTTCGTTCGTGCCTTTCATGCGCTCGACCAGCGGCACGCCCAGCTGCACTGCGCGCGATGCGGTGATCACGCCTTCGGCGATCACGTCGCAGCGCATGATGCCGCCGAAGATGTTCACGAGGATGGCCTTCAGGCCGGGATTCTTCAGCATGATCTTGAAGGCTTCCGTCACCTTCTCGGCCGTCGCGCCACCGCCGACGTCGAGGAAGTTCGCCGGCTCGCCGTTGAACAGCTTGATGGTGTCCATCGTCGCCATCGCCAGACCGGCGCCGTTGACCAGGCAGCCGATGTTGCCGTCGAGGGAGATGTACGCCAGGTCGAACTTCGAGGCTTCGATTTCGGCCGGATCTTCTTCATCGAGATCGCGGTAAGCCACGATCTCCGGATGACGGAACAGCGCGTTCGAATCGAAATTGAATTTCGCATCCAGCGCGATCACTTTGCCGTCGCCGGTGAGGATCAGCGGGTTGATCTCAGCCAGCGAGGCGTCGGTCTCCCAGTAGGCGTTGTACAGGCCTTGCAGCTGCACACGTGCATCGGCGATCGATGCCGCCGGTACGCCGATCTTCGCAGCGATCTCGTCGGCTTCGGCATCCTTCAGGCCAGTGGCCGGGTCGATCTCGACCTTGTGGATTTTTTCCGGATGCGATGCAGCCACTTCTTCGATGTCCATGCCGCCTTCGCTGGAGGCCATCAGCACGACGCGCTGCGATACGCGGTCGGTGACCATCGACACATACAGTTCTTTCTTGATGTCCGCGCCTTCTTCGATCAGCAGGCGGCGTACTTTCTGACCTTCCGGTCCGGTCTGATGGGTGATCAGCTGCATGCCCAGGATCTGGTTCGCGTACTCGCGCACTTGCTCGCGCGATTTCGCGACTTTCACGCCGCCGCCCTTGCCGCGACCGCCGGCATGAATCTGCGCCTTCACGACCCACACCGGGCCGCCCAGCGTTTCCGCCGCTTTCACCGCTTCGTCAACGCTCAGACACGGAATGCCGCGCGGCACCGTGACGCCGTATTTCCTCAGGATCTCTTTTCCCTGGTACTCATGGATTTTCATGCAGTCTTCCCCTTAAAGGCGCAATGGTTCAATGGTCAAGTGCGGGTTGGTTCATGTCGGTTCCACGGGCCGGATAATCCAGCGCGGGTAATACTTGGCAACCGCCGGGCCGTCGCGCCGCAGTGCGTGGCATCGGTCGAGCTGAAACGGCGGCTCGGTGACGTCATCGTCATGCTGACCGTCACGGGTCGGCATCACGGTGCCGGCAAATGCCTGGATGGTCGCGGTGGGCAGTACGCTGGCCAGCTCGGTCAGGTGCGTGCAGCCAGCCTTGCCGGCGAGCCGTTCGCGCACCGCATGCCGAAAGCCCTGCATGAGGTTCAGGCCGATCAGCTGGCGATAAGCAGTTCCGATGGTGTCGCAGTAGCCGGGATAGGGCACGGCGTCGGACACCGCATCGGCATCGACAATGTTGAATTGGGTATCGACCGTGACGCGAAGCCACAGGTCATGAATGGGTTCGCCGGCGGGACGCAGCCCAGAAGCGAGTCGCACTTCGGTCGGGCGGCTATCGACCAGCCGGGCCTCGATATCCCACAAGCCGTCCTCACGCTCGAAAGCCTGCGCAGTGATGCTGCGGACATGCCGCGGCGTGCGAGAGGTTTTCGGGGTTGGCAAAGGCATAAGGCGATGGGCGCACTGGGTGCCGAATTGGCATGCGCTCAGAGTGTCGTTGTGCAGACCGTCGCAGTTTCTACGACTGGTGCCGCTCCTGCGGCGCTGCAAAGCTGCTGCAGTGTAGCACAGGCTCAATGGGGTCTGAACCGCTGCGCACCCTGACATCAGCAGGGTTTTCGTGAAAGTTATTCGCCGATATCGGCGTCAGGCTGCTTTGCGCGGCGCAACACTGCTTGTACGGCTGCATGCGAAAAACCACGTTGCTGCAAAAACCGGATCTGTTTAGCCAGACCCGCCGCATTCTCGGCAGGCTTGCCAAATTTGCGCGACCAGACGTGCCAGGCACGCTCGTTCTCGCCCGCCAGCAAATCGGTTTTCAGCGACGCCACCGTCGTGTCGTCCAGGCCATGCCGCTGCAACTCGGACATGATGCGCACACTCCCGTAGCGAGCGGCGCGACGATGCACCAGCGACTCCGCAAAACGTTCGTCGGACAGAAATTTCTGCGATTGCAGCCAGTCCAGCACGGCTTCGATGTCGTCGCCCTCTTCCGCATATGGCGCGAGCTTGCGTGCCAATTCTTGCCGGCTATGCTCGCGTGCAGACAAATAGCGCAGCGCACGGGCTTTCAGACTGGGCTTTTCGCGGGGCATCGTAAAAATCGCACAGGTCGATCGCGTGTAGCCGCGCCGCAATACCATGCACTTGGCATGAACATCACTGCCGGAGACGGACGCACGCGGCGGGCAGCTGGCGTCAGCCGCCCGCGCAGCACAAAACCAGCTTACTCTTCCGCCGCCGGTGCAGCCGCTGCCTTGGTCTTGCGCGTCGGTGCAGCAGCATCAGCGCCTGCAGCTTGCATCGGCGGCAACGCGGGCACGCCCAGGTGCGCGCGCACCTTGTTTTCAATTTCGTAGGCCAGTTCCGGGCGCTCTCTCAGATACTGGCGAGCATTGTCCTTGCCCTGGCCGATACGATCGGTGCCGTAGCTGTACCAGGCGCCCGATTTCTCGACGACCTTGGCTTCGACGCCCAGGTCGATGATCTCCCCCTCACGCGACACGCCTTCCCCATAGAGGATGTCGAAATGGGCTTCCTTGAACGGCGGCGCCACCTTGTTCTTCACGACCTTGACCTTGGTCTCGTTGCCGATAACCTCATCGCCGGACTTGATCGAGCCGGTGCGGCGAATGTCCATCCGCACCGACGCATAAAATTTCAGCGCATTACCACCGGTCGTGGTTTCCGGGTTGCCGAACATGACACCGATCTTCATCCGGATCTGGTTAATGAAGATCACCATCGTATTGGTGCGGCTGATCGAGCCCGTCAGCTTGCGCAGTGCCTGCGACATCAGACGCGCCTGCAGACCGGGCAGAGAATCGCCCATGTCGCCCTCGATTTCGGCGCGCGGTGTCAGTGCGGCCACCGAATCGATCACCACCAGGTCGACTGCGCCGGAACGCACCAGCGCATCAGTAATCTCCAGCGCCTGCTCACCCGTGTCCGGCTGCGAGATCAGCAGATCTTCAAGATTGACGCCCAGCTTCTGCGCATACGTGGTGTCTAACGCGTGTTCTGCGTCGATAAATGCGCAAGTGCCGCCAAGTTTCTGCATTTCAGCGATAACTTGCAGCGTCATCGTCGTTTTACCCGACGATTCCGGACCGTAGATTTCAATCACGCGGCCACGTGGCAAGCCGCCCACGCCCAGCGCCACGTCCAGGCCGAGCGAACCGGTGGACACCACCTGCACCTCTTCAGCGACGGCGCCATCCATGCGCATCACCGAGCCCTTGCCGAATTGCTTCTCGATCTGGGCCAGTGCGGCGCTCAGGGCCTTCGCCTTGTCAGGGTTTGCCAGCTTTTTGTCGTCCATGCGTGCTCTCTCGATGCGGTGGGGTGTGAGGCGGTACTGTATAAAAATCCAGTGAAAAGCGCAAGAGCCTGTGTTGTCGCCTTGGCAGACCGGCAATCTGCACAAAATGCTCCCAGGACGGCATTTGTTGCTGGCAACATCCAAACCCAATAGACTGCGAGACGGAGACGGCGTCGCCAGCAGCATCGCACGCGACGCCACCGAAGACATACCGGGAGCAGTCTAAAAACCCGGAACCGATCGAACTCACGACACCGCAACCCGCATGCGCATCCTGCTTGCTGAAGATGACAGTGTGCTCGCCGATGGGCTGACGCGCTCATTGCGCCAATCTGGTTACGTGACCGATTGCGTCAATGACGGCCAGTCGGCCGACAGCGCCCTGTCGACGCAGGACTTCGACCTGCTGATCCTCGACCTCGACCTGCCCAAATTGAGCGGACTGGAAGTGCTGCGCAAATTGCGCGCGCGCGATTCGCGCATGGCGGTGCTGATCCTGACGGCCAACGATTCGGTCGAGCAGCGCGTCAAGGGCCTGGACCTCGGCGCCGATGACTATATGTCCAAGCCTTTCGCGCTTTCCGAGCTGGAAGCGCGCGTGCGCGCGCTCACGCGTCGGGGCTCCGGTGGCGGGCCGACCGTCATCCGGCACGGCCCGCTGTCGTTCGATCAGGTCGGCCGCATCGCCTACCTGAACGACCACATGATCGACCTGTCGGCGCGCGAACTCGGCCTGCTCGAAGTCCTGCTCAAGCGCAGCGGGCGGCTGGTCTCGAAGGAACAGCTGGTCGACCATCTGTGCGAGTGGGGCGAAGAAGTCAGCAACAACGCGATCGAGGTCTACGTGCACAGGCTGCGCAAGAAAATCGAGAGCGGCGGCGTGCGCATTGCTACGGTGCGCGGCCTGGGCTACTGCCTCGAGAAATTCACGGCGCCCGCAGCCGACGCCGGCGCTGCCTGAGACCGCTGGTGCGCACGCAAAGCCGCAAGTCGTCGGGACTGGCGTCGGCCGAAGCCCGCGACCAGCCGACCCAGCGCTCGCTGTTCGGCGAGATCCTCGACTGGATGCTGATGCCGCTGCTGCTGCTGTGGCCGCTGTCGATCGGCGTCACCTACCTGATCGCAAAATCCATCGCGAATGAGCCCTTCGACCGTTCGCTGGAAGACCGTGTGACCGTGCTGGCTCAGCAGGTCAAGGAGGTCAACGGCGAAGTCAGCGCCAAGCTGCCTTTCTCTGCGCGAGACATCCTGCGCGCGGATGACGTCGACAATGTCTATTTTCAGATCAGCGGCCCGCAGCACGAGATGATCGCCGGCGACAGCGACATGCCGCTGCCAGACGACGAGGAGCCGCCGGTGCCGTGGGCCGTGCTGCTGCGCGATGGCCAGATGCGCAATGCGGATGTCCGGATCGCCTACACCTATGTCAACCTGCAGGCCTCGCGCACCACGGGCCTGCGGCCGGGCGATACCCGCTATGCGCTGGTGCAGGTCGGCGAGACGCTGGAAAAGCGCCGGCTGCTGGCGAACCAGATCATCAAAGGCGTGATCCTGCCTGAATTCATCATCTTGCCGATTGCGATCGCGCTGTTGTGGTTCGCGCTCTCGCGCGGGCTGTCGCCGCTGACCAGCCTGCAGGAAAATATCCGCTCGCGCCGCCCGGACGACCTGTCGCCGATCGATTCGCGCGCGGTGCCCGAAGAGATCTCGCCCTTGGTGAGATCGCTGAACGAGATGCTGGCGAGGCTGTCGCAAAGTATCCAGTCGCAGAAGCGTTTCATCGCCGATGCTGCGCACCAGATGAAGACGCCGCTGGCCGGCATGCGTATGCAGTCCGAGCTGGCGCTGAGACAAGACTCGCGCGACGAGATCCAGCGATCGCTTGAACAGTTGGCGAAAAGCTCGTTGTCCGCGACGCGGCTGGTGAATCAATTGCTGGCACTGGCGCGCGCCGAAAATGATTCGCCGCAGGCGACGCCGCTGCAGCATATCGACTGGATCGCTCTGGCGCGCGACACCGTGCAGGAATGGTTCGGCGCGGCGCAGGCACGCGAGATCGACCTGGGCTTCGAAGAGGACGAAGGGCCGATCGCGGTGCTGGGCAATGCGACCATGCTACGCGAGATGATGAACAACCTGATCGACAACGCGCTGCGCTACACGCAGCGACGCGGCAGCGTCACTGTCCGGGTCCGCCGCGACGTGATAAAGCAGCTGGCCATTCTGGAAGTCGAAGACAATGGACCGGGCATTCCCCCGACTGAGCGCGACCAGGTATTCGAGCGTTTTTATCGCATCCTCGGCAGCGACGTCGACGGCAGCGGGCTGGGGCTGGCGATTGTGCGCGAGATCGCGCAGAGGCACGGCGCCAAGGTCGACATCACCCACAACCCGCACAGCACCGACCCGCGTTTCCCAGGTGCCCTGTTCCGCATCAGCCTGCGCCTGGCTCAAGACGAGCGCGCGGAGACCCTCGCATGACGCCTCGCCCCCATCAGGTTCGTTACTGGCTGCGCGTGCGCCGGCTGACGCTGGCGCTGATGGCGCTCTGGTTCGCGGTCAGCTTCGGCGTAGTGTTCTGGGCGCGCGAGCTCGCGGGCGTGTCGCTGTGGGGCTGGCCTCTGCATTTTTATCTGGCCGCACAAGGAGTGACGCTGGTGTACCTCGCGATCATCGGCTTCTATGCATTGGCGATGCGGCGGCTGGATGCGCTGGCCGCACAGGAGGCTGACGATGGGCCGTGACGCTTTCCCACGCCAGCTGTCGCGCTATTTTGTGCTGTACACCGCCGGATTCGGCGTGCTACTGATCGCGCTCGCCATTCTTGAACATGAAGGCTTCCCGCGCTTCTGGCTCGGCTACCTGTTCCTGTTTTCCACGATCGTGGTCTACGCCTTCATCGGCGTTTTCAGCCGCACCACCGATGTCGGCGAATACTATGTGGCCGGCCGCCGCGTACCGGCGCTGTTCAACGGCATGGCCACGGCCGCCGACTGGATCTCGACGGCGAGCTTCATTGGCCTCGCGGGCGGCCTGTACCTGCAAGGCTTTGACGGCCTTGCCTACATCATGGGCTGGACCGGCGGCTACTGTCTGGTGGCGCTGCTGATCGCGCCTTACCTGCGAAAGTTCGGTCAATACACGGTGCCCGACTATCTGGCCGCCCGCTATGCCGGCCCATATGGCCAGCATGCGGTGCGCGCGCTTGCAGTGGGCGCCACGCTGATTATTTCTTTCACCTACGTGGTCGCGCAGATTTACGGCGTCGGCCTGATCACCTCACGCTTCACCGGCATCGACTTCTCGGTCGGTATCTTTCTTGGGCTCGCCAGCATTCTCGTCTGCTCTTTCCTTGGCGGCATGCGCGCCATCACCTGGACCCAGACCGCACAGTACGTGATCATCATTGTCGCTTTCATGATCCCGGTATCGTGGCTGGCAATGAAGCAGACAGGCATGCCGGTGCCGCAAGTGGCTTACGGTTCAGCACTGGAAAAACTGGGCAAGCAGGAAAAAGCACTGGCCGAATCGGACAGCGAGCTGCAAGTGCATGAACTGTACCGCCGCCGCGCGGCCGCACTGGAGGCCCGCATCGCCGCGCTGCCGCGTTCATGGGACGACGGCCGCGCCGATGTGCGCCGCCGGTTGCAGGAGCTACAGAGCAGCAATGCGTCGCTGATCGAGCTGAAAGAAGCCAATCGCGCACTCGCCGACTATCCGAAGAGCCCCGAGGCCGCCCGCCGCCTGTGGGAAACCGAGCGCGAAACAGCACTGGCGCGCGCGCAGCCGCTGCAGCCGCACACCCAGCCCTTTCCGGGCGCCGACGATGACGCATCGGACATTAAGCGCAACAATTTCCTGGCACTGGTGTTCTGCCTGATGCTGGGTTCAGCGGCGCTGCCGCATGTGCTGGTACGCTCGTACACCACCCGCTCGGTACCGCAAGCGCGGATGTCGGTGTTCTGGGCGCTGTTCTTCATTTTGCTGTTGTATACCGCGCTGCCCGCGCTGGCGGTGCTGGTGAAGTATGAGATCTACACCACGCTGGTCGGCGCCGACTATGCGCAGCTGCCATCGTGGGTCAGCTACTGGGCCAATATCGATCGCAGCAAGCCCATGATCAGCGTGGCCGACATGAATGCGGACGGGCTGGTACAGCTGGCGGAGATCGCCATCGATGGCGACATGATTGTGCTGGCCACACCGGAAATCGCCGGCCTGCCGTATGTGCTGTCGGCACTGATCGCGGCCGGCGCGCTGGCCGCCGCGCTATCGACCGCAGACGGCCTGCTGCTGACGATTTCGAGCGCGCTGTCGCATGACACGTATTTCAAGATGGTGAACCCATCGGCGTCGAGCCAGCGGCAGGTCACGGTATCGAAATTGCTGCTGCTGGTGGTCGCGCTGCTGGCGGCTTACACCGCCTCCTTCCGCTCGGGCGACATTCTCTCCATGGTCAGCGGTGCGTTCTCGCTGGCCGCCTCAACACTCTTCCCCGCACTAGTTCTGGGCGTCTTCTGGCGACGCGCGAACCAGCAAGGTGCAATTGCCGGCATGCTCACCGGGTTTGTAGTCTGCCTCATCTATCTGGTGCAGACCAGCCCGACGCTCGGGGGCAGCGCGGCGAAACAATGGTTTCATATCGCTTCGGTATCAGCCGGCATTTTCGGCGTACCGGCCGGCTTTGCCGCCATGATCGTCGTCACCCTGCTTACCTCTCCCCCCAATGCGCAGGCCACCGCTCTGGTCGACCGGCTGCGCAAACCCTGAGCTTTCTCGCTGGCATATTTCTTGAATGATGCCTTGTCATCGTTCAAGGACAGAAAGCAGCCAGCATGACCGGTTTTTTCAACGAGATGTACGCCAGCGGCAGCGAAAATGTCCGTCCACACTATCGGGAATTTGAGCGCTGGCTGAACAGCCAGCCACCCGATATTGTCGCGCGTAAGCGCATCGAAGCCGACCTGATGTTCCGTCGCGTCGGCATCACCTTTGCGGTCTATGGCAGCGAGGCGGGCACGGAAAGGCTGATCCCTTTCGACATCATCCCGCGCATCATTCCGGCTGTTGAATGGGCGATGCTGCAAAAAGGACTGAAGCAGCGCGTGCAGGCGTTGAACCTGTTCATCCACGATCTGTATCACGATCAGGCCATCGTCAAGGCCGGCATCGTACCGGCCGAACAAGTGTTCCGTAATGCCCAGTACCGGCCCGAGATGCAGGGCGTGGCGGTAGCGTCGGATATTTATGCGCATATTGCGGGCGTCGATATCGTGCGCGCCGGCGAAGGCGAGTTCTATGTGCTCGAAGACAATCTGCGCGTGCCTTCCGGCGTGTCCTACATGCTGGAAGACCGCAAGATGATGATGCGGCTATTTCCCGAGCTGTTCGCCTGTCACAAGATTGCGCCAGTCGCCCACTATCCTGACCTGCTGCTGGACACGCTACGCTCGGTCGCACCACAAGGTATCGACGACCCGACCGTGGTGCTGATGACGCCGGGCATGTACAACTCGGCCTACTTCGAACATGCATTCCTCGCGCAGCAAATGGGCATCGAACTGGTCGAGGGGAAGGACTTGTTCGTTGACGACAACCATGTGTACATGCGCACCACGCGCGGCCCGCGCCGGGTGGACGTGATCTACCGCCGCATCGACGACGACTTTCTCGACCCGCTGGTGTTCCGGCCCGATTCTGCGCTCGGCGTGCCGGGGCTGATGTCGGTCTATCGTGCCGGCCGCGTGACGCTGGCGAATGCGATCGGTGCCGGCGTCGCGGACGACAAGTCGATCTATCCGTTCGTGCCGGACATGATCCGCTTCTACCTGTCGGAAGAGCCGATCCTGAACAACGTGCCGACCTGGCAGTGCCGAAAAAAAGAAGACCTTCAGTACACGCTGGACAATCTCGACACACTGGTCGTGAAAGAAGTCCATGGTGCCGGCGGCTACGGCATGCTGGTCGGTCCGGCATCGACCAGGGCAGAGATCGACGATTTCAGGCAGCGCCTGCTGGCGCGCCCGGAAAGCTACATTTCGCAACCGACGCTGGCGCTGTCGGCCTGCCCGACCTATGTCGAATCCGGCATCGCGCCGCGCCACATCGATCTGCGGCCCTTCGTCCTGTCGGGCAAGACCGTGACGATGGTGCCAGGCGGGCTGACACGGGTCGCACTGAAGGAAGGGTCACTGGTGGTCAACTCGTCGCAGGGCGGCGGCACCAAGGACACCTGGGTACTGGAGAAATAAGATGCTGAGCCGAACCGCTGATCACCTGTACTGGATGGCCCGCTATACCGAGCGCGCCGAAAACACCGCGCGCATGCTGGACGTGAACATACAGACGCAATTGCTGCCACAGTCCGCCGAGGCGGCCGAACAAGGCTGGCGCGCGGTGCTGGGCATCTCCGAGCTGCAGCCGGCTTTCGATGCGAAATACGGGCTGCTGACGCCCGAGGATGTGCTCGACTTCATGGTGCGCGACCCGCTGAACCCGTCGTCGATCGCCTCCTGCGTGACGAGCGCGCGTGAAAATGCGCGCGCGGTACGCGGCACGCTCACTACCGAGGTCTGGGAAACGCTCAATACCAGCTACCTGGAAATGAACCAGCTGCTCGGCAGCGGCATCTTGTCGCGCGATCCGGGCGAGTTCTTTGAATGGGTCAAGCACCGCTCTCACCTGTCGCGCGGCGTGACGATCGGCACCATGCTGAAAGATGAGGCTTTCCATTTCATCCGCCTGGGGACTTTCCTCGAACGTGCCGACAATACCGCGCGTCTGCTCGACGTCAAATTCCACGGCGCCGGCCGCGAACAGCTGGCGGCCACCGAGCGCGATTTTTATCACTGGGATGCATTGCTGCGCTCGGTATCGGCCTTCGAGACCTATCGCAAGGCGTATCACGACGTGATCACGCCGGAGCGCGTGGCCGAGCTGCTGATCCTGCGCGGGGACATGCCGCGCTCGCTGATGGCCTGCCTGACCGAAGTGGTCGGCAATCTGGAGCAAGTGCGCAACGATGTCTCACGCGAGACCGAACGCTACGCCGGCCGGCTGCACTCGAACCTGCGCTTCAACAGCATCGACGACATCATGCGCCGTGGCCTGCACGGGTATCTGACTGAATTTCTTGAGCAGATCTACGAGCTCGGCAATCACGTGAGCCGGGACTTCTTGTTGCCGCTTGCCGCATGAAGCCGGTCACGCTCGCCATCCGGCACGAGACGCGCTATCGCTATACGCGCGCCGCCGCCTACACGATACAGCGGCTGCGCTTGACCCCACGCAGTGAACCGCTGCAGCAGACGCTGCAGTGGCAGATCAGCGCTCCCGGCACCCGTTGCGCAATGACCGACTCGTTCGGCAACCACGGCGATATCGTCACGTTGACCGTCCCGCACGACGAGGTACGCATCGTCGCCGCCGGCACGGTGACGATACAGCCGCCGCAATGCGGTCAAATTCCAGAACGCATGCTGCTGCCGGTGCTCGCATTCACGGTGCCGACGCGGCTGACGACGCCGACCGAGGCTATCCGGCAGTTTGCCGCGCGCTATCTGCCGACGTCTCGCACAGACACCTCGCAGGTGCTGGCGCTGGCGGAAGCGATCCGTGGTGCCGTTAGCTACCAGCCCGGCGCGACCGCCACGAGCAGCTCCGCTGACGATGCGCTGCGGCTGGGCCAGGGCGTCTGCCAAGACCATGCGCACCTTTTCATCGCGTGCTGCCATGCGGCGGGCGTGCCGGTGCGCTATGTGTCAGGCTATTTCCACCCCGGCGAGGTCGAGCACGGCGCCATGCATGCATGGGCCGATGCCTGGGTCGAAGAAATCGGCTATGCCGGCTGGGTGGCGATTGACGTCACGCACGCGCGGCTGCAAAGTGCCGACTACTGCCGTGTGGCGGTCGGGCGCGATTATGAATCCGTCGCGCCGGTGCGCGGCATCCGTCGCGGCGGCGGCGATGAAACCCTGACCGTCCAGGTATCGGTGGCGCACGCATGAGCGGCGACCCGGCCGGCGACGGTCAGGCACGATAACGACAAGCACAGAGAACACCATGACCTACTGCGTGGCGATGCGGCTGGATGCCGGCCTCGTCTTTCTTTCCGATTCGAGAACCAATGCGGGCGTCGATCATGTCGGTACTTTCCGCAAGCTGTCCGTCTTTGAAAACCCGGGTGACCGCGCGATGGTGCTGATGACGGCCGGGAACCTGTCGATCTCGCAATCGGTGCGCCAGACGATCGCCGAGTATCTGTCGCCGGACGGCACCAGCATCTGGACTGCGTCATCGATGTATGAAGCAGCGCAGATCGTCGGCGATGCGATCCGCGCTGTCCACAAGCGTGATGCACGTGCGCTTGAACAGTTCGGGATTGATTTCAATGTCAGCATGATTTTCGGTGGCCAGATCCGCGGTGAGCGCTGCCGGTTGTTCCAGATGTACGCCGCCGGGAATTTCATCGAGTCGCATGATGAGAATCCGTATTTTCAGATCGGTGAATCAAAATACGGCAAGCCCATCATCGACCGCGTGATCTCTCCGTCGACGCCGCTCGACGAGGCCGCAAAATGCGCGCTGATCTCGATGGACTCGACGCTGCGCTCGAACATTTCAGTCGGCTTCCCGCTGGACCTTCTGGTGTATGACAAGGACAGTCTGTCGGTCAGCCGCTTCGTGACCGTCGATGAAAAGAACCAATACTTCCAGATGATCCGCTCGACCTGGGGCCAGCAGCTGAAGGCGGTGTTCGAAGGCATCGCCGATCCGATCTGGAATGCTGCGCCCGAGACCACGACAAATGTGCTGTCCAGCCGCGACAGCCTGAACCAGCCAGTGCGGGTGCAGCCGCCACCATCGGTGGCGCGCGCCGATGGCGCCGCCACGCCATTGCAGACGCTGGCTCAGCAGTCAGGGCAACCACAACAGCATTGACGGCAAGCTGCGCAACAGCCGACAAATAAAAAGCCCCGCCAGTCTGCACTGGCGGGGCCTGCTATAACGATGATCCGGAACGGCTGGCGGCTGGCGGCTGGCTGGGCCGCGCAGCCAAAGGCATCACTCGACGATGGTCTGCGGCTCGTCGCCGTTGCGCTCGCGAATGACGCCGATACGATAGACGGTTTCGCCCAGGCGCCTCAGCTCGGCTTCAGCGGCCTCGGCATTGTCTTTCGACACGATCACGGTCATGCCGATACCGCAGTTGAACACGCGGTGCATCTCCGCATCGGCAACGCCGCCATGTTGCTGCAACCACTGGAATAGCGGCGGCATCGGCCAGGCATCGGCCTGCAAGACCGCGGTCAGGTTCGGCTGCAACACGCGCGGAATATTCTCCAAGAGACCACCGCCGGTGATGTGCACCATGCCGCGCACGTCGATTTTTTCCATCAGCGCCAGCAGAGGCTTGACGTAGATGCGGGTCGGCGCGAGCAGCACATCGGCGAGCGGACGACCGTGGAAATCGGCGTTCAGGTCGGGCTTGGCAACTTCAAGGATCTTGCGCACCAGCGAATAGCCATTCGAATGTGCGCCGGATGACGCCAGACCAAGCACCACATCGCCCGGAGCGATCTTGCGGCCGTCGATGATCTTCCACTTGTCGACAGCACCGACCGCACAACCAGCGAGGTCATATTCACCATCCGGATACATGCTCGGCATTTCAGCGGTTTCGCCGCCAATCAGCGCGCAACCGGCCTGCTCGCAGCCGGCGGCAATGCCCTTGATCACGTCAGTCGCCGCGGCGACGTCAAGACGGCCGCAGGCAAAATAATCGAGGAAGAACAGCGGCTCGGCGCCCTGCACCAGGATGTCGTTGACGCTCATGGCAACGAGGTCGATGCCAACGGTGTCATGCCGGTTCAGGTGGAAAGCCAGCTTGAGCTTGGTGCCAACACCATCGGTGCCGGACACCAGCACAGGCTCCTTGAATTTCTTGCTGACTTCAAACAGTGCGCCGAAGCCGCCGATGCCGGCCAGCACGCCCTCGCGCATGGTGCGCTTCGCAAAAGGCTTGATGGCCTCGACGAGGGCGTCGCCGGCGTCAATGTCGACGCCTGCGTCGCGATAGGAAAGGGAAACCGGAGGTGTGGAAGCCATGGCGAGATAAAAAGAATGGACAGGGAATAGACAGCGGAAACGGTAGAATGCGGGCTTGTCCCAATGACAAGGCAGCGAGGCGCGCTATTTTACCAAATCGCCCACCCGCACCTCCGATCCCGACCATGTCCTCCGTTCTCAAACCCGACCAGCGCCAGGCCCTGCTGTGGCTGTCGGTCGGCGTGGTGCTGCTGGCGCTGCTATGGCTGCTCACGCCGGTGCTGACGCCCTTCGTCGCCGCCGCCGTTGTCGGCTATGTGCTCAATCCCGGCGTCGACTGGATGACGCAACGGCGCATGCCGCGCGCGCTGGCCGTGCTGATCGCCATTGTCGGGCTGGGTCTGCTGATCGCCGCACTGCTGCTGGTCGTGCTACCGGTACTGGCCGACGAGCTGCCGCTGCTGCGGCAGCGCATTCCCGCGCTGCTGGCCAAGATCGACCTGGCGATCGGCCCGTGGCTGCGGCAATTGGGCATTGGCGCAAAAATTGACTTTCCGGCATTGCAGAAAGCGATCGCAACGCGTCTGGCTGCCGGCGACGGCGCCGGCAGCGCGGTGCTGACCTGGCTGCGGGTCGGTGGCAGCGCGCTGATGGGCTGGGCCGCAACGCTGTTCCTGGTGCCTATCGTGCTGTTTTATCTGCTGCTCGACTGGCATGGCCTGCGCCAGCGAATAGCCCACATGGTGCCGCGCCGCTGGAATGCGCTGTTCGGCGACATGGCGGCCGAGGCCGACTCGCTGCTGGCGCAGTATCTGCGCGGCCAGTTGCTGGTGATGCTGCTGCTGGCGGCCTTCTATTCGATCGGACTGGCCATCGCCGGCTTCGATGTCGCGCTGCCGGTGGGTATGATGACCGGCTTGCTGGTGTTCATCCCCTATATCGGTTACGGCCTCGGACTGGCACTGGCGGTCATTGCGGCGGTATTGCAGTTCGACGGCTGGTATGGGCTGGCCGCCGTGGCGGTCGTGTACGGGCTTGGTCAGTTCCTCGAGAGCTTTTACCTGACGCCGCGGCTGGTCGGCGAGCGCATCGGCCTGCATCCGCTGACGGTGATCTTCGCCTTGCTGGCCTTCGGGCAGCTGTTCGGCTTCGTCGGTATTCTCTTGGCGCTGCCCGCGTCGGCTATACTCTCGGTCGTTTTCGGCCGCCTGCGCCGACATTATCTGAACAGCAGTTTTTACAATCAATCATGAGGCAGTTGCTGCTCGACTGGGGTGCAGCCCGGCCGCAAACCCTGGACAGCTTTGTCATCGGCAGAAACCGGGAGCTCGCCGCGCTGCTGCGGCGCGTTGCCGACCGCACGACCGATGCGCCCGACCAGCGTTTCGTTACGATCTGGGGCGACCCGGGCGCGGGGAAGTCACACCTGCTGAATGCGCTGAAGGCCAGCGGATCGGCCCGACTTCTGTCGCCCGAACGGTCATCACGAGAATTTGCCTGGTCGCCAGGCTGCGCGCTGTACCTGATTGACGACTGCGAGCGGCTTAATGAGCGACAGCAGCATGCGCTGTTCAACCTGTACAACCAGGTGCAGGACACGGGCGGCACGCTGATCGCCGCGGCCGGCCTGCCGCCGGCGCAGCTGGCGCTGCGCGAAGACCTGCGCACAAGGCTGGGCTGGGGGCTGGTGTACCAGCTGCACGGCCTGACTGACGAAGAGAAAATCGCCGCGCTGTCGCATGCTGCTCAGGCGCGCGGGCTGGCGCTGTCACCCGGCGTGCTGCCCTACTTGCTGACACACTTCCGGCGCGACATGCAGTCGCTGTCGGCGATGCTGGACGCGCTCGACCGCTATTCGCTGGAAACCCAGCGCCCGATCACGATGCCGCTGCTGCGCGAACTGCTGCAGCTGGGCGACACCACCAGGCCGCTATGAACCTTGCGCTTTTTGACCTTGACCACACCCTGATACCGCTCGACTCGGACTATGAATGGGGGCAGTTCCTGTGCCGCGCCGGCGCCGTCGATGCCGAGGCCTTCACGGCCCGTAACAACGAGTTTTATCAGCAGTACCAGCAAGGCCGGCTGAATCCGGTCGAATACCTTGAATTCGCGTTCGGTACGCTGAAGCGCTTTCCGCGCGCGCAGCTCGATGCCTGGCATGCGCAGTTCATGGACGAAGTGATCCGCCCGGCGATGCGCAAAGAAGCGCGCGCACTGGTCGAGGAGCACAAGCAGGCTGGCGAGCTGGTGGCGATCATCACGGCGACCAATCGTTTCGTGACGGGCCCGATCGCCAGGGCCTTCGGCATCGATCACCTGATCGCCGCCGAGCCGGAGCTGGCCCCGGACGGCAACGTCACCGGGCGGCTGATCGGCACGCCGCCGTACGGACCGGGCAAGGTCACCAATGTGCACGCGTGGCTGGCGTCGCTAGGCAAAAAGCTTTCCGATTTCGAACGTAGTACCTTTTATAGCGATTCGCAGAACGACATACCGCTGCTGTCGATCGTCACCCACCCGGTGGCCACCAACCCGAATGCGGCGCTGACGCGCCATGCACAGGCGCAGGGCTGGCCGATACTGAAGCTGTTCGCGGAATAACCAGCGATGATCAAGAAATTTATCCGTCGCATCCTCGGCGTGCCCGAAAAGGGCGGCAAGGCCACGGAGCCGCTGGTGCTCGGCCCGGCCGATCACGGCATCCGACTCGACGATGTGTCGCCGAACGCGGTGCGCGTCACGCAAACGCTGCAGCGTGCGGGCTACAAGGCCTTTATCGTCGGCGGTGCCGTGCGCGATCTGGTGCTCGGCCACAAGCCCAAGGACTTTGACGTAGCGACCAATGCCACGCCGGAGGAAGTGAAACGACTGTTCCGGCGCGCGTTCATTATTGGCCGTCGCTTCCAGATCGTGCACGTGATGTTCGGGCAGGAGCTGATCGAGGTCACGACCTTCCGCGGCGCGTCGGCCGAAGACGCGCCCAAAGATGCGCACGGCCGCGTCCTGCGAGACAACACCTTCGGCGAACAGCACGAAGACGCTGAGCGCCGCGATTTCACGATCAACGCGATGTATTACGACCCCGAGCGGCAGCAGGTGCTCGATTATCACGGCGGCATGAAGGACATCCGCAGCAAGACGCTGCGCATCATCGGCGTGCCCGAGGCACGCTACCGTGAAGATCCGGTGCGCATGCTGCGCGTGGTGCGCTTTGCCGCCAAGCTCGGCTTCTCGATCGCGCAGCCGACGCGCGCACCGATCCAGGTGATGGCCGCGCTGATCAACAACGTCCCGGCGGCGCGCGTATTCGACGAGATGCTCAAGCTGCTGATGAGCGGGCATGCGATGGCCTGCCTGCAACAGCTGCGCAAGGAAGGCCTGCACCATGGCCTGCTGCCGCTGCTAGACGTGGTGCTCGAACAGCCGCTGGGCGAGCGCTTCGTGACGCTGGCGCTGGCGAATACCGATGAACGGGTGCGCGAGGGCAAGCCGGTATCGCCGGGCTTCCTGTTTGCGTCGTTGTTGTGGCACCAGGTGCTGGAAAAATGGAACGCTTACCGTGCAGCGGGCGAGCTCCCCATTCCGGCACTGCACCTGGCCGCTGACGACGTGCTCGACGGCCAGACTGAGAAGCTGGCGATCCAGCGCCGCATTGCGACTGACATGCGCGATATCTGGGCGATGCAGCCGCGCTTCGAGCGCCGCGTCGGCAAGTCGCCTTACAAACTGCTCGAACATCCGCGGATGCGCGCCGGCTATGATTTTCTGCTGCTGCGCTGCGCATCCGGCGAGATCGACGCAGAGATCGGCGACTGGTGGACCGAGTTCATGGACGCCGACGGTTCGGAGCGCGAAGCACTGCTGACGCGCAAGCCAGCTGACGATGGCGCAGCTCCCGCCAAGAAGCGGCGCCGCCGCAGCGGCCGTGGCCGTGGCAAAGGCAGCGGCGAGGCGACGCAATAAGCGCGATGGTGACGGCCTATATCGGGCTGGGCGCCAACCTTGGCGATCCGGCACAGGCGGTGCGCGACGCGCTGGCGCAGCTGGCCCGACTGCCGCAGAGTACGCTGGTGAAGCAATCGTCGCTGTATGCAAGCGCACCGGTCGATGCTGGCGGCGACGATTTCATCAATGCCGTCGCACAGATCGACACCGCGCTGTCGCCACCAGCGCTGCTGCTGGCACTGCAGCAGATTGAGTCTGCATTCGGACGCGAACGTCCTTTTCGCAATGCGCCGCGCACGCTCGACCTCGACTTGCTGCTCTACGGTGATGAACACGTCGACGAGACCGGCCTGCATGTGCCGCACCCGCGGATGGAGACACGTGCCTTTGTGCTGCTGCCGTTGCTGGAACTGGCGCCAGAGATCGATATTCCGGGCAAAGGTCCCGCGAGAACGTATGTTGCCGGCGTGCGCGACCAGGCGATCGCGAAGATCGACGGTCCTGGCGACAACGCGCAAAAATGAAAGGGGCGCTCACGCTGATTGCGATTGCGATGCTAACGCAATCACGTATCATCGTCGGCCATGAATCCGGTCAAATATCGTTATATCGTCGTTGAAGGTCCCATCGGCGTCGGCAAGACGAGCCTGGCGCGCCGCATCGCTGCCGCGACCGGCGCGCAGGCGCTGCTGGAGCAGCCTGAGGACAATCCCTTCCTCGAGCGCTTCTACCGAGACTCTGCGCGCTATGCGCTGCCGGCGCAGATGTGCTTCCTGTTCCAGCGAATGAACCAGCTAAAGGACATGGCGCAAGCAGACCTGTTCTCGGCGCCGGTCGTGTCGGATTTTTTGCTCGACAAAGACCCCATTTTCGCTGCGCTCACACTGGCCGATGACGAGCTGGGGCTGTATCAGCAAATGTTCAATCATCTGAGCCGCGAAGCGCCGCGGCCGGACCTCGTGATCTACCTGCAGGCCGCACCGGCGACACTCACGGACCGGATCCGCCGCCGTGGCGTACCCAGCGAAGCTGCGATCTCAGAGGTTTACTTGCAGCGGCTGTGCGATGGCTATAGCCGCTTTTTCCATCACTATGATGCGTCGCCCCTGCTGATGGTGAATGCGGACCATCTGAACCCGATCGAAAGCTCCGACGATTTTTCCTTGCTCATGCAGCGCATCGCCGGCATGCGCGGCAAACGCGAATTCTTCAACCGCGGAGAATGACTATGTCTACCCACGTACCAACGCCCCGCAAAAAGGTCACCGTCACTACGCTGGCGCAAATGCGTGCCAGCGACGACAAGATCACGATGTTGACCTGCTATGACGCCAGCTTCGCGGCAATGCTGGACCAATGCGGTGTCGACACGATCCTGATCGGCGATTCGCTGGGCATGGTTGTGCAGGGCCATCAGACCACACTGCCCGTCACGGTCGCCGATATTGCCTATCACACCGCCTGCGTTGCACGCGGCAGCACCCGCCCTTTGCTGATCGGCGACCTGCCGTTCGGCTCGTACAACACGCCTCAGCAAGCGATGGACAATGCAGCGACGCTGATGCGCGCCGGCGCGGAAATGGTCAAACTTGAAGGCGGACAGTGGCTCGCACCAACGGTCAAGTTATTAGTGGAGCGCGGCATGCCCGTCTGCGCGCACCTCGGGCTGACACCGCAATCGGTGCACCAGCTCGGCGGCTTTAAAGTCCAGGGCAAGACCGACAGCGCAGCCGACCAGCTGCTGGCCGATGCGCTGGCGATGCAAGAGGCTGGCGCATCGATGGTAGTGCTGGAAGCCATTCCGGCGACGCTGGCCGCCGACGTCACTCACAAGCTCACGATACCGACCATCGGCATCGGCGCTGGCGTGGACTGTTCAGGTCAGGTGCTGGTACTGCATGACATGATCGGCGCGTTCCCGGGCCACCGGCCGAAATTCGTCAAGGATTTCATGCAAGGCCAGTCCAGCCTTGCGGGCGCGATCGGCGCGTATGTTGCAGCAGTCAAGGACCGCAGTTTTCCCACGCCAGCGCATTCGTTCTGACCTCGTCTTGCACACGTGCGCCTGTCGGTCATGACGGGCGCACAGACGGCACAAGTGTCAGAGCTGGAAAGGCACCAGGCAAGCCTCCAGCTGCGGGCCGAGCGCATCGGCACTGCTGACGGCCATACCAAGGTCGCGTACCAGGCCGTCCTGCAAGCTGTACACCCAACTGTGCACGGTCAGGTCCTGCCCACGCTCCCATGCATCCTGCACGATCGTGGTCTGACAAACGTTGACGACCTGCTCAATCACGTTCAGCTCACACAGACGGTCGTGACGCAGGTTCGGGTCCATTGATTCGGGCAATAGCTGTGCGTGCTTGTTGTGCACGTCCTGCACATGGCGCAGCCAGTTATCGGCCAGGCCGACTCGCTTGCGCTCCATCGCTGCGCGTACGCCTGAGCAGCCATAGTGGCCCACGACAATGACGTGCTTCACGCCGAGCTGATCGATCGCAAACTGCAGCACCGACAAACTGTTGAGGTCGGTATGCACGACTACGTTGGCAACGTTCCGGTGAACAAACAGCTCGCCAGGCTGAAGGCCGACGATCTCATTGGCCGGCACCCGGCTATCAGAACAGCCTATCCACAAAAATTCCGGTGACTGCTGAGCGACGAGCTTTTTAAAAAAATCAGGATCCTCTGCGACCATCGAAGCAGCCCACTCACGGTTGTTGGCAACCAGCTCGCGCAGCGCCCTGTCGAAATTTTTTCCTGGCATATCGAATCAGATGAAAAGGGATAGACCCGGATTCTACCGCAGCAAGCTCTATACAAAGCTGATTGGCAAGACCGGCACACGCTGCGGTGAAGAGGCAAAAATTATTAGCGAGATTCCTTCAATGACTAATATTTTTTTCGCTCCTACGGCTGCTCCATAAACTTAAAACGCAACCAGGCAATTTGAGCAAAAGCAAACTGCTTCATTCGGCAAAGCCATAAAGATCAAGGTCTTCTCGGAATCACTCCCGAAAGCCTCGCGCTGATGGTCTGAACCAGTAGCATCATGCGATAAGAACCTGGCGGCGAAGTATCAACCTTGCCCTACCCAGGCGCGGGAAAATCACTGAGAGATTCTATCAACGCGAGTGTCGTATGCCGACATGCGTGTCGACAATGCTGTTTGGACACGACACACGTCCCGAAAATGGAAGCTCTTGACGTCTGATTCGCAAGCGAACTGACCTATCGGCAGCCTGCTGCCAATAGCGCGCTTACGGCGCAGGCATGCGACGACCCGCATAACGTTCAGTACTCATCGGTCGCTGAAATGGCTCGCATAGAGTCTGACCAGTGACTGATCGAAGGAGATAATCATGCTGACCATCGACCAGAATCCTGTTCTGAGTGACATGAATTACCCATCCGGCCCTTGGCCGCGACGTCAGTACCAGCAGGTAGATCTTGTTTATGACAAGGGTTGGCGAACCCTGTGGACTTACATGAAGCCTATCGGTGTTCCTTGCTTCAACATGGACATGGTCGAGGAGCTTCACCATGTTTTCCATGAATTGAAAGACCATGATGCACAAGTCATGTTCGAAGACGACTGGCAGCCAGTAAATTACTGTGTGATCGCATCGCGCCGCAAAGGCGTATTTAATCTCGGCGGCAATCTAGCGCTATTCATCAATCTGATACGCGAGCAAAACCGTGAAGCGCTGGTCGAATACGCAAAACTCTGCGTAGACGCGATGTACCCTCGCATCAAGGGCTACGACAATTCGACAACGACAATCTCTCTTGTTCAGGGCGATGCGCTCGGCGGCGGCTTTGAGTTTGCGCTGTCCAGCCATATCATCGTTGCGGAAGCTGGCACAAAAATGGGTTTGCCAGAGATCATCTTCAGCCTCTTTCCCGGCATGGGTGCCTACAGCTTCCTCGCACGACGTATCGGCATGCGAAAAACTGAAGAGATGATGTTAAGCGGTAACACCTATCGTGCCGAAGAACTCGCCAGCATGGGCGTGGTCGACGTCGTTGCTGCGCCTGGCGAAGGAGAGGCTGCCGTGCGTGAGCTAATAAGAAAGAAAAACCGACATCTGAATGGCGTAAGGTCGATTTATGAATGCAGAAATCATCTGTGGCCAATCACTTTTGAAGAATTGCGTGACATCGCCATGCTATGGGTCGATGCGGCGTTACGGGTCGATGCGAAAGATCTGCACATGATGCAGCAACTGGCGATGGCACAGCGATCTTTGCATGCTAAGTACCAGCAAAGTATGTCTCGGGACGACAATACGACAGTCGCCCTTCAACATACTTAGAGCCTGTCCCGGTAGGCCGCTGGCGGCGTTGGCAGTTCCTTGCCGTACGTCTGTACTGTCTGCGGAACTGCCGCCTTGCCACCGACCCACCGGGACAGGCGTTTAATAGCCTATCGGACAAGAGAAGTGGCAATGCATGAGAACCACCGTAGGCAGGTCGTCGGTATAGTGACGACCGATCTGCGGCACAGCAAGATCTATCGTTGCTGGCAGGCTTGGCAATACCTTCATCATCGATCGACAATACCGGAGCGGACAGTATGTCGCTCCGGCAGTCGGTTCAATACCGAACCAATATAGATCAATGCTTGTCGGGGTAGCCGAGCACTTGCCGGAAGAGATAAAAATTCGTCCGCACACTGTTTAGCACGACGTCTTCCACCTCCGATTCTTGTACCGACTGCATGGCCTTGCGCAGCTCGCCCAGGTGTTCGTCATCGAGTGACGCATGTGATTCAAGAAACGAAAAGCCTTGAGCAAGCGGCAAATTCACCGTACGCGATACAGCTTGCGCCACCCGCCCCCCGTATACCGACGATACGATTTCAAGGACATACACCAGACCGAGTACGCTGTGAGGATCGTTAGCTGCGATGCTATGGTAGTTAAAACCTAGCATGGCCTGCACCGGCGGGCTCGGTAACTGAGACGGAACATCAAAGCTGTCGACGCACATACTGTCCAGATCATCCAGCACCATTTGCTCGTGACCTTTTTCTTCCACGATATGCTCATATAAATAATTACGAAGCTCCGGATACCTGTCAGCACAGCGACTCGCCGCTGCCGCCATCAATGGACAAAAATGCGAAACGACCGGATAGAGCTGAATCAGAAAATTGATATACCGCTGTCGTGTAAATTGACCGCTCAGCATATCTTGCAATTGAGGAATCGCCTCGATGGCATGTCGATTTGCATCGGTGATTTCTATGAGCTGATTATTCAATGACATAGTTATTCCCCCTGTTTATTTGAAGTCAATCCTGTCTCGGTGAGATCTGCTCTGCTGGCAGGCGATGCTTCTGATAAACGTTCAGCTCTTCGCAGAGCTTTATGAATGCACTATTGAGTTCACGCAGTATCTCTTCCTTATGCTGTTTCAGACCGGACGGCACCAAACGCTCGACACGCTTGCAAGTCATTTTCATTGAGGTCGCGCCTATGCTGAGTGCCGATCCACGCAGGGCGTGTAGCGTCTCCTTAATGTCATGCTCACTGTCGAGTTCGATACTCTCGGCAAGCACGCCAAGCAGCCGACGGCTCTCTGTCACGTACTCGGCAATCAGTTCATCAAGAAAGACCCTGTCCTTGCTGACCGTTTCGAGCGTCTCCAATACCTGCACATCGAGCACCGTATCAACCGGCTCGCTCTGTGCTGACAGCGATGTCGCGACAACGGACGAATGGCTAGCGGGCGCAATGGCGCATGCTCGGTTCGCCGACGCAAGTTCTTCCAGTGTCCTCAGGAAAGCGTCAACTTGTATCGGCTTTGGCATGAACGCATTTGCGCCTGCACGCAGACATTCATCGCGGGCTTCCTGTGTAACGTTTGCAGAGAACATCATGATGGGCGTAGTCGCGGTTTGCCCGCCCATCAATCGGCAAAAGCGAACCACTTCAGTACCGTTCACACCCGGCATATTCATGTCGAGGACCATCGCATCGACAGGGTGCTTGGCGATGAGCTCCAGCGCCTCCTCGCCGTCCTTGGCCAGGACACAGTGATGCCCTGCTCTTTCCAGGATTTTTTGAAGTACGCGCCGATTGGTTGGATTGTCCTCGACAATCATCACTTCAAGGCCATCAATGGTGGATACCGGTCGTATTTCAGGTGCGGTCACAGCCACACACGCTCTGTCACCTGCGTTATCGACGGTCCTGTAAAACTCGCGGCTGCACGCGAGCTCCGCTGCGTATAGCAACTGCGTGATCGCTGCGCGTCGATCAGTACCCGGCAATGCCGCGAAATACCCGGCGATCGTGGCAAGTTCCGAGGCCACATCCGTCGCCATGTCGGGCATCGGCAGCATGGTAATCACCGATGGGATATCGCCAGGAACTGCCCGCAAGCAGCGCAACTCTTCCCTTGCTCGGGCAACCCATACATCCATCGCTTCACGGGACATCAGCGCCGGCCTAATCAGGATTAAGGCGACAGGCTTGCCGATCAGGCTTGCATGCGCAAGCATCTCAGTGGCCGCACCCACATTAGCGGCCAGCGTTGGCGCGAGGCGGCATAGTGAGGTGATTTCTGCCGCCAGCTCTGGAAATTCTTCCCCTTGTCCGACCAACATGACATGTAGCTCAGGCGGTTGTTCCGGTACGGCGGGGTAGTTTGCTGTCGGCTGGTCGAAATCGATTTCGAACCAGAAATCGCTGCCTTTTCCCGGCTCACTCCAGAAGCCGATCTTTCCGTCCATCAGCTCGACGAGTTGCTTGCATATGGTCGTGCCGAGGCCTGTTCCGCCATAGCGGCGTGCGACCGATTCATCGGCTTGCGTGAAGCTGTCGAAAATTCTGCCCTGCACGGCCTTTGCGATACCGATGCCGGTATCAGACACGGTAAACAATATCCTCATGCTGCGGTCGCTGCTCGCCAGGCGGCTTAGCCGCAACGTAATCTGGCCTTGCTCGGTGAATTTGACCGCATTGCCCACCAGATTAACGAGGATCTGCCGCAAATGATGGGAGTCGCCGGTGAGCATCACCGGCACGTCAGGATCGATCTGCAATTGCCAGTCAATGGCAAGCGGATTGACCCGATAGCGAAACATCGTATGGATGCCATACACCAGTCTGTAGAGATCAAAATCGGTCCGCTCTACTGACATTTTCCCGGCCTCGATTTTAGAAAAATCGAGTACATCTTCAATCTGCGACAACATGACCTGCGAGGTGGTGGTCATGCAGTCCAGCATTTCCTGTTGCTCGCTATCGATACGCGTGGTCTTCAACAGGTCAAGCATGCCGATCATCGCATTCAGCGGCGTACGCAATTCATGGCTGACTGCGCAGATGAATTGCCGCTTCGCGACATTGGCGATATTCGCCTGTTCCAATGCACGAAACAAGCGTCCGACCAACACATTAAAGTAAATAGAAATCAGCAGCGTGCCCAGCCACAGCCCGACCGATAGACCGATCTCGTCATGCCAGTACGGAGCAACGCCGATCACCAGCGCGAAGCCGGTCAATGTGGTGCCGAGCGCAATGAACAGGTAGCGTCGACCAAAGCGGAAGCCATAGCCGATGATGATCCACAGGTAAAAAAAATATAAGGGGGCGGAATGCTCGGCGCCGATCAACAACAGATAGGTCAGCGTACCCACATCAATCAGGATGGCACACACCCGCCTGGGTATGACGTCACCCGGTTGCAGTAATACATGTACGGCAATGCCCGCGGATGTCAGCAGAAAGCCGCCGAGCACCACCACGATTTCCAGGTGAATGCCCGGCGGACCTTCAGGACTCATGCCGATCAGATAGCCAAACAGGCTCAGAAGCAGCAACCCCAGTACGATACGCACAAGCGACTGTTCGAACTCGTTATCGCTGCATCGCTTTCGATGTGCACGAACGGCAGCAATGGCTGCCGTCAAAGGATTCGTTCGGAGCGTGAACGCTTCGATTTTCTGCGTCAACCAGCGCGACATCTTCGGTCATCCTGACTTTGACGATTGGTCAGGAAGTTTACTGGCGCGTTAAGCTTTCGATATCTCTCAATAGAAATTCACAAGTGCGTATGCGGCCAAGGCAAGACTACGTTCTGCCTGTGAACCTGCATTGCGTACAGCGAACCAGATTAAAAAAACGCCGACCTACGGTCGGCGTTTTCTTAGCTATTCAGTGCTTTGCCATCTCAATATCTTGGAAACTTTCGAAGCAAAGCGATGGCCGGCAACGGAGCCTTATTCGAAAAACTCTTTCACCTTGTCCATCCACGTCTTGCTCTGCGGACTATGCTTCCCACCACCTGCAGAGGTCAGCTGTTCGAACTCACGCAGCAGATCTTTCTGTTTTTCGGTCAGTTTGACCGGCGTCTCCACGACAACGTGGCAGAACAAATCGCCCGGGAATCCGGAGCGCACGCCTTTAATACCTTTACCGCGCAAGCGGAAGGTCTTTCCGGTCTGGGTACCCTCCGGCACGCTGAACGACACCTTGCCGGACAGTGTCGGCACTTCGATATCACCGCCGAGCGCAGCACGCGCAAATGAAATCGGCATCTCGCAATGCAAATCGTCACCGTCGCGCTGGAACACCGAGTGTTGCTTGATATGGATCTCAACATACAAATCGCCGGGCGGCCCGCCGTTCATGCCCGGCTCGCCATCGCCGGTCGAACGGATGCGCATACCGTCATCGATGCCCGCCGGGATCTTTACTTCCAGCGTCTTGTTTCGCTTGATGCGGCCGGCACCGGAACAAGTGGTGCACGGATCGGGAATAACTTTTCCGGTACCGTGGCACTTCGGACAGGTCTGCTGAATGCTGAAGAAACCTTGCTGCATGCGAACCTGTCCATGCCCGCCGCAGGTGCCACAGGTGGTCGGCGACGTGCCCGGCTTGGCGCCGGAGCCGTGGCAGGTCTCGCATTCATCCCAAGAAGGAACGCGGATCGTGGTCTCGAACCCGTTGGCTGCCTGCTCAAGCGTGATGTCGAGGTTGTAGCGCAGATCGGCGCCGCGATACACCTGCGGGCCACCACGCGAGCGGCCGCCGCCGCCGCCGAAAATGTCGCCAAAGATATCGCCGAACGCATCCGAGAAACCGCCGCCGAAGCCGCCGGCACCCGCGCCGCCGCCCATGTTGGGATCGACGCCCGCATGCCCGAAGCGATCATAGGCTTCACGCTTCTGCGTATCGGACAGCATCTCGTAGGCCTCTTTGGCCTCCTTGAATTTTTCCTCGGCTTGCTTGTTGTCCGGATTGCGATCCGGATGGTATTTCATCGCCAGCTTGCGATAGGCTTTCTTGATCTCGTCATCCGAGGCATTTTTCGCCACGCCGAGAATTTCGTAAAAATCGCGTTTTGCCATCTTCAGGTGTCCTGACTATGCGCGGGAAAACTCATGCTTTCCCAAGCAAAAAAACCGGGCGGGACACAATCGCCGCCCCGGCCCGGTTGTCCATGCAGCGCGGCTGCGCGGCCTTGTGATTCTTGTTGATTACTTGTCTTTGACTTCCTTGAAGTCGGCGTCGACCACGTCGTCTTCGGCCGGCTTGGCACCTGCCGAAGCCTGCTCGGTACCGGCAGCGCCGGCATCCGCCGCACCGGCAGTCGCCTGCTGTGCCTGCATGTCGGCATACATCTTCTCGCCGAGCTTTTGCGCTGCCGTCGACAGTGCGGCCACTTTGGCGTCGATCACTTCTTTGTCGTTGCCTTTCAGCGCCTCTTCGAGCTCTTTGATTGCGGCCTCGATCTTCTCTTTTTCGCCGGTCTCAAGCTTGTCGCCGTGCTCGCCGAGCGCCTTGCGGGTCGAGTGAACCAGCGCGTCGCCCTGGTTGTGCGACTCGGCCAGCTCTTTCAGCCGCTTGTCTTCGGCTGCGTTCGCCTCGGCGTCGCGCACCATGCGCTCGATCTCGTCTTCGTTCAGGCCGGAGTTGGCCTTGATCGTGATCTTGTTTTCCTTGCCGGTCGCTTTGTCCTTTGCCGACACATGCAGGATGCCGTTAGCATCGATATCGAAGGTCACTTCGATCTGCGGCGTGCCACGCGGCGACGGCGGAATGCCTTCGAGATTGAATTCACCGAGCGCCTTGTTACCGGACGCCATTTCGCGTTCGCCCTGGAAGACCTTGATCGTCACGGCCGGCTGATTGTCGTCGGCCGTCGAGAACACCTGACTGAACTTGGTCGGGATCGTGGTGTTCTTCTTGATCATCTTCGTCATCACGCCGCCCAGCGTCTCGATGCCCAGCGACAGCGGGGTGACGTCCAGCAGCAGCAGGTCCTTGCGGTCGCCTGCCAGCACCGAGCCTTGGATGGCTGCGCCGACGGCGACTGCCTCGTCCGGGTTGACGTCCTTGCGCGGCTCCTTGCCGAAGAACTCTTTGACCTTCTCCTGCACCTTCGGCATGCGCGACTGACCGCCGACGAGGATCACGTCGTCGATGTCGGCAACCTTGACGCCGGCGTCGTTGATGGCAACGCGACA
>JACCDT011975981.1_pt1 | contig 34244 bp, 36 predicted proteins | sample 7446291 | NCBI WGS metagenome assembly JACCDT01 (sample SAMN15323446, study PRJNA562643) | freshwater metagenome | isolation source: river surface water | place: USA:Blue River Watershed | collected 2017-08-17
ACGGACACAAGCGGCAATGCTATCCCCACTCGAACTGCGCAAGGTACACCAACTTATTCAAGTGGTTCTTTGCTGCTTGATAATGACGATGTAATCGCAACAGGGACAACAGACGGTCAAGTACAGTCATCGCTAAATACAGTTGGCAAAGGTTGGCAACTTGAGTTTGATGTACAAATGATCGCAACAGCAAATAGACGCATTCTATGCAAGTCTATTCATACAGCTGATGCTGTGCCAAGCATTCAATTAGAGCAATCAACAGGTATTCTAAGATTTCGCTCGTACGGAAACGTAGATGTGTTTACAGTTAATGTTGGTCTTGATATGTCAGCAGCATTCTTTAATGTAAAAATCGTACAAACAACAATGCCAGATCAACCAAAGCTTTACATTAACAACAATTTGATTGCTACAAGCTGGATTGGCGGTGATCTCTTGAATAACAGCGCTGGCGCGTGGCAGGATGGTTTTATATTCGGTACTGGTTCTAACGGCACTGGATTTAAAATTAAAAACTTTAAGTTTTATACAACGTAGTTGATTTACACCGCCAACAACGGCTTTTACTTATTAAGAGGCAACAATGGCAAAATATACAAAACAAAACCACTCAGAACAATGGGCTGGTGCTGGTGTGACACTACAAGGCGATTTGACGTTTAGTTATCAACATCAAACTAAAACACTAATCTATAAAGGCTCTAATACTTGGAAAGTGGTGGGGTGATTTAAGTTTGTTGTTTGATAATGTACTTGAGTCTTCGATTGCTTCAAATGTAGATATGTCGTCATTGTTTAATGTAATAGTTGGGGGATCGCCATCAGCACTAGTGAATCCGATAAATGCAAAACTTGTGGGTGAGCTTAGACGATTTACAGTTAGAAAATTTTGATGATCTTATTCTTAATGCTTTAGCGATTTCTTAATGGTTTTTACCGAGAATTGGTGAAAACACAACAAAATCAAACCTTTAATTTTTTTAGCATTAAAAACAAAGGGTTACAAATTGTTTTGTTTTTTTTTTATCCAGTGTGTAAATATTATCAACAATAGAAAACAAAGTTTTCATTGAATTGGAGGAAACAGACATGGAAAAATTACTACAAATGTTAGTTCAATCTAATTTATTGAACGAAAGCTCGTTAGCAGAAGTCCGCACTGAAGTGGAAAATATGATTAACGAAACTAAATTGCAAACCGAAGCTCAAGTTAAAGCAGAATTAACTGAACAATGGATTGCAGAACGTGAATTACTTGTTGAGTCTTTAGATGCAAAATTAACTGATTTGTTTGAAAGTGAAATTGCTGATTTAAAACAAGACATTGATAATTTTCGTGATTTAGAAGTTGAGTTCGCAAATAAATTAGAACAAGAAAAAACCTTATTAGCAGAAGGTTTTGAAGATCAATTAGAACAATTAATTGAGACTTTAGATACCTTTATTGAAAATCGTTTAGCTGTTGAATTACAAGAATTTGCTGAAGATTTGGAACAAGCTAAGAAAAATCAATTTGCTATTGATTTGTTTGAGACTTTTGCCCCACAGTTTAAAGATCGTTTTTTAAGCCAAGATGAAACACATCTTGCATTACAAGAAACTCAATTAAAATTAACTGAAGCAGAAGCACGATTAGCAAAAACACAAGAATTACATGAAGCCACTCAACGTAGTGCAAAATTAACACAATTATTAAGCACTCTCGGTGATAATCAACGTAATGTAATGAGCACATTATTAGAAAATGTTGCTACAGAAAATTTGGAAAATATGTTTGCACGTTATATTGATGTTGTAATTGCAAAATCTTCAAGTAAACAACCTGAAGCTAATACAAAAACAACTAATGTTAACAAAACATTAAACGAAAATGCAGTTTTGGTACAAGGTAATAAGGCACCTGTTGTAAATACAAGTACACAAAATGTATCTAACCAAGACCTCGAAGAGCGTAAACGTTTACGTAAACTAGCTGGTCTCGAATAACAAATTCTAAGGAGATTAAAATGGATATTAATCAATTAACCAATGGATGGGCAGAGACTAAAAGCACCTTATTGGAAGGCTTAACTGCTAGTCAAATCGAAATCGTTGATCCGATTTTAGAAAATCAACGCGCACAATTATTAAATGAAACTGCTGCTGCTGGTTCAACCCAAGCTGCTGATATTTCTGGTTTCCGTAAAATCGTTATCCCAATGATTCGTCGTATCATTCCAGGTACTATCGCAACCGAATTAGTTGGTGTTCAGGCTATGAGTGGTCCTGTTGGTCAAGTTTATACTATGCGTTATAAATACGCAGAAGCTTTAAATGCGAACACAAACAGTAACAATAACCCATTTGGTGATGGCACCGAAGCTGATTTCGCTGCAGGTACTGAAGCATTTGGTAACGCCAAACCAATTCGTCAATTCTACTCTGGTGCAACCGTTGCTGGTGCTCAAGTGGCTGGTGCTTCTACTCCTGGTGCAGGTGTGTCGTATCCTAATATGACAGATATTGCTGGTAATGCAATTGGTAGTCCTGACGCTGTAACTGGTTTGCCTATTGGTAGTGCATGGGGTGCATCAAGTGCAGCTTCTGACTTTGATCGTTACTTACGTGGTGTAGGTGGTGCTGGTTCTGATATCGAAGGTTCTGGTGGTCGTCGTATGACTTTGGAAGTTGTTACCCAAGTTATCGAAGCACGTTCTCGTAAGTTACAAGCAAGTTGGACTATCGAAGCAATGCAAGATATGAAAAATGGTCACAACATGAGTATCGAAACAGAAATCACACGTGGCTTATCCGCTGAAATCGTTCAAGAGATTGACGCTGAAATCATCGCTGACTTGTTAGGTTTAGCTGGTACTGTTGCTTCTTATGATGCTTCTACTGCTGGTACTGGTACTTATACCCCAACCTTTATGGGTGATCGTTTCGCTAACTTACAAGGTGTATTAAACTACATCGGTAACGAAATTGCACGTAAAACTCGCCGTGGTGCTGCTAACTTCATCGTTGTTTCCCCAATGATCGTGAGCGTTTTACAATCTGCTGCTAAGTCTGTATTTGCTCCTGCTGTTAAAGGTGACTTCAAAGGTCCTAATAACACTCAATTAGCAGGCGTGTTAAATGGTCGCGTAAAAGTATACAGCTACTTATGGAATCAAGCTAACCAATGGTCTGGCGCTGGTGCTAGCGTTTCTGATCCAATTTTATTGGGTTACAAAGGCGGCAACGGTGAAACCGATACTGGTTACTTCTACTGCCCATACGTTCCAATCATGAGTTCTGGCGTTGTTATGAACCCAAATACCATGCAACCAGTTGTGTCCTTAATGACTCGCTACGGTAAAACTAGCTTCGTTAATACCGCAACCAGTTTGGGTAATAGTGCGGATTACTATGGTAAATGCATTGTGACTAATACCCAATTTGCGTAAGCCTTTTGGTATTCAAAAAACCCTCCTTGTGAGGGTTTTTTGTTGTTTTTTATTTAGTAATCTTATATGATACCCTCATATTATATAAGGAATATAAAAATGCCAAAGGTTTCAACGGTAGTTACAGATCTATTAGATATAGAATTGAAGCTACTTGTACCATTTACTAACTCAAAAAATCACCATCTCATGGAATGTTTGATCTGTGGGAATCAGTTTACGGCAACACCAATAGCAAAATTGCAAGCCTTCAAAAAATACCACAATAAAGGCTGTCCCAAATGTTCTGAAGAGCGTAAGAAAAGCAAAGAATCTGATGCTAAATTACAATTTATTCAAAAAATAAGGGATCGTAATTATGATATACTAACTGAAAATTATGATGGCAATCAAGTATGCGATCTCATAACTGTAAGACGACAAGAGTGTGGACACGTTTTTGATATTAAACCAACAAATTTAATTCATAGAAATGTAATCTGTCCGTTATGTAGCAAAAAGGAGAAATAAAATGCCTGCACCCGGTGATATTAAACAGGATTATCCTTTTCTTCTCAAAGAAAAATTAGGAATTGAATTATTGGAACCATATAAAGGGGCCAAAATACACCATTTAATGAAATGTGGTGATTGTGGACACGAATGGTCAGCAACTCCGTTATCAAAAATGCAATCTTATAGAAAATATCCTGACGGAAATGGCTGTCCTGCATGTAAGAAACAACGAGAGAATAATAAACATTCTGATACCAGAATGGATAACATTAAACAGATTCGAAATGCAGGTTTACAAATTTTAACCGATGGATACGATGGTAAACGTGGGGATATATATTTTACGATTAGAGTATTACATGAGGATTGTGGACATGAGTTTGATTTAAGGGTTGCAAATTTCCTCAACAGGAAATTAACTAGAGATAATAGTTGCAAAATTTGTGGTATTATTAAGCGTAGTGAGCAATTAACAGAAACATCTATTGCTAGACATATGGAATGGTTAAAGACGGCTAGTGAGTGGGAATTATATAAGTATGAAGTTGAATTAGAAACAAGAATATCATATAGAAAGTTTAAAGATGTGATTAATCCATTAAATCTTTTGAGAGGTTCTGAAGGTGATATGTATCATTTAGATCACATTATTTCCAGAAGATTTTGTTTTGAAAATAACATTCCAGTTGAATTATGTGGTCATCCTGATAATTTGCGTATGATACCATGGCGTGAAAACATAAGTAAAGGAATGAGGATTGTTACTGAAATTCCAATTATTTTTGCAGAATATATGAATGTAATGAAAGATGTGGAGATTGAAGATGATAATGAAGATGATTTGGATATTTTATTTGATTAAATATGTGAAAGGGATATTGTAGATATGGGAAGTTTAACAAAAAAGGTTTCAAAAAAGAAAAAAATAAGTGTTGAATTGGAAGTTAAACGAGTTGTTCCTAAATTGATTGACGTTAAAGATGTGTTACCGCAAGAGGGTAGAATATTTGAGATCAAGTTTCCGACAAATTTTCGGAGATAAGTAATGGGAAAATTAACTACTAAAGTAGACATTAAACACAAAAAACCCTCCTTGTGAGGGTTTTTTTTTTTTGTTTTCAAAATGTCAAAATATTATAATACACCATTTTCACTAAACTTTTCAAAATCTAATGGTATGGTAAATAAATGATTCGTCTTAACATAACGGTAACCATGCTTTATCTTCTTACTAAAATCAATAAAATCCTCAATCCCACCCTTCTTCAAAACAGCATCAACAAGCCTCCCAACCAAATCATAACTGTTATTAATATCATAATAATCTATATCCGAACGCACAGACGCTGCCTCTTTCCCCTCGTGTGATATATCTCTCCATTCAATAGGCTTGCTTGAAAATATCAGTAACTCTAATTTTGGACCATCTACACCCATCTTCACCGAAATACTACCTGTATTAGCATCTGGTATATATGCATTAAGCATCGACACTACATGATTAAGCTTGCCTCTCAATCGTTCACGAATCATACGAATAGCATGCTTCTTACTCTCACCCATAATATTATCACTCAATACAAACATAAATTGCAAATTAGTGAAAAAGTAATTACAATAAACCCTACACTTACCTTCCCCCAATTCTATCCCATAATCATCCAATACTTTTTCATTAATCTCATCCCTTAACATACTTACATATCTATCATACTTACTAATATGTTCATTTAACTTTTTACTAACTTCCCTAAGTTGACTAGCTATCGTATCCATGTTATAACCCCTAGTATAGTTTCTATAATGTGGATACTCAGAAAATGTTATAATAACAACAGACTTTTTCAACCTTTTACTATATTTTATATGACTTCTAACACCACTCACCAATTCGAGCGGTGATTGGTGTTCATCTTCCTTCATCAACTCAATAATATCATCCCTTAACTGACCCCCCATTACATTAATAATATCATTTCCTTTCCACCAATTCCTAATATCCCTATTAACCATAGTCAATGCCTTGTTACTATGCAAATCACCCCAAGACTCCATCAATACCATTATATCTCTAATCTTCACGTTCATACTTCCACTACTCTTAACAATATTTATCCAAATCTTGAATATAAAAACCTGTTCTTTAGTAGTGGGTAAGTTCACTTGATTAAATAAGGGAAAGGAATAATCTATATATGGAAAATTCAATAAAACCGTGTGACGAAATGTATGAATTTAAATTTGAAATAAGACATGAATACAAAATTTGAAATATCTTGTTTGTTTATAAATACAATAAAAACGTTAATATGAAACTATCAATTTTATTAGAAGCACTTGATATTAAAAGGTTAACAGACAAACTTAGACAAATAATAAATACGTGTTTAGAAAAAGCTGATCAAACACCTCAAGGTCCCACGTATGTTACCAATCACAAAAAAGTTTTTTGGAATACCTTAACAGCTATGTGTCACATAGAAATGGCAATTGATATTTATTTGACGGATAAAGAATCATCAAACGCTCACACAAAACCAACAAGGCCGATGAATATTTACATAAGCAAACATTTCGTAGAGAGTTTCACTAGATATGTTACCTCATTTAAAAAAGCTAATAGAGATTATGCAGTAAAGCATTTAGTGACAATATTATTGCACGAAATAACACATTTGAAACAGTTTAGTGATATTGATGTTTTGCCACTAGCTAAATTTTATGACACGAGTAAGCCACACTTTGCGCGTCATATGGAAATTGAAGCTAATTGTAACATGATTTGGCCAATAATATCCAACAATTTAATAAAGGATGATGAATTACAGTTTGATGTTAAAATCATACATCGTTGTTTAGTTAATTTCTTTGACGATCGTTATGACGTAGATTTTGAGGGTATACCAGACAACATCAAAAAACAGTATTATCTGAAATTATACAAGATGTTACAAAGTACAGAAGGCATGATCCCAAGACATAACATACAAATAAATGATGAGGTTGCAGTATATTCAGATCCTATCGAAGAAACACCATCTCATTTAATACCATATATAGTAACTGATATAGATGGTTATAAAATAACAGTTGTTCCAGCTAAATTTAATAGCAACACGTCCAAATATGAACCCACCGGATTACCTAAAAAATTTGTAAACAGGATGTTTGTAGCACCGTATAAACTTGCGTCAACAGATATGTTTCATGTTTATGATTAATTAACATATTAATGTTTGAAAACATTAATAAAAAGTTCAAGTTGTTTACAACAAAAAACAGGAGAAAAAACAATGAAATTGCAAATTATATTAGAATCGATACATGCTAAAAATATAACTAACATCTTCACCAAATTAGTAGATGAAAGTTTTGAAATAGCACAAAAGAATACACCCCCATTTGAACAAGATGAAGATGGTATTTATATGGATGATCCATCCTTTTATATCATAGATCTTATTGACAGTATGTTTAATGTGTTGAAGCTAAAGGTACGTCATGAATTAAATATTGATTTAAGATTTATGAGACATACTGCCCAAGGGTTTATACATCATTTTCACCCACAATATATATGGCTCACAAATGTTTTGTATGAAAAGTTAAAGCAACAAATAATCAATGATTCAATGCGGCTTGATAATGCAAAAGAAATGTTAATAGAGGTGTTGGTTCATGAATACACACATATTTTACAAATAAAAAACAATTCCAAACTTAAACGAAAAGTATCATACTTTGAAAATCCTGATGAAATTGATGCATTCGTTAGTGGATGGTACAAAACCGTTAATAAACAACTTGGTGATAAATTTGATGCACAGAAGTTCTTAAAAATGATGTATGATGTGTTTGAAAAATTTACACCAAATCGTTCCCAAGAAGAAACAAATGTGTTTGATGAGTTATCACCATCTGCAAGAAAAAAATATCTTAAAAAAATGTATAAAGCCTTGACATCAAATCATACTGGTAGTTATATTGAACAGTATTCCGTCGGTGATGAAGTATATGTTTATGATGGTAACCACCCATACTATCTACCATCTAAAGCAATAATTAAAGAAATCAAAAAAGATAGTTTTGTAGTATACTGTATGTATGAAGATGAATCATATAATGAACAATATGAAGTAGAGAAATGGTGTGTCACAAGGAAATTTAATAAAAGAATAGTTAAAGATAATACCAATATCCCCCACTTACATAATATCAATGATTATTTAAGTAGAGAACATGATGAATTCAAATATTCAAAATAACATTGTATATGCGAAAAATTCACATCAAATGTTTGAAAAAGATACTATTTCATGTTGTACACAACAGGATAATCAATATATAATGACTCAACAAGGATTAGGAACAGGTAATATGGGTAATCTTACAACAAAAGTGGGTAGATCAGTAAAAGATGAAAGTTTCGACGAATTACTCAAAAAGTTTAAACAAACCGTGAGTAGTATTCAACCTCCGAAAAAACCATCATTTGTTCTACTATCTGTTGAAGACTATATGAAGTTACAAAAAGAAATTGGTTTACCAGATATATCCTCCTTACGAAAAGTGGATATAAAAGATTTTTAATAAAGTTTTTAATAAAGGATAGTGTATGGGTTCTCTAACCAAAAAAGTAACAGTAAAGGCAGATCAAACAACGAAAGATCATGAGCATTTTATCTATTGCCCATACATACCATGTGTATATTTACAACACATGATACCAAATCATCTAATCAAAAACACGATTCAATCAAAGAAGTAAAAAGACATAATGATAACAACATCGATTTATAATGACTACTATGGTAATAACACAACATATACATTAATAGGATGTTATGATCATCACTATTTTGCTGATTCGTTGTTATCTCATAATATGATTGATAGTCTTGAACTCAATCCAAATAAGTTCACAATGTGGAATACTCCTTCAAACCTTAAGGACGCTGTTAAGCACAGGGATTTGATTTCATTTAGACAATACTATATTAAAGAATTAATAAAATACACTTCGTATATGATACATTATTCTGAAGAAGAATTAGGCATGAGAAAGGTCATATATTGTGTTGTTGCTGAGCATAATACACATTGGAAACTTAATAAAGAAAGTGAATATTATGAAAGAGGTGGAAGGTGTAGAAAAAATCCATCAGGTGCTCCTCTCAAACAATTTGAAAAGTTTTTTGCTAATTATGGTAATCATTTTCAACCAACTGATTTTTTAGATTATAACGAATCATTATTGTGGTTAAATAGTGAAGAAAGATTTAGATACAGTAACACTAACCATCAATAATACACTTTCAATTAAACTATACATTTTAAGACCTGAAGAATAATTTAGGTCTTATGTTTGAACTTACCCACTCCTTCAGGAGTGGGCTCCTCAACGATAGTTGTGGTTTAAGCTACAACCAATTTTTGTTGTTGAGGGAATTCCTGATTAGCGAATCACAAAACTAATGCAGCCCGAACTAATTATACAAACTGCATCGAAACTGTTCTTTTCACGTCCAATCAAAGATTAATGCCTTGTACTACATGTTGTTCTAATGGTTCCTTAAAATAAGGATCAGAATCATTTAAGCAAGATACAGGATCAATTACAACTATTGTTCCATCTGGTCGTTGCATGAAATTTCCTGAATGTAAATCTGCTACTGTTTCTGGAACATTAGCTTTTAGAAATTCCAATGCTTTAAAAATGGCAACAGACAATGTTGCCATTTCCTGTTTTGGAAATCGAGATATAAGTTCTCTCATTGATGATATAAACTTACGTCTATTATTAAAATGATTTCTATAATTTCCTCCAATAGTTACTGCTAATTCATGAACCATATCTCGATTTTCCGATGATAATGGTAATAATTTTTCTATTTTAACTAAGTAGAAAAATTTATGCATATCAGATCTATGTAAATTTCGTTTATGGAATTGATGCATTAATTTTGGACTTTTTAAGATTTTTGGATAATGTTTATTTGGATTATGCTCAACAAATTTTATAAAATTTAAATAAGCTGTATCCGTGTCAAATACCTTAACAACATAATTCCAAGATGGATGATAAAACACATCTCCAAAAGCACCTTGACCTATTCTTGATACATTATGGGTTTTTAAATATTCAACTAACTCTTCCCATGTTAAATTGCGTAAATTATGAGTACCTTTTAATTGTTCAAAAATATGTATTACTTTCATGCTAATGACCTTGTTATTTTATTCAAATCTGGACCAGATATTGAAATATTACTGTGATAATCAAAGAAAGGTTTTTCGAGTTTGTTATTGCTATATGGATCAGTTATAATAATTGTACCATCAGAACGTTGCATTGCATTTTTTCCATGTAAATCCCATTTTAGTCCCTTACCTTTAAAATTTTGAATAATTTTTATAATGGAAGGTATTAAAGTTTCAAGTTGCATATAACTATATTGTTGCATAAATTGTTTAACATTTTGATTCTCGAATGTCATATCATCAACTACCTTTGATAGTGATAATGATTTTTTGAAATGAACAACTGGTAAATTATAATTTTCCTTGTTATTATATACAGCTTTACATAAATCCATAATAACATCTAACTTGAAAAACATTAAATGCTTTTGGTCCAATTCTTGTAATTTTTCTATTTTTACTATATAGAATTTTTTATTTATAATATCTGATGACCGTCTATGAAACATATGCATTTCAATTGGTCTTGAAATAAATTTAGGATAATGTTTATCAGGATTATCAATTGCAAATTTAACAAACTGTAAATATGCATTATCTGTATCGAATACTTTAACCACATAATTCCAAGACGGATGAATAAAAACCTGTCCCCAAACACCTCTCGACATGGTAATCCCATACTGAGATTCTAAATGTTTGATTAATTCAACCCATGTCATTGAATGATACTTCTTTACACCATATAACTGTTCTAAAATTAATTGTAGCTTCATGGACAAAAATCCGATTTGAAGTATTTAGGTATGTGTTTAAACACATTGGTACAAAACCCTTTTATACCGAATAATCTCCATAATCCAAGAATTGATTGATCAAATTTCTCAAACCATCCCATATTTTTATCTTGGCACATAAACAAAAATGTTATTCCCAATAACACATTCCACAAAATAATAGATGTGAAAATCATTACTAAATTTTTCAATATATTATTATCAACGTGTTGTTTCCATACATTAAACGCAACGTGTTTATGTTCAATTTCTTCAATACTGTGCCACTTCCATAGTTTAACAAATTCAGGATCCATATTATTGAGCCATTTTTTATTTGTTAGTAACTCTTCAGCCATAGTTGCAGTATAATGTTCAAGGGCGATAGTAACTGCTAAACATATTTCTTTTGATAGATGTTTTTGAATATATTTTAAAGATTTATCAACATAATGTTCAATCTCAACCGCTGAAATGCCAAACTGTTGCGCATATTCATTTAATTGTTTGTGAGCTAAAGAGTGATATGCTTCTTGACCTATAAATGCTGAAATTTCTTTTTCAAACGGATCATTTTTGTCATTGGTTCTATATTGTCGTACGGATCGTACAAAAAAATCCTCTCCACCTGGAAATGTTACAGATAAAGCATTTAAAAAATGCATCATGAATTTATTGGTGTAATAGTATTGTTTTGGTAAATTTTTAAAGGTGAAACGATTATTTCGAACTGTAATCATTATTAATCACATTTTATATTATGTATTTATAATTTTAATTAAATACCTAATAATTGTAACCATTAACATGAAATTGGAAAAAATTATTGAAGGTTTAATAGGAGTTAAGAATTTAGCTAACAATTCGTGGCCAGAGATAGAACAATTACTATTACAAAATGGATTCAGAATTCTCGGTGTTGGTTCTAGTGCTAAAGTTTTCGAACATCCATCTAGAGACTATGTATATAAAGTATTTGATAATGATAAGGCATATAGCTCATATATTTCTTATTGTTTAAATAATAGAAATAATCCTCATATCCCCAATATAATAAAACAACCAAAAGAATTTAAAAAATTTTTCAAACATAAAGACCAGGAAAATTCTTTCACAGTATTGAGAATTGAAAAATTAAATGATTTACAAGGTGACGTACGTGATTTTTATAACGTACGACTACAATATAATATTATTATGTATATAAAATTTGGGGCTAATCAAATTTTTAGAGACCATTATGATACAACCAAGGCGTATCGTGGAATAAATCAATATATAAATGCATATCCTCAGTTTCAATTTAAAGAAGTATTTGACACGTTAATTGACATATACAAATCAATTGGTTTTTTTGCTGATATATCACCATCAAATTTTATGCAACGTGATGATGGAACTATAGTAATAATTGACCCTGTAGCTGAACAAGACTTAGTGAAGGACACGATGTTCAAACATAAATAAGAGAAAGTGGATTAAAATTATGAGTTTAATATCTTTGGATAAAGATTCTGCTATTAAAAAAATTTCAGAAAGATGTAGTGAATCTTTACAACAGGCTATAAAAGGTACATGTTTATATTTTGCTGAATCTAGTGATTTAGAGTTTGGTTTAATGCGTCCTGATGTAATGAATTATGACGAAGATGATCGCTATCAATTGCTTCATATTTTAATGGAAAACACAGCGGGGTGGGCCAAATTTCCCAAACGTGAACGTAGTGTAATAACATCAACTTCATCTGTTCCTATGGATAAAAATCATAATGTTTTTATTATACTACCTGTTAATGGGACAAAGCTTGGAATTTGTACTGAAGATGATTTTTATACCTCGTTTGATAAAATTGAACAAGAATTTGATGTAAAAGACGCTTATGAATTTGAGCAATCTTTGAGACAATTGTTAAATTGTGTAAATCATTTTGTACATGAGATTGATATTGAGGATTGGACTAATTCTGATGTTATTAAAGTTTGTAAGATGTTTGATAATATCATGACGTCAATGAAAGGTTCTTATAATTTTAAAATTTTCTATGAAACAACCACAGGCAATTCATTAAGAAATTGGTCTAAAAAGACTCCACTATATGATCAAATTTGTCACTTCATGGATCCAGAGTTAAATGGATTTGAGGTTAAAAAAATCACTGAAATTAAAAAACAAAAAAATAGAGAAGTGTGGTTTTCAAATGAATGTTATATTATATCAAAAAACCTGTTTAATGAAATTTTGGATAGTGGTAAACTAGCACATATTTTAGTTGATGATAAATGAAAAAAACGTTTAAGGATTTCATAGCAGCTCGTGAACAGTTAACCAATCAATGTGCTAATGAACCTCATATGAAAATTTCATACGTATCTAAAAAATATACAAAAATAGCATCTTTAGACGAGACCATAAATATTAAACCTAAAGATGTTATAATTGTCGAATGGATCTTTGATCACACAGGTAATGTCACTGGTATTTCACAAGTATGTGTTAACGATACCAATATTAATATTAATAAATCTATATCGTCATTGAAAAAATGGTTAGGTACTAACACTATTTTAACAAAAGATAATTGGTTTGTTTGAAGAATAAGTAAATACAAAAAAAGATTTGAATTATAATGAATTTTCAACCAAACAATATAACAACAGATCAGATTATTCCCGAAATTCTTCAATGTAATTTTAGGTTAGATAAGGTTGATGATTCCCACATTAAAATTTCATGGGATTTGCCTTTAGATAGCAATAATCAATTACATACTGCTTATAATGGGGTGGTTATTATTGCATCATCTTCCCCAAAAAAGATATTACTAACAGATGGACAACAGTATGATTTTGATCCCACAACATCAGTGACAAATCATGTGGGAGATACAGTTAATGGATGTTTGGTTGTGTTTAGTTGTTTTGATAAGGTTACAAATAGTTGCATTATTGAATCAAACATTTCCACTTATTTTTATGTATTTGGATGTAATAGACATCTACAATACACACCGTTTTCAATATCTTTAAATTACGATCAACATACACAGAAACCAAACTTTAAAGATGCAACAAAAGGATATCAGTTACTACAAATTTTAGACAAATCTGTAACGGATCCAATTACATTCAGACCCACACCATCCACATCAACAGAAACAATTGAGATTGATATAGGATTTCCTGTAGAATCTTTTACTCTTACTTATAATGTGTCGGGTATAACATATCAAAATTTAATTGATCAATTTAATACACAGGCAAAAATAACATCAGCAGATTTTGTTAATAATAATCCATATAATATGGGCACTATATGGTTGAGAAATTCGCAAGTATATGAATGGAATGGTTTTGTGTTTTCTCAAAAATCAACCATATCACAAAGTACACAACCACACTTATATGTTGATGGTACTATATGGAAAAATGCTAGTAACTTTAACATACGTTCTAATCCTTCATGGAATCCCATTAGTGTTATTATTAAACCAACTCTCAATGTAACAACAAATACATTTTGGTATAATAACACAAACGTTTATAAATGGGAAGGTAATATCTGGGTCCAACAAACAATGTTTGATCAATTAACAGAACCTGGTATACCAGATTATAACAACCTGGATGGACAATATTGGTTAGATGGCACAAATAACACGTTGTATCATATTGAACAAGCGAAATTAATTAAGAAAAATGCCATAACATCTGTTGTTGATCCTTTACTGTTTCCTGTTGGTTTTTATTGGATAAATCTTAAAGATGAATTTATTAAAGAATTAACTTTATCTGGTTGGATATCACATACAATAACTATAGGACGTGATTGTATTCCATCAACAATAACAACAAGATTTTACTACGATAAAGATTCTGGTCAATTATTAGATTTATTATTAGATGTTGTTGTGACTGATTTTGTAATATCTCAACAAGATCCACTATTGTTACCATCATATAGTTTATGGTTCAATCCACAAAACAATGAGCTTAAAATAAACAATAATGGAACATGGGTGTTGTGTGACCTTATAATTTCAAATATTAATCCATTAATTCAAGAGGAAATGGATATTGATACTATTTGGAAAAATGGATCACAGTTTTATGTATACAAAGGATACTGGGAACCAATATCTCCAATACTTTCAATATCAGATCCAAATATAGTTAATATAAATGATTATGTTTTTGAAACATCAACACAAAAACTATTTCAATACACATCTCCTTCAACATATATAGAATTAACATATATTAACTCGAGTATAGATCCAACTGTGATAACGTTGGGAGAATATTGGTTAAATGGAACATCTTTGAGTGTATGGAATGGAATATCATATGTTCCCGTCATATATACAACAAACGATCCTTCTCCTAATATAGGATTTAAATGGTATCAACCATCAACTAATTCTTTATCAGTGTGGGATGGTACTAGTTATACTATTACGTCACCTGATTTTGGAATGGAATGGGATAATGGCCTCAAGGTTGTTAATAACAATACAGGTTCAGATAGTGTAATTATATGGAAAAAATATCTTCCTATTGAAGGAGTGTTAGTTAAACCATACATCGGTGGTGATGCAGTAAGTTCAGAACGAATGCAACATGAACTTAATGTTGGTGGACATGAAAATGATTTAACGGATCGTATTAATATAATTGAATATGTAAAACGAACGTTAGGCGCACCAACCAATGTTGTTGAGTTATCAGAAGCACAATTAAATGACTGTGTGGATTCTGCATTAAGAACGTTACGATTATACTCTTCTGTTAGTGTTGATAAAAAAGTTATGTTGATGGAATTGGTACCAAATCAAAGTGTATACTTACTATCAAACAGAAAATTAAATTATCATAAAATAACACAGATCTTACAAATACATAGATTACCATCAGCTTTTCTTACAGCAGTCGGGTCATCGCAAATTTATGGTCAATTAGTGTTACAACAATTATATAGAGCAGGATCATTTGATTTATTGAGTTATCATATGGTAGCTAGCTACATAGAACAAATGGAGCATATGTTTGCTGCCAAGATATCTTTTACGTGGAATGAACGTTCACGAGAATTAACAATATATAATGTGTCAGGTCGTAATGAAATAGTGCTAATAGAATGTGCTATCGAACGAACAGAAAACGACTTATTAACAGATAGACGGACAGAAGATTGGGTACGTAGATGGGCTTGCGCTGAAGCAAGAGAACGGTTAGCAGAAATTCGTGGTAAGTTTACCACACTGCCAGGAGCTGGTGGTGGCATATCTTTGAATGTTGCTGATCTTATTCAGAAAGCAACAGAAGATAAAGATCGTTGCATGAAGGATATAGATAATTTTATTGTGAACAATGCAGAAGATTTTGGTGGTCGTGCAATGTTCTTATTGGGGTAATTATGGATTTTTCAAAAATACCTACACTTAGTGATCCACAATATTCTCTAACAACAGATGGATTACAAGCATCAAATGATTATATTAATATGCTCATGTTTGAGCATATTAATAGAGGTGGAGCCCCAATTAAATTATTCAAATTATTGGGGTTAAAGGAGCGAGAAACGGGTATAACGCAAGAATATGTATATATATCATCTTCCTCCTTGCCGTGTCATGAACCGTTGTTATTACGTGGAAATACACATCAATACTTTATGTCAAAAGAAATTGGTGCGGAAATTGTAACCAAATGTTATATTGGTATAGATTGTGGTTATATTAAACTAAAAAACGGGCGAAAGTTTTATAGTAATGATGCACCATATCAAATTCACGTGCGTAGTTTCTCACTACAACAAAGTGTTGAACAGAAATCAAGAATCACTAAATGTAAAATTGAAAGATCAAATAACGGTATTGATTGGAACAGTGTACAGATAATTAACATTCACGATGATGAACTATTACACACTTATTATGTCAAAGAATCATGTTTAAGTCGGTATTGGAGAATCAAACCAATAATTTTTAATGGTAACGATAATGATAGATGGAAAGTAAACAAAATGGTTTTCTCAACACATTCAAATACCGCTATTACCGATATTAATATTGACCATGGAATACTCGAAAACAGAAAAAGACAGTATGCCACTGATTCAATTGATATGAAGGTTGTGTATGAACCAAGAGATGTTGAAACAGTATTTACTGGATTTGGTTTGTTTAATATGAACAAACAGGAAATGGTAATACATTTTGATAGCACTGTGGAAAAATTAAATAGACCAATTGTTATAGGCGATATTATCGAAATGCCATTTGAAGGTCAATATGATTCAGAAATGAAATTAGCAAAAAAACTAATGGAAGTTGTTGATATATCATGGGCCACAGAAGGTTATACGCCTGGATATAAACCTCTTTTGCAAAAAATAGTACTGGAACCTGTTACGGCCTCGGAAGAAAATAAAGATGTTGTTAACATTCTAAAGGATACAGTTGGAAGTAAATTATTTAATAATGTCACTGAATATCTAAATGTAGCTAACACACAATTAATAACAAACAGTATCGAAAACGAAAGTAAGGAAAAGGTACCACAAAAAGGTATAAACAATCAAACTATAGATAGTAAATATATTAATCAAAATCATTTATTATATGGTGATGCACTACCACCAAATGGTGAAGACTATACAGAAGGGTATTCACTTCCAGCATTAAAGGATTCAACTGACGGGGAATATTTTAGATTACTATATAAGGATTTAGATATCCCTGCCAGATTATATAAATTTTCATGTGTTAAGAAGAAGTGGATATTCATGGAAGAGGATAGTCGGTCACACCAGGATGTTATCAAACAACCAACAAACGATACTTTAAAAAATGGACAAAGCCCTAGATGAAACCCACATTTATATATTTTTATGATGAACAAATTAAACGATATATTCTACAGATAATGGCAGTTTTTGCTAGTTTATACGTACAACATGATGACAAAGAGTTTGAACAATTAGCTGTTAGATATGCTGATGGTGATCGTGTGGCTGAGAGTGCTTTTAATAATCACAATCAAAACGCTGTAATGAAACTACCGATTGCAAAATGTAGATTACGTGATTTTACCATAGATTTATCAAGAGCAAAAGGTACAAATACAATTAGAACAACAATAATAGCTCCTCCAGGTACATTGCCAGGAGAAGCTAAAACAGCATATCAAATTCAACCCAAACCCTATAACTTTACATTTGAGATTACAATAACCACGAGTAATATTAATCAAATGTTCCAATTAACAGAACAAATTTGTGCTATATTTGATCCAACTATTACCATTCAAACATCAAACTCCCATATAGATCCAACGTGCATCAATACACTTAAATTGGATAATATAATAGATGATAATATAAATGATGAAAGCACTGACAAAACAAGATATCAAAAATCATTTATGTTTACACTAGAAGGATATATTTATTCTCCTGTTGACTTTAAACAAAATCTAATTCGTCATATTCAAACAAATATAAGTTTAGTTAACAGTATAAATACTAACTTAAATCTTGATGAACTTACTATTAATGAATTAATTGCCACAATACGTACATCAGATGAAAATTGTGGGTAATAAGTGTCCCACACATAAATACAACCATACAAAAGGAAAAATTATATGGCAATTTTAGTTGCTCCTGGTACAGATGTTACAATAATCAATGAAACATTTTTTATTCCAGCACAAGCCACAACAGTTCCAGTTATTTTTGGCGTAACAGCAGAACAGAAAGTTTTGGAAGATGGTACAACCGTCGCTGTTGGTACAACAACAGCAAATAAAATTCGTGCTATAACAAACATAACACAAAGCCGCACGATATATGGTACACCGCGTTTCTATAGAGACGAAAATGGTAATCCTTTACATGGTGATTGTCGTAATGAATATGGGTTAGCCACATTAAACTATGTGTTGGGTATTACAGCATTAGCCTATTTTATTCGTGCCGATGTTAACACAGATGATACACGAGCAAATTTGTTAACTATTTGGGATAGATTAGTTAATCAAGCTGTTAATAAAATTGAAGCAGATGCTATTGCAAAATTAAATGCGATAAATCTTGCTGCAGGTGTTACAATTGGTAACCCTGCGTATCGTGTATCATTAACTAAAACAGAAGTTACACCTATCGTGCAAAATGCTTTGAATACAATCGTTCATGTATTTTATTCGTTTCGTGAAAAAACAGTAGCAAACGGTTTGGTTGCTGTTAATGATCCTGTTGATGTTGTTTGGACAAACGCTACTGGATATCCTGCTAATACTTATGTTTTCTATAATAATAAATTCTATAAATCTACAGGTACAACACTAACAACAAATATTCCAGGTTCTGCATCCGTATGGCAATTAGTTGACATTAACTGGAAAAATACCAAAAAAGTATTTCAAGAAGATCGTCGTACACGTTCGTTTGATATTTATGATGGTCCTGCTGGTTTCTTGGGATTGCCTAATACTACTGATCGGTTTATTGGTGTTGAGGGATATATTCAAGATTGGAATGATGGCCAAACACCATCATTAGCAGTGCAATTTACACCTTTAGAACTTAAAACATTAGTTATAGATGCTGCTGATGCTTTTGTGTTAACAAAAGAATTTGGTCGTACGGTTAGTTTAGGAGCTGATGATAGTTCTCGTCGTACGGCTGTCGTAACTGCATTACAAAAAGCTGTTTTAAACGTTCCAGAATTATATGGTGAAAGTATTACATATACAATGATTATTGCACCAGGTTTTCCTGAATTGGTTGATGATCTTGATTTATTGTATACAAACACCAAATCTGAAAATTCCGTATTTGCTGATGGTCCAATGAACATGGATCCTTCAGATTATACTGTATGGGCAAATGCAAATAGTGCAAGCGGTTTAACATTACCATCTAATCGCACGTTACCAGCTGGTTATCCTTCAAGATTACGTGGTGATCATTACTACTATTATGGTTGTGGTGTTATAACTAATATTGACGGTCAAGAAATTGTAGTTCCTGCATCAACCATTGCTTTACGTACCATGTGTTATAGTGATTTGATCAGTTATCCATGGTTTGCACCAGCTGGTATTCCGAATGGATTAGTAACAGGTGTTTCTCGAATTGGCTATTTACGTGGTGAATTAGGAACAGCGACGGAATTTGTAGATGCTCCATTAACTGATGGTGATCGTATACAATTTGCTTTAAGCAAAATTAATGCAATTCCATTTATTGATGGTAGTGGTTATGTAATTTTCAGTCAAACAACATCTGCTGCTGTTGATAGTGAATTAGCATCTATTAACATTGATCGTGGCGTAAAGTACATCAAGCGTGGTATTCGTAAAAATAGTAAAGTGTTTTTGTTTAAACCAAATGATCAGCGTACACGTGATCAATTTAAGGCATTTGTTGATGCATTTTTGAGTGAATTAGTAACTTTGCGTTGTTTATTTGATTTTGCCACTTTATGTGATGAGTCTAATAACACATCAGAACGTGTAGCTAAAAAAGAATTATGGTGTGATGTAGCTATTCAACCAATAACTGCTGTTGAATTTATATATGTACCAATTACTGTTAAAAAACCATCTTAATGTAGGAATGACTATTCATTCCTATATAAATACTAAAAAAGGAAATTAAATTATGGCAACGTCTTTAGATTTTGGGGTTCCTGCTGGTATCAGTGGTGTTTTACAACCTAAATTAGCACATAAATGGCAAGTTGTTTTTAAAAACTTTGGTGGAAGTGTGGACACACAACCATTAACATCTCAAGTTGTGACTTGTACTCGTCCGAATATCAATTGGGATGAAGTAACTATGCATCGCTACAACGGTCAAGCATATGCAATGTCAAAATATTCTTTTGAACCTGCTCGATTAACAGTTGAGGATGATTTGAATAGTATTAGTTCAAATGCTATCCAACAACAAATTACACGCCAACAACAATTGATTGGATCAGGTGCACCTTACCTTGCAACAGCTGCTGCTGGTTCTGAATATAAATTTGGTATGGTATTGCAACAATTAAATGGTGATGATGTTGTTATTGAGGAATGGTTATACGAAGGATGTTGGATCAAAGGTGCTGATTATGGTGAAGGTGATTACTCAAGTCCAGATATTATGAAAATAACATTAGAAATTCGTTATGATATGGTTCGCCAAAACATCAAACAAACAGGTTCATCTGGATTAGCAACAGGTGGAGTAGCTTAAAAAAAAAAATGGAGACTAGTTCTCCATTTTCCTTTTTCAAGACTAATTGTAAATAATATTATATATGATTAGTTTCAAATGGCTCGTGACATATTTGATCCAGCGCGATATACAAATTGTTCTGTAAAATGCACTACTAATAATACAGATAAAATTTTAAATAATGAAAAAGGACGTTTACAGAAAGTCTTAAACAAAGTAACACAATTTGATCCAACTTCCAAATATGTTGCTAAGGGTAAACAGTTAATTTCGATATCTAATAAAATTTACGATAGTAAAATTATACCAAGAAAATTTGCTGACGGTATAACCGGGGTAGTAGATGAGTTTGGTGTCAAACCTTTTCTTGATATTACAGATCGTATTAACCCTGAAATGGCAGGTCAAACTAAACGCCAACTTGAAGTTGTTAGCAACTCTTTGCGTGCTGGTAATTTAAAATTTAAAGATGTAGAGAAAATCGCTGGTCAATTATCAACATTGACAAAATTTGCTCAAAACATATTCAACACAGATCCAAACAATATTCCCAATTCGTTAAAACAACAATGCTTGTGTGATGATGTGTTTAATCCTGCTAAGTTTATTTCAGATTTATACTTTCCAAAATATACTTCATGGTTTTGTGTGGAATTTGTATTTAATAATCATGTGCACAAAATCGATAAACCGGATGACCGATTACCGTTATTTGCTTTTTTATGTTTACGCACAACTCGTCCAAATGTAAAATTCGAAATTGAAGAAGTAATGAAATATGGTCACAAAAGTTTTGTTCAAAAACGGTCTGAATATGAATCGTTGGATTTAACTTTCATAGATGATGATCAACACAATTCTCATACTAATTTTGAAACATTATTGCGAATATTAATTCCAAGCATGAATCTAGAAACTAGTACTACAGATAAAGACAATTTTTCAACAATGAATCCATCATCTTTGAGTGATTTAATGGTTTTTTCTAATGAAAATCCATCAACATCATCAAAGATGGACGCATTTCTATATAAACGTGCTAGTAGCATGAATGAACTATATGCAAATAGTGAAGGTCATGTTCTCAAATCTATAAATGTATATCAAATTTTTAGATGGGGTAAACGTGCTATTAAAACAAGCTATATTGATCCTGTGATTGCTAGCTGTAAGTGGTCAGAATTAGATACAGAATCATCTTCATCAGCTACAATTGATGCCTCTTTTAGATTCAGTACAATGACGTTTGAAACGTTAGATATTACTGAATCAATTGCCACATTATTAAATAATGTATCCATACCAGTAGAAAACCAAGACATTATATTTGATATAAATAATGGCAGCTTATATGGTAAACCAACACAATTAGGTCCATCCAAAGAACGTGTGCAACGATATAAGTTAAATGCTAATGCAGATACGAATAAATCCCAAGGATTCTTGGATAGATTAAAACGAAGTATTAAAGGGGCAGCTAAACGATTAGCGACACAATTAAAAGAATCTATTTTAAAAAGCTCATTTATTCAAAAAGCTGTAAAATTTACTAATGAATTAACAGATTTAGCATCCGCATCGGTTCAAACAGGTGCACAATGGTTAGGAAATGCTGCAGCTGGTGATTTTTATTTGGGGGATTATCTTGGTAATATATCATTATCTAAAGTTGGACAAAATATGATTGATGGTATCAATTCAATAGCTAATCCAATTAAATTAGTAAATGAAAAGGAAACATCCACTGACTCATCATCCGATAAAGCCCCCCAACCTCCACAGACTAATCAAAATGCAGATGCCTTAATGTTCATTAATGGTTTTAAAAACAACGGCGAAACTATTAAAAACTCTGATCAAACAAAAGGATTATTATAAAATGGCTAAATCGTTTGCAACAGGTAAATATATATGTACGCATCCTGAAAAATATTTAGGAGATGTGAATAATATCACCTATCGTTCAAGTTGGGAATTATATTTCAATGAATATGTTGATAATGCACCTCATGTTAAGCATTGGGCAAGTGAAGGCATAGAAATACATTATTATCATCCCTTTTATAAAGAAATGCGTAGATATTATCCAGATTATTTTGTTGTATATGTTGATCAAGATGGCAAAGAGCATAAAGAAATAATTGAAGTAAAACCTGAAAAACAAATTTTCATCCCCAAAAAAGCATCTAAAGATCAACAAATAACTCACACTATCAATTTAGCTAAATGGGATGCTTGTAAGAAATATTGTGACAAAAATGATATAACCTTTAGACTATGCTCTGAGGAACAACTTTTTAAAAAATAGGAGACACAAAATGAAATTATTCAACGTATTATATTTAATGGAATCGAGAAGAAATAACAATTTGTATGAAAAGGATAATATTTTATCTGTATTAACTCATCTTGATAATACATTATCAGCAGAGGAGCAAAAAAAATATTTTGTATCTTTTATGTCTATAAATAAAAAAGGTATAAATATTAATTCTGTATATGCAACTCCAGTAGGATTATACTGTTATCCGCTACCTTATCTCATTAAGAACGCAAAAAATCAAATAAGTTCATTAGATATTAGACCATTCCCACGAGAAAAAGTTAATCATATAAAGGTATTCAAAATAATTAATGATAAAAATGTTAAGTTCATTAATGATACAATTGATAGTAATACCAAACAAAAAATACATTTATTGCTTGGGAATAACAGTGGAGAAATTAATACGTTTAAAGATTTGTGGGTATATTTATATCAGCATAAATGGAATACAAAATCTGCTTCATCTTTATTAACAGTTCAAGACATATTATTATATGATGATGAAGGTGAATATAGCAATTATACAAAAGAACAACTACAACAAATATGTGATGAAATAAATGCAAATGAACATCCAATTGATAAAAACATCATTGCAAGACAAGCTGCTGTGTTTTTTAAACGTTTAAATATTGATGCTATAATTGATAATGGAACAAATACTATTCATCCAAATGAACCCGTTCAAGCAGTTTTTTTAAATGCGACTATTTTACAAACTATACATGATACGGGCGAGATAACACCATTTAAGTATATATTAGATATTATAAATAACGGTACAAACATTATAGAACTAACAAAACTACCATCGCATATAGGTGATGAAATACTATCTAACTATAAATTTTTAGCACATATGTTAAATGTATTGCAAACTAAACTAACGCAATCACCAATAAACGTACAACAATATATTGTTAATAATTTTATTACAAAATTACTATTAATACCCCACATACAAAAACAACTCTTTTTAACCGTAGAACAGAGTTGTAACAAAAAAGATGTAATGATATTTGATTGCATTATTAACGTTATATCTCAATTTATCACAAATATAAACTTTAACACAAATCTATATACCTTTGTTATTCTATCATTGCATATTAAAAATAATTGGGGGTTTGATGATGCATTGCACAATATGATTAACGATGAAAATTCACAAAAACATATTGAATATATTTTATCTCATGTTAAAGAACATTATAATAAAGCAAAATTAAAGCATTTATTAGAGCTAATACCTTTCTCTCAGAAACTTTTAGATAAAATTAAATTATCCAACATATATAAACACACAGATATCAAGCAAATAATTGATAAAATAAGTGTTACTAATACAAATTAAATGGTTAACAGATAACTCACACTATTAATTTAGCTAAATGGGATGATTGAAAGAAATATTGTGATAAAAATGATACTGTTTTTCGGTTATGCTCTGAAGAACAACTATTTTAAAAATAGCCAATATCATAAACTTGTAAATATTAAAAATAATGTGAATAATTATGGACAAAGATTTTAATGATGAATTTGATGATGAATTTGATAATGAGTTTAATGAGGACTTTTTAGATAAACATCCTTTAGATACCTTTTTCAATTCTAATACTATTACTTTTCAATACAAAGAAGATGAAGAAGAGCAACAAGTTGCTTGTGATTTGTATGATGAGAAAGATAATAGTTTAGATAAAGAATTATCTGATCTTGCTAAATTAGCTCAAAAAACGTTTGAAGAACAAAAGAAAACAGCAATGAGAGTTGAACCTAAGTTTCGTGCTGAATTATTAGGTGTAGCTAATAATTTACTAGCAATAACACTACAGGCTATTAGTAAAAAAGCAGACATTAAAGCAAAAAAGGATGCTAATTTAGCAAGATCAAAAAGACAAACATTACAAATCGGTAACAGTGAAAATACAAATATTATAGTAGCTGATAGAAATGAATTATTAAAGGCTCGAAAAGTGAAAAAGGAAGATTAAGATAAAATTTAAAGCAAATAATACGTAAATATATTATTTATATAACTCATCACTTGAGATGAGTTACGTTTAAATTTCTGAAAAACTAGATCTTTTTGGGACATAGAAATACGATACTCTTGTATCAAATTTTTTGACTTAAAAATCGAGTACAGCTCTTGCCAATTTGAATAATTCCATTCTAGCGCTTCCTTCCATTGGTTTGCTAAAATTTGCTTATCAATCAAATTTGGATAAATTATACCCGACCTACCTCTTCGCGCTATCTCTAACGCAGAACTAATTGCATCAGGTAATTTATATATCAAATTACCAATAAATGAACTATAAACAGGATTTACTTGTTTTACAACAATACCAGATATATCACACCTTTTTGTTAATTGTTCAATAAATATTTTACGATGCCATGTGTTATTCACTAATTTATTAAAATTTCTGCCTTTATTATGATTTTTAGACTGAATATTTAAGTCTTCCAAACACAATCCCTTCTTTGCATAATTATAAGCAAAGTTAATTGCATATTCAACATCAAATGTTGGTATATGATCTTTTTCATCGATTGATTCTGGTTTCACTACATTATTCATAACTAACTCCACCTTGCTTGATAACATGGCATATGCATTGGATCATCAGGATGAAATATCATGTGGTTTTTAGTACTACCATATAGTGTATTTGAGCAATGTTCACTCTCACACTTTCCATACAAAAACCCACTTGAATCTTTATCATGCTTCACCCTAGTGAGAAACCTACATGTGTTACAGTTTCGTTCAGATTCATGAAAGTTTTTAACACTTTGTTTGTGAATATCCAATTGATCTTGGTGAATCAAATACTGAACGTTTAAACATGGTATAATCGAACCAATAACAACAGCATTATTGGTTGTCAAGAATCTATCTCCTTTAATTATTTTATTTGATAAAGGGGGATCATTTGTGATATTACTATATACATATAACAAATTTCCAAAATCATCTGTTATAATATTTGTATGTGGAAAGTTCTTAAACATAACATACTCCTTTAATCTAAGCCAAGAAATTCACGACATTTTTTAATTGTTTCTTCACGTTTCCATTTGAAATCGTGCTCCCATACTACCAACAACTTGTAACCAGAATCTCGTATCATTTGTTGCTTAGCAGCATCTCTAGCCCAAATTTGCTCAACAGGGTATGTTACGATCCCACGAGATGTGTCACCTGGTTTATAAAACCTGGGATTCGCGTGTACATCATCTCCGTTAAATTCAATAACACGATTACCAAGTCTATAATCAACTCTAAAAGAAAAATCGGAACCGTCAGAAACAATAATAATAGGTTCTTCGGGACGTTCTTGGCAAGCAAATTCTGCCATTTCGTGTTCTAAATTGATAAACAACTCAAGTGCTAATTGTGACCAACCTCTTCGTAATGCTATTGTTTTACGTTCAACTAATTCTTTGTATTCTTCAGGAGTCATGTCACCATATAAAGTATTCAACCACAATTCTTGACGTTGCTTCCATATCTTATAACCTTCTTGTTCACCATATTTGGTAATACAAATTTGTAGACTGAATGTTCGTTGACGTTCTTTTACTTTTTCAATTGCTTCATCTAATGTGAACCCCTTAGATGTCCAATAACTAACTCTTGTGGTATAGTTATTATTTTTTTCACGTGAGGCTGCTTGTTTACTTATAACTTCATTGATTTTTTGAGATTTTTCTTCATCTGTTAATCCTTCGTATTTTTTAAAATTAGGACATAATGATGACATTGTTCCACCGTGCTGATATCCTGGATTTTTTTCTCCTGATATTTTTTCTCTTCTCGCATCTAATTGTTTGGGATGAAACACATCGTTTACAGTACAGTTATGTTTTGCATAATATTCTGCCATTGACATTTTATGAAATTTGGTAATATGTGTGATTAGATCAAATGCTTTCCATCCACATTCTTTACAAACAGGCATTAAAGGATCATTGCCATGAAGTTTTAAAAATTCTTCTTGATTTTTTAATCTTGTTTTTTCATTACTGCCTACTCGTCTACATTTTGGGCTACAGTATATAGCGGGTTTGTTAGTTTTAGATTCAAAAACTGTTCCACATACTTCACAAGTGCAAGTACGATCTGAAGCTGTTTTAATGCTATCTATGCTTTTAATTTCCATTTTTCTCTCCATTTAAAAATACATTATATAGTATTTATGAACGGATGAAAACGGGTAATCGACAGAAAAACGTTTTTTTCAGTTTCCCGGCTTGTCTCGGAAATAATATCAGTTTATCAACCATAATAATACTTTATTGATAATTCGTTGAAAAAAAGTAAATTCTTTATTTTCTCTAACATAAATCCTCACGGAAGCAAAATTGCACTTCCCCGACTGCCTGGGAAATAGTATGACATTAAATCTATTCTTTTGGGCTCTGCGAATAACTTCTTCTTGGTAATCGTACATATCAAACTTAACCAAGCCTTTTGTTGGATGTCTAATTTTGAAGTAATTTTTTATGCAGTATAGAGGATCATCATAACATTTATATAATTCGTCAAGTTGTTCTGGTGTCATTGGAATTTGTTCAAATGCTTTACGAACATCTGGGTTACTTTTTCTTGGCATAATAATTCTTTTTTACATATTTATTACCATTAAAACGTCGAGTTAAGAGTATCAATATAATTATCAATCTTCAATTTTACGCGTTTATCATTATATAAAGGAGATCGTTTTATATAAATACACTGAAACTGGTCTATTTTAACGTTATCATCTAAAAATTCATTTAACCAATCATTAAATAATTTATTATGTTTAATCCTTTCATAGCTATCTACAAGATTAACAATAATAGTGGGTTTGATATCATTTTTCGCAATATGTTTACAAAAATTATTATAGTGAGAATCATCTAAGATAAATTTTATAGCATAAATTCCGCAGATATATCAGATATATATATGCTCACAAGGGAATTTATGGAGATAAAATTCTGAAAAACCAGACTCGAAGAGTGCATGGAAACTCGATACTCTTTGATCAAATTTTTTGATTTGAAAATACAATAGAGTTCTACCCAGTTTGAAAAACTCCAATTCAACGCATCCTTCCATTGGCGCGACAAATCTTCATTGCTAATCAAATTTGGATAAAATCCAGTTGTATTTTCTTTACCCCTTCGGGCGATTTCTAACGCGGCGCTTAACGCATCTGGTAATTGATAAATCAAATTACCAACAAATGAACTATAAGCACAATTAACTTTTTTGACGTAAATATCTGATATATCGCATCTTTTTATTAGCTGCTCTTGAATTAATTGTCGATGCCATTTATTGTTGACAAGTTTGTTAAAAGTCTTACCTTTATTGTGATTTTTAGATTGGACAGATAAATCTTCCAAGCACAATCTTGAGACTTGCCAATAAACTAACAAATTATGAATATCTTTGCAAGCGATAATTTTCTCATATTTAAGTTTATTTGTATCTGATTCATTTAATTGAGAAAAATTATATATTTTTTGATACACAACTTTATTATTTTCACAAATTACTAATCCAATATAATTTGGATTGAGATCAATTCCAGCATATCTTTTATTTAATTTTTTTGTTTCTTGTTTTGTTTGTTCGAAGCTTATGGAAATATGAGTTTGTGATAAATTAACGGAAAAACAATTTTCTTTTAATTCACATTCATTTTGTAATTTTTGCAATAATTTTCTTTGGTTTGTTTTCAAGTCAATTAATTGCAAATTAAAATGTTGATTTTTGGATAATTTGAAGATTATCTCATTATTGTAAATATTTAATTTGAATTTTCGATTGCCTTTTTGATTGCTTTCTCCAATACTATAAATTGGCATCAATCTTAAATCTTTCCATTCATTTTTGGAAATGCTTGATTTTTCTCGTAATTTTAATTGCTTTTTACTACCAAATATTACTTTCGTTTGATTTCTTTCTTGCGCTGATTTAAAGCAACTAAATCCCTTCGTTACCGCACAGTGATTTAAAAATGCATCATTTGATACATTTTGTAGTTGTTTTACTTGCTCTCTTGTTTGTAATTGAGATAAACCATCTTTCGCACGATTGAAAGCGTATCTATATGATATGGAGAGTTGTTTTTGTAACTCTCTGATATCATTCAAATTCACGCTTGAATATCGTAGTTTGATGGTTTGAATACTCATTCTTCAGTGCTTTCCAAATCAATTTTCATTTGTTTAAGAACTTTACGTCTATTACTATACATTTTCATTGAAAAATGGTGAATAATTGATACAAAGTCTTCAAGTAGTTCTTGTTGATAATCTTGTTCAGTCGTTAAATTAATAACTTCGATTGTGGTGCCATAAAGTTTGAAGAGGTTTTCAAAGTAATCGAAACCGAAGCGAGTAAGACGGTCCTTATAAGAGATATAAACCTTATCAACTTTATTATGCACAATTAGGTCAATTAATGAATTAAAACCAGGTCTATTTTCGTTCATACCTGAAGCGATATCGGTAATTACTTGATCTGGTTTGATTCCGTTTTTGACCATAAATTCTTTAATTAACTGGGTTTGTCTTTGTAAGTCGTCTTTTTGTTTGGTATTACTGACGCGTGCATAGCAGACGTTAATTTTATTTAACTTATTGATTTCATTATCTTTTTCAAGTAATGAATCGATGTCGTATAAAAATTTGCGAGCAGTTATTTTGCGAACTTTTAATTTTCCCTTATCGCAATAAAGTTTGATAGTAGTAGGAGTTACGCGTAACTCCTTACAAATTTCGCCACTTGTTAGCCATCTCATATTTCTTATACCTCTTGTATATGTATTTACATATACTAAATCATGGGTAGCTTAAAATAATATCTCTATGAGAAGTATTGTATTGTATTAGATTATGTAATAAACTAATGATATTTTCTGGTGTTGGTTTATTTTGAAGTTGTTGAAAATCATGTAAATTACTTTCTTGGCTATTTTTTATTAATTCCAACACTCTCACATTAAAGAAAACGGCTTGTTCAGGTTCATTTTCGTGAATAATACCATCTCCTTCATCTATCAATCCATCAATACCTAATTGTCTGAAAATAGAGGTTGAATTTTTAGCAGTTTTTGATGGATTAATATTATAGTCATTATCTTCATTTTTTTCATATTGCAAAATTTCCGAATATACAAGTTCATATAAGTCACCAAAAGTCACAGGATCATATGGTAATAAATCTGGATATTGTTCATAAAATTGATTAAGAAATTCATCAGACATTTGATCACGTAGTTTATATACTTTAGAGTAATCTTTTATTTTGTATATTTTAATATACCCAACTCTATCTTCAGGATATTCTCTTAATCCAAGGGAATCAGTTAGCCCTTGTTTATGTTTTGACCATACAAAAGATAGAGGATAGCAGTAAAGACCAACAGGAGTATTGAAATGACTAGATGGATTAATACCTGTTTTATTTAATGACATAAACGACACAAAAAAATCTTTTACGTCTAATTTTTTTCATCGATTTCCTTTTGTAAATGTTTTAGGTCATCTATAATTGTGGTCTTTTTATTTATATGAGGATTTTTTCTTGATTCCAACAGTGTTAGTATTTGTTTGAAAAACATACAGTATTATTTTAATAGTATTTATTTGATTATTGAGCATCTTACTACAATATTTATAAATATATATAACCATTGAATGGATTTAATTTTGGTATGAAATTATTACAATTACTACTTGAATATGATAGAGACAAAACGATTGCCACGTATGGTAAAAAAATTGAAATTGCCAATCTAAATGATAATCAACGTCAATCGGTGGAAACAATATTATCAAAAATAGAAGATGTTGATCCATCTATTAACAAACAATATGTGCAATGGATATGTAAACAATATATTTCTGGCGTATTGAAAATTGAGGATTTGTATAAAGTAACAGAACCATTGATAATATTCCAACAATATAAACAACGACTTCCACAAGAAAAAAGAGACATCAATAAATTAACTGTTTTCGATTTATATGACATCGAAAAGCAAATAACAGCTCCATCATTACAGAATAATCAACAGAATGTGGAATTTAGCTCTGACGTTAAGGTTTGGTATAATGGTCCTTTAGGATATTTAATTACTCCATTAACACAAGAAGCTGCAATTAAATATAGTAACGGAACAAAATGGTGTACTGGTGCTAAGGATAAAAACAACAAATTCAACGCATATAATCGTAGAGGACCATTATTTATATGGAGAGACAAAAATGGACAGAAATATCAATTTCACAGCGTTGGATATGATAATAATGAATCAATGGATGCATCAAATAATGTTATTTCACAACAAGATTATTTAAAACTAAAAAAACATCCAGTATTAAAAGAATTACTAAATGAGGATGGAAAAATATTTAATTATCAATATGAATATATTAGACAAATTGATTGGGAAAAAGTTTGTGGATTGGATACACAAGAGTTCTTGGATATAGATAGTGATTTTTATAATGTTTTCAATAAAATATTAAATAACAAACAACAACTCAATGAAATGGTAAAAAACGTATTTAATGATAATAGTATTTTACTATCAGAACAATTAACCGTTGAATATGTACACGAAATAATAGATTCGTGTACGGGTGCATTGTTTGAGATATATTCTTTAATAATGAATCATTATGATTTTAATACATCTTTGAGTGAACAACTAATATCATACTATAAAAGAGAAATTGACAAACTAACACAATTTCCATATCTTCAGTATTTAATGCGTGATATCCTAAGATTGATTGATTGATTGATTGATTGATTGATTGAATAAATTAAAAAAGGTTTGAAAAACATACAGTATTATTTTAATAGTATTTATTTGATTATTGAACATCTTACTACAATATTTATAAATACTTATAACCATTGAATGGATTTAATTTTGGTATGAAATTATTACAATTACTACTTGAATATGATAGAGACAAAACGATTGCCACGTATGGTAAAAAAATCGAAATGGCCAATCTAAAGGATAATCAACGCCAATCAGTTGCGACAATATTATCAAAGATAGAAGATGTTGATCCGTCTATTAATAAGCAATATGTACAATGGATTTGTAAACAATATATTTCAGGTGCACTAAAACTGGAAGATTTATATAAGGTAACAGAACCATTGATAGTATTCCAACAATATAAACAACGACTTCCACAAGAAAAAAGAGACATCAATAAATTAACTGTTTTCGATTTATATAATGTAGAGGAACAAATAAAAGCTCCTCATATAAATAGTGACACAATATCAAATAATTTTGATGAAGCCGTTAAAGTATGGTATGATGGACCGTTAGGTTATTTAATTACACCTCTTACTAAAGAAGCTGCTCAAAAATACAGTAAGGGTACAAAATGGTGTACTGGTGCTGTGGAGTATAATAGATTTGATTACTATAATCGTCGAGGTCCATTATTTATTTGGAGAGATAAAAATGGTGAAAAATTTCAATTTCACGGCATAGGCACAGATGATGATTCAATGATGAATGCCAAGGATGAATACATATCATCAAAGCTTTTTGAAAAATTTAAAAGTCATCCTGTTTTAAAAGAATTATTAACAAATACAGGATATATTTTTAAAATCCAACATCAAGCGATACAACAAATTGATTGGAAATCTGTACATCTGGAGGAAATAAAAGAATCTTTAAGTGATGGAGAATTTAATAAAGCATTCAATCATACTTTCAACTACAAAATAGGTTTCAGTAATTTCATTGAGTACATATTCAAACAAGAACAAATATCCATAAATGATACTATCAAACCATCTATTATACACGAAATCATAGACATGTGTCCTGAAGCATGTGGTGTTTTGTATAGCGAATTAATAAATATATCAACTCATATTGATAACGAGAACGAACGTAAAAGTTTACTTCAACCTTTTATTAATCGTGTTAATAATGAGTTAACAAAAGAACACATTTATTTAAAAAAATTATTACTAGCTTTATTTGATATGTAACATACCAATTTTTTTTAAACTATTAAATATGTTTAAAAAGTTATTATGTTAAAATCAATTAAAAAATTGTTAATCAAATTATGTTTATTTATTCTTGGTTTCAAACACCAAACAATCAGTTCTTTGTATGCTGAAGGTAATAAAGAAGATATCCGATATCATGTTAATGATAAATTAAAGTTTATTGGTGAAAGTAAATGCAATAAACAAGTCTTGACACCATCAGGTGCTAAACCTATTCACACCATTCTAAAAACAGTACCGTTCTACAAAACGCATATTCGCACAAAAAATGAAGAACTTTGTTGTGCTGATGAGCATTTAATTTTTTGTGTATCAAAACAAGAATTTGTATTTGCGAAAAATATATCAAAAGGAGATGTTATTTGTACGTTATATGGAGATGAAACTGTACAAGAGGTTAAAAATACATATGATTACGATAACATGTATGATATAGATATTAATGATTTTTTAGAACACACATATTATACCAATAATATTTTATCTCACAACACAACTACGATTGGGGCATATTTATTATGGTATGCTGCATTTAGAAGTGATGAGGATCCAGTTACTATTCTAGTTGTATCTAATAAAGGTGAAAACGCCAAGGAGATTATTGAACGTATTAAAACAATGTATGAATCAATGCCTTTATGGTTAAAGCCTGGTGTTACAGATGATGGGTATAATAAACACTCTATCAAGTTTGATAATGGTAGCTGTATTGTTA
>JACCDT010071607.1_pt1 | contig 34209 bp, 30 predicted proteins | sample 7446291 | NCBI WGS metagenome assembly JACCDT01 (sample SAMN15323446, study PRJNA562643) | freshwater metagenome | isolation source: river surface water | place: USA:Blue River Watershed | collected 2017-08-17
CGCGTTGAGAAAGAAGAAGGCATTACCTGTTCAGTTGGAATCGCGCCTTCTAAATTTATTGCCAAGCTAGCGTCACAACATTGCAAACCAAACGGCATACTCGAGATAACTAGCGATCGCATCTTAACTTTCCTACATCCACTGCCCGTTGGCGCAATCTGGGGTGTCGGACCAAAGACTGCCGAACAGCTGGAAAGACTCGGTCTTCATACCGTTTCCGATATCGCAAACACTCCACGCAGCACTTTGATACGCGCACTCGGTGACGCAGCAGGTGCTTCACTTTATGAACTTGCATGGGGACGCGACTATCGTGATGTAACACCTGAAGAACCAGATAAATCAATTTCGGCTGCAGAAACTTTTTCTACTGATCTAGATAATCCAATTGAGATCCTGCAAGAGTTTTTACGAATGACCGAGAAGGCAACTGCGAGACTCCGTGAGAAAGGTTTATTTGCCAAGACAATTTCCATAAAGGTGCGCTTTGCAGATTTCTCAACGATCAATCGTTCAAAGACTTTGCCACTTGCCATCGATAGCACCCATGAGGTTTATGAAGTTGTGAAAGCGCTTTACTTAGCGCTAAAGATCGATCGCGCTCGGCTTCGTTTAGTTGGAGTCTCTCTTGAGAACTTGCAGGAAGATTCACCAGAACAATTGGTCTTGGGTGCGCGTGAAAGAGGTTGGCGCGATGCTGAAGGGGCGATTGATCGTGCAAAGGCGCGCTTTGGGCGGGGCAGTGTGCGTCCGGGGCGCCTAATTAAGGCTGAATCCGATGAGGAAGAGACCGACTAGCACCTAGATAAAAGTTGTTCTATTGTGTGTATATGGCACTTTCCGATCGCGAATTACGCTTGCTAGCAGAGATGGAGCAGGCGCTCTCAGCTGATGACCCAGCGCTCGTCTCTACGCTTTCTGGCGCTCGCCGTCGTGGCCCAGCAGCTGCAATTGGGGTAGCCGCTCTAATAGTTGGAATAGCCACTCTCTTCGCCGGGCTGATCGCCCAGGTAACTATCGTGGGGGTTATCGGCTTTATCTTCGCCCTTGTCGGCGTAATCATTTTGGCCAACGCGATCGCGGCGGCAGCTTCGAAAGGCGCTCGCGAAGGCTCTTTCGCTAAGCGCCCACGCGGCAAAGGCTTTGGAAAGGGCTTTACCCAAGGCTTTGAAGATCGTTGGGATCAGCGCAATAACGGCTAGCTACCACTAAACCTGTTCAACCCAAGCCCTCGCTCATGCGGGGGCTTTTTTGCTGCCTAAAAATGGGCTACCGGAGTGGGGCGGCCAGGGGAGGCGGTGGGGGAAAGGTGGCGGAGGGTGGTTGAAAAAGGAGGAAAGTGGAGTAAAGTGGGGGATTAAGCGGGTTTCACCGCTTACCAGAGTCCTCGGGGAAGGGGGTTCGCGAAGATGTTTCTCGGTACCCACGAGCCACGCCTTGATGAAAAGGGCCGCTTAATCCTTCCCGCAAAATTCCGCGAAGAACTCTCTGCAGGTTTAGTAATTACAAAAGGACAAGAACGTTGTCTCTACGTTTTCCCATCCGCTGAATTTGCAACGATCACCGAAACCCTGCGCCAGGCACCAGTTACATCAAAGAATGCGCGCGATTACATGCGCGTGATGTTTGCCGGCGCACACGATGAAATTCCTGATCGCCAAGGTCGCGTAACTATTCCTGCCGGACTTCGTACATATGCAGGACTTGAAAAAGATTGCGTTGTTATCGGTGCAAATACTCGCGTTGAAATCTGGGATAACGCAGCTTGGAACTCTTATTTAACAGATCGTGAAAAGGGCTTTGCCGAGGTTTCAGAGGAGATTTTTCCGGGTCTCTTCTGAGAAATATTAAAACAACTTAATAAATCAACTTAATAAAAAAACTTAATAGCGCTCTCATCTGTGGCCACCGCCGACCTAAAGCCGGCAGCGACACCCCTTCCCCGGTGTCGCTTTCGTTAGATCCGTCGGCCGGCGGTGACCAGAGATGAGAGATGAAGTAAAAGGTAAAAAAGTAATTGCGAGATAACTAGTTAAGAAAAAGGGGGAGTATATGAACGATGCAAGTACGCAACATATTTCAGTAATGCTTGATCGTTGCATTGAATTACTCTCTCCAACAACTCTTCTAAATCAATCACCAGTTATCGTTGATTGCACACTTGGTCTGGGCGGTCACACCGAAGCCCTACTTGAAAAATTTCCAACACTAACTGTTATCGGCATCGACCGTGATCCAATCGCATTAGAACGCGCTTCTGCACGACTTGCTCGTTTCGGAGATCGCTTCAAGCCAAACCACGCAATCTTCGATCGCATAGGCGAAGTTGTTGCTAGCCATGGCTATGAAAGCGTTAATGGAATCCTCTTTGATCTTGGCGTTTCATCTATTCAATTAGATGAAGTAGATCGTGGATTTTCATATTCACAGGATGCACCACTTGATATGCGTATGGATCGCACTCGCGGAATTACTGCTTCAGAGATCGTTAATACCTACGCACCGGGTGCACTCGTAAAGATTTTGCGTACTTATGGCGAAGAAAAGTTTGCAACAAGAATCGTTGAAAACATTGTTAAAGCTCGTGCGAAAGCACCACTTAACTCAACGCAGGAGCTTGCAACCTTGGTGAAAGAGAGCATCCCTGCTGCAACCCGCAGGACAGGCGGCAATCCAGCAAAGCGCACCTTCCAAGCACTTCGCATTGAAGCCAATGATGAGCTCGGTGCCATCACTCGTGCGCTGCCTGTCGCTCTTGATCTTTTGATGGTGGGCGGACGAGTAGTAGTTCTCTCCTTCCAATCACTTGAAGATCGCATCGTAAAAGAGATTTTTGTTGAACGCTCAACATCAAAGACGCCACGCGATCTTCCCGTAGATCTACCTGAGTTCGCTGCCAAGTTTGCACTTGTTTCTAAATCAGGTGAAACACCATCTGATCAAGAGCTAGCAAATAATCCACGCTCTGCATCAGTTCGTTTACGGGCGATCGAAAGGTTGGCTGCGTAAATGGCACTTACTCAGACGATCGCAACTCGCGCTCCACGCCCTCCTCGCCAGAAGCTCTCTGAAAAGTCGGCAGAAGTTTTCCTAAAATTAGTACCAAACGTTTCCGAGGGCGCTCAGGCTACTCATCGCTTCTTCGCGACTTTCTTATCAGCCATTGCCGGTATTGGTTTGCTGATGTTGCTCGTAGTAAACATCTTGCTGGCCCAGGATGCATTTACTCTCTCAGAGTTAAAGGCCGAGGCGAAGATCGTCGCTGACCAACGCGAGGCGATTAATCGCCAGATCGATCGAGCATCGTCACCAGAAGCCCTGGCAAAGAAAGCAGCTGAATTAGGAATGCGACCTTCTGAATCTCCAGTATTCCTAAACCTCGCACCTATTGCGGATTCTGTAAGTAACGATGTAACTAATGGAGATGTGGCCCGTGGGTAATTTGAATCTGGCGGCATCGCGCATCCGCATACTCATCGTCTTTATCTTGATCTTTTTTCTACTTTTTGCAGCGCGTCTGATTCAGATCCAAGCGATTCAAGCCAGCGACTATCGGGCAAAAGCAGTCAATGAGATGGAGTCAACTCGTGCCATTCCGGCAGCGCGCGGTGGAATCACAGATATAAATGGCACCCCATTTGCCCGCAGCGTTTCAGCGATAAATATCGTCGTTGACCAAACGTTAATCACCGATGCGGCAGCAACTGCAAACTTTTCTGCTCCGATTCTCGGCATGACAGTTGCGCAGGTACAGAGCGCGATCTCTGGTACCAAGCGATATTCAATGGTCCTTCGCAGCGCAAAGCCTGCGGTATGGCGCACCTTGAGCGAATCTATTGATGCCCATAACGCAGCTCTTTCTAAAGAGAACTTTGATAAACGAATTTTAGGTTTCTTTGCCGAACGTAATTACATCCGCGAATATCCATCTGGATCACTAGTTTCTTCTCTTGTCGGCTTTGTTCGCCAAGATGGAATTGGTGCTACCGGCCTGGAATCAAGTATGAACTCGTTGATATCTGGAACAGATGGCCGTTACTCATATGCACGTGGCTTAGGCGCGGAAATCCCTGGATCACAAAATGAAATTGTTGCGGCTAAGAAAGGCACAACAGTTCGTTTAACTATCGATCGTGATGTGCAATGGGTTGCGGCACAAGCCATTCAAGAAGCCGTCTCTAAGGCTCGCGCATCTAGCGGAACCGTGATCGTGATGGATCCAAAGACGGGCCATATCTTGGCTCACGCAACTGCTCCAACATTTGATCCCAACAACACCAAGACTGTTTCTCAATCACTGATGCGAAATCCATCGGTACAAGATGTTTATGAGCCAGGATCTACAGGAAAGATTATGACTCTAGCCGCAGCGCTAGAAGAGAAGAAGGTAACTCCCGAGACTGTTTTATCAGTTCCGTATTCGCTAAAGCGTGGGGGAGATACCTTCCATGACCATGAGCGCCATCCGATTCAGCACTTAACTACTGCTGGAATCTTGGCGGTGTCTTCAAACACCGGAACAATAAAAATTGGCGAAATGCTCTCCAATGAAAAGCTTCACGATTACTTAACTAAATTTGGAATAGGTGTGTCGACAGGTTCAGGGCTACCTGGCGAATCTAGAGGAATCTTCCATCCAGTTAATGAATGGTCAGGTACAACAGCACCTACCGTTGCTTTCGGTCAGGGATATTCGGTTACTGCGATGCAAGCAACCAGCATCTTTGCAACTATTGCAAATGATGGGGTGCGGGTATCGCCAACTGTTATTGCCGGTACGAGTGATCCATCTGGAAAATTTACGGTAGCCGCCGCTCGCAAATCTGAAAGAGTTGTAAGCGCAAAGACGGCACAGCAAGTTCGTTTGATGATGGAATCAGTTGTATCGGGCCACGGTACTGCACCAAGTGCGGCAATACCTGGATATCGTGTTGCTGGTAAAACTGGAACTGCAGAACGCTATAACACTGAATGTGGTTGCTATAGCGGATATACCGCTTCATTCATTGGCTTTGCTCCCGCAGATGCACCTAAGTATGTAATTAGCGTGACCATCCAAGATCCTAAGGGCGCTTATTACGGCGGTTCCCTCGGTGGCCCAGTATTTAAGAAGGTTATGACCTTTGTATTGCAGTCTGAGCATGTTGCGCCAACAGGTACAAAGGTTGTTCCTATCGCACTAACGCAATCAGAACTGCGCAAACAAGAGCGCCGTGCAAAAGCGACAACCACCCAGGCGAGCTTAAAGAGCAGATAATGCGCCCATTTAGCCAGAACAATTTAAATTTAGCGAAAGTTGCTGGCGCTGTCTCTGCAAGCCATGAATTAAGCGAAGCCGACCTTTCCAAGATTGAAATCTCCGGAGTAACCCACAGCGATACTCAAGTAGAACCGGGAGATCTTTTCATTGCGATTCCAGGTGCTAATCGCCATGGTGCAGAGTTTGCGATGAGCGCGATAAGTAAAGGTGCGGTAGCCGTTCTAACTGATAGCGCGGGTGCTGCGCAGGTTAAAGGAGTTCCAGTTCTAGTTGTAGCGGATCCTCGCCGCGTTGCCGGCAATGTGGCGGCGCTGCTCTACAACGAACCAATGCGAGATCTCGCAAGTGTTGGTATCACCGGAACCAATGGCAAGACCACCGTTTCGACGCTGATTTACCAAATATTTGAAGCCGCCGGTCGTGATTGCGGATTAATCGGAACTATTGAAACTCGTATCGGAAAAGATGCGATTGATAGTTCGCGCACAACGCCTGAGGCAACTGACTTACAAGCGCTTTCGGCGGTAATGCGTGAGCGACATATGCGTCATCTAGTTATGGAAGTCTCGAGCCATGCCATGGTTCTACATCGCATGCAGGGCGCACATTTTGCTTATGTAGGTTTTACAAATTTAACGCAAGATCATCTAGATTTTCATGGCGATATAGAGAGTTACTTTGCCGCGAAAGCCAGACTCTTCACCTATGACTTTGCAGATCAAGCGGTTATCAATATTGATACTGAATATGGCGCGCGCTTGGCTGAGAAAACTGAACTTCCGGTGATCTCTCTATCTAGACATAATCCGCAGGCTAATTGGCACTTTGCCGAAATTGATACTTCCGGAAAACAAGTTCACTTTAAAGTCCGAGGTTCAGGTGGAATTCTCATTGAATCTTCAACCAAACTTCGCGGCGGCTATAACTTAGATAACCTCTTGATGGCTGTTGCTATTGCAGTCGAATCAGGGGTCGATCCAATTGATATTGCAGCTGCGCTTCCAGGGCTATCTGGTGCCGCAGGTCGACTTGAAGAGGTAAATGTGGGCCAGAAATACTCGGCCTTTGTTGATTATGCGCATACTCCTGATGCGGTCTCTAACGTGCTCGAATCAATTCGTGAATTTACAACCGGAAAAGTTATTGCAGTGCTTGGCTGTGGTGGAGATCGAGATGCCACAAAGCGTCCATTAATGGGACAAGCGCTGCTTCAAGGTTGCGATATTGCAATCTTCACCAGCGATAATCCACGCTCAGAGAACCCAGCACAAATTCTCAAAGATATGGTTGGTAACTTAAAAGTTTCTGAGCCAGCGAGAATAATTGAAGATCGCAAGAGCGCGATCGAGTACGCCGTATCTCTGGCATCGCAAGGCGACACGATTGCGATCTTGGGCAAGGGCCACGAAATTGGACAAGAGATCAATGGAAAGAAATTAGAATTCGATGATCGTAAAGTTCTGGCAGCAGCGATTGCAGGTTTGAAATGATTGCATTACAGGCATCCGAGATTGCCAAGATCGTTGGTGGAGAACTAATCGGCAGTGATATCACCGTTACCGCAGCGCCAGCCTTTAACTCTAGCCAAGCAACTAACGGGTCAATCTTTCTCGCTCTACTTGGTGAAAAAACCGATGGCCATAACTTTGTTTCAGATGCCTTTGCCCACGGAGCGGTCCTCGCTCTTGTCACAAGAGAAGTTCCCGAACGCTGCATAGTTGTAAAGGATGTTCTTACTGCGCTTAACTCTCTGGCAGCTCACGTTCGACTGGCTCTGCCCGAACTTAAGGTAATTGCGCTAACTGGTTCGCAAGGAAAGACGACAACGAAAGATTTACTCCGCCAGATCTTGGAGACCGTCGCACCCACCGTAGCTCCAGCCGGAAACTTCAATAATGAACTAGGTGCTCCAATTACATTATTGCAGTGTGATGAGAAGACCAGGTTCTGCATTTTGGAGATGGGAGCGCGCCACGTTGGCGATATCGCAAAGTTGTGCAAGATGGCTACACCAGATATCGGAGTCGTTCTCCGAGTTGGCACTGCACACGTTGGCGAATTTGGTTCTGAAGAGTTAGTCGCTAAAGCTAAATCTGAAATGATCTCCTCGCTACCAGATTCTGCTATCTCCGTACTTGGTCAATACGATAAGTACACACCTGCAATGGCTTCCTTGCACAATGGAACAACAGTGACATTTGGGGAAACTACTAGCTCTGATGTGCGCGCCACTGATATTGAAATTCGCGAAGGCCGCCCGCATTTTGATTTAGTAACTCCAGCAGGTCGCGCATCGGTTGCTTTAAGAATTATTGGAATCCATCAGGTAGCGAACGCACTTGCCGCGGCTGCGATAGCAACTAACTTAAATATTTCAGTCGATCTAATTGCTAGTGCTCTTTCTACCGCCGAACTAAATAGCAAGTGGCGGATGGAGATCTCAGAGTTAGATGGCTTAGTACTGATTAATGATTCTTACAATTCAAGTCCTGAGTCGGCCGAGGCAGCGCTACGTACTTTGGTGCTCTTTGCCCAAGAACGTGGCGGTCAATCATGGGCTTTCTTAGGAAAGATGCACGAACTCGGCGCGTCATCACTGCAACACCATTCACGACTTGGCACCCTTGCTTCAGAGTTAGGAATTGATCATCTCGTCTGTGCCGGTGCCCCAGAGTATGCCGCTCAGATAAGCGGCTCTGGCGCCATGACGGTGCATTTATTTGACTCTAAGGAGTTGGCAGCGGATTTAGTAACTCAGATGAGTCAGGGAGATGTAGTTCTAGTGAAAGCATCTAGGGCTGAAAAGTTTGAGGAACTAGCAGAACTAATTGCTAGAAATTGGAATAGTCGTGAAGTCGGAGGAGAGAGTTAGATGAGAGAAATTCTGATCGCTGGTTCGATCGCTTTATTTTTATCTCTCTTCGGAACCCCCGGATTAATTCGCATACTTGCACGCCGCGGATACGGTCAAATTATTCGAGATGACGGCCCTTCTTCACACCACACTAAGCGCGGGACGCCAACTATGGGCGGCATCATCATTATCTTCGCATCTGCCCTCGGATATTTTATTGCTCACGCAATTTCCAGAAATGCAGTTACTACATCGGCGCTCTTAGTCCTAGGTCTGATGTTTGGTCTCGGATTTGTTGGCTTCCTAGATGATTGGTTAAAAGTTTCTCGCCAGAAGTCACTTGGCTTAAATGCCAAGCAGAAGATTTTTGGACAGATTGTCGTTGCTGCAACCTTTGCTTATCTAGGAACTCTTTTTCCAGATCGCGATGGGTTAACTCCAATTTCGCAGAATTTATCTACCGTTCGCGATACTTCAATTACCTTAGGAACTACCTTGGTCGTTATCTGGGTGGTAATCATGGTTACAGCAACAAGTAACGGCGTTAATCTCACAGATGGTTTAGATGGTTTAGCTACCGGCGCTGCGGTAATGACTTTCATCGCCTTTATTTTGATCGGAGTTTGGGAATTTGGTCAGAGCTGCGCTGTTTCACCTGGCGCTAACTGTTATTTGGTCCGAGACCCACTAGATATTGCGGTCTTATCTGCAGCAATGGCAGGGGCATGTGCAGGTTTTCTCTGGTGGAATGCTTCACCAGCAAAGATATTTATGGGAGATACCGGTTCGCTGGCTCTTGGTGGCGCCTTGGCTGGAATCGCTACAACCCTGCGAATTGAATTGCTGTTAATCCCACTTGGCGGCTTGTTTGTAATCATTAGCGCATCCGTAATTCTGCAAGTCGCTTACTTTAAAATCACAGGTGGAAAGCGCATCTTTAAAATGGCCCCATTGCAACATCACTTTGAGTTAATGGGTTGGGGCGAAGTAACAATTGTGCTTCGCTTCTGGATCATCGCGGGTCTATGCGTTGCTGCTGGCTTGGGACTCTTCTATGCGCAATGGGTTACGGCATAAGGCTGAACAGAAATGGCTCTTAACTTATCTGGAGAAAAGGTTCTAATCCTCGGCGCCGGAGTAACTGGAATAGCTGTTGCCAGATCACTCAGCGCCAAAGGCGGATCAATTCTCTTTGCAGATGATCAAGTTGAATCAGTAGATGGTTTTACCGTTTCTAAGACAGATCAAATATCAGTTGAGGATTTCTCATTTGTGGTCATTTCTCCAGGATGGAAAGAGACCCATCCGCTAATAGTTAAAGCGCAAGCAGCCGGTATTCGACTATTAAATGAGATTGATTTAGCTTGGTCCTTTCGGGCAGAACTAGTTCCGGGACAAAAGTGGATTGCCCTAACTGGAACTAACGGAAAGACAACAACGGTTGAAATGGCGGCTGCGATGCTACGCGCAGATGGAGTTTCTGCGATCGCTTGCGGAAATGTTGGCACCACGGTGATTGAAAGCGTAGAGAGCAACGAGAAATACGAAGTACTCGTACTTGAACTCTCATCGTTCCAGCTTCATTGGTTAAAGGAAGCAAGTTTTGTGGCAGCAGCAATTTTAAATATCGCTGAGGATCATCTTGATTGGCACGGCAGTTTCGCTGAGTACGCGCGCGTTAAAGGTTCAATTCTAGATCGGACATCTACCGGAATCTTTAACTCGGCTGATTTGGAAGTTGTAAATCAAGCAGCGCATTGGCAAGGGCGCAAAGTCTTCTTTTCGCTCGATACCCCCGCGCCAGGTGAGATTGGAATCGTTGAAGATTTATTGGTAGATCGCGCATTCGTTAGCGATCCGCAGGAAGCAGCGATGCTTGCCGAAATCGTTGATGTAAAACCTACCGTTCCGCATAACGTGGCCAATGCTTTAGCGGCCGCTGGGTTGGTTCGTGCCTTAGGAGTAGCGCCTGAAGCAGTTCGCACTGCACTTCAAGATTTTTCACTTGGCAGACATCGCATCGAAGAGGTAGCGAATATAAATGGAGTCTCTTGGGTAAATGACTCAAAAGCGACCAACCCTCATGCGACTGCTGCATCGCTCAACTCATCGCTATCTTCAATCTGGATCGCAGGCGGTCTGGCTAAAGGTTCTGAGATGCGCGAACTTATCGCTAAATGCAAATCACGAATTAAAGTGGCAATTCTTATTGGCACCGATCGCGAGTTAATTGCTGATGAACTGCGTTCGCAAGCACCAGAAATTGAAATCGTATATGTCGATGCGCCAAGCACATATCAGCGAGGCGGAACAGATAATTCACTGATGGAGGCTGTCGTTAAGGCTGCCGCCGAACGGGCAAGAGAAGGGGACCGAGTTTTACTCGCCCCTGCTTGCGCTTCAATGGATCAATTCATCTCCTACTCCGATCGCGGAGATAGGTTTGCAGCAGCGGTTAAGAAAGTAGTCAAATGAGCGCCCCGGCCAAGTTCTTTGCAAAGCCAGTAAACAATTTCTATATCTTGATTGGCAGTGCTCTAGCGCTCTCGGTAATTGGTTTAGTAATGGTCTTCTCCGCCTCCTCAATCCACTCACTAGATACTCGCGGCAATGCAGTTGCGATCGTTCTGCGGCAAGGCTTCTTCTTTGCGCTATCTATTCCGTTGGCAATCTTTCTCTCACAACGATCGCTAGCCCAGTGGCGACTATTTGCAAGATTTGGCTTACTTATTTCAGTTGCAATTCTTGCTGTACTACAGATTCCGGGCGTTGGTAAGACTGTTAATGGAAACACCAACTGGATCGCACTGCCATTTGTTGATGTACAGCCAAGTGAGATTGCTAAGTTCCTCATAATTCTCTGGGCTAGTTATTTATTGGCAAATCAAGAGAAGAACGGAAAGACACGGATCAACGTATTTGCCCTAATCGCGCCAGGGTTTATGGTCATCATCTTTATGATCTTGTTGGGTCGTGATCTTGGTACGGCATGCGTCGTTGCAGCGATACTCGGCGGCCTGCTCTTTGTATCGGGTGTGGAACTTCGCTTACTCGGCTCTCTGGTTGCGGCTGGAGCAGTTGTCCTGGCAGCGCTGATTGCAACCGCCGGTTATCGTGCAGCTAGATTTCTTGTAGTACTTGATCCATTTGCAGCAGATCAATATAAAAACGCAGGTTGGCAACCAGCACATAGTTTGCTCGGATTAGCATCGGGTGGAATTTTTGGTGTTGGCTTAGGAGGCAGTCGCCAAAAATGGGGAAACCTTGCCGAAGCACATACCGACTTTATCTTTGCGGTAATTGGTGAAGAACTCGGATTACTGGGCACGCTCGCGGTTCTAGCTCTACTTGCAGCGCTGATATTTTCAATATTTAAAATCGCGCTCCGTTGTAAGGATCCGATGTCGCGATATGTTGGCTCTGGAATCGGCTGCTGGATCGCGGTACAGACTGTTCTAAATATTGGTTCAGCTACAAGCGTGCTCCCAGTTGTTGGCGTAACGCTTCCATTTGTTTCTTACGGAGGCTCAGCGTTAATTTCTCTCTATATAGGACTGGGTTACATATTTGGCAGCGCACTTCGCGACCCAGAAGTATCTAATGAACTCCAGAAGGCGATAGAACGGCGTAGATTACGCACATCATGAAGATCGTTTTTGCAGGCGGTGGAACAGCTGGCCATGTCGAACCTGCGCTAGCGGTGGCTCGCACTTGGCGCGCTAGCCATCCGAATGATCAAATTGAATTTCTAGGAACTAAATCAGGACTTGAAAACCAACTTGTCCCTGCCGCTGGATTTAATCTCTCACATATCTCTAAAGTCGTTATTCCTCGCAAGATCACGCTCTCACTCTTTGTTGCACCCACGACCTTAACTCAAGCATTTCTCGAAGCCCGCGCCGGACTTAAAGGCGCCGATCTCTTAATTGGTTTTGGGGGATATGTTTCTGGACCTGCTTATTTGGCAGCTCGCTCCTTATCTATTCCAATCGTTATACATGAAGCCAATGCCAAGCCCGGTTTAGCAAATCGTCTCGGTGCGCTATTCACAAACTATCTCGCTGTCGCTCAGCCGGTTAGATCTGGAAAGTTGAGTAAGGCGCTGATAACGGGATTACCCCTGCGCGCTGACGTAGCTAGCGCACTGCAAAAGAGTGGCAGCGATTGGATATCTGCGCGCGCCAAGGCAAAGGGTGCGCTAGGAATGAACGCCAGCGAACCAGTTATCGCAATTTTCTTTGGCTCCCAGGGCTCAGTTAAGTTAAATCAAGTAATAGCGGAGTCTCTGCCAATCTTTAAAAAGGCAGGTGCACAATTAGTGCACGCAGTTGGCAAATCAAATCAACTTCCTAAAGCCGCGCCAAGTTACAAGCCAGTCTCATATATCGATGATATGGCTGGCCTATACCTAGCCGCTGATTTGATAATCGCACGCAGCGGCGCAGTCACCTGCTCCGAGGTAAATGCGCTCGGCAAGTATGCACTTTTTATTCCACTTCCGATTGGAAATGGCGAACAGAAAGTTAATGCGCGATTAGTTACTGAACAATCACGTGGCGAAATCCTTGATCAAAATGATTTCACTCCCCAATGGATCGAAATGCATTTAGATCGGTTGCTCAAAAATAGCGAGAGAGCAAGCGCTGCGGGAAATCCATCTGATTTGCTCGCCAGCGAAAAGATCGTAGCTTTGATGGAAGAAGCCTTGAAAGCGAAGGCTAAGTAATGGCCAAAGATCTTTCTCAGTGGTCAGGCAAACGTCTTCACTTCATAGGAATTGGTGGCGCCGGAATGAGCGGACTAGCGCGCATCGCACTTTCACATGGAATCACCGTCAGCGGTTCTGATGCTAAAGATTCAACAGTCTTGAGCGCATTGCAAGCACTTGGCGCGCAAGTTTGGCCAGAACATAAAGCCGACCAAGTAGATGGCGCTGATTTCATTGTTTACTCAACAGCTATCGGCGCCAGCAACGTTGAGTTGACTCGCGCCAAAGAGCTGCAAATTCCTTTGCTCACACGCGCGCAGGCGTTAGCTACTTTAATGTCGCAAGATCGCAGCATCGCTGTAGCCGGAACACATGGCAAGACCACAACCTCATCGATGCTAACTGTTGCTCTGCAATCATGTGGATTAGATCCTTCATTTGCAATTGGCGGCACACTTACTTCATCTGGATCGAATGCGCACAAAGGCACAGGAGATCTCTTTGTCGCAGAAGCCGATGAATCTGATGGATCCTTTGTTGAATATCACCCCAACGCTGCGATAGTTACAAATATTGAACATGATCACGTGGATTTTTTCGCTAAGCCAGAAGATGTAACCAACGCCTTCAATTCTTTCGCTTCGACAATTAGCCAAGATGGAATTCTGGTTTATTGCGCAGATGATGCGGGTTCGGCCGCCTTGGGGAGCGGGTCGAAACTACGCTCAGATTTAACGGTTATTTCATATGGAACTACCGAAGGAAGCGACCTGTATATCGATTCCATCAATCTATTGGCGATGGGATCAACTGCGAGAGCGCTCTGGAAAGGGCGACTAATCGGAACTCTCTCCCTACAGGTTCCTGGTTTACACAACGTTTTAAATGCCGGCGCAGCGCTTGCGATGGGCTTAGCGCTAGGTGCGCCAGCTGCCGAACTACTTTCAGGTTTAGCAAGTTTCCATGGCGCAGGACGTCGCTTTGAATTAAAGGGAACAGTTCATGGAATTCGGGTAATTGATGATTATGGACACCACCCGACTGAAATTACCGTGACTCTAAATGCGGCAAAGCGCTATGCCGGCGATGGAAGAGTTCTTGCGATTTTTCAACCGCACCGTTATTCACGCACCCAAGCCTTTATGAAAGAGTTTTCAACTGCTTTAGATATTGCTGATGAGGTAATACTCCTTGAAGTATATGCCGCATCCGAAAAACCAATTCCAGGGGTAAGTGCTGAACAGATTGCTAAGGCGATGCAGCGCGGCCGGTTTATTCCAAACTTTATCGAGGCATCTGATTGGATTATCGATAACGCAAAACCAGGGGATGTCATCCTGACACTTGGCGCAGGAGATGTGAACTCTCTGGCGCCCATTATCTGTGACGGGTTATCTCGCCGCTTTAATTCACCGGCTTAAAGCATTGCGAAGATAAATATGAAGGTTAATTCAAAAACAGCGCGAGCTATCGTCGCTTTTATTCTGATCTTTGGCGCGGGCTCTTATCTTTTAGGTTGGTCTCCACTTCTTTCAGTCAGAAGTGTTGAAATCACAGGTGCACCAACTAAAGAGAGCCAGCTAGCGATCTCTCGCTCCTTAGATATTGCGCAAGGGGATAAGTTGGCCAGAGTCGATCCACGGGCTCTTTCTAATCGCCTTCGCTCATTTGATTGGGTTGAAAGTTCGCAAGTATCTAGAAATTGGATCTCTGGAAAGGTTTCAATTTCTATAACAACAAGAACGCCAATCGCTCTTTATAGCGAACCGGGTAAACCTCAAGTAGTACTTGACTCTTCAGGAAAGACCTTCGCAACTCCAGCCGATATTGCAGATGGACTTCCAAAGGTAAGTGCAAAATCAGTTGATGGTGGATTAGCAGCGATAAAAGTCTTTACCGCACTCCCTGAAAGCTTCAGCAAAAATATCGATCGTATGAGCGCTGCCCGAACCAATAACTTCTTGATTTACGGCAAGTTTCAAGGTCAAGATCTGCGAATTATTTGGGGAGATGGCGAGGATACAGATCTGAAAGTTCAGGTAATCGAAGCGCTTCTAAAGCGAGAAGAGAATCAGAATCTAAGGATGATCGATGTCAGTGCGCCCCATGCCCCGATTGTTAAATGAATTTAAGAGAATAAAACTTCAAAATCTTTTAGATATTTACTCGATTTAATATCTCTAAACAATAAAAAATTCTTTGAGTCGGTCTTTGCTTTCGCTTGCTTAACGCCTTACGTTGCCCTTATTACAGAGAGTAGAAATGTAATTCTCAAGTTGAGGTTTACAGTTCTAAAGGGGGATATTGTGGCTGCACCACAGAATTATTTAGCTGTCATCAAAGTTGTTGGTATTGGTGGCGGTGGAGTCAATGCAATCAATCGCATGATTGATGTTGGTTTAAAGGGCGTTGAGTTCATTGCAATTAATACTGATGCACAACATTTATTGATGAGTGATGCTGATGTGAAACTAGATATTGGTCGCGCATCAACTAAGGGTCTTGGCGCAGGCGCTGCTCCTGAAAAAGGACGTCAAGCAGCGATCGATCACACAGAAGATATTGAAGAAATTTTACGTGGCGCAGATATGGTCTTCGTTACTGCAGGAGAAGGTGGTGGCACCGGTACAGGTGGCGCACCAATCGTTGCAAAGATTGCGCGCGATTTAGGTGCGTTAACAATCGGTGTTGTAACTCGTCCATTCTCATTTGAAGGAAAGATTCGCTCATCACAAGCAGATGAAGGAATTGAACTACTACGTGCAGAAGTAGATACCTTGATCGTTATTCCAAATGATCGTTTGCTTGCAATTTCAGATCGCAACATAACTGCAGTCGATGCATTTAAGAGCGCCGATCAAGTTCTGCTTTCAGGTGTTCAAGGAATTACCGAAATCATCACACAGCCAGGACTTATCAACCTCGACTTTGCAGATGTGAAGACAGTTATGACAGATGCCGGTTCGGCCCTTATGGGAATCGGATCAGCGCGCGGAGAAAACCGCGCATCACGTGCTGCAGAGCTTGCGATCTCAAGTCCACTACTTGAAGCATCTATTGATGGTGCGATGGGAGTTCTCCTCTCTGTTGCTGGTGGATCAGATCTGGGTCTCTTTGAAATCAATGAAGCTTGCGAACTTGTTCAGGCAGCAGCACATCCAAATGCCCGAATAATCTTTGGAACAACTATTGATGACGCTCTGGGCGATGAAGTTCGCATCACCGTTATCGCAGCGGGCTTTGATGGCGGAGAACCAAAGAAGGTTTCCGTTCCGGTAATTGATAAGGCGAGCCTTTCAGGTATCGCAGATCCAATACCAAGTAACGATCCAATTTCGGTAGCACTTGATCTCGATAGCAGCGCACCTCGCAAGCGCGTTACCTTTGAAGATCTTGTTGCTGAAGATGAGATCGACGTTCCTGACTTTATGAAGTAATTAGCTCCACTCCAGAAGCGAGTGAGCTAACCATGGGAACCTTCTTCACAGATCGCCTAGGCGGTGCAAGTTCTAACCAATTCGCATCCCTAAATTTGGGCGACCACGTTGGTGATAGCCCTGAAATAGTTGCCGCTAACCGCGCTTTGATTTCCGCAAAGTTTGGACCAACTCAATATATGAGCCAAGTCCATGGAAATCGCGTAGCGATCATCGAAGAAGTTACCGAAGAATTTCCAACAGCCGATGCCTTAGTTACCGGCATCCCGGGAATAACACTTGCGGTGATGGTTGCAGATTGCATTCCTCTTTTGCTGCAATCGAAAGGCGCAGTAGCGGCAGTCCATGTCGGCCGTAAAGGTTTGATAAATCGTGTAGCCGAGAAGGCAATTGATGTCATGCGCGAAATTTCTGATGAGCAGATATCTGCGATTATTGGACCCGCAATTTGCGGCAAGTGCTATGAAGTATCACCTGAAATCTTTAGCGAAGTAACTGCAAGCCATCCTGAGAGCGCTAGCCGTACAACAGCAAATACCCCATCTCTTGATCTCGTCACCGCGCTTATCTCAGATCTACGAAAATTAGGAGTTACAGAGATCGATAACCAAAGTCGCTGCACCTTGGAACACAAAGATCTCTACTCTTATCGGAGAGATGGAGCCACGGGGCGCCAAGTAGGGTTGGTCTGGCTATGACAGAGCGCCGCGAATTTTTGAGCAATTCTTTGCAGGATGTGAAGTCGCGCATTGCTAGCGCTGCCCAGTTAGCGGGACGCGATATTGCCGAGATAACTTTGATCGCAGTCACGAAAACTTATCCAGTATCCGATGTCGCGATACTTCGCGATCTGGGTCAGAGTAATTTTGGCGAGAATCGAACTGAAGAAGGTTCAGTTAAATCCTTAGAGGTGCCCGGAATCTGGCACTACCAAGGACAAGTGCAGAGTCGAAAGTTACGTGAGATCGCATCATGGGCCAATGTGATCCATTCACTTGATCAGATAAGTCATATCGAAAAGTTAAACCGCATCTGCGACGAAACTGGCAAAAAAATTGGCGTCTTTATTCAACTCTCACTAGATGGCGCACCCGATAGAGGGGGAGTCTTGGAACAAGAGTTGGGCGGGCTAGCAGATGCGGTCGCTTCAAGTTCAGGGCTCGAACTCAATGGCCTTATGTGCGTTCCGCCAGTTGAGTACGAACATCAACAAGCTTTTGCCGAAATCGCGCAAATTCACCAACGATTTATCAGCAAATTCCCAAGCGCAAAATCACTATCGGCGGGCATGAGTTCAGACTTCGAAATTGCGATCGCCCACGGTGCGACACATATAAGGGTAGGTAGCGAAATCCTCGGTTCGCGGACCTATCACCCCTAACCTTTACCTATGTCTGCACTCAATAAAATGATGGGCTACCTCGGTTTGGTAGATACCGATGAAGAAGCTCAACAACAAGAAGCAACTCCAGTTCGCAACACCGAACGCCCTGCACGTGAGATCGCTCGTCCATCTCGCGACCGCGCCGGCGTCACAGTCGTTGGTTCAACTGTCGCAGTTGCTCCAGTTCAAGAATCGAATTACCACATCGTTACTTTGCAACCACGCTCTTACTCTGAAGCGCGCAAAATGGGCGAGCACTACCGCGAAGGAAATCCAGTCATCATCAATCTCGATGACATGGAAGAGAGCGAACGTAAGCGTCTAGTTGACTTTGCAAGTGGTCTTGTATTTGGTCTACACGGCCGCATCGAACGCGTCAGCCACAAAGTCTTTCTTCTCTCGCCTGCAAATGTAAATGTCAGCAGCGAAGATAAGACCGCAGCGGCTCAAGCGAGTTTCTTTAACCAGAGTTGATCTAAGAAACTTCCCTTTCGGTTAATGATTACTTCACTCCTGCTAACGCTGCTTGACCTCTTCAAGTATGCGCTTTTCATTCGCCTAATAGTTGATTACGCCAGAATCTTTGCACCAAATTGGCGACCTAAATCTTTCTTGATCGCTTTCTTTGAATTGATTTATTCGATTACCGATCCACCAATGAAGTTTGTCGGTCGTTTTGTTCCACCACTTCGCTTAGGTGGAGTAGCAATCGATCTCTCATTTATCGTGCTTTTAATCGGCATAAGCCTGGCCAAGAGCATCATCGTCGTCGTACTTTAATTAAACCTACAAAACCTTCTAGGCTATTTAGGCTTTCTTAAGTATTACTTCAATCCCCAGATCGTTATCACTCGTTGCAATTGATTCATCACGTACGAATTCAAGGGCCAATACTTCATCGCTGATGTGAGCTTGGGCGCTGGTAATCGCCGAAACAACTGATTTCTCTGCATTCCAGCGAACTGAGATTCGATCAGAGATTTCAAAACCATCGCTCTTGCGACGCTCTTGGATAAAGCGGATTACCTCGCGAACGTTTCCGGCTTCAATTAATGCAGGTGTTAGCGCAAGATCAAGTGCAACTGACTCGCCATCATGGCTTGCCACCATCCAGCCAGATTTTGGAACCTCGGTAACGACTAGATCGGCAAGATCTATCTCCCAAGTACCAACCTTGGCGCTGCCTGTCTTACGCAAACCTTTAACTAATTCGGTGGCATCTGTAGCAGCAATCGCCTTGGCAATATCTTGAACCTCTTTACCGAATTTGGCTCCAAGAGATTTAAAGTTGGCTTTGACTGAGATATCAACTAGATCTCCATCGGCATCTGCGATATCGGCCAGATCAATCACATTTAACTCATCTGCGATCTGTTCCTTCATATCATTTGGCAGCGTTGACCAACCAGTTGCTGAGATAAGCGCACGTTGAAGTGGTTGGCGGATCTTGATCGCCGATTCAGCGCGAGCAGAGCGACCTAGTTCTACAACGCGACGAGTCATCGCAACCTGCGCATTTAAATCTAAGTTGATTAGGGATGTATCAGCGATAGGGAAATCGGTTAAGTGCACGGAAGCTGCAGCAGATGGATCTGCAACCTTGACCAATTCTTGCCAAACATGCTCAGAGATAAATGGAACCATCGGTGCCAGTAGTTGAGTCAGAGTTACAAGGCATTCGTGAAGCGTTGCTAAGGCAGCGGCGTCGCCATCCCAGAAACGGCGACGAGAACGGCGCACATACCAATTGGAGAGATCATCGATAAATCCGGCAAGTGCCTTACCTGCGCTTTGGGAATCAAATTCAGAATATGAGTTATCAACCTCTTGAACAAGGGCGTTTAACTCGCTGATGATCCACTTATCCATCATCGAGCGATCCTTGAGCGCAGGTGAATGGCTTAGCTCAAAACCAGATGCTTCGGCATAGAGAGTGTGGAATGAGATTGTGTTCCAATAAGTAAGCAAAGTTTTTCGTACAACATCGCTAATCGCATCGTGGCCAACGCGGCGCGCAGACCATGGAGAACCTGCCGCCAACATGTACCAACGCACAGCATCGGCGCCGTGTTGATCCATCAGTGAAATTGGCTCAAGAACATTGCCGAGATGCTTGCTCATCTTGCGACCATCTTTATCAAGAATGTGGCCGAGGCAGAGCACGCTCTTATAAGAACTTTGATCAAAGACCAAGGTTCCGATAGTCATTAGCGTGTAGAACCAGCCGCGCGTTTGATCAATAGCCTCACAGATAAAGTCAGCAGGATAAGCAGCCTTGAATTTTTCAACTGAACCAGGCTTATGCGGATAGCCCCACTGCGCAAATGGCATAGCGCCTGAGTCATACCAACAATCAATTACTTCAGGTACGCGATTCATTACCTTGGAACATTGAGCGCATGGGAAGGTGATGTCATCAACAAATGGTCGATGTGGATCCAGGTTGGAAAGTTCTTGCCCGGCTAGCGCGCCGAGTTCAGCTAGCGAATCAACACAGACTTCATGCTTATCTTCACAACGCCAGATCGGAAGCGGAGTACCCCAGAAACGGTTTCGCGATAGCGCCCAGTCAATATTGTTATTGAGCCAATCACCGTAGCGACCAGTCTTGATTGTCTCTGGATGCCAATCAGTTTTCTCGTTCTCGCGGATCAGCGCATCTTTAATTGAAGTGGTACGGATATACCAAGATGGTTGCGCGTAATAAATAAGTGCGGTGTGACAGCGCCAGCAATGTGGGTATGGGTGCTCAAACGGTTGGTGCTTATAAAGAACGCCACGTGACTTAAGTTCCTTAACCAAAGTCTTATCGGCTTCCTTAAAGAAGACCCCACCAACTAGTGGAACATCCGCCAAAAACTTTCCATCTGGTGCGATCGGATTTACAACCGGCAAGCCATAACCGCGGCAGACCGCTAAATCGTCGGCGCCAAAAGCAGGGGATTGGTGAACTAATCCAGTTCCATCTTCGGTAGTTACATAGGTAGCCAGAACGATGAAGTGTGAATCTGGGATCTCAATCAAATCAAGGGGACGCTTATATGTAACGCGTTCTAGATCTTTACCCTTAATGACCTTTAGAACCTTTACTTCGCCGGATAGTGCGCTAAGAAGTGCTTCCGCAACAACTAAGACTTCACGGTTCTCTTCGACTACAACTTCAGCGACTGCATAATCAACATCTGGATGAACTGCAACAGCGGTATTAGAAACTAATGTCCAAGGGGTAGTGGTCCAAACCAGGAGCGCAGCACCGAGATCGGCTAACTCGCCAGATGTAACTGGAAAGCGAACATAGACCGATGGATCGGTAACTGTTTCGTAGCCTTGTGCTAATTCGTGATCGGAAAGCCCGGTTCCACATCGCGGGCAATAAGGAGCAACGCGGTGATCTTGAACAAGGAGACCTTTCTTCCAGATCTCTTTTAAGCTCCACCAAACGCTTTCAACATATTCAGGAGCCATCGTCCAATATGCCTGATCGAAATCAACCCAGAAACCCATGCGGTTGGTCATGGTTGTAAATGCATCAACGTGGCGAGTTACAGATTCGCGGCACTTGTCGTTGAATGCGGCGATCCCATATTTTTCAATATCGCCTTTTCCTGAAAAACCTAACTCTTTTTCAACTGCAATCTCTACAGGTAGGCCGTGGCAATCCCAACCGGCTTTGCGAGTTACATACTTACCCTTCATCGTTTGGTAACGAGGGAAGACATCCTTAAATACGCGCGCTTCGATGTGGTGCGTGCCCGGCATTCCATTGGCTGTTGGAGGGCCTTCATAGAATGTCCAAGGTTGAGCGCCTTCTCTTGCTTGAGTGCTCGCCTCAAAAATCGAATTGGTACGCCAGAAATCTAGGATCGAACGCTCCATACCTGGGAGATCGATCGCAGCGGGAATCGGACGCATCTTTGGAGAACTCATAAGGAGGTGAGTCTAACGCCCGCCTTGCTGAGAACTGTTCAAGAATTTATGCGGGCTATGAGTGGCAGAGTTGGAGGCGCGTGGAAAAGGGCATAAGGTGCGCGGCGTGCCAGCAAAAAAGAAGACCGCGAAGAAGCCAGTAAAGAAGGCGGCCCAGCCAAAAAAGGCGCCTGCTAAGAAAGCTCCGGCGAAAAAATCTCCAGCCAAGAAAACTGCAGTAAAGAAATCAGCAGTCAAGAAAGTTGCGAAGAAGGCACCTGCTAAAAAAGCACCTGTTAAAAAAGCTCTGGCAAAGAAGGCCGCTGTTAAGAAAGCGCCAGCTCGACCTTTCCCATCGAAAGCCGGAAAGACAACTCTTACCGTTGATGAAAAATCTCAGACCGTTAGCGTTGCAACAGTTGTTGCGCCAGTTGCTGCACCAGTAATTGAAGAGCGCCGACTAGTAATGCCCCCGCCTCCTCGCCCAGTAAAGAGTGGAAAGAAAGTTGCGCCGCTTAAGCCAATCAAAGCCGCACCAACTCCGGTAACTGCCAGCGAAGGTGAAGCCCCTTGGTCAGCCGCAGAGTTAAAAGCGGTTCGCAATGAAATTGCTGCCGACCTGGAACGTCTGCGTCGCGAACTTGCAGAAGTTGAAGCCGAAATGGATGAGTTGATTTCAGAATCCGGTGAAGGCGCAGGAGACGATCAAGCAGATTCAGGAACCAAGACTTTTGAACGCGAACACGAGATGTCACTTGTCATTAACGCGCGCGATATGGTCTTGCAGACTGAGCGCGCACTAGATCGCATCGACAATAAAACTTATGGAAATTGCGAAGAGTGCGGCAGCCCAATCGGTAAAGCCCGCCTGCAAGTATTTCCACGCGCAACCCTCTGCATGATCTGTAAGCAGAAGGAAGAGCGGCGCTAAAGTGCGCCCAAAGTCTCAACCTAAGTTTGGTTTAGTTGTACGCCTCTATTTCATTGCTTGGGTTATTTGGATAATTGATTTCGCAACAAAGACATGGGCGATCGCTAACCTAGATCCCCGCGATCCGATCAAATTAATTGGCTCATTTCTGCAATTAACCTTGATAAAAAACTCTGGCGCAGCATTTAGTTTTGCCACAGGTGCAACTCTTATCCTCTCAATCTTTTCCTGCTGCGTCGTAGCGGCGATCGCTTACTACGCGCCAAAGATCACCTCAAAGGGCTGGGCAATTGTTATCGGATTAGCTCTTGGCGGAATTTTGGGGAACTTATCTGATCGCATATTTCGCGAACCAGGCTTCTTTACTGGCCATGTAATCGACTGGATTGAGATACCAAATTGGCCGGTATTTAATATCGCAGATAGCGCTATTGTGGTTGCAACAGTGATCGCTGTAGTTCTATCCATTAAGAATATTTCTCCGATAGAACCATCCATTGGCGAGAAAAAAGAGAGATCCGAGGAGGCGTAAATGTCACGCGAAGCGCGCACATTAAGCGTTCCTGAAGGAGTTGCAGGCGAGCGAATCGATAGCGCCCTCACCCGAGTCCTTGGGCTTTCACGCACCGCCATCGTAAAACTTCTTGAAGATGGTGACATCACTACTTCAGGTCGAGCAATGGCTAAGTCCGAGCGCGTAACCAGCGGTCAAGTTATCGATGTCTTGATGCCAGAACCTCTTAATCAAGATCCAATTCCACTTACTCCACTTGATGGTCTGCGCGTTGTTTACGATGACGAACATATTGTCGTAGTTGATAAGCCTGTTGGTTGCGCCGCGCATCCAAGTCCAGGATGGATGGGGCCTACAGTTGTTGGCGCGTTGATGGCTGCCGGTTACACAATTTCTACATCAGGTCCTGCCGAACGAGCAGGAATTGTTCATCGCTTAGATGTTGGCACGAGCGGGTTAATGATCGTTGCTAAAACCGATATTGCATACACTCGGTTGAAAGAAGCATTCCGAAACCACGAAGTCGAAAAGACTTATCACGCACTGGTGCAAGGACATATGGATCCGGTATCCGGAACGATTGATGCACCAATTGATCGCCATCCCAAAGAAGATCATCGCTTTGCAGTTATCGCCGAAGGCAAAGAGAGCATCACTCACTACGAAGTCATTGAGTTCTATCGCTCAGTCTCGTTGGTTAAAGTTGAATTAGAGACTGGTCGCACGCATCAAATTCGCGTGCATTTCTCTGCTTTAAATCATCCGCTTGTGGGGGATACAACTTACGGCGCAGATCCAGTCCTTGGTAAATCGTTAGCCATGTCACGTCCTTGGTTACACGCGCTCGAACTTCGCTTTAAACATCCCGTCTCATCCGAAGAACTGGTTCTCAACGCTCCCTATGCACCTGACCTTCAGGCTTGCTTGGCGTTGCTATCCGAGGCTGTTCTGCCGTAACGACTAATCTTGTGCAACTGTGACAGCCGAAAACCAAACCCAGCCAAAAGCGAGTAAAGATTCATTTGTGCACCTGCATGTGCACACTGAATATTCAATGCTCGACGGTGCCGCGCGTATCGGCGATCTCGTAGAAGAAGTTGCTCGCCAAGAGATGCCGGCGATTGCAATGACCGATCATGGAAATGTTTTCGGCGCCTTTGATTTCTATAAGCAGGCGGTAAAGGCTGGCGTTAAACCAATTATCGGAATCGAAGCCTACGTTGCACCAGAGTCTCGCTTTGATAAGAAGAAAGTCCAATGGGCTGATGGCGGAGATGACGATGTTTCAGGTGGTGGTGCCTATACCCACATGACTATTTTGGCCGAGAACAATCATGGGCTAGCCAATCTCTTTAGACTCTCATCTCTTGCATCTCTTGAAGGCTATTACTACAAGCCGCGCATGGACCGCGAATTACTTTCTAAATATGCCGATGGCTTAATTGCCACGACAGGTTGCCCAGGTGGAGAAATTCAAACTCGCCTACGAATGGGCAATTACAAAGAAGCGATGCGCGCTGCTAGTGATTACCGAGATATTTTCGGCTCCCATAATTTTTTCCTTGAGCTCATGGATCACGGAATTGATATTGAAACTCGCGTTAGAGAAGATCTAATAAAACTTGGTCGCGAACTAAAGCTTCCGCTACTTGCCACTAACGATCTGCACTACACCCGCCATGAAGATGCGCCTGCACATGCGGCGCTGCTCTGCGTCCAATCTGGCACGACTCTGGCAGATCCGAAACGATTTAAATTTGATAACGATGAGTTCTATTTAAAATCGCCAGCACAAATGCGCGAACTCTTCAAAGATCTTCCCGAAGCTTGCGATAACACCTTACTTATCGCTGAGCGCTGCAATGTGAAGCTGCGCGAGGGTGAAAACCTCATGCCAGCCTTCGCGGTTCCACCAGGTGAAACTGAAGATTCATGGTTGCGCAAGGAAGCCGAACGCGGCTTGGTCAATCGCTTTGGCGATCGCGCAACTGATGAACATCGCACCCGTTTAAATTACGAACTTGATGTAATGATCAAGATGGGATTTCCTGGCTACTTCTTAGTTGTTGCCGACTTGGTAGCGCATGCCAAGAAAGTTGGAATTCGCGTAGGTCCAGGACGTGGATCGGCAGCAGGTTCTTTAGTTGCCTACGCACTCGGGATCACCGGACTTGATCCAATCGAGCACGGCTTACTCTTCGAGCGCTTCCTAAATCCAGAACGTATCTCTATGCCTGATATCGACTTGGATTTCGATGAACGTCGCCGCAGCGAAATGATCCGTTACGCCACCGAAAAATATGGCGAAGATCGCGTAGCCCAAATCATCACCTATGGAACAATTAAATCTAAGCAATCAATTAAAGATGCCACCCGTGTTCTGGGATATCCATATGTAATCGGTGAAAAGTTAACTAAAGCGCTTCCTCCCTCTGTGATGGGTAAAGACATTTCTCTCTCTGGAGTATTTGATCCGCAGGATCCACGTCACGGTGAAGCCGGTGAATTCCGCGAGCTCTACAACGGTGACCCTGACTCAATGAAGGTAGTTGATTTAGCGCGCGGACTCGAAGGTCTCAAGCGCCAATGGGGCGTCCATGCTGCAGGCGTCATCCTCTCGCGCGAACCACTTCTTGATGTAATCCCAATTCACCGCCGTGAAGCCGACGGAGCGATCATCACTCAATTCGATATGGGAGCTTGTGAATCAACTGGTCTACTAAAGATGGACTTCCTTGGGCTGCGAAACTTATCTGTTCTAGATGATGCGCTTTTAAATATTAAAGAGAACCAAGGCATCGATGTCGTGCTTGAAGATCTACCATTGGCAGATCAGAAAACGTTCGAACTCTTATCGCGTGGCGACACCCTCGGCGTATTCCAACTCGATGGTGGGCCGATGCGCGCGCTCCTTCGCAGCATGGCACCAGATTCCTTTGCTGATATTTCAGCGGTTATTGCGCTCTATCGCCCGGGACCTATGGGTGAAAATGCGCATAACAACTATGCCGATCGTAAGAATGGTCGCAAACCGGTAGAACCGATTCATCCAGAGCTATCGAGCGTGCTCGAAGAAATTCTTGGTGACACATACGGTCTGATTGTTTATCAAGAGCAGGTTATGGCTATTGCTCAGAAAGTTGCTGGCTTCTCACTCGGGCGCGCAGATCTTTTACGTAAGGCGATGGGTAAGAAGAACAAGGAAATTCTAGATAAGGAATACGTTCCCTTTGAAGCCGGCATGAAAGAAAATGGTTTTTCAACGGCTGCGATTAAGCGCCTTTGGGATGTTCTTATTCCCTTCTCTGATTACGCGTTTAACCGCGCACATAGCGCTGGCTATGGCGTTGTCTCATTCTGGACCGCTTATCTCAAAGCAAATTTCCCAACCGAATATATGGCTGCCCTGCTTACTAGCGTGCGCGATGATAAAGATAAGTCAGCGCTCTACTTATCTGAATGTCGTCGCATGGGAATTAAGGTGCTTCCTCCTGATGTCAACGAATCAAATGCTGAGTACACACCGCGCGGAAAAGATATCCGCTTTGGATTAGCGGCTATCCGCAATGTTGGAGAAGGCGTAGTTGCATCGATTAAATCAGCGCGTACGACTAAAGGTGCATTTACCTCATTCGGTGATTTCCTAGCAAAAGTTGATGCGCAAGTCTGCAATAAGAAAACAATCGAATCATTGATTAAGGGTGGAGCATTTGATTCGCTAAACCATCCACGCAAGGCGCTGATGTCTGTCCACCTCGAAGCGATTGATTCAGTTATCGAAACCAAGCGAGCGGAAGCGATTGGTCAATTCGATCTCTTCGGCGGCGAATCAATGACGCAGGTTTCTGGGTTAGAGATCGAGATTCCTAACTCTGAATGGGATAAATCAACGCTACTTAGCTTTGAAAGAGAGATGCTCGGACTCTACGTTTCAGATCATCCATTGCTTGGCGTTGAACATATCTTGCGCTCCAATACCGACATGTCCATTAGCGCGTTACAGAGCGATGAAAGCACGCCAGATGGAATGGTCACTTTGGGTGGCTTAATTACCGGCGTACAACGCAAGGTTTCTCGTCAAGGTTCATCATGGGCAATTGTCAGCCTCGAAGATCTCGAAGGCGCGATTGAAGTTCTCTTCTTCTCAAATACTTACAATCAAGATGCGCTTACCTTGATTGAAGACCGCGTTGTGACAGTGCGTGGCCGATTCGAACGTCGCGATGAAGTTCTGCGCTTTACTGCACTTGAGATGAAGTCCCTTGATGTTTCGACCGGACCAGTTGGACCGCTTTTGATATCGCTACCAATTGCACAGTGCACACCTCCCGTTGTTGATCGCATGAAGGAAATTCTGCGTTCTCATCCTGGCAAACGCGAAGTACATATGCAGATCGATGACCAGGGCGTGCTAACAACTATGAAGATCGACGCACTCGTAACCGCTTCGCCAAGTTTGAGCGCAGATTTGAAATCAATCTTGGGACCAGACTGCTTAGTTCGAATGTGATTTATTGGCCGCGCCTCGAACAGGTGGCAGCCGTTAGACTTGCCCCATGATTCGCTCGCTTGATCTACGCGGTAAAGCTCTAACTAAAGCGGGCTACCAGAAAGCTATTCCGCGAGCAGCCTTAGATATCACCGCAGCCCTAGTTTCAATCGAACCAATTCTGCAGAAAGTTAAATCAGGTACCGAAGCCGACTTGCTCCAACTGGCCGAGGATTTCGATGGCGTTCGGCCACAATCAATCCGTGTTCCACAATCTGCTTTAGATAAAGCACTTGCCGATCTAGATCCAAAGATTCGCGCTGCACTAGAGCTTTCTGCCGAGCGAATCCGTAAAGTTCACAACGATCAAACCCGTGGCGAAACAAGAACGAAAGTTGTTGATGGGGGAGTTGTTACCGAACGCTGGATCCCTGTTGATCGCGTCGGCCTCTATGTTCCAGGCGGTCGCGCCGTTTATCCAAGTAGCGTCTTGATGAATGTAATTCCAGCGCAGATTGCAAAAGTTTCTAGTATTGCAGTTGCATCACCACCACAGAAAGAGTTTGGCGGTCTTCCGCACCCAACGATTCTTGCCGCTTGCGCGCTACTAGGGATAACTGAGGTTTACGCAGTTGGAGGCGCACAGGCGATAGCGCTCTTTGCGTATGGCATGGATGGCCTCTGCGAGAAATGTGATTTGGTTACAGGTCCAGGCAACATTTATGTCGCGGCTGCAAAACGTGCTTTGCGTGGAGTTATCGGTATTGATTCCGAAGCCGGCCCAACCGAGATCGCCATCTTGGCCGATGAAAGTGCGCGCGCAGGCGATGTCGCCGCAGATTTAATCAGCCAAGCTGAGCACGATGTAATTGCGGCTGCTGTTCTAGTTACAACTTCTGAAAAATTAGCAGCGGATGTAGTTAAAGAGCTAGAAACAAGAGTCGCATCAACAAGACACTCAACGAGAATTCGTGAGGCTCTATCCGGAATTCAATCCGCAATCGTTCTCGTCGACTCAATTGCTCAGGGATTAGATGTAGTAAACGCCTATGCGGCAGAACACTTAGAGATTCAAACTCAGAACGCTGCTCAGGATGCGCTGCAGATTCGTAACGCAGGCGCGGTATTTATCGGCCGTTTTTCACCGGTATCACTCGGAGATTATTCGGCTGGCTCAAATCACGTGCTTCCAACGGGTGGGTGTGCCTGTCACAGCAGTGGGTTATCAGTTCAAACATTTTTGCGTGGATTGCACTATATCGAATATTCACAGCAAGCATTTATAGATATTGCAGAGACTGTGATCACTCTTGCAAACTCTGAAGATCTACCTGCACACGGTGAAGCCGTGACCGCGCGTTTGGAAGATTTATGAGCGCCAAGCAATGGCCACTTTGGTTGCCGCTGCGTGAAGATCTAACTTCTCTTTCACCATACGGAGCGCCGCAAGTTCCAGCAGAGGCGACGTTAAATACCAACGAGAATCCTTATGCGCCATCTCCCGAATTGGCACAAGCGATCGCCGATCGCGTCCATCGTGTTGCCACAACCTTAAATCGCTATCCCGATCGCGATGCCATTGCACTTCGCACGGCTCTAGGTAAATTTATTAATTCGCTATCTGGCACAAACTTTGCAGCAGATTCAATCTGGGCAGCCAATGGCAGCAACGAGATTATCCAATCTCTCTTCATGGCCTTTGGTGATCGTGGCGCACTTGGATTCACACCTTCGTATTCAATGCACCCACTAATCGCAAAGGTAATTGGCGTTACTTGGCAAGATGGAGGACGGCGCGCAGATTTCACTTTAGATACCGCCAAAGCGATCTCCGAAATTGCCTCAAAGAAACCCGCGCTGACCTTTGTCACAACTCCAAATAATCCAACGGGCACTCTTCTCAAAATTGATGAGATTGAAGAACTAGCTAAGGCAACTGCCCTAGTTGGAGGGTTACTCGTTGTAGATGAGGCCTATGCAGAATTTTCGAGCGAGCCATCTGCGGTAACTCTGATTGATAAGTACCCAAATCTGGTTGTGATCCGCACAATGAGTAAGGCATTTGCATTCGCCGGCGCGCGCGTGGGTTATTTGGTTGCCAACTCAGAAGTCATTGATGCCATGTACTTAGTTCGCCTTCCGTATCACCTCAGCGCAATTACTCAGGCCGCGGCTGAGGTCGCGCTGGAGTATCAGGGTGAATTGCTAGGAACTGTGGCAACCCTTATCGAATCTCGCAGGAAGGTAGTCGCCGCACTTGTTGATATGGGGCTAGAAGTCGCACCAAGCAGTGCAAACTTCATAATCTTCTCAGGATTTAACTTAGAACCAGCACAGATCTGGCGCCAACTTCTCGATCGCGGTGTTCTGATTAGAGATGTGGGATTATTGGGTCACTTACGTATGACCATTGGCAATGAGGCCGAGAATCAGAAGTTTATTGGCGCCTTAAAAGAGATTTTGCAGAAGTAATTAATTATGAAGCTAATGGAGATAACCAGATGAGAACAGCACGCGTAGAACGTAAAACTAAAGAGTCTCACGTACTTGTTGAGTTGAATCTCGACGGCGTCGGCGAGATCTCAGTAGATACCGGTGTTCCATTCTTTGATCACATGCTCTCCCAACTTGGAAAGCATTCAGGTTTCAATCTCACTGTAAAGACAACTGGAGATATCGATGTGGATTCACATCACACAGTTGAAGATACATCCCTAGCCTTCGGTCAAGCGCTACGCGAAGCACTTGGCGACAAGGTCGGAATCCGTCGCTTTGGCGATGCCATGGTTCCACTTGATGAAGTTCTAGTTCAGGCGGCAGTAGATCTTTCGGGTCGTCCTTACCTAGTTCATCGCCAACCAGAAATTGTTGAGTTAATCGGTTCTTTTGATACAACACTTGGAAAGCACATCTGGGAATCAATCGTTGCAGAAGCACGGATCGCGCTTCACGTGCGTGTGCTTGAAGGACGAAATGCCCACCATGTTTTTGAAGCGCAATTCAAAGCAGTGGCTCGCGCACTTCGCGATGCCGTATCCCTTGATGGCGGAATCGCAGGAGTTCCTTCAACAAAAGGTTCACTTTAATAGTGATTGCAATCCTTGATTACGGTTCGGGAAATTTAAGGTCGGCGCAACGCGCATTCGAACGCAGTGGTGAAGAAGTTGTAGTCACATCTGATCGCGATACTGCGTTAAATGCACAAGGGTTAGTCGTTCCTGGTGTTGGTGCCTTTGCGGCATGTATGCGCGGCTTAGTCGCAGTTGGCGGAGATGCAATCGTTCGTGAACGTCTTGCTAAGCAACGACCAACTTTAGGAATCTGCGTAGGAATGCAAATTCTCTTTAGAGATGGTGACGAACATACCAATGGTGTTTTAAATCAAGGCGTGGGAATTTGGCAAGAGAGCGTTACTAAATTAGATGCGCCGATCCTGCCGCATATGGGTTGGAATACCGTGGAAGTATCAGAGGGATCGAATTTATTTAAAGGGATCGAAGATCAATCCTTTTACTTTGTGCACTCTTACGCTGCGAAGCAGCCAGTTGGTATTTCGCAGGCCTGGAGTACTCATAACGAAAAGTTCTTGGCAGCAGTTGAAGATGGTGCGATCGCAGCGACGCAGTTTCACCCAGAAAAATCTGGCGAGGCTGGCCTTGCGCTAATCAAGAATTGGGTGGGGATGTTATGACACAGAGCAATTACCTCGAACTTCTGCCAGCAGTAGATGTAAAAGATGGAAAAGCGGTGCGCCTAGTTCAAGGCGAACTTGCCCAGGAAAGTATTTATGGCGCACCTCTAGACGTTGCCCTTGAATTCCAAGCGGCAGGAGCCGAATGGCTCCACCTAGTTGATCTAGACGCTGCCTTCGGTCGCGGAGAAAATACATCTTTACTTGCAGAAGTTGTGGGGCGCCTAGATATAAACGTTGAGCTCTCCGGTGGTATTCGTGATGACGAATCCTTAAAGCGTGCACTGGCAACAGGCTGTAAGCGCGTGAACCTTGGAACCGCGGCTTTAGAAAACCCAGAATGGACAGCGCGCGTGATTGCCGAACATGGAGATCGCATCGCAGTTGGTTTAGATGTTCGTGGCCATGTATTAGCTGCGCGCGGCTGGACTAAAGAAGGCGGCGATCTCTTTGAAACCATCGAACGTTTAGAGCGCGATGGCTGCTCTCGCTACGTCGTTACCGATGTAACGAAAGATGGCACGCTACAAGGCCCAAACCTAGAGCTACTTAAAGAGGTATGCGCAGTTACTAAGAAGCCAGTTGTTGCTAGCGGAGGTATTTCATCACTTGCAGATATCAAGGCGCTCTCGTCACTTCATGCAATCGGCGTTGAAGGTGCGATCGTGGGCAAGGCGTTGTACGCAGGTGCATTCACTCTCGAAGAAGCGTTAGCGCTCACCAAAGGCGCGAAGTAAATGGCGCTTTCTATCCGCATCATTCCTTGCCTTGATGTGACCGATGGGCGCGTAGTAAAGGGCGTTAACTTCACAGATTTAGTTGATGCGGGTGATCCAGTTGAAATGGCCTCGCTCTATAACCTAGAAGGCGCCGACGAGTTAACTTTTCTTGATATCTCTGCCAGTAGCAGTAACCGTGAAACGACCTTAGATGTGGTGCGAAAAACGGCAGAGCAAGTCTTTATTCCACTTACAGTTGGTGGCGGCATTCGCTCAGTTGATGATGTCGATCGCTTGCTCCGCGCCGGTGCAGATAAAGTTTCGATAAACACTTCAGCGATTGCGCGTCCTGAATTAATCGCAGAAATCGCGGATCGCTTTGGCTCGCAAGTTTTGGTTATCTCAATCGATGCTCGTCGCGCCAGAACTGAGTCAGGATTTGAAGTCACAACTCATGGTGGGCGACAGAGCGCCGGACTCGATGCTCTGGAATGGGTTGAAAAAGCCTGTGCACTTGGAGCAGGGGAGATCCTTCTCAACTCAATGGATGCCGATGGAACGCGCGCTGGTTATGACATCGGAATGATTTCCGCGGTTCGCGCAATTTCGAAGGTTCCACTAATTGCTAGCGGTGGCGCCGGCGCCCTTGAAGATTTTGCAGCAGCCCTTGATGCCGGAGCAGATGCGCTACTTGCAGCCAGCGTCTTTCACTTCGGAGTCCACCGCATTGGTGATGTAAAGCGCTATCTAAGCGCGCAGGGTTATTCCATTCGCAACAACGCAACTGTGTAAGGCAGAATAAGCACATGAGCGCTGCGATCCCATCAGATATTGCAGCGCGCTTAAAAGAAGGCATTGATCTAATTCCAGCAATCGCCCAAGATTCAAAAACCGGCGAAGTATTAATGCTTGCTTACATGAACCACGAATCTCTTGCGCAAACTTTGGAAACAGGTAAAGCAACCTATTGGAGCCGTAGCCGCAATGAGATTTGGGTTAAGGGTGCAACATCTGGCCATACGCAAGAAGTAATCGCAATCTCTTTAGATTGCGATGGCGATGCTCTGCTCTTGAAAGTTAACCAAGTTGGCGCAGCTTGCCACACTGGAGATAAGACTTGTTTTCACAATCCGCTCGAGATCAGTGCAGATAAATAATGCAACTCAACGATTTCCGCGAATATGCGAAGAGCTATAACGTGATTCCGGTCTATCGCAAACTCCTGGCTGACGGCGAAACTCCGCTCGGTGTTTATCGCAAGATCGCAAAGAACGAAGCATCGACCTTTCTCTTGGAATCTGCCGAACATGGGGGAGCCTGGTCAAGATATTCATTTATCGGCGCACATTCTCAAGCAACGTTAAGCGAGAAAGATGGCCGATCAATTTGGGTTGGCACAACACCTGCTGGCGCACCTGTCGGTTTAGATCCACTTGAAGCGCTCCGCCTATCTGCAGCTCATCTGAAATCTCCGAAGATTGTTGGACTTCCACCACTTACTGGTGGGCTAGTTGGATACATGGGTTACGACGCAGTTCGCCGCTTAGAGAAATTGCCGAACCAAAGCGCAAAAGATATTCCGCTGCCAGAGATCGCCTTTATGTTAACGAGCGATCTCGCGGTGATGGATCATGCCGAGGGAACGATTACCTTGATTGCTAATGCAATTAACTGGGACGGAAGCGATGAGCGAATTGATGAAGCATTTAACGATGCCCAACTTCGTTTAGATCGTATGCAAGCTGATCTGCAAGGTTCGCTACCTGGTTACATCGATCAGATTCCAGAACGGCAAACCCCGCAATTTACACAGAACATTTCTAGCGATGAATTTAAATCTAAAGTGCTACAGGCCAAGGAAGAGATTGTTGCAGGTGAGGCTTTTCAAATAGTTCTATCGCAACGCTTTGCAATGGAATGTAACGCTGATGCGCTAGATGTTTACCGTGCGCTACGACTTCATAACCCAAGTCCTTATATGTATCTCTTCCGTTTTACCGATGGAATAGAAGTTGTTGGGTCAAGCCCGGAAGCCTTAGTAAAGGTGACCGGTAAAGAGGTAATGGTTCATCCGATCGCAGGAACCAGAAAACGTTCTGCATCAGCTGAAGAAGATCATCGCTTGGGCGAAGAGTTGTTGGCAGACCCTAAGGAACGAGCAGAACACTTAATGCTGGTTGATCTCGGAAGAAATGACCTAGGGCGCATCTCAAAGCCAGGCACTGTTGAAGTAATCGACTTCATGCATATCGAACGTTATTCACATGTCATGCATATTGTTTCTACAGTTATTGGCGAGCTTGCAGAAACTTCTAC